>ERZ773004.19-NODE-19-length-111825-cov-5.349029_pt1 | contig 111825 bp, 111 predicted proteins | sample MGYA00580667_ERZ773004 | MGnify/ENA primary metagenome ERZ773004 (study PRJEB29015, sample SAMEA2737963) | human oral metagenome | biome: human oral; feature: human-associated habitat; material: dental | place: China | collected 2123 ... | reverse complement strand
CGGGTCAGCCCCAACTGCCGCTACACCGCCTTGTGTTGATCCTGCTTCCATACACATATCCTCCTTTCGGTTATTTATTTGTCTAGACATGCTAATAGGCATGACCAGGTTGATATAGTTGCCACTGATGGAGTTTTTGGACGACCGAATGTTCTTGACTGCCCAAGTAGTATTTCGTTTACAAGCGATGGACGTGGCAGTAGAAACTGTCGAGGTATATGACACACGCAAAGATAGTCTCACTCCGTATTATAAACCGCTTGAATTGCTCGAACGTTTGTTAAATGTGGCCACAATTAATGCTATATTTATAGCATGGAGCGCGCTCCAAAATTTGACATAGCAACACTATGGGAGACAAAACGACAAAACGATCTATTTTGGCGTTCCGTACTTGCTTATGACAACTACAAAGATAAGATTGCGTTGGCTACTGCTGATTCATTGAGCAAAAGTGAGCAAGAACAGATATCCTCACTGGTTGGACACATTGAATCGGTCATTCCTCAAAACTACCTGTACGATTCCGCAAGACAGGAGCATTATCCGTTCTACGAGCTATCCTATCGCGAGATAGATCGGCAATCATACAACTCAATTTTGATACACTATCCTGGCACAAATATCGACGACCCTGAATATATTGTTGTTGCGACAGATCTAAAGCACGTAAAGATTCCTTTTCTAGAGAATATCGTGCAGTATTACGTCCCCCAGGCGGGAACGCTCTATACGATCAATGACTTCAAGCCAGGAAAGAACGAAGCTTTGGCCTACGAGTTTGATGAATGCTGTGGATATGGCACAACCATTACGCTGTATCATGGCGATGAGCGCAAAGCGACCTTTTTCTCGCAACTGGATTGCACATTGCCCAGAGTAGTTGACCGCCACTTATATTGAGGGACGCCAGGCATCGGAGCATTGCCACCGGATGATTTCGCTGAACATCATAATGATATGCCGTTAATCTACAGATGAATGGGGTGCAGTGGTGCGCGGTGCGCCCTCCTGCTCTCGCATCGCCTCAAGCTGTCGCATCCACGCACCCTCCTCGTCGTTCCACCAGGCTGGTGGGGTGCCGTCGCCGGGACGCCATGCGTTGAGGCAGACCAGGTGGGTGCCGCTAGTTGCGATCGATTTCATATGGGCGCTATCTACTATCGTCAAGAAATTATCCCAGGCCAATGTTTGACAATCCTTTCCAGCTTCTCCTCCATACTAATGGCAATTATCAACATAATCGGAGAAACTGCAATGAAAGTACTAGAAACAACGAAGGATGGGGCAACTGTTCAACTAACAAAGGAAGAAGTTCGCCTTATAGGAGCATTATCATTAGAGGTATTTCACGGAGCATTTCGACTTGAGTGCAAGACTCTCTGGCAGACTGTCGCCATGCCGATCCCATTTAAACGCGCCGCTGAAATAATGCATCAATTTCAAGATCTTTTCCGCACTATAATAAAGATGAAATAATTGTATTTGTTACACAAATACCTGGAACCTGGCGGCGATGGCGGATCCAGATGCCACCGCAGCGCCTGCCTGAAAAGCTACTCTGCGCCTGCGGACATGCCATCACACAGCACGCCCTGCGCCAGCGCACGAGACTCGCACCGAGCATGACGGTGTATGGGCGGTGTGGTGAGTGTGGGTGTCAGCGGTATGTGGCGCAGAAACAGAGCAGATGATTCGCACGGCTGATGAGATGTCCAGGTAACATAAAACGGAGGGACAATCATCCATGCCGCGCAAGTATATTATTGCGAATAACTGATTAAGCACTCCCTCCATTGTTTCCTCCCCGCCTCTATGCTTAAATTGAAGTATGACGAATGAAGAATTGTCTCACCAAATAGCAGCGCTCAGTAACCGAATCGATCAACGGTTCGATGTGATCGACAAACAGTTCAAAGCGGTGGACAAGCAGTTTGATGACATGCGCAAAGATTACAAGGTATTGAGCGACATAATAAAAGATCTCGACTACAAGTGGGAAGAGCGCTTGAGCGAGCTCAAGGCAGGCCAGACCAAGCTGGAAGCTGGCCAAGACGAGCTACGAGCTGAGATGGCGCGCCTACGCCGCAGCCTCTTCCACGAGTCCGGCAGCCGCGAAACCGCCGACGAAACACTCTACGGCAACCTCGACCGCCGCCTGCGCCTCGTCGAGGCAAAGTTCCCAGACTTGGCGCAGCAGGCAGCGTAAGAATAAAGGCATCGCCAGCTCCGAAGACCAGCGGATGCTGCTCTATCGGTTCTATGGCATAACGAAGGACTGCAGCTATTTCTGCGTCCAGGTCAAGGAAGACACACGAACGAAGCGTAATGACTTCACGTCTGTCTTCGACAGGAAGCCGCACTAAATCAGTCTACAATAAAAATCTCCCGCGGTGTAGCCTAGAAACTACCTGCCGGAGATTTCGGGTGACACGGCGATCAACTGTGTCTGGTTATGATTATACGCTTGTTGGCTTAATTGTCGATAGACGATGCTATACATAACATGATATAGTCATCTATAATTTATCACAATCACTCAACAGAACAGAGAGGAACAACAATGCCTAGCAACAAGTACTGCATGATAACAGTTGCAGTCGCAACCAAGGAGCAAGCATCAACTATTTCCAAGCACCTCGTTGCGAACCGACTTGCAGCCTGTGTTCAGATAACGAAAATACATTCCGTTTATGTCTGGGACGGAGAATGCCAAGAGGACGACGAGTTTCTCTTGCTGATAAAAACTGAAAAAAGCAAGTTTCCAGAGATCGAAGAGGCAGTGCAGCGCCTCCACGACTATGATGTTCCTGAAATAATATGTTTAGATATTACAGATGGATCGCATGACTACCTCGCATGGATAACAGAAACTGTGGCATAAAGTTCTCTATGACTTTGCTTTGTATGTCACTGACTTAGCACTGTTATTCAGTATAGTTTTGTCTAATGAGGCGCACATATAGTGAAGCTGAACGCAACTGACATTAGAGACAGGCCGGACGTGTCTTCTCGCTAGGCTGCTGCATCAGTGCCGCCACCTCCGCCTCTATCTTAGCAATGAGTTCACGCTGCGAGATCTGCTGCTGGGCGTACTGGGTAAGCCAGCGTCGTACCGCCGGAGCGACGGCAACGCCTTCAAGCTCGACTAGGCCGATGGCAGCCTAAGCGGCACGTGATCCAAGTGATCGTGGGGGTGCTGCCATGTCGCGTGTCGTACCAGCCATACCTATGCTCCCTGCTGCCCTAGCTCGGGGAAGTGGGCTTCCACCAAGCGGAGACGACGATCGAGCTCGCGGTAATGGCTGTCTTGGGTGGAGAAGACACTCTCGTGCATCGTGTCGCGCACGCCGGCTTCGATAATCATCTTGCGGTTGATCCGTGAAATGTCGTGCTGGATGCTTGCCTGCGTCGCTTTCATGTCGGTGAAGTCCTCCTCCAGTTTGGCACCGTGCTCCTCCAGGGCGCGTTGCAGCTCGTCCTGCGTCTTGGCGATGGTCTGCTGTGCATTGACAATGTGACCCTGCTTCTCGTTCATCTCACCGTACTTAGTGCGCAGATCATCCAGGCCAACTTGCAGGTCAGCATGTTTGGCGACCAAATTGTCTTGGCCGGCCTTGAGGTTGTCGTATTTGGTGGCCAGGTCATCTTGGCCTGCTTTCAATTCGTCATACTTAGAGGCCAGCCCATCGTACTTAGTGATTAGGTTGTCTTGACCGACCTTCAATTCGTCGTACTTGGTGCGCAGGTCATCCTGTCCCGCCTGCAGCTTGTCGAGACGTCCATCGATTTTTTCAAACCGTGTGTCGATTTGTTCGAACCGTTTGTCGATCTCGTTGAATTTTTCGGTTACGGTTGTTGTGAGTGCTGTGATTTGCTGTGAGATTTCTTCATTCGTCATACTTCTATTTAAACACAAAGCGGGTGGGCAAACAATGTCGGGATGCTTATTTCTGTCGTGTATAAACGCGATGCTGATCTGCGCAAATGCACCTTTACCAGGTGCTTTTTTATTGCAAAAATGCAACTAGGTGAATAGCCTGAATTGACATAGCTGGATAGCTTACAGTTATTATCTACCAGTTAGTAGCAAACACCCTTTAAAATTGGTTCTATTAATAATGTACAATAGGGGTATACATATTAAATATGCGACATGCAACGAAAGCAACAACGCTCATGGAATACAGATATAAAATTGTCTACAATGTGTGCTTACTTGCAGCGCTACTGTTGATCTATAATTCCATCAATACTGCATTTGGTGATGGTATTTCTGGTAAGACACCAGACGTTGCAGTTCATATCGTCATATTCTTTATAGTAATGGCACTTATACTGGCGGCTATATACTGCCACTATAAAGATATGGGTCAAAAGCAATGAGGTAGTATGTTGTGGAAGAAAAACTGTGGTTTGGCTGGAGACACCAGATGCCACCCATTGGTAACGGTCGGTGTCTGCTAAGATGGCCATAAGCCGGCTCGTTTTTTGCTATTGCAAATACTACCAAACTATGACAATATAAAGATATGGTATTATCTAGGGGTAGCGAAATTACAAAGACGACACAGATATTGCGATATCTACTGTCCTTTGATGATAATGGCAAAATGAATCGAACGAAGCTTATCAAGCTTCTTTGGGCAGCTGACCGCTACCATGTTCGTCATTATGGGCGATTGATTTCTGAAGGAAACTATGTTGCTATGAGGTTTGGCCCGGTAGCTTCTCTTGCGCTTGATGTATCCCAGGTTAAAAATGATTTTGCATTCGATAAAGATGATATAGAGTATATTGGATATTATCTCTCTGCTGATGAGAAGGATACGATGGCAACAGCTGCAAAAATAGCAGACGATCATCTATCAGAGACAGACAAAGAGGCACTTCAATGGGCATGGGATACCTTTGGTAAGAAAGATGCTTTTGATATGGCTAACAACATTAGCCATCGCTATCCTGAGTGGTCACAGTATGAAGATTTCTTTATATCTAGCGGTGGACGGGGCCGAAAGGAGATTGACCCTGAAAGGTTCTTTGATAATCCACAAAATGATGAGTTCTTTGTGCAAGACGCTAGTCAGCTTGCAGCAGCTCGCGAACGCTATATTGATAATAACAAGATATATACCATTCTTGGTCTATAAATGATTCAAATCCCCTCCGATATTCAGGTAAATTCATTCTATAGATCACTACGACAAGGCTTCTTATTTAGAATGAAGGGTGATGAGCCATTTCTTAGTGATAAGTATCATGTTTTTATAGTACTAAACTATAACCCGCACACTCACGAGGCGCTTATTCTTGTTAATGGCACATCGCAGGTGCAAAAACGTCTTCGATATTATCATTCTAATCCTCAGCGTAGAGCGGATCAGGCAACTATTATATTTGAAGCTGGCAAATACCCATTTTTTCCAAAAAAGACGTTAATAGATTGCAATTCAGTCACAACCTGTTGTATTAATTCAACGCACTTTGCAAACGGTAACCTGCAACCTATGAGTGAACGGCTAAGTGATGAAGATCTGCAGCGTATCATTGAAGGAGTTATGAATAGTAGAACAATTTCACCATATATAAAAAATAAGATCCAACCACAAGAAGAGAACAGGGTGAAGCCTTATTAGTATACGAAGAGCACAGGTTTTTATTTATCACCACCGCGCTCTAGCAATCACCTCCTGATATCGCTCGACATAATTTTGCGCCATAATATTAGCAGAGAATTTTTGCTCAATGCTAGCCCGGCATGCGGCTGGGTCGATCTCGTCTACCCGGTTGGCGTAGGCAAAGAACTCATCTTGGTTGCTCGCAAGGAAGCCATTGACACCGTGAGTAATAATCTCGGGCATGGCACCGCGCTTCATCGCCACAACGGGCGTGCCGCAGGCCAGCGCCTCAATGACTGCCATACCAAAGGGCTCATCCCACTCGATAGGGAAGAGCAATGCCTTGGCGTTGGCTACAAAGTCGAGTTTTTTCTTGCCGCTGAGGTTGCCTGCATAAGTGATGCGCCGATGCTTGAGGACGGCCGGGAGGATGTGGTCGCTATAGTAGCGGAATTCTTCGTTGCGTCGGTAGTTGGTCAGTGGGTTGGAGAGCTCGAGGAGCAGCTTGCGGTTGCTGCCGATCCCTGCGACTGTGCCCGCCATGCGGAGGCGCTTCTTGTACTGGGCAGCGTAGGCTACAGCGGTGGCTTGGCCTTTATCTTGGGTGAAGCGGGCGAGGGTGATGTAGTAATTTTGCTTGCGCGAGACGAAAGGGAAGGCACTGCAATCAATGGCGTTGTGTACGGCGGGTAGCAAATGGGGACGGATCTCGCGCGGGGCTTTGCGCGCCATTGCTTCTGAGATACACGTCATGTAGAGGCGGCCAGGATTCATATATTTGAGCTGTGGGCGATTATCCATCTGCCCCGCCTCAATAGTCTGCGGCGTAGAAAATGGTGGCCCATGGAAGGTATGTAACACTGGCGGCAATCCTGGTATACGGCTCACTGGCGAGAAAAAGGCTAGCCCAATGTAGGGGTTGTGGTCGTGAATAATATCAAAACGGCCATCGGCTTCGATGGCGTGAAGGGTAAAATTGAGATGAGTCTGGAGGGCTTGGAGTGGTGCGTCATAGTAGGGATCATCGATGGTATCGAAGAGCTCGCGCTTGTAGTATGAGTGGGTTGGCGTGCCGTTGCGCATCCGCCGTGCGCCATTGGCGAAAAGCTCTACCTCGACATCATCGCGCTGCTGCAGTGCACGCACCAGGCTTTCGACAACGAGCTCGATGCCGCCGTAGCCTTTGATGGGTAGAGCGAGCCACGGTGGGGCAACAACTGCCACTCGTAGTGGCCGTGGGGGGGTACTGCGGGGCGATCACTTGACGAACATTGTGTATCATTTTGTAACATCATATGGCTAGTATAGCATAATCAACTGGAATGTGGAGTAGTAGGGTATAATACAGATATGGAGTCATTTCATATCTTTAAGCCGTGTGGCGATCATCTCGTGGCACACCTCTACGAGCATTTGGTGATGCAGACGCTGCATCGGCAGCTGTTTGAGGCGGGGTTATTTCAGGCGATTGACTACCAGGCTTGTGGAATCGTCTATTCTGACGCTGGGGTGATGGGGATCGATGCGACGCTCTACACCATGCAGGCCGAGCGCTTTGTAGCGCAGCTGCGCCAGCAAGTGGCGAAGTATGATGATGCGATGATCGACTGTGCGCTGCGGCAGATCATTGCCGAGAAGGGCTATCCGCTCACCTATCACGACCAGCTCGCTCTTCACGAGGCGCTGCACCAGCTTGATACCGAGCCATGGTATGATGCTCAGGATATCGACGTATTGCAGTGCTTAGGCGAGACAGCGCCACGTGGTATTATTGCTCAGCGCGAGGAGTGGGAAGCGGACGTCATGGAGTATACCATTGATATATCAATCGATCTCGAGCCGGGTGACCCTCAGTCAGTTGTCTTCATCGAGCTTGCTCATGCAATCCAGGTCAATACTGCTGCGCTGCTGCAGCGAACGTATGGGTATTATAACCACGGGTATGATAGAGAATATACGAGCGGGCGTTATACCCAGCGGCAGTACCTGCTCGTAACTGGCCGTGAGGATCATTCGGCCCAGGTCTACAATTTGTATGAGCTTATGATTCGGATGATTCGGGCCCAGGGTGGCTGGCAGCGCCTCTTAGAGCGCTTGCAGATGGTTGATTATCGAGAACAGTCTGCGCCCTCCATCGTTAACATGATTGATGACCTACAGATGATTGTCGGGGCGCGTGGCTGGCGTCGAATTGCGACAGTGGAGACAGTGGATGACCTGCTTGATCGCCTGACTATAACAGTGGTCGCACAGTGATGAGACACGACGTGGTAGAGGCTCTACATTATGCACCGCGATTATGCACATTACCCTAGGCAAACCAGCTGCCAGTATGATACTATAAGCAGTAAGGAAGGTCTGATATAATTCGGGCCGTTATTTTATGTCATGACAGATCCACAGTATATTCGTAATATTGCAATTATTGCCCACGTCGACCACGGCAAAACAACGCTGCTTGATGGCCTGCTCAAGCAGAGTAATACATTCCGCAGTAATCAAGCCGAAATGGCTCAGACTCTCATCATGGACAGTGGCGAGCAGGAGCGTGAACGTGGCATTACCATCACTGCTAAGCAGACGACAGTCTACTATCAACCTGCCGATGCTGAGCCAGCAGTCGACTACAAGATCAACATCATCGACACACCTGGCCATGCCGATTTTAGTGGCGAGGTGGAGCGCACGCTTAACATGGCTGATGGTGTACTCCTCGTGGTAGATGCGCAGGAAGGCCCAATGCCACAGACAAAGTTTGTTCTGAGCAAAGCGCTTGAGCTTGGTCTAACACCGGTCGTGATTATCAATAAGATTGATAAGCCAGCGCGGCGCATTGCTGAGGTGGAGGACGAGCTGGCTGATCTCTTCCTCGAGCTTGCCACCGACGAGGCGCAGCTCAAATACCCGGTGTACTACGCCGTAGCGCGCGAAGGCAAAGCCTGGGCGGCACTGCCAAGTGATGCCAGCCAGCCAGCCAGCCTGGCACCGATCTTCCAAGCAATTATCTCGCATATCCCAGCGCCGCAGGTGGCAGATGGGCCTTTCCAGATGCTCGTGACGGCCCTCCAGTACGATACCTTCCTTGGCAAATATGCGATTGGCCGCATCCATCGCGGAGTGGCTCAGCGTGGCCAAGCGCTGACTCTTATCAAGACAGATGGTACGACTACCAATGCCAAGATCGATAAGCTCTTCATCAGTCGCGGCCTCGCCAAAGAAGAAGTGAGCGAGGCAGGCGCGGGCGACATTGTCTACATCGTTGGTGCGGCCGACGCACACATTGGCGAGACGCTCGCCAGTCGCGACCAGCCAGAGGCACTACCCGTCATGGCAGTCGAGGCTCCCACCATTAGTATGTACCTTGGGCCGAATACCAGCCCAATGAAGGGCCGCGAGGGTGAATTCACTACCAGTCGGCAGATTGGCGATCGTCTTCAGCGCGAACTCGAGACGAATGTGGCGCTACGGGTGGCGGAGTCTGGCATTGGCTTTGTAGTATCGGGGCGAGGCGAGCTTCACCTCAGTGTGTTGATCGAGACGATGCGCCGCGAAGGCTACGAATTTGAGGTTGGACGGCCAGAGGTTGTGACGATCACCAAGGATGGCAGTGAGCAAGAGCCAGTTGAAGAGCTACTGGTTGAGGTTGGCCCTGAGTTTGTCGGTGTTATCAGCCAAGAGCTTGGTAAGCGTAAAGCGGAGCTCCGCAAACAAGAACAAACCACCAGCGGTGCAGCGCGGATGACGTATACCATTACGACCCGAGCATTGATTGGCCTGCGCAACCGCCTCCTGACAGATACAAAGGGGACAGTGATTATGTATAGCCTGCCGCACGGCTATCAGCCGGTTGGTGGTGCATTGCCGCGGACGCGCAATGGTGTTTTGATCGCCTTTGAGCCAGGCACGACCACTCCATATGCCTTGCAAGCGGCCGAAGCGCGCGGTGAGCTCTTCGTCGGAGCGGGAACTGATGTCTATGCTGGGATGATCGTTGGCCTTAATAACCGCCCAGACGATCTTGAGATCAATGTCTGTAAGGCCAAGCACCTTACCAATATGCGCAGCAAATCAAGCGACGGCACCGTCCAACTGACACCTCACACCCAGCTGAGCCTTGAGCAATCGATTGACTTTATCGAAGATGATGAACTCCTTGAGGTCACGCCGCACGCCCTTCGCCTCCGCAAGAAATATCTCGATGCCAACGAGCGCAAACGCGCCGCCAAACAGCAACCATAACATCATAGGGAGAAACCGCCTATCATGCACAACGTCCGCCGCGCTTTTGCTGCGAAAATCATTGCTCTTACCAAAGACACCAAAGAGAGTGCCAAAGCCGCTGCCGTGCAGACGGTTGAGCTAGTGCGCCCGACGCCAAACTCACCTGACAAGACGCTCAGCGAGCTCTTTGATGAGGTGCAGACACAGCAAATTTATGGTGACGGCAAGGCGTTTGTCGATATGACACCCATCAAGCCAGCCCGGACGATTATGGCACGGTATCGTCGGCAGCGTCGCCAGCCCGGTTTCGACCTCGCGACCTTCGTTGGGCAGCATTTTTCTACCACAGTATACCCCGCTTCGAGCTATCAACCGACCGACACCACTACTGCGCGCCAACATGTGAGTCAGCTCTGGCGGCAGCTCGAGCGGCGCAATCGCAAGAATCGGGGTTCGCTCCTTGCGCTACCATATCCATATATGACGCCAGGTGGACGCTTTGATGAGTTGTTTTATTGGGATACGTATTTCATTATGCTTGGCCTAGCAGCGGATGGGCGCTGGCGCTCTATCGAGCACATGATACGCAACTACACCTATATGCTACGTAAATTTGGGATGATCCCCACGGCCAATCGGACATACTTCTTGAGTCGGTCGCAGCCACCCATGTTTGCAGCGATGGTACAGCTGCTGGCGCGCCACCGAGGCAAGCGGGTCTATGCAGAGTTTTTGCCAAGCCTTCTTGCTGAGTATCGCTTTTGGATGAAAGGTCGTCGCCAGATTGCGAAAGCCAAGGCCGTTGAGTACCCAGCATATCTCCGCGTCGCTGTTATGCCTGATGGCACGCCGCTCAATCGTTACTATGATAACCGCACTACACCACGCCCCGAGTCGCATCGCGAAGATGTCCATACGGCGCATCACGCAGCCTCAGCGCATACGACGCGGACATTCCTTGATCTGCGGGCAGCAGCCGAGAGCGGGTGGGACTTTAGCAGCCGGTGGTTTGCCGACCCCTGTCAGATTCAGACCATCGAGACGACAAAGTATGTGCCGGTCGACCTTAATTGCTTCCTCTACCAGCTCGAAATGACGATCGCCGAGGCTTACCGACTGATCAAACAGCGTCGCCTGGCGCGGCGTTTCGAGGCAGCGGCTGAGCGCCGAGCTCGGGCGATTCGCCGCTACTGCTGGCAACCTACCACGCAATTCTTTGAGGATTATGCCATCACCACTGGTCAGACCACGGGGCGACTCACGCTTGCCGCGGTGATGCCACTATATGTGGGAATTGCAACCGATGAGCAAGCTGCAGCGGTAGCACAACGGCTCGAGCAAGACTTTTTGCAGCCAGGTGGACTTCTTTCAACCCTCATCACTAATGGCCAGCAGTGGGATGCTCCCAACGGCTGGGCACCACTGCAGTGGTTTGCTATTGTGGGACTGCGCAATTATGGCTATGACACACTGGCAGCAACCATTCGCGATCGCTGGCTCGCCACCAATGAAGCTGTCTTTGCCCAGAAGCGCAAAATGGTCGAGAAGTATGATGTTGTCACCGCCAGTGCGGGCGGCGGCGGGGAATACCCCTTGCAAGATGGCTTTGGCTGGACGAATGGGGTGTACGCAGCACTCAAGGATGAGCAACTTGGTGTAGCGCAGCAGTAGCCCTGGAAGAAGCAAGGCGCTCTGAGTCTCACGTTGCTACGTGGTGCCGTTATATTGCTGGGCTACCTCGTCTGGCAAAAATCCCTTCTCATGCTGGAAGTTTGCCTGCCACTGATAGCCTTTGCCATAGCCGAGCTCCTTCATGAGTTTAGTGGGAGCATTGCGCAGGTGGAGTGGCACTGGCGTATCGGTATAGCGGCTAGCAAGAGCCTCTGCCTCGTGCATGAGGTCGGTGATTTCGCGCGATTTAGCCGAGCGGGCAAGCGCTGTGGCACAGTGGTAGAGATTGTAGCGGGCCTCAGGCAAGCCAACCCGCTCCACCGCCTGGAAGGTCGCCACCGCCAGAGATAACGCACCATTACCTGCCAGCCCGATATCCTCACTAGCGAATACCACCATGCGCCGAGCAATGAACTTTGGGTCTTCGCCAGCGTCGATCATTCGACTCAGATAATAGAGGGTGGCACGGACATCGCTACCCCGCATCGACTTGATGAAGGCCGAGATCACATCATAATGCATTTCGCCTTGCTTGTCGTAGCCCGGGAGCTTCTTTTGGGCAGCAGCTGTAACGGTATCAGGCGTCACTGTCTCAGCGAGACTCAGGGCAAGCTCAAGGTTACCGAGCGCCACTCGGGCATCACCGCCCGATAGCTCGGCGAGGTAATCGAGCGCCTCTGGCGTGACGTGCTTTGTCTTACCCAAAGTAGTTATGGCGCGCTGGAGGATAGCGTGAATCTCGTCTTTGCTTAGCGGTTGCAAGACGAGTACACGCATCCGGCTCAGTAGTGGTGTAATAACCTCAAAGCTTGGATTCTCAGTCGTCGCACCGATCAACGTAATCAGCCCCGACTCAACATGAGGCAAAAAAGCGTCTTGCTGCGCCTTATTAAAGCGGTGTATTTCATCGACAAAGAGTATGGTACGCAGGCCAAGATTCCAATTTTGCCGGGCGTGCTGGATAACCCGCTCGACGTCCTTCTTACCACTGGTAACGGCACTGAGCTCGATAAACTCAGCTTCCACCTCGCGAGCAATAATCCGCGCCAGCGTCGTCTTGCCTGTGCCTGGTGGTCCCCAAAAGATGAGGCTCACGGGTTGCTTCTTGGCGACAATCTGGTGCAAAATCTCGGCATCGCCCAGCAGGTGTGTTTGGCCTATCACGGCATCAAGCGACTGTGGGCGTAGCCGCTCGGCCAGCGGTTGGCGCGATGATGGTGACAAATCTGACTCAGGCATAGCTCTATCTAGTATACCGGAAATGAGCTGGTGCGTCGAAGGGCTGTCGGTCTTGGTGATCGAACTATATCTGGTCTGATACCCAGCTACCTATTGCGAGATAGCAAGACAGCCCTATCTCGCTATTTTGCCACAATGTGGTATGATAAAAGCAATAAGCTAGTCCAAAGGAGGAATATGGAATATATCATTATCGGCATCATCGTGGCGACGATTGTCTTCATGCTGAGCGGGATTCGGGTGGTGAACCAATACCAGCGCGGTGTGGTGCTAACGCTTGGGCGCTTCTCGGGTCAGCGTGCGCCAGGCCTACGTGTGGTGGTGCCAATCTTTCAGACGATTATGATGGTCGATGTCCGCTCGACGCCGATCGATGTGCCGAAGCAAGAGGTTATTACGAAAGATAACGGGACGGTTGGTGTGGATGCTGTGGTGTACTTTCGTGTCATTAATGCGCCAAAGGCTGTCCTCGAGACGACGAACTACATCTACGCTACCAGCCAGTTTGCTCAGGCAGCGCTGCGTGATGTGACGGGTAACATTGACATGGACGACCTGCTTGCCAAGCGAGAAGAGCTCAGCCAGCAGATCAAAGAGATTGTCGATGCTGAAACTGACAAGTGGGGGATTGACGTTGAGAACGTGAAGATTCAGAACATCGAGTTGCCAGGTGATATGAAGCGCGCTATGGCTAAGCAAGCCGAAGCCGAGCGTGAGCGCCGAGCTAACATTATCAATGCCGATGGTGAAAAAGCCGCTGCAGAGACCCTTGCAGAGGCTGCTCAGATTCTCGCCAATACGCCAGGGGCAATCAACCTGCGTACGCTCACGACACTTGAGCGCATTAGTGCCGAGCCAAGCCAGAAGACGATGATCCTCTTCCCAGCAGAATTGACAGAGGTACTGCGAGGTATTAAGCGGTCATGATCGACTTTCGTCAGAATCGAGCGCGTTGCATTGATGCGCTTGCGGGTGGGCTGGCAGTATTGACTGCGTATGACGAAGTGCAGGGTAGTGGCGATGAGCCAGCACCATTTCAGCAGGAGTCAAACTTTTGGTGGCTCAGTGGAATTGAGCGACCAGGTTGGAAGTTGATTATCGATGGACGACGGAGCCGCACAACACTCGTGCGGCCTCATCTCGATGCGGTGCAGCAGACTTTCGTTGGTGAACTCAGCAGTGAGGAAGCCAAGCGGATCAGTGGTGCTGATGCAGTGATTGACGCCCACGATTTTGAGGCAGAGCTGCGCCAGCTTGCCAAGCGCCATACGGTTGTATACGAAGTAAACGACCGCACCGACTATGGCTTTATGCTCAACCCGGCCTCGCGCGACCTAAGCAAAGTGCTACAGCGGATCTTCCCCTCAGTACAATCGTGTCTGCGTCAGCTGCGTGAACTGCGGGCTATCAAGCAGCCAGAAGAGATTGCTGCGCTGCGCCAGGCAATTGCGCTGACTATTGAGGCCTTTGAGGTAGCCAAGCAGCGCTTGCCACACTGCCAGCATGAGTATGAGTGCGAGGCGGAATTTGACTATCTATTTCGGCACCGCAATGCTCGCCATGCGTATAGCCCAATTGTTGCTGGTGGTGCTAACGCCTGTACTTTGCACTACAGCCATAATGCAGGGCCGCTGAATGCTGAGAATATGGTGCTGATTGACGTTGGAGCGCGGGTCAACGGATATTGCGCAGATATCACTCGCACCTATGGTATCAAACCGACGCAGCGCCAGCAGGATGTCCACGCTGCGGTGGTGCAGGCGCAGCAACACATCATAGAGCTGCTCGAGCCAAATCTCCCCGTGGCTGACTATATCCAGCAGAGCGATGATATTATGCGCGACGCCTTACAGCAGCTTGGCCTTCTACGCGATCGCCACGACCACGCTACTTTCCGGCGCTACTATCCGCATGCCACCAGCCACGGGCTTGGCGTCGATACACACGACAGCCTGGGCGCGCCGCGGGTACTACGCGCTGGTATGGTGCTTACCGTCGAGCCAGGAATTTACATTCCAGAGGAGGGCATTGGTGTCCGGATTGAAGATGACATCCTCATTACGCCGAGCGGCCACGATAATCTCAGCGCCAGCTTATCGACAAAATGGTAAAAAACCGCTATACTAGAGCAAATGAAACGACAATTTTTTGCCTTTATTATCCGCTGGGTGCTAAATTCACTTGGGCTGTGGATTGCCGTACGTATCTTTGGTACGGGCTATATCGGTGTCCAACCCGATATGAGCATTGCCGTGTTTTTGCTGGCTGGGCTCATCTTCTCAGTCGTCAATGCGGTCTTTAAGCCGATTGCCATCATCCTATCGCTTCCCGCCATTCTCGTCACGCTCGGTCTCTTTACCGTCGTTGTCAATGGCTTTATGGTCTATATTTCACTGATACTGGCACCAGGTCTCAAGATGACGTTTCTTCACTCCATCTTGACAGGCCTGATTATGAGTCTGGTAAACTATATAGTAAGCAGCGCGCTCGAGCTAAATTATGGGCGCACGCAGGAGGAACAACATGAATCTTGATAGTATTCTACAAACAATAATGATTGGCTCGGCCATCTTGATGGTCTTGGCTATTTTGCTCCAGCAGCGCGGGGCGACACTTGGTGCAGGCTTTGGTGCCTCGGGTGAGCTCTATACCACGCGGCGCGGCCTCGACAAGAACCTCTTTGAGGCGACGATCTTCTTGGCTGTTACCTTTGTTGGGTCTATTTTGGCGGCACTCTTGTTGCCGTCTGCGGGGTAGAGCATGGCGAATCGGCAGGAGAAGCACCTCCAGCGCCGTGAGACCTCGTCGGCAGTTGTGCCTCAGGAGGATGAATCGCTGCGAGCAGCCAAAGCAGCGAAATCGGTACCATCTCGCCGCAAGAAACCACGCCGTGACCTCAAGCAGCTCGAAGATAGCGCGACGCGCCACGTTGGCAAGTTCTTAGGGAGCCGCTTCGAGAGTTTGCGTCGAGCCCGGCGGCGGGTTGTGCTGTGGCTTGTCCTCATTGCAGTGATTTTGCTTGGTATTATTGCTCAGATCTTTATTCGCCGCGACGCGACAACGGCAACCGGTGGGACCGGCGGGACGTATATCGAGGGGGCGCTTGGCCCGATCGAGACGCTCAACCCACTCTTTGCAACCAGCAGTGCCGAGCTTTCGGCCAGCCAGCTCATGTTCTCCTCGCTCTATCATTACGACGCCAAGGGCTCGCTCCACACAGATGTTGCGACGAGCCTTGCCTATAACGAAGCGGGTAAAACCTACACTGCTCAATTGCGTGATGACGTCCGCTGGCACGATGGGCACAAGCTGACCGCCAAGGATGTTGTCTTCACGATCAACCTCATCAAGAACCCAGCAGTGCGCTCGCCCTTGCGCGTCAACTGGGTCGACGTCCAGGCTAAGGCGGTCAACGATACCACTGTGCAGTTTGTGCTACCTGCCACGTATGCTGCCTTCCCCCATGCATTGACCTTCCCAATTTTACCAGAACATATGCTAGGCTCAGCAACGCCAAGCTCAATGCGCCAGGCACCATTTAATCATTCGCCAGTTGGTAGTGGGCCGTTTAAGTTCCAGATTTTGCAATCGACCAATAATGCTCGCCGGCCAAAGACCGTGCATGTCGTTGCTTTTGATGGCTATTATGGTGGCCGACCCAAGCTTGATCGCTTCGAGCTCCAAGCGTATAGCACGCAGCAAGATATTGTCTCGGCTTTGCAAGCTGGTGAGTTGAGTGGCGCAACCGACCTCTCCGTTGTGATGCGCAAAGATATTCCACGCAACCAATACACGACGACTACTGTACCAACCGACCGCGGAGTGTATTTGCTCATGAACAATACCAACCCCATCCTCAAAGATCGCGCGGTGCGCAAAGCCCTCCAATTAGGCACCAACACCGCTGCGATTCGCACCTCGCTGGGTGACGGTGTGCAGCGCCTCGATGGGCCGTTTATTCCGAGCCAACTTGGGGGCATTAATACACCATCCGCAGATAAGCATGACAAAGCAAAGGCTGCTGCGATGCTGGATGAAGCCGGTTGGAAGCTCGCTGATGGCAGCAAAGTTCGCAGTAAAGATGGCCAAAAGCTGGAGCTTATGATCACCACCACGAAGGGCGCAGAGTACGAAGCGGTCCTCGCCAAGGTAATGGAGCAATGGCAGCAGCTTGGCGTCGCGGTGACGCAGCAAGTGATCGACCGCTCGGCGACGTCATCCACCTTTGTCCAGGGGACATTGCAAGGGCGAAGCTACGATGTTTTGCTCTATGAGCTAGCGATTGGTGCCGACCCCGATGTCTACGCCTACTGGCACTCCTCTCAGACTGGCTACCAGGGCTATAACTTCGTCAATTACACGAGCCGCACCGCAGATGCCGCGCTGGCCAGTGCTCGCACACGTCTCGAGCCCAAGTTGCGTGCTGCCAAGTATAAAGCGTTTGCCGAGCAGTGGTATAGCGACGTGCCGGCGATTGGTCTCTATCGGTCGGCTAGTGTGTATGCTACAGGCCCCGGTGTACAGGCTATCCAACAGGGCGATACGCTCGTTTCGGGCGCAGACCGCTACGCAGACGTCCTCCGTTGGACAGTGACAACGCGGGATGTTTACAAAACCCCCTAACATGCGGTATAATCAACAGTGTCGCGAGATATGCGGACGTGGCGGAATTGGTAGACGCGTCAGCTTGAGGGGCTGGTGAGCATTGCGCTCGTGGAAGTTCAAGTCTTCTCGTCCGCACCAGATATGATGCTTCGCGACACATCAGCACCACCAAGACAGGTGGTGTTTTGCTTTTGTAAAATACAAACACGTTCGAGATATCTATATAACAACCAAAACGGCTTGATCATAAAATGCAACAATTAATCGGCGAACTGCTTGTGTTTTGCAAAAGGGTGGTGCATAATAAAGACAAGCTGGTACGCAAAAAGGGGTACCGTTGCGTCCAAACACAAACATCGTGCTAAAACAAACATTGTGCCCCAGGGTGGGCGCGTAGCAGCTACCGGCAAATCACCTCTAGTCAAAGAGGTGATTTTTTGCTATAGTCTATACCAGACGGGGCATTAGCTCATTTGGCTAGAGCGCTTCGCTGGCAGCGAAGAGGTGACCAGTTCGAATCTGGTATGCTCCACCATGGATCTTTAGCTCAGTTGGCTAGAGCGCACGATTCACATTCGTGAGGTCGCAGGTTCGAATCCTGCAAGATCCACCATTTTGGAATTATTCATTTTTAGTGCCAATACCGTATTGTTTTTTTGAGTAGCATCTTGTCTGCCAACAGGATGTAGTTTGCTAAGGGAGGACTCCAATGAAAGTTGCAATAATAGGTACTGGTGTCGGTATACGAACACATCTTGCGGGGCTAAGGCTCCTTCCTAAAGTAGAAGTTGTTGGCGTCGTTGGCTCGACAAAAGAACGAGCCGCACAGCATCTGCAGACTCATGGATATGACAAAGACCTTGCTGCATCGTTTGATGATGTAATGGCAAAGTCACCTGATATCGTTTGCCTGACAACACCGGTTTGCTGTCGGGATGAGTACTGGGAGCGCCTTGCTCGAGAACAGTGTTTTATATTGGCGGAAAAGCCAGTCTGTGGCGACGACTTGTCGCTTCCATATTTTGATGCCGTCAAGGATCGTTGCACGGTTGACTTTCAGCTTCGTGGCCTCGAGCAATTTCAGATTGTTGCCAAGATGATCAACGAGGGTACGCTTGGTGACATTTGCTCAATTGATCTCTTTGAACGCACCGCTGCTTTACGGGCAGATTCGCTACCATCATGGATGACAACGCCAGATCTTGGTGGTGGGCAGCGTATGGCAATGGGAAGCCACCTTCTTGACCTCGCCGTGTTCTTGCTTGGCGGCAACTATTCGAGTGTCCAAGAGTTTCAATGCAGCGCAGAAACAAGGCGTGGATCGTGGCGTGGAGCGCTGCCAAAAGGACAGCGGCCATCTGACGAGTGCTTTGATTGTTCATTCGTAATGAATCAGGCACGTGTGGTGATACGCACGACATCGATCAGCAGGGCAACGCGCTCTCTCGAATTTCGCGTCGAAGGGACAGAAGGTGCGGCAGAATTCTGCTATCGTAACGGATCTGGTACTCTGCGACTATTCCACGAGAATGGTAGTGAGGTGTTGTACACCGACCAGGATGCATCTGCAGTACACACGCAGCCTTCTTACCCGCTCGATAACTCGGTCTTTCGCGTTGCATACAACAGATATTTTGCGTCAGTGTGCGAATGGGTTGAAGGCAAGGACTCGAGCATTCCGGCCTCATTGAGCGATGGGCTTGCAAATGCGAGATTGTTGCAAAAGAAATAATAACACCTGGTGGAGATAGAGGGATTCAAACCCTCGACCTCAGCAATGCGAATGCTGCGCTCTATCAACTGAGCTATATCCCCACGACTCCCTCTATTCAAGCACAAACGAGCGGAAGAATCAACCAGTAGCATTCCCGCCTGTTTCTGATAAAATAAGGATATGTTCAAAAAGTTTATCCAAAAGCGGCTCGAGACGTATGTGAGCCGGTATTTTCAAGCCCATCCAGAGGTCAAGTTAATTGTTGTGGTGGGGAGCGTGGGCAAAACGAGCACTAAGCGAGCGGTGGCTACCTTGCTATCGCAGCGCTACCGTGTGCGCATGCTTGATAATAACCATAACACCAATCTTTCGGCACCGTGTGGCATTCTCGGCGTGACCTACCCTAGCAAGGTACACAGCATTGGTGCCTGGCTTAAGGTGTTTGCAGCAGCCCGGCGACGGGTTGCTCAGCCAGCTGACGTCGATGTGATTGTCCAGGAGCTTGGCACTGATCGGCCAGGGGAGATTGCCGACTTTGGCCGCTACCTCCGGCCTGACCTTGCCTTAGTGACGGCAGTAACACCAGAGCATATGGAGTTCTTTGGCTCAATTGAAGCAGTCGCGCAAGAGGAGCTCTCCGTGACGCAGTATGCACGCCGAGTGCTGATTAACCGTGATGATATTGAGGGGCGCTTTGCTGACCTGATTACTACTCCACACTTTAGTACATATGGCACAACTGGCCTCGCTGAGTATCGCTTCGAACAGCAGAACTTTGATGCTGAGGTAGGCTATCGTGGAGGGATTATTGCTCCACCAAACATTGCTCAGCCATTCGCGGCAGCCATTAACGTGGTGGGTGAGCACAGCCTAAGGCCGATCGTTGGTGCCGTCGCAGCGGCTTTGCTCTATGGCTGCACACCAGATGAAGTAGTGAAGGGTCTTGCACTGATCAAGCCTGTCCCCGGGCGGATGAACCCACTGCTGGGCCTTGGCGATACAACAATTATCGACGATACATACAACTCCAGCCCGGCTGCGGCGCTGGCTGCCCTGCAGACGCTCTATAGCTTTGCGCAGGCACCGCAGCGGATCGCTATCCTTGGTGACATGAATGAGCTCGGTGCCTCGAGCCAGGCCGAGCACGAGAAGCTGGGCATGGCCTGCGATTCGCATTTGCTTGATTGGGTGGTGACGGTTGGCGGCGAGACAGAGAAGTATCTTGCGCCCGCTGCCCGTCGGCGTGGCTGCCAGGTGAAAGTATGCCGCAATGCAATCGAGGCAGGGCAATTTGTCCGTTCGGTGGCACGGCCTGGTGCGGTAATTCTTGCTAAGGGGTCGCAAGGTGGGATATTCCTTGAAGAGGCCGTTAAGATCCTCTGTGTCTTGAGCGAAGATACGGAGCTGGTACGTCAATCGCTCGCTTGGCAGGCTATCAAAGCGCCATATTTTTCGGAGTACGAAAACTTCTTTGACGGGCCAAGTCAGTAGCGCTGGTACGCGATTTATGGTATATTTGTAGTTATGAGACTAGTGTATTAAGCGGAGAACTATCTATGCCAACAGAGAAAAAACCAAAGGCAACCAAGCGCAGCACAACGCGCAAGACGTCGCCAAAAAATGAGCCAGGACAAACCCCGGCCAAGGCTAATGAGCCAGCAACCCCAGCTGCAGAGCCAGCTCCAGTAGCTGAGCCGACTACTCAGTCGATATCAGAGCAGTCAGCTACTCCGGCTATGCAGCCAGCTCAGCCCCAGCCTCAATATCAACCACACATGACTCCAGGAGCTTTGAACGCTCAGCCAGCCAAGAAGTCTCATCTTGGGCTTATTCTTGGTCTTGTCGGTGGTGGTGTAGCTTTGCTAGCGCTTATTGCTGGTGTGTTATTGTACTTCTTCTGGTATCAGAATCCGCACAAGGTGGTGACGGATGGCATTGCCAAACTTGTTGATGCCCGCGAAGCATCGTATAATATGAGCGGTGAAGGCAAGTCGACTAGTAGCACTGCAGGGTCATCAAAGTTTTCCTATAAAGTTACTCTCCAACACGGCAACCAAGCAGCTGGTGGCAACGGTGAAGTAACGATGAACATCCCGCAGGTTGGTCAGATTACTGTCAAGGCACAGGTGTATATGGATCGCGAAGCAATGTATTTCCGTGTAGAGAACGTCAAGGATGCGTATGATAAGTACATTGATGCCATGGTTGACCAAATGGTGCAGCGACGTAGCAACGCTTCTAGCATGACTGACGAAGAAAAAGATGCAGAGCGGAGTAAAATGCGTGACTATTACCGTAAGCTCTTGGAAAAAGGATCGATGGCAGCCATCAAAAAAATCGATGACAAATGGGTCAAGATGACGCAGGAAGATATGCTCAAGACAAGCTCGAACCGCACAACGACCAAGCAATGTACTGAAGCGATCAATGCTTTGTATGATGCCAAGGCGCGCAATGAGGTTGCAGCAGTACTTCACAAACATGGTGATGTCTTTACTGTAGAGAAGATGAATAAGCCAGCACTCGATAACGGTGCAGTGGGCTATAAGGTTACAGTAGCGCGTCCGTCGAGCCACGAAGCACGCTCGCTCAGCCGTGATCTTGGTAACACCCGCGTTGGAGAGCTGCTTCGCCGTTGCAGCAATGCGACGTCGACTCGCGTGACAACACGCCAAAATGGCCGGACCATCAAGACCGAGCGGCGCGCTGCTATCTCGGGGCCAGACTTTAGCCAGACAGATCTTGAGCTCTGGGTGTCACCATTCTCGCACGATGTGAAGCGTATTGTCATGAAGCCAACCAGCCAGTCGTCTCAGCAGCCAGTGACGATCAACGTCAACGACACAAAGGTTGACTTGCGCAAGCCAAACGAGAGCATCCCGTATAGCGAGCTCATGCAGGGCAGCAGTAGTAGTAAAGACAATGATGATGACACATCACTAACAACTACTGGCGAAGCGTAGACAAAACGCCGCACATAAATCCAACCCCGCTTTCGAGAAAAGAAGCGGGGTTGTCTTTGCCCTCGCCCACTATGGTAGAATATGAAAGACATGAAACGATACAATCCTGCAGAAATCGAGCCAAAATGGCAACAGCACTGGGCAGAAGACCAGCGCTACCGGGCGGATGACGCCTCTCCTAAACCAAAGTATTATGTGACTGGCATGTTCCCATATCCAAGCGGAGCAGGGATGCATGCAGGGCACTTTATGGAGCATTCCATTGTCGATGCAGTGGCGCGCTTCCGGCGCAGCCTTGGTCACGAGGTACTCTACCCAATGGGCTGGGATAGCTTTGGCCTCCCTGCAGAGAATTACGCCATCAAGACAGGCAAAACGCCACAAGAGACGACCGCGACCAATATTGCTAACTTTACTACTCAGCTTCGCCGCGTTGGCGCGAGTATCGATTGGAGCCGGGAGATCAACACGAGCGATCCAGAGTACTATCGCTGGACGCAGTGGATCTTTACGCAGCTCTTTGAACGGGGCTTGGCATACCAAAAGGACTCACTCCAGTGGTGGTGTCCGAAAGACAAGACCGTGCTGGCAAATGAGCAGGTGATTAATGGCCGATGCTGGCGCTGTGAAGAAGTGGTGGTGAAGAAGCCAATGAAGCAATGGTTCTTCAAGATTACTGAGTACGCCGACCAGCTCCTAGCCGACATCCCCGCGCTCGACTGGCCAGATAAGATTAAGCAAGCTCAGACCAACTGGATTGGCCGCAGTGAGGGAGCAGAGATTCGCTTCGCCCTTGATAAGCCCGTGGTAGCTACGGAGAGTGACGCGTCCGATATTACCGTCTTTTCGACGCGCCCCGATACGCTCTTTGGTGCGACCTTCTTGGTGCTGGCACCCGAACACCCTCTCGCGCAACATCTCGCGCGCGGTGATGCCCAAGAGACAGTCTTGGCCTATATTGCCGAGGCAGTCAAAAAATCGGAGATTGAGCGCACTAATGACACGAAAGATAAGACAGGAGTCTTTACTGGAAGTTATGCCATAAATCCAGCGACGGGCGAGCGAATACCCATCTGGGTGGCTGATTATGTCCTTGGTGGCTATGGCACTGGTGCAGTGATGGCTGTCCCAGCTCATGATGAGCGCGATGCTGCCTTTGCCGAGAAATACGAGCTGCCCATCGTCACCGTCATTGAGCGGCCCGACGATGACCCAGACACCGACCAGTGCTATCATGGCGAAGGCGTGCTCGTTAATTCTGGTGCATTTGATGGTATGCGCAGCGAGGATGCTCGTGAGCAGATCGTGGCCTGGCTCGAGCAGGAAGGTCGTGGCCACGCCAAGGTAACCTACAAGATGCGTGACTGGTTGATTAGCCGCCAACGCTACTGGGGCGCACCCATCCCGATCATTCACTGCCTTGAGCATGGTGCTGTGCCAGTGCCAGCGGCAGATCTACCCGTCGTCTTGCCAGCAGTGCAAGATTTCCAGCCGCGCGGCGATGGCAAATCCGTCCTTGCTGCCCAAGAAGAATGGGTGGCGACGACCTGCCCGACCTGTGGCGGCCCAGCTCAGCGCGAAACCGACACGATGGATGGCTATGCCTGCAGCAGCTGGTATCTCCTGCGCTATACTGATCCGCACAATGTAGCGGAGGCTTGGGATCCAGCGCTGGCCAACCACTGGGCGCCGCTTGATATGTATGTTGGTGGTGACCACGCGACGGCCCACTTGCTCTATGTGCGCTTCTGGACGCACGTCTTCCGTGACCTTGGCCTCACAAGCTTTGCCGAACCAGTGCGGAAGCTCGTCTACCATGGCCTCATTCAAGCCGAGGATGGCCGCAAGATGAGCAAGAGCCTTGGCAATGTCGTCGATCCGCTGGAGGTGATCGATGCGGGATATGGGGCGGATGCGCTGCGTACCTTTGAGCTCTTCCTCGGGCCGATCGACGAGAACTCGAGCTGGAGTAGTCGAGGAATTGCTGGCGTCTATCGCTTCTTGAATCGCCTCTGGACATTGGTGCAAGAGTTTGATGATTGGCAGCAGCAGGGTGGAGCGCCTGGGCAGGTCGACGTCGCACAGCTTGAGTCGATCATCCACGCTACAACGAAAAAGGTCACAAGTGATATCTACCGCCTGAGCTTCAACACGGCCATTGCTGGGCTCATGGAGTGTGTCAACGACCTCTACAAGCTCAAGACAGGTGGCTTTACTGAGCAGTGGCAGCCAGCGCTCAAGACGCTGATCCAGCTAGTGCAGCCCTTTGCGCCGCACATGGCTGCTGAGCTATGGCAGCAGCTTGGCTATGGCGACCAGCTCGATTTTGCCGCCTGGCCAGAGTGGGACGAAGCAAAGATCGTCCGCGATACGATAACCATCGTTGTGCAAGTCAACGGCAAAGTCCGCGCTAAGCTCACCACCGCGCCAGACACTAGCGAAGCCGACATCACTGCCCAAGCCCTGGCAGACGACCGCGTCGCAAAATACCTCACTGGGTCACCCAAGAAGGTTATCTATGTCAAGCGTAAGCTCGTCAGCGTCGTTGTCTAGAAATAGCCACCTTCACTAATCGTGCTGTAAAAAACAGGGCGTCTCACGGAGCGCCCTGTTTTGGGTTGCGCGATCACAGTCTCGTACTATGTAGGTATGTATCTACAAGTCTGTCAAAGCAGCGATGTAATTGTGCTGGTGGATCAGTCTTCTTACGGTTAAACTACGGGCGTGCAAATCGTCACCATCCGCAGCCGAAGATCATCATCAAATTCAAAATTTGTCCAAGTTCCGTTCGGATTATTATAGCGAATCCAGGACTGATTCCATTTTCCCTGACCTTCTGGTTTTCCGAGACACTGCACTATGTCGTCGCGTGTCGCGGTGTTAGAAAATTGACTAAATAAAGAACCTGAATAAACGGAGTATTCGGCGTATAGATGCTGCGTGTACAAAAAAATTGCTTCCAGTCGATCGTTCTCCCACGCAAACTCCACTCCAGAGTCACGTAGCAACCAATTTGTTTTCGTTTCATCGCATGCAAGAAATTCCTCATCAATTTCTTGGATAATAGGAGTGCAGCCTAATTCGTCGATGATTTGCTGCACTTCAGTCTTAACTGATTTGTCGCTTCGTCCGACCAGTTTGATATATCGGTTGTTAATATCTCCATCTATTTTTATCGCCATAATTACTCCTTACTGAGACTAATAGTATGTACCATATCATACAATATATGACATATATCTGTCATATCAAAGCTATGACCTAGACGTCTTAGCGAGCGTGTTCGGGATGGGGTAGGAGAGCGCAATAGCCCGCTTGGCAATTGGCCACAAATATATTTTTCTATACAAAACAGCGCAAACACTAGAGAATTTTGCGCTTTTAGCGTATAATAGCTACAAGTTTTACGTCAGCCTAAAGAGAAGGAGATTTTTACTATGGCTCAACCAAAAAAACAGAGTAGCCCACGCAAAACCGGCCTGCGCCGCAGCCATCTGCGCCTCAAGCTTGCTCGCATGGTCAATAAAACCTCACCAGTCAAGGTCAAGACGACCAAGCGCGAGACTGGCGCTGCCAAAGCAGCTCGCTAGCTTTTCGTCGATAGCAAAGAATTTTAACAAAAGAAAGAACCAACCAAATGGCTTCGAACCGTCATCTTGGGCGTATAGTTGCACTCCAAACATTGTACGAATATGAATTCCGCCAGCAGGCGAATGATCCGCAGGCCGTGCCACGAGAGATTCTGGCGCGCAATCTTGAGCGTTATGAGTCGATCATTGGCGATCGAGCCTTTGTCGATACGCTCGTTGCCGGGGTGATCGAGACGCAGGCCGCGCTCGACGCCCACTTGCAGCCAATTGCGCCAGAGTGGCCGCTTGATCAGATTGCTCGTGTCGACCGCAATATCTTGCGACTTGGCCTCTACGAATTGCTGCACTGCCGTGCAACTGTTCCACCCAAGGTGGCGATTAACGAAGCAGTGGAGCTTGCTAAAGCGTTTGGTTCGGATAATTCAAGCAAGTTTATCAACGGTGTACTCGGCACCGCCTATCGCAACTTGCCTGGGGAGACACCAGACGATGCCAACACCGTCACACTTTGACCGACACTTCAATCGGTTTAAAAAATATTTTGGCCGTCGCAAGCCGTCTATTCAGGAAATTGTTCGTGAACCGACGGCTGGCGGCATTGTATTCCGCTACAATAGCGACAACAAACTCGAAATCCTCCTGATTCAGGATGCCAAGGATCGCTGGACGATCCCCAAAGGGCATATTGAGAAGGGGGAGACTGCAGTGCAGACAGCTCGCCGGGAGATCGGCGAAGAGGCTGGGCTGCACGACCTTGATATGCTGGGCTGGCTGGGCAAGATTCACTTTCGCTACCGCCGGATGGAAAAGCTTGTCCTGATGACGACGCAGATCTACCTTGCCCGCGTCCGCACCAGCGGCAATGAGATTCAAAAAGAAGAATGGATGAATGGCATCAAGTGGTTTCCCTTTAGCAAAGCACTTGATCTCATCGAGTACGAAGATATTGCCAAGCTGATGCTCAAAGCCAAGAAACGCATCCGAGAGGAGCGTCTATAACGACAGAAACGAAAGGAGTTACTATGTCTGGCATGCCAACTGGCCCGTACCAAGCGTGGGCGCAGCAAGCGCTTGGGTTTGAATATCACGATATTCAGCTCTTGGTCACCGCACTCACCCACCGCAGCTATGTCAATGAGCACAAAAAATCCGTTACTGAGCACAACGAGCGCCTCGAATTCTTGGGCGATGCTGTGCTGGAGCTTGCGGTAACCGACTATCTCTACCAACACTATGCCGAGCCAGAGGGCATCCTGACGAGCTGGCGCGCAGCGCTGGTCAATACAGAGAGCAATGCCGACTCGGGCGAAGCGCTGGGTTATGGCCCGCTCATCCGGATGAGCAGGGGTGAGAAGCATGGCAGCAAGCGAGCGCACCGCCAGATTCTGGCTAATGCGTATGAAGCTGTGATTGGCTCGATCTATCTGGAGCGAGGCTACAGTGCGGCAGCTGAGTTTATCGCCAAGCATACCATTAGCAAGCTTGATGCTATCCTAGCCGATGGCTCGTGGCGCGACCCCAAGAGTCATTTACAAGAGGTGAGCCAACGGATCGACAGTGCTACGCCGGTGTACCGTGTCTTGGCAGAGGATGGCCCTGACCACGACAAAACCTTCACGCTTGGTGTTTTTGTCAATGATCGGCTGATGGGCCGCGGCACTGGCCCAAGCAAGCAAACTGCTCAGCAAAAGGCTGCTCGCGCTGCTCTGGCAGCCTACCAGCAGCAAGAGACTCAAACAGGGAAGACAGAATAGTCAGCTAAGAGCTCAGACAAGTTTTGACCTGCAGATAAGCAACAAATTGACATCGCCAGCCAAACAGTGTAGACTTGTACAGAACGAACTAACGCAAATATAAGTCAAGAAAAGGAAGTTTTATTTATGCTCGCAATTCGTTTGCAACGTCTTGGTCGCAAAGCCTACCCAGTGTACCGGCTCGCCGTACAAGAGGCTCAGCGCCACCCATCAAGCGGCCGTGTGGTGGCCTATGTTGGCAACTACAATCCGCACACCAAAGAGGCTCATATCAATACCGAGCTTGCCCAGAAGTATCTTGATAATGGTGCCCAGCCGACACCACGTGTGGTCAAGCTATTGGCTGCTGCTGGTGTATCGCTACCAAAGTGGGTTAAGCAGCCTGCTGGCGACAAGCACAAGGCAGTCCGCAACCCAGAGAAGCTCCGCAAGCATCAGCCGAAGGAAGAGGCAGAGGCTTAAAGCGACTCTCTCACATAAGCATAGCAACTGCTCCGCGTATTGTGGAGCAGTTTTGTGATCATCGGCAATACTTTGTGCGTGCTCCAGGACAAGGCCAGTAGAAGGATCAGACGACTCAGCACCGAGCCATGCGTCGTATTTTGGTAGAATCCAGCCGGTATGCTACAATGAAAGCACAATCACAATAAATCTGAATGACAGCATAAGGAGGGAAAGAAGAAAGCTATGGCGACAATTGATCAACAGTTTGTCGAATATGTCGTAAAGTCGCTGGTGGAACATCCAGACGACGTGGTGGTCGATCGGGTGATCGACGAGAAGGGTGTGCTACTGACACTCACCGTCAACCCGGAGGATCTCGGCCGTGTGATTGGCCGGCGGGGCAGTACGGCGCAGAGTTTGCGCACCTTGCTGCGCGCGCTTGGCACGAAGAACAGTGCTCGCTACAACCTTAAGGTGGTGAATAATGATGAGCCACACACCGCAGCATCCCAGTCTGTGGATAACTTAACCACTGATACAGTGGATAACAATGATGAGAGCGAATCGGATTTTGCAAAAAAGTCTCGCCAAGAGCTTGCAGAACTCGACGACCTTGATATATAATACGATCAGTTCAGAAACGAACTGCGAGAAAAATAAACGCTCTTTGCGAGCAAACCAACAAGGTTTGAGAGCCTTATTTGTGCAAGAAAACTGCTGTGGAGGCAGTTTTTTTGTTGGGTGAATGTATAGTTATAGTGTAGCAGAGGCTAAAGTGATAGCTGTATGAGCTTATATAACAACGAGTTTTATATGCTATCCGGATGAAGTAGCGGGTGACGCCAAAAAGGTTCTCATATACTACCGCAACCGGCTCAAAATATTCGTTAAGCCAGCAATGCCAGCAATAAGCAAAAGTAAGATGCCGATGATCACAATCAGTAAACCATAATGGGGTTGGTACCTTGGTGGATTGTAGCCGTGAGTATGGCGCGGATCGTGGCGGGTGGCTTCGGTATCAATCGAGATATTGGCAATCGCTGGCTCCACAAGGTGTCGAGACACCGCTGCTTCACCGTCGAACTGCTCGAGTGTAATATTCTCGTTGAGCGGCGTGATAGTCGTACGTCGGCTCGATAGTTCGAGACGCTGCGCGGTCGTGTTATCTGTCTCCGATCCAAAATCCATAGCATAACCAGTATAACAAATAAAAAACATAAGCGTAAAGACCTGAATCTCTCGCAGTATCTGTTAGACGGTGCTGCGGTAATTTGCTACACTAGGAGAGATGAAAAAATTCCAAGTGATTAGCCTGTTCCCGGAGATGTTTTCCGGCGTGTTTGAGGCTTCGATGCTGTGGAAGGCGCAGCAGCGAGGCTTAGCGGAGCTAACGACAATTGATCTGCGCCAATTTGGGCTCGGTCCTCGCCGAACGGTCGACGACACACCGTATGGCGGTGGCGATGGTATGCTATTGCGTGTTGAGCCACTCTGGCGGGCGGTGCGGCACGCCAAAGAGCGCGACCCGACTGCCAAAGTGCTCATCATGACGCCGCGGGGCCAACGGTGGAATCAGGCGCTGGCACAGCAGTATAGCCAAACCGATCATGGTTATATCTTCATCTGTGGGCGCTACGAGGGGTACGACGAGCGAATTATGCAGGTGGTTGACCAAGCGCTCCGAGTGGGTGACTATGTCCTGACTGGTGGTGAGCTGCCCGCGATGACAATTATCGACTCAATTGTGCGACTGATCCCTGGCGTCCTTGGTGGTGAGATGAGCGCAGCGATTGAGAGCTTTAGTGATGGTCAGACGCTGGAGTTTCCGCAATACACACGCCCAGAGGTATGGCAGGGGTTGGCAGTACCCGAGGTATTGCTCAGTGGTCACCACGGCAACATTGCGGCTTGGCGTGCAGAGCATTCGCTCCCAGTAGATGACTAGCCCTGTACGCACAAAAGAAACACCCGAGCATGTCATAAACACTCGGGCGTTCTGTTGTGGTGGATATATCGGAGAGCGACTGATACAAGTATGTATATAAATGTTTATGTTTGTAACGTTCGCTTCCTCTATAGTAGCGAACATGTGGCACAAGTGCAAGGAAATGCGTGTAAAACAGGGTAATATCTGATATGATAAAGTTATGAAGCAGCGTATGATTCATTTTTGGCTTGGATTATTTCAGGCGATTTTTCCAGAGCATGTGCGGCGTGATCCTGCGTATTGGCGGCGTCTTGCGCTTGGTATCGTCGTGACGTTTTTGATCATCACGCAGCTCTTTACTTTTGAGAAGTTTGTCGATATCACGAGTGGGTGGCATGTGGCTGGTGGGGGTATAATGGCTGCTCTCTTGGCTGGCTTATTGCCGCTGCTTGAGCTCGGTAGTTTGCCATTTTTGCTCTCGATGGATATGTCGCGAGGGTCACGCCGTATTTCGCAGGCATGTTTGCTTGTCGTGAGCGTAGTGTGGTTTGGTGTAGCGCTGTGGTGTTTTCTCGCTGTGCCGATGAGCGAATCGGGCCTCTTTGGGGCGACCTTGCCACTGCTCAATGGTTGGTGGACGGTAGTATTTACGGGCCTGGTTGGCCTGGCGGCAGTGCTTGTGGTACGGGAAGCAAACGAAGCATAATGTAAAATAATACCTTATAAGTTCATTTTGTTATTGCTGCTGACTCCTACTTCTGCTCGAATGTGATATAACATTCGAGCAGTAAGGTTGCGCACTTTTCTCACGTGCTGCGAGCATACAAAGCAAAGACTTTTCTGGTTTATTTGGCTTTCTTTTATATAAAAACAACCCTCCAAAAAGGTGGGTTGATGCATGTGCTATATGGCTGGGCCGGAGGGATTCGAACCCCCGAATGCCAGGACCAAAACCTGGTGCCTTACCACTTGGCGACGGCCCATCATCGCGCGGCACCTCTGTATTGTACCATGCTTGCGAAGGTGGATCAATAGCGCGTAGTGTGTGGTCTACAGAGGTCTATGCTCAGTAGTTGATCGGCTAAGTGAGCTGTGATACTGGTACGTAGCTGCTGGATAAAAATAACAACAAATTGCTCCGACCACAGTCACATGCTTCATATAACAGAGGTCGTGCCAGTATACCCGTTGTGAATATCACGCTTGACCCACAGTATATAGAGTAGTATAGTGCATAGTAAGCGCTATATATGGTGTATATAACACTAGTAACCGATGCTTGCACAATCATAAAAAACAAGGATAAACACTCATGCCGTGGCGCGCGTGTTGCCGTGGCAAGTAAAGGGAGGGATATGTATCACACAATTACCAAACGCGATGGGCGCATCGTGGCATTTGACGACACAAAAATTATGGCAGCAATCGAACGAGCTGGTCTGGAGACGGGTGAGTTTGCTGAGGAAGAGGCTTATCAGTTAGCTCAGGCGGCGATTACCCAGGCACAGCAGACTATAGCGGATGATGCACTCACCGTGGAGCAGATGCAGGATGCGGTAGAGGATACCTTGCTGCGCTCGCCATATAAAAAGACCGCCAAGGCGTACATTATTTATCGCGATCAGCATCAAAAGCTGCGCGAGATTGCTGCTAGTGCGCATGTTGACCTGATTGACCAATATTTGCTCAAGCTTGACTGGCGGGTTAATGAGAATTCCAACATGGGTTACAGCCTCCAGGGCCTGAATAATTACATCTCAAGTGAGGTGAGCAAAACCTACTGGCTAAACAAAATCTACAGCCCAGAGATTGGTCGTCTTCATCGGTCCGGTGACCTCCATATTCACGATCTTAACCTTGTGAGTGTGTATTGTGTGGGCTGGGACTTAATGGATCTGCTCCGGCAGGGTTTCACTGGTGTGCCAAACAAGATTTCGTGTAAGCCAGCCCGACATTTTCGCACGGCACTCGGCCAGGTCGTGAACTATTTCTACACACTGCAGGGCGAGGCAGCTGGTGCTCAAGCCTTTAGCAATTTCGACACCTTGCTCGCACCATTTATTCGAGCAGATGGACTAGCGTACGATGAGGTAAAGCAGATACTGCAAGAATTCATCTTTAATGTTAATGTGCCAACGCGTGTTGGCTTCCAAACGCCGTTTACGAACATCACGCTTGACCTCGAATGCCCTAAGCATATGGCGGGCACGCCTGTAATCATTGGCGGAGAGATGCAAGAGAGCAACTACGGCGACTACCAGGATGAGATGAATACCTTCAATCGGGCACTGCTTGAGGTGATGACGGAGGGTGATGCCAACGGACGGGTCTTTACTTTTCCGATTCCGACATATAATATTACGGCTGATTTCGACTGGGATAATCCTGTGATTGACAACCTGTGGGAAGCCAGCGCAAAATACGGCATTCCATACTTTAGTAATTTTGTGAATAGTGATATGAGCCCAGAAGATGCGCGTAGTATGTGCTGCCGCCTGAGGATTGATAATCGCCAGCTGGAGTATCGTGGTGGTGGCCTGTTTGGGAGTAACCCAATGACAGGGTCAGTTGGTGTGGTGACGATTAACCTGCCTCGCTTGGCACTGAAGTCGAGTGACGAAGCAGCGTTTCGGGCTGGTCTCGTCCACCTGATGGAGCAAGCGCGTGACAGCCTCGAAGTTAAGCGTAAGACGCTCGAGCGCCTAACCGATGCCAACCTCTACCCCTATACCAAGTTTTATCTGCGCGATATCAAACAGCGCTTTGGTGAATACTGGAAGAATCATTTCTCGACAATTGGCCTCATTGGCATGAATGAGGCAGCGCTTAATCTCCTTGGTGCGGATATTGGTCAGGCTGCAGGGCGGGAATTTGCCGAGCGGACGCTCGATCTGATGCGCGAGACGCTTGTAAAATTCCAAGAAGAAACTGGCAATAACTACAATCTTGAGGCAACGCCAGCCGAAGGCACGACCTACCGCCTGGCGCAGATCGACCAGCGCGACTACCCAGAAACAGCGCATTTTGCCAATGGTATTGGCAAGGCGGTGCCAGCGCCGTTCTACACCAACAGCACACACCTGCCGGTCAATTACACCGACGATCTCTTCGAGCTACTTGATCTCCAAGACGAGTTGCAGACCAAATATACTGGCGGTACTGTCATCCACTTCTTCCTCGGTGAGCGAATGGATGACCCCACAACACTCAAAGGGCTGGTGCGAACGATCTGCCACAATTATCGTTTGCCATACTTTACGATCAGTCCGAGCTTTAGTGTCTGCAAGAATCATGGCTACCTGCGCGGTGAACATGAGGCGTGCCCGCAGTGCCAGGAGCCGTGTGAGATATATTCGCGAGTGGTGGGTTATTTGCGCCCGGTGCAGCAGTGGAATAAGGGCAAGCAAGCAGAGTTTGCGCTGCGCTACCACTACGACAAAGCAGCCGATACAATCGATGCTTAAATAATTAGGAAGAAGGGAGGATGGTGATGGTTCAGATCGGTGGTATCCAAAAGTTCAGCACAGTCGACTACCCAGGTCACACCTGTGCGGCAGTCTTCTTGATTGGCTGCAATATGCGCTGCGGTTACTGCCATAATCCAGAACTCGTCTTACCTGAGCAGTATATTGGCTGTATCCCTGAGGCGGAGATTCTTGATTTTCTTGCGCGGCGGGTTGGCTTGCTTGATGGCGTCGCGATCAGTGGTGGTGAACCGACGATGAGTGAGGATTTGCCTGACTTCATTCGGGCTATCAAGCAGCTCGGTTTCCTCGTCAAGCTCGATACCAATGGGACCCACCCGGTGATGCTGCGCCAGATGCTGGATGAGCAACTGCTCGACTTTGTAGCAATGGACATTAAGGGACCACTGGAAAAGTATGTAGAAATTGCCGCGCGGCCAATTGACACCGATGCGATTATGGAAAGTATCGACCTCATTCGAAGCCGAGTCGATCACGAGTTTCGCACGACGATTGTGCGGGGGCAGCTTGAGCCAGCAGACTTCGATGCAGTCGGGCAGATGGTGCACGGTGCACAGCGCTTTGCCCTGCAGCATTTTATTGCAAGTGATACGCTGGTGAGTAGCCGCTTTTGCGATGAAACGAGCTTTACCGACGAGGAGATGGCCCAGGCTCAGCACATTATGCAACGCTATGTAACAGAATGCGTGGTGCACTGATGCAGTACTATACAGGGACAATCCAGCAAGTGATTCAGCATACGCACGATGTAGCAACGCTGGTGTTTGATGCCAAAGGCGACGCACCATTTCGCTATACCGCCGGACAATACATTACCGTTATCAAGCCAGAGTCGCGCACGCCTGAGGGTAAGGCATATAGCCTATCGAGTTGGCCCGGCGAAACACATCTGAGTATTACCGTGAAGGATATTGGCGGTGAGTATTCTCACTACCTATGCAGCCGGCAGGTGGGTGACCAACTAACTTTTTCGGCGGCGTATGGGTACTTTAATCCACTGACAGATCGCCCACTCGTGGGAATTGCAGCAGGAGTCGGTATTAGTCCAGTGTGGAGCATTATCAAGAGTGAATGCGCGCGTGATTCGCATCGGAATATTCAGCTCATGTATAGCAATCGGACCATCGACGATATCGTCTTTGCGGCTGACCTTGCTGCATATGAGGTGCGTTACCCACAGCTATTGCTCCACCACTTCGTGACGCGCCAAGCAACAGTCCCACCCAAGATACACCAGGGGCGAATTGACCTCGATACGTGTATCAACCCAGCGGCACACTACCTAGTGTGCGGTTCAGTTGCATTTACGCGAGCGATGTGGCAGGGGCTCACTGCGCGCGGTATTGCGAGTAAATGTATTGCAACGGAGGTGTTTTTCGAATGAGTGAGCAGCCTGCCAAAGCACCAACTAAGCGCTCGCCGGAGGAAATTGCGGCCTGGCAAGAAAATGCGCGGCGGATTGCGCAGGAGCGGATTGGCCAAGCGGCCTGTAATGCATGCCCACTTGCCCGCATTTGCAGTGTTAAGAATCCCGAAGCCTGCAATCCGAACCAAATTGCTCAGCAAGCTGGTGGAGGATACACTGGTGGCGACAGCGCAGAAGTGTCATACAAAAAAGTCCTCGACGACGACCGTATCAATGTTGTGATTGCCAATGTCAAGAAGAAGGAGCAACCCAAGCCAAAAGCACAGCGACCTCCTGAAGTACAAAGGCCCCCAGCTAATACGATCAACATGCCGCCAGCTAACGTTATCAAAGCTCCACCAGCACGTCCGAAGATGGAACAATCGACCAAGCCAACAGTCATCCAGCAGATCATCAATGCGGTTGGGAAGTTGCTTGATGTCCCGAAAGCAAATCAGCAGCCTGCTCGACAGATACAAAAGTGATCTTAGATGTGGATTAAATCCATCACACAAAACTCCCGAGCAGTGGTATAATAGGGGTATGAATGCCATTGTTCGCTTGGTTGCCGATGGGCTTATGATCCCGATTGTCGCTGTAGCTCTTTTTGCACTGTTTTTTCGTGCACCTCAAGCCCAACGCTACCAACGTTACACGCGTGTATTTATGGCAGGCCTAACATCCTATTGGTGTGCGAAGGTTATTGGTGCGCTCTGGCAACCCGAGACGCTCCGGCCATTTGAAAAGCTCGGTACCGACCCGGGTGCGCTCTATCTCAATAATCCCGGCTTTCCGTCCGATCACGCACTCTTTGCGATGTTTCTTACCTTAGCAGTATGGTATGTGACTCGCCGGCGACTACTCACCGTAGCGCTATTTGTTATGACGGTGTTGGTGTGCCTTGGCCGCGTGGCGGCACTAGTACATACACCGCTCGATGTTGCTGGTGGGGTGGCCGTTGCACTGCTGGGTGCTGTATGGTACGTGCCACATCACAAAAAATTCTGGCGCAGACTAGCAAAATCGGCAAAAACATAATATAATAGCTCCCAGTAAGGAATTGGAGCTAGATAATATGGACGAACAGATATACGCACGCACCGCTGACCCAGATGAGGTGGCGGAAGCAGCGCGCCAAGCTAAAAAAGCAAAAACTGCCAAGACGGCGACCATCACCAAGACGGTGCTTGACGATGGGCTCGACCACAGCCGAGCAATCGATAACCCCTTTGCTCAGGGTGGTGTGCTCGATACATCCGAAGACACCGAGCATTTTGTGAACTTATCATGGCCAGATATGGGGCAGATTATGATAGGTGCGGCCATTACTGGCGTGGTGACGAGTGCAGTGTTGCTGCTCGTTGCCAACCTTGGGGTGTTTGGTGCGGTGTGTGGCCTTGGTAGTGCCAATCCAGCAAGCTGTGGCACGCCTACATTCTATACAGTCTTGAGCGCAATGGTTGTGGCAGTGATCGTCGGGCTTATATTTTTGGTGCAGCGCCGTGTGTATCGTCCCGCTCTCGTTATGCTTGCGACGGCAGTGGGTCTCTGGCCAGTGCTTACGTGGCTAGCAGCATCGTCATGGTATGTCATAGTGCCGGTTATTACGATTTTGATGGCACTGAGCATTGGCGTGTTTTCGTGGATCTCGCGCCTGCGCAACCTAGCAGTCACACTTGGTGCAATGGTGGCGATCATTGTATTGATATATCTTGCGACACTGTAGATATCTCCAAACTCCACAATAGGTTGCTTGGTGGTCGTTTGCCATGCTCAAATGAAGCGATTTCCATTCTCCCTCTTTTACGCGGCTCCCTTGTCTGAACTTCAGGTTCTAGCCAACTCTTACGTCACTTCCTTTAGCGAATACATAATAAAAAGGTAATTTCCTGAGAATATCAGACTTCTCGCGCTAGCGCTTAAAAACTCATTACGACACTTCTACTCCTTGTTCTAAATGAGAGACACACTCACAAGAAGCTGACACGCCCCGCTCAATAAAACATGAGTGGCTGTTTCTGAGGAAATGCTATACTAGAGATATGGAACTTTCTCTAGTGCTTGGAATTATTCTTATTGTTGTCCTCGTTGGCTGCGGTGCAGTGCTGAGTCTGCTGCTGGCGAAGCTTAATGAGCTCAAAGACCAGCAGTCGGTGGCGCTTCTCAAGAGCGACGTGACGGAGTTGTCGCGTACGATAGCCGCTATGCAGCAGTCGGTTGGGGATAAGCTCGAGCGCTCGGGCGTTGCTATGCAAACGTCAGTCCAGAAGCAGCTCTCCGAGAGTGCTAAGCTGGTGGCCGATGTGACACAGCGCCTTACGAAGCTGGATGAGACTAATCGACGCGTCGTCGATGTAGCAGATGAGCTCAAGACACTGCAAAACGTTCTGCAAAACCCCAAGCAGCGCGGTGTCTTTGGTGAATATTATCTGCAGAGCGTGCTTGAGAATGTATTGCCACCAGCACAGTATCAGATGCAATATCGCTTTGCCGATGGCGAAGCGGTCGATGCGGTGATCTTTCTTGACAAGGGACGTGTGCTGCCGATCGATAGCAAGTTTAGCCTTGAGAACTACAACCGGATGATCAATGCCACGAGCAAAGACGAGCGCCAGCAGCTGCTGAGCCGCGTCAAGCTCGACCTCAAGCAACGCATCGACGAGACAAGCAAATACATTCGCCCAAATGAAGATACGATGGACTTTGCCTTTATGTTTATCCCCAGCGAGTCGCTGTATTATGATCTGCTTATCAACAATGTAGGGCAGGGTGGCTCGAGCCGCGATTTGATTGAGTACGCCTTTCGCGATCGACGAGTGATTATCGTTAGTCCAACCAGTTTCTTGGCATATTTGCAGACGGTGCTGCAGGGGCTGCGCAGCCTCCAGATCGAAGAACAGGCCAAGGATATTCAGCTACGAGTTGGTCAGCTTGCGACGCATATCAAGAAGTTTGATGAATTGCTGGGCAAAATGGGCAAGAGTCTCGCCACAACAGTCGGCCACTACAACACAACCTATCGCGAGCTCGGCAAGATGGATAAAGACGTCGTACGTATCGCTGGCGGTGAACGCCAGAGCGAGCCACAGTTGCTCGAACGACCTCAGCGTGGGGATGAGTAGTTTAGTTTTTTCGACAAAGAAAACTCATCACTACTCGGCGTCGTGTATCGAGTAATCTGCTCCATTCTGAATCAAAACTTGCCTATCACCCAGGAATATAACATCATCTCGCTCCTGAGTAAGCTTTGCCACTGTCTTGGCAAATGCTGGAGTGTCGGCGTGAGGTAAGATAGTCTTATCAAGCAGTTTGAGGCCATCCCACACAATGTACTCGGCAAACTCTGGTTTATCGAGCGCAGCAATATGGCGCAAGCTGGCACCAGCGACCACTGCACCAGCACTTGCTCCACCGTAGACGACGGCGTCCTCATTGAGTAAGCGGTGTAGTATATCATCAAAGCCAGTCTGTGCCATAGCATCGCGCAACATAAAGGTATTGCCGCCAAGCACCCAGATTAAGTCATAATGCTTGAGAGCGAGATATTGATGATCCTTTAGTCTTGGATCAGCGAAGTGCTTTAGGCCAATCACAGCAGGCCTCTTCTCGACGCCAAGTGAGCGAAACATCTCCCTCGCCTCAGTGATGCGAAGCATACGAATTCGCCGGATGTAGCAGTCTAGCGCGTTGGGAATCAGTGCAATATTCGTCTCGGCCGGCTCTTTGCCAATCAATGCGAAGAGCTGGTCTGGTGCAGGAACGGTGCAGGATGATAAATAGAGTCTCATGGAAAAATACCTCACGAGTTAGGGTTATGTTGATATGAAAGTCGACTTTGAAGCGAAATTACCTGATATCCGTCGTGGTCAGTCTCTCGTGAGTGACCGCTACCTGCTCAAGAATATCATCCGGCTCAATCGTAATATCGGCGACACGCATAGCGCGTGTTTTTTCGTCTGAAAGTACGTATTTGAATAGTACCGGATATAATCTCTCCTCACGACCTTCATGTAGTGTCGCTATTGTAAATCCTCGCGTGAGATTTGTCAAACAGAGGTAGCAATAATCGTAGCAAAAACCACAACGTATTTCGGAGTATAATACATACGCCATATATTGCTTCTTCGTGCAAAAAATGACCTCTGGCAGATCGATGTGTATGATCAAAATAGACTATCTCGCTTGCAAAAAATATGGATAAAGTTATTGTCTTGTGTTTGGCAAAGCAGACGAGCTGTGATTAAATAAGAACAGCTAACGAACATAAGGAGGGGATATGTTGGCAACACGAGCAACAAAACAAGCAAAAGCTGGCTTGGCGCTTGGGCTCACTATGGCATGCGCTGTGATGGGTGCGAGCTTCGCAATGGCGCAGCCAGCATTGGCGGCAAACCATCTGCCGCGTGATGTGCAGGCGCATTATAAAAAAGTGTGGGGTGATGAATTTGACGGTAATAAACTCGACACAACCAAATGGGCTGTACCGACGGGTTGCTTTGACCTTGCGTCGGGTATGGAAGGGCGCTTTCGGACAGACATGGTGCGTCAGTACGACGGTAAACTCCATCTTCTAGCGCAGCATGATAAAAATGGCAAACCATGCCAGGCTGGTCATGCCGCCTTCTCGACTGGGATGGTAAACTCGCATTACCTCAGCGACTGGAAGGACAAAAGTGTCGCCCATGCCTGGGGCCCCGGCACCTACTATGAGGCGTCTATCAAACTGCCAGAGGGTAACAAGAACAGTGGCGCTCGAGCAACCTGGGCATCATTTTGGCTCACAAGCACAACATTCAATTGGCCAGCCAGTGGTGAACTCGATGTCTTCGAGTCGCGTGGCTACGACCCAAGCTGGCTGCAGGCCAATATTCATACTCGACCACGCCAGGGTAATAAAGAGCGTTCACACCAGCACCAGCACGTTCTCGATCGGAATATTGTCGGCAATACACAAACTGACTTCCATACCTACGGCGTCTTGAATAAGAAGGATGGTACGATCGAATTCTACTATGATGGGCGCATGGTACACCGCGTGACACCAGATGATGCAAACTGGCCCTTTGCCAAGGCAGCTAATAAACTCTTTATTCGCTTGAATCACCAGGTTGGCGGCCTCAATGAGCCATATAAGAAGGCTAGCCCTAAGGATTACGAGGTCGCGAAAGATATGCAGGTCGACTACGTGCGGGTTTACCAAGAAAAGACTACTGCTGACAGGCCACAGGACGCGGTAGTGAACGTGCCTGATTGGCGTCTCCGCAACAAGCTCAACCAAGCTATCGCCCAAGTGACCCATACAAAGCGCGGCGATGCCCAGCCCATGCTTGCCTCAGATCTGGAAAAGCTAACCACACTCGACCTCAGCGCGCGTGATGGCGCAGAGTCGTGGGAGAAAATAAAGAACCTTGAGGGTATTCAATATGCAAAAAACCTCACCTTTGTTTCTCTCAAAAACACCGAAGTAAATGATCTTACACCACTCAACAGCCTGAAAAAGCTGAAGAGTGTCGAGCTGAGTTGGCCTTTAACGATTAATCGATAGATTAGCCGTACTCCATAGAAAATACAGGGCAAATGCCTTGTATTTTCTATGAGAAAAATCTATCTCTTGAATGCAATTTTTTTGCGGGTATCAATATAATAACCATTGATCGAATCTTCGCTGTTTGTCCAGGCTTCGGTGATGGACATTGTATACAGACGAGTTGGTGCTACGCCCGTGCAGTCTGAAGGAGTAAGCTGAAATTGCTGAGCCTTACTGTTATAGATGGCGATTGCTTCAGTGAGCCCGCTATCTACTACTTGACGAGCGACACCGCGATAGTATAAGCCAACGCCATGACCTTCTGGGGCGGTTGAGTCGTAAATTGTCATAAATACACGGTGGTTATGTTCGATATTTTGTGAGTGCTGAGCAGCTATTGGTGACCACCAATATACTGCGCCATCTGCATATGCAAAAAACACTGGCGTATTCCACGGCTGACCATCCGGAGAGACAGTCGCAAGATTTGCGTAGGTGTTGCTATGTAAGAGTGTTTGTGTCGAATGGTTCATAAATAAAGTATAGTTAACTATCACTTAATAGCTCGCTGAACTTTTGCACGTTGGCGAGTAAAAGCATGGGGGAGGATATGCTCTATTGCCTGCGGGCCGTTTGTAGTCAAGACAGTAATACCTGGTGCATAATCGTGAAAGATCTGACGGCATTTGCCACACATGTCGACAATTTCGATCTTTCTTGTGTCATCATTTTTGCGTACTGCGACGATCGAATCGAAATCGTAAATACCTCGATTAATAGCGATTGCCAGTGCGGCTGTCTCGGCACAGACGAAGCCAAGAAAATGGTCGATATTGACTGCAGAGATCACCTCGCCAGATTGGCAACGCAAAGCTGCTGCCACAGTGTGAACTGGTGGTGTGTGGCGCTCCTCGAGGAGCGCCTGGGCGATGGTAAAAAGCTCAGTGTCGTTATGCATATGGTGAACCTTGGTTCTAAAACGAATAGACGAGGCTAAAACTGCCGCAAGAAATCCAACTTTCCGCTCTCGAAATGCCGCACGTCCTCGATGCCGTATTTCATCATCACCAGGCGGTCGATGCCGCAGCCAAAGGCAAAGCCGGTGTAGGTATCAGGGTCGATGTTGGCTGCTCGCAGCACATTGGGGTGGATTAAACCACAGCCAATCAGCTCCACCCAGCCTTCACCGCTACACACCTTACAGCTTGGGTCTTTGCCTTCGCAGAAGGGGCAGCTCAGGGCAAACTCAAAGCTTGGCTCGGTGAAAGGGAAGTAGAAGGGGTTGACCCGCACATCAAGTTGCTTGCCGTAGTAGCTTTGCAAAAATTCTTGCAAGGTCGCAATCAAGTTGCCGACGTTGACCCCCCTCGCTACATACACGCCCTCCACTTGGTAGAAGGTGTGCTCGTGCCGGGCATCCAGGTCCTCATTGCGGAAGACGCGGTCGGGTACGATGGCAGCAATGGCCTCGCCCGCATCTAAATTATGGCGATAGGTGGTCAGGACGCGGTTTTGCATGGTGCTGGTGTGAGCCGGTGCAATCAGGCGGTCGCCCTGCGCGTCTGTCTCGACGGTCATGAAGGTGTCGTAATCATCGCGGGCGGGGTGGCCTTTGGGGAAGTTGAGGCTCTCGAACATATGGAACTGATCATCGATCTCGCGCGACTCTTCTACTGCAAACCCCATGCGGTAGAAGATATCAGTAATCCGCTCGATCTCTTGCATTAATGGATGCGTTGAGCCCTGGTTTGTTGGTAGTAATGGGGGAATAGCCGTGTTGATGTCCATTGGCGCAGTGACGTCAATCGGTGTGCGCTCGACGGTCTCGAGTTCCTCGAGGCGGCGCTCGATGGCGGCTTGCACAGCTTGCTTGAGCTCATTAACACGCTTGCCAAATGGCCCACGCTCCGCTGGGGGGAGTGATGTGATATGTCTATACAGCGCGCGCAATTCCTCGTGGCGCAGCACTTCGCGCGGGGTGGTCGATTGGCTCACGGCCAGAAGCAGCTTTTGCTGGATAGCGTCAAGGTCTGTCATATTGCCACTCCGTTATTGTTGTCCATTGATAGTTAGTGCAACAAAAAAGCCAAAGGTAAGCAGCGCAAGAAAACCAACGACCAGCCACACCCCAGCTAGTGTCGTTGTTTGCTTGGTGCCTTTGAGGTATTCGGATTGCTCGACGCCGGTGTCGCCGCCCGCTGGTGCGGTGCCGTCGCCAGTGTGGCTGCTGGCAGCTGCTTTAGCGCGGAGATCGGCCGCGATGCGTTCTTGTAGCTCACTGCGCGTTTGGTCTTGTTTCATATATTGTCCCATGTCTTTAGTATAGCATTATTTGGCACAATCGACATCTGATATCGCCGACGAACAGGGTGATGTGATATACTAAAGGCGTAGTATCAACTAGTGAAGGAGGGACGTATGGCTACCAAAAAAGCCGTTTCGACCAAAAAATCGGCCGCGAAAGATTCGGCCTCCCAGCCTCAGGCTGCACCAACCGTAAAGGCTGCATCGACCACATCAGCCACCAAGACTGTTGTCCGTAAGCGACGCGAGTCAGCTCTGCCGAGCAATTTGCTCAACATTATTTTTGCTGAGCTGCTTGGTACATTTATGCTCACCATTGCCGCGATTGGTGCGGCAACTCAATTTGCACCACTCTACCTTGGCCTCACACTGCTTGTGATTGCTGTGGCGGTGGGTGCAGTGTCTGGCGCACATATCAACCCAGCGGTCACCTTTGGCCTCTGGACAATGCGCAAGCTCAAGACAGCGCTGGTACCATTCTACTGGATCGCCCAGCTGCTTGGTGGGGCGCTCGCTGTCGTTGTACTGAATGGTTTAAGTGGGAGCGCTTTCAAGCTCAGCTTCGAGCACTTTACTACCTTTAGCTGGGCGGTCTTTGGTGTTGAGCTCGTCGGCGCAGCAGTACTGATGTTTGGCATTGCGGCTGCCGTATCACGCGTGGCCGAGCTCAAGCAAACAGGCCAGGCAGTGGGGATCGGTCTATCTTTGGCCGCTGCCGCTATCGTGGCTGGTGGCTTGCTGACTCAGGTGCAGGCTTCGGTGGACACATCGTCAGTCCAAGATATCAAACACTTGCCACACGAATTGCGTGCAAAGAGTGCAACACTCAACCCAGCAGTGGCTATCGCTGCAACAGAGGCACCAGACAGTAGCTTTACTGGCGCACAAGCAAGCCGTGGCGAAACTGGCTATAGCCGCCTGAGCCTTGAGGTGATTGCTGGTACCTTGATCGGTGCTGCGCTTGGTGGTAACCTCTATCTACTGGTGGCAGGCCGCAAAGCAGAATCGTAAGCAACAGGCATCAGATTGAAACCAAGACCACTCTCTTTAGTAGGGTGGTCTTGCTATATTGGCAACTATTCGCCATACTATAGCGTATGAAAGATTCTCCCTCATCTCAAGCCGGAATTATAAAAGTAATTGCCACGCTTATTGGCAGCATTGTTGCGGTCAGCGTGGTTGCCATTGCAGCTGCCTTCTTGTGGCCTGCCCAGAAGGCAGAACTACGCACAGCAGATATCAAGCGACTGGATTATGATAGCTCGATGGCGGCTATCAACCAGCAAATTACCCACGATACAGCAGAGGCTGGCCTGCGTAATGAATGCCGCTCGTTCGCTAAGACACATGGCAAGAAAACAGCTAAAGCTATCTTACTTATCCATGGTATCAGTGGCTGCACTAGTGATATGGCCGATATTGCCAATGTATTCTACGAGCAGGGCTATAACGTTTACGCGCCGCGCGTGCCACAGCATGGCTATTATGCCGACAAAAAGCGCCATAGCCAGATCTCCTTCAGCGATATGGTCAACTATATGACCACGAGTGCTCGCCAGGTCAGCGGCCTTGGTGAGGAAGTTGGGGTGGCGGGCCACTCTGGCGGCGGCAATATGGCAACGTGGCTTGCGCAGTATGGTAATGGACTCTTCTCGCGGGTGCTTCTCATTGCGCCATTTTATGAACCATCGGCTAGCCAGGCTCCCAAGTGGCAGATCCCGCTCATGCGCAATCTCTACGGCAATAATATCCTACCAGATCGCTACAGTGGTAATGATGAGGTGAATGGCCTGTCATATCGCGCCCTAGCAAAGTATGTAACGCTCAAAGAAAACTACAAAGCCAACCTTGCTGCACCAGGTCTCAAGCATGTTGGTGTGGTCGTGAGTGAAGGGGATCACGATATCGACCCAGACCTCGCGCACGACATCCCGCAAAAAATGGCAACCAACAACAATGCCTCCTTCCAATACAAAAAATTCCCTGCCAGCATGAATATTGGCCACGACATGACACGGCGCGCTTCGCCGGGGGTGAGCGCTCATAGCGAGGAAGTCTTCCAGACCTACCTTGCTGCGTACGAAGGGAAATGACGATGGAGGCACTAGTAGCCTTTGCTGGTTTTGGCTTATTTATTATTCATGAGCTGGAGGAGATTGTCCGGTTTGTGCCGTGGATTCGGCGTCATGAGCATGACCCGGCATTTGCCAGGCAGATGCTCATAGCGCACCGCACCGCGTACCCGTCAACAGAGACAGTCGCTATTATTATTCTCGAAGAGTCGATTGTTGTACTGGCTCTGCTTGGCAGTGCAATTGCCCTGCACTCACTTGCGCTGGTATGTGCAATTATTCTCGCGAATATGTTGCACTTGGTTGGGCATCTCGTTGATGCAGCGAAGTATCGAAACTGGACGCCTGGTAGCGTCACGGTGCTTATGACACTCCTTGGTAATGGTGTCTGCATAGCCTATAGCTTTGTTGCTGTGCCACAGGTGATTGGCATGTCGCTGATACTGACGCCTGTCGCGGGCTCGCTACTGATTGGTAATCTCATGTTTATGCTGAGCCAGTCGCAGGCGATTGAGTGGTGGCGCACGAAGCATTTGTAGGTCGATTGATACTGGTTGGTTTTCCCATAATAAAACACTGCAGCTGGGTGAGCTGCAGTGTTTTATTATGGGTGGGGTAGCTAGAGCCTTAAATTTCGGCAGTTTGACGACCCTCGTAGAGGTTGAGATACTGTGTGTAGACTGCCTGGTGGTAGGTGGCCATACCGCCATCGGTTGGGTCAACCATATTGTGACCAATGTTGAGCCGTTTTGGTAAGTTGTAGTGCTGGAACGATGCATTGTTTGCTCGAGCCATGCGCTGCGGAATGCTCACCGCCAAACCGTTATCGACAGCGTCATCATTCTCACTCGTCACTGTTGCAACGCGCTTGAGGCCCGGTGCAGCAAGGTTTTTCTTGAAATTCTCTTTAACGATGAGATACTTGCCGAGTGCGCGGTATGACAAGCCACTTGGGCTAAACTTATCTGGCAAAATGTTATAGCCATACAATGTGCGCAAGACGGGTAGTTGCCACTTAGGGGCTTGGCTAGCTGCTGGCTCGTAGAATGGGGCAAGCAGTAGCACATTCGTAAAGAAGCCATTACCATACTGGGCAAGCCACGTCGCCATATCACCACCACCAGAGTGACCAACAATACCAAGCTCATCGCCCAGGCCGCTCACTTGCTGTGCACTCGTCTTCATGAAGTTGGCAATGTCTTTGGTAGAGATCTCGCCATGGCGTTTGTTGTCGGTGTAGCCATGCTTGGGTACGCGTGGGACGTAGACGTTGTAGCCTTGGTTGTAGAATTCATCTGCCAACTTTCGGTAAACGTTACTGCAGCCACTGATGCCGTGAATCATGAGGACGGCCTTTGCAGCACGCTTGCCATGAGTCTTCGTGTAAGTGCGACACTCTGGGCGAATGCTGCTGTCGCTTTCTTCTTGCTTGATTTGCTGGTCGATGCTGCTCATCGCCTCGTTGTAGTTCTTGCGGCTTATATTAGCTGAGCGCAAATCGCTACTGGCGGCCGCTTGGCTTGGCGCTAGGAACGTTGTTGCTGCCACAAGCCCTGTCACACTCAACAGGCCAGCAACAACCCAACTCTTTAGGCTGATATAGTCTAGTTTTGTCATGTCAGTCCTCCTTTAGTACTCTCCAGTATGCCGGATTGTTGCGTCAATTGCAAACACTGGTTATATATCTTGAAGCAATATTACACCATTGTAGTAAGAGACTAACAGAGGTCATATCGATGTAAAAACCACAATAAAACCGCATTAAGTATACAAATGCGGTTTTCGGTATATCACTGGTAGCGAGTATTAGTCGTGATTAAACTCAAGCCGCTTGAGCCGCTCATACTCATCGAATTGGTAGCTGACGCGGATACTTGTGCCGGTATCATCGGTGACACGGGCGTGGTGGACGCCATTGTCATCGTCGTTCATCTCGATACTCCAGCCTGGCATCAGCTCCACAAAACCCTCCAGCGACCACGCAATGTCATCCACCTGTTGCAGATAGCGTGGCAGGCGTGAGTAGAAGTAGTCGAGCGTAATGGGCGGCACGGGCTCGGAGAGGTTCTCCAGTAGCAGCACAATCCGCGAACCGCCACCAATTGGTGAGCTATAGTAGTAATACTCGGTGCCAAAAATACTGATGGCGGCACTGCCGATATCGTGCGCCACACCAGCAATCACCATTGCTTGGTCGGTACCATCTGGCAGCGTATAGGCAACCTCGTCCGCAGTGAGTTCTTCTTCGCTATGCTTGAGGCCGTAGTCGTGCACGTTATGAGCAAGCTCCACTGCACTCCCATATTGTGACAGAGCATTTGAAAAGCCCCATAGCAATGTTGGTGGCTTAGCAGCGATAGATGCAAGCAGGTGCGCCTTGGCTGTTACCTTACCTTTATCTCCTACCATAGCAAAGTACTGTTTGCCGAGATCAACCTCGTGGTTGACGGAGCCATCATCTCCCGCTGTTTGCTTGAACATTTCAGTCATCAGCTCTTGGCGGAGCGCGCTATAAATACAGTTACGCTGACCGATTCGTCGAATACCAGTATGCATATAAACCTCCAGATTATGTTCTTGTATGCCTGTGTAATTGTAGCATAAGTAGGCGAATAATGTAGCATATTCTGGATAGTATAGCTATTTTATGTCAATATAACAGGGGTAACACACTGCATTCTCTAGCAACCTTGACAGCACCATAGAAGAGCTATACTATATATGTATAGCTATACATATAAGGAGGAGCATGATGGCCAATAAAACAATCTATTTTTCGCACAGCGATGAACGCTATATTGAAGGGACTTTGCCTGACCTTAGTATGAGTCTATCTGCAGCGCTGATGGCGGGTTATCGTTTGTTAGTTGAGCGGCAGCAAGCAACACACGATGGTTTTCATGAAGTACAGCTGCGCGTTGGCAAGGATGGCGTGTATCAGCATAAGGTTTTTATGGGTCGTAAGATATACAAGACAATAGCAAAGGACAAAGCAGCTCTTCGCGAACAGCGAGTGTATCTTACGCAAAAGGGCCGTTATGTGTACTATGAGCGCAATCACGCCGACTGGAACTATTGGCCTACAGGCACGCAGCGTAGCACGCAGGCCAACGATAATCCAGCGACAGTCAAACAATGGGGGCGAATGGAGGTTGTTGATACGATTGACGAGCTCGCGGCGTATATCCCAGAGCGCGCTGTGCAGAATTTGCAACAGAGCCTGGAGCAGCCAGTAGAGCATTTGGATATTTGAGAGATAAGACGGTAGATAGTTTCGCATCTTTTATATGGAGTAGTGTTGGTATACGACGAAAGAGAATACGGTTTGTAGTGCAAGTTTGTTACATAAGTAAAGCAATCCAGGAGGAGGATTTATGACACGATATTGGCTCGGCGTGGCCTCGAAAGACCACGTCCAAATAGGGGTAGGGGGTGGCTTTTGTCAGCTCTGCCATGGCAAGAAGGCACCGCTGACCCGCATGCAGCGTGGTGATTATATCCTCTATTATTCGCCCAAGCAGGCTTTTCGATCCGCTGAGCCTTGCCAGGCTATCACGGCATGTGGTGTCGTAGCAAGTGATGACGTATATCAGCACGAGATGTTCCCAGGGTTCATCCCATACCGACGAGATATTGCCTGGCACGCGCCAGTGCGTGAGGTACCAATTGCGGTGCTGCGCACACTGCCTGGCTGGCGCGATATCACGCCCAAGCTGCGCTTTGGTCATGTGGAGCTACCCGAGGAGCTGTTTCGGGCGATGTATGAATATATGATGGCTACTGCGTAGCATCATACTCCATCTCCGAGAAGAGTAGCACAGCTTTACCTTGAGATGGTATACTATAACCCAGTATGAAAGTCAGCCTTAATGTTATAAAACAACTTATTAACTTTGAATTGCCGCCGGTGGATGAGCTAGTGCAGCGTATTAATCAGCAGCTTGGTAAGGTAGACCGGGTAGAGAACCTGGCTGAGCATTACCGCGGCGCACGCGTGGTGCGCGTGGTAGAGTGCGCGAAGCACCCCAATGCCGACCGCCTGAGCGTGACGAAAATTGATGACGGCATGGCAGTGCCCGATGTACCGCGCGATGAAAACGGCCTGGTGCAGGTGGTGTGCGGCGCGCCCAATGTGCAAGCTGGTATATGGGCCGTGTGGCTGCCGCCTGCAAGCACGGTGCCAGCCAGTATCCTCGAGGGCGAGCCCTTTACGCTCGATGCGCGCAAGCTCCGTGGGGTGCTGAGCCAGGGCATGCTGGCTGCGGCTGATGAGCTGGCAATTGGCACCGACCACGAGGGGATTGTGGCACTGACGCCATGCGACCTGCCAGCGGGTAAGACGCTGCAACCAGGGGCTGACTTTGCCGCGCTGTTTGGCCTGGATGACTATGTGCTTGATATTGAGAACAAGATGTTTACCCACCGGCCAGATTGCTTTGGCCAGCTGGGTGTGGCGCGCGAGATTGCTGGCATCCTCCATCAACCATTTACCAGCCCTACGTGGTATAACCTGGAGCAGGTATTTGGCGATGGCGATAGTGTGCTGCTCGCGGTTTCGAACGATATTCCGCAGCTTGTACCGCGCTTTATGGCGGTGGTGATCCGCGGCGTGCAGGTCACGCCGAGCCCGTTTTGGCTGCAGTGCCAACTGGTGGCGATGGGAGCAAAGCCCATTAATAACATTGTGGACGCAACCAATTATGTGATGCTAATGACGGCTCAGCCAACCCATGCTTATGATTACGATACACTCCACGGTGGGCAGCTTGGCGTGCGTATGGCGCGGCAGGGCGAAATGCTGGCGCTACTGAGTGGCAAGACAATTGAGCTGACACCAGATGACATTGTGATTGCCGACGAGCAAGGCCCGGTGGCCTTGGGTGGTATTATGGGCGGCAGCCGCACCGAGGTATCGGCCACGACCACGACGATTGTGCTGGAGTGTGCCACCTTTGATATGTACGCAGTGCGCAAAACGGCCATGCGCCACGGCCTATTTACCGATGCGCTGACCCGCTTTAATAAAGGTCAGTCACCCCTGCAAAACCCAGCTGTGCTGAACCGGCTGATCGGTATGGTTGGTGGTGAGCAGGCGAGCCACGTAGTGGATAGTAAGCCATTTACGAGTGAACATGGTGGGATTCTTGATGATTATTTTGCAGGGAAATACGAGCCTGCAACCATAGACATAACGAGTAGATTTATTAATGAGCGCCTGGGGACGAGCCTGGCTGAGAATGATATCTGCACGCTGCTTAATAACGTCGAAATCCACAGCCACGGCCCAGAGAACGAGCTTGGCTATATCTGCCTGCAGGGGCCTTTCTGGCGGACAGACCTGGAAACCAAAGAGGATATTGTTGAGGAAATTGGCCGGTTGCACGGCTTTGATGCTGTGCCGCGCCAGCTGCCTATGCGTCGTATTCGGCCAGCGCGTAAAAACCCCCGCCGTGAGCTAAAGCGCGTTGTGCGCGAGGCACTGGCCAAGGCGGGTGCCAACGAAGTGCTCAGCTACAGCTTTGTGCACGAGCGCGTACTCAAGGGCGCAGGCCAAGACTCAGCCCAGGCCTTCCGACTTTCAAATGCTCTCAGCCCAGACCTCCAGTACTATCGCCTGAGTGTGCTGCCGAGCTTACTCGATAAAGTCCATGCTAATATCAAAGCAGGACACAACGAATTTATGTTGTTCGAAATCGGCAAGGGTCACACCAAGGCACAAATGGGCAAGGATGGTCTGCCAGCTGAACAATCACTGATTGATCTTGTGTATAGTAGCAAAAAGCCACAAATCGGTGCCGCCTTTTACCGGGTGCGGGCAACGCTCGACCAACTGGCGCATGATAGCGGCCTGATTCTCGTGTATACACCAGTCACGGCAGCTCAAGATGATCCAATGTATGCACCTTTTGACATCAATCGCTCAGCTCATGTCTGGGTAGAAGGTAGCGAAGTGGCTGGCCAGTCCGAGCGGCAGCTTATTGGTGTAGTTGGTGAGCTGCGCCCGGCAGTAGTAAAGCATTTCAAGCTACCTGATTATACTGCAGCGGCATCACTTCGCCTTGATGTGATGGGGCAGGTATGGCGTGATACGGTAGTGCACTACCAGCCAATTAGTCGCTACCCTACCACCGCCCGCGATATCTCAATCCAAACAAGTACAGAGGTTACCTATGATGAACTCATGCAAGTAGTCTCGAGCGCTATGACTCAGGCTAGCGAAACATACCCAGATGTAACGATCCGCGATCTCACGCCGCTGAGTATTTACAAAGCAACCCCTGATGCATCGCACCAAACCACCACATTTCGCCTAACGCTATCGAGTAGCCAAGCAACACTGAGTGCTGAGCGTGTCCGTTCGATCATTCGGACAGTGTTTGCGCCCGAGCAGCATGTGCTGTTTCAGGGTGTGGACTTTGGCGAATGAGGTTGATGTAGGCGACGCTGTGGTAGGCGATTGCGCAGGCGGAGGAAACTCCGCCGCGTGGGTCGACCAATCAGCACGCCAAATGACGCACCAGCCGCAATGGCAATAGCGATGAGGACAGCACGCACCAGCAGGCCTGCCTCGCTTGAGCCAGTCGTCACGACGCCCATGAGTCCATTGTAGAGCGTGACGCCTGGCACAAGTGGAACGATTCCGGCATTGACAATGGCAAGGCTGGGCATATGCCACAAACGGGAAGCGGTTGTCGCAATAAAGCCAATTACCAAGCCCGCTGCCGCACTGGCCGCAATAGCAGACATGCTCCAGCCAGTAATGGCAAGGTATATATCATAGCCAAGCATGCCAGTTGCACCAGCCAGAATGATGCCGACTGGCTGAGTGTGGTTGCCCAGGGCAAAGGTGGCAGCAATGGCGGCGGCTCCGATATACTGATACATCGTGCCAGTCAGCTGCAACTGATCGGGCGTGGCAACAAATTCAATCCCAAAACGCCGCGCTGTATACAGGCCAATCATCACACCGATCACCACACCCATTGTCATCATTGCCACTTTGAGTAGTCGACCTGTCGCCGTCACGTAATATTCGTCGATTGCATCCTGGAAGGCACCAACGATCATCATCCCTGCCACTAAGAGCACGATGCCGCTCACGGTGATGATGGTTGGGTTGATAATACCAAGAACATCAAGATAATGGTTGGTGGCAAGCCATGTAATGATGGTTGCAACCAATGTAATAACGCTTGCCGCGATGATTTGAGTAAAGAACACAGGAAGAGCAATGCGATTTAAACGGCCTAGCAGCCACATAATCGTCACACCCATCACAAAGGTGGCAAAAATTACTGGTAGCGACGCTGTATAGAGCAAGGCCGAGCCAGCACTGAGTCCGCCGCCTGCCAGATAAATTACCCAAGGTGGATAGCGTCGTGGCTTGGCAAGGATAGCATCGAGCTCGCGCTCGGCAGCATCGAGGGTGAGCGCTCCCTCGGCAATAGTAGCGGCCAGGGTTTGGAGGCATTGCATATGTTGGTAGTTGATCTCGCGCGGTGGGATAGTGCGCAGAAGCGTCAGTGGTTCGTAATCGTTACCTCGATCTTGCGATAAAATAAGTTGCGACGAAATAACGTCAATATGTACTTTGCGGGTACAGTAGGTGTCCGTAATACTGAGCGCCATATGAACGACATTTTGGGCTGGTGTGCCCATTGAAATGAGCTGGTCAGCGATACTCATTGCCAGGCGTAGGGCACGCATATTGGGTGTGAGAGCACCATCAAGTTTCTCGACTGGTGCTGATTGCAGCGCGGTCGTACCGCCAATAGCCAGGCGGGCAAGCAGAGGTGAAAATAAGGTGTGGAGACGGTTCATCGCTTTTTAGTATACTGAGAAAAATCGTCATTGCAAGAGGCGTGTTGGCCGATGGTTGTTCGCGTGGTGTTTCTGCGCAGCGCAAGGTGATGGTGAGTAATAGTGCTGGCAAAATAACTGCAGTGCAAACGAGCCAGCATTTATCGATGTGACCTCTGTTATCTAGCAGTCATACTGGCAAGTGTGCTATACTGGGCAAGATAGATTAGTCGATGAAACAAGGGGAGTTATGGCAACAACCAAGACACAACGCTGGATTATTATTGTTATTTTGGTCGCGACGGTTGTCGGGATACTAGGGTCATTTGCGGCGACGTTTCTCGCTTCGGAGAACTACAAGAATGACCAAGCCAAAGCGCAAAAGGCGCAAGAAAAATACCAGAAGCTCATGAAGGATTACCAAGCTAAGACAGCTGCTCAAGCGCAAGAGTTGTCAAACAAATATTATCCAACCTTTAGCCAATATACGAGCCGGGTTGGTGAGTTTGACCGCGATAGTGTGAAGGAGCTCTCCAGCGAAGACTTGGTGGTTGGCGATGGTGAGGAGATCAAGGATAATACGGCATTTGCGGCCTACTACATTGGCTGGAACCCAAAAGGCAAGGTATTTGACCAGTCTATCAAAGACGGCAAACTTGATGCACCATTTGCCATTGAGGGTGGGCTCAAGAGTGCGAGTGTTATCACTGGCTGGAAGGAAGGCATCAAGGGGATGCGCCTTGGTGGAGTACGTGAGCTAACCATCCCTTCCGACAAAGCATACGGTGAGAAAGGCCAAGGCAATGATATTCCCGCCAATACACCACTGAAGTTCATCGTGATGGCGGTACCAAAACCAGCCACAATCGATACTTCAGAACTATTGAAGGCATACCAAGAAGGTCAAGGAGGGAGCAACTATGGACAACACTACCAATAAACCAACTCAGATGCCGACCCACGACGTGGTGATGATCGGCGCAGGGCCAAGTGCCCTGGCTGCCGCGGTGTATACCACACGTGAGAACTTGCAGACGGTATTGTATGAAAAAGCAGTGGTCGGTGGTCTGGCAGCAATTACCGATAAAATCGATAACTACCCAGGCTTTGCTGACGGCGTAGCAGGCCTCGACCTTGCCGAGCAGCTGCAGCGCCAGGCAGAGCGCTTTGGGGCGCAGATTGAGCTGGGTGAGGTATCGAGCCTCCGCAAAGATGGCAATGATACGATTGTGACAGTTGACGGGCAGGATGTGCGTGCCCGTGCGGTGTTGATTGCCACTGGCAGTGCATATAACAAGCTTGGTATCCCTGGCGAAGATGCATTGTATGGTCGCGGCGTACACTACTGTGCCACCTGCGACGGTGCGTTTTATAAAGGCAAGCGACTGGTGGTGATCGGTGGCGGCAACTCTGGCTTGCAAGAGGCAATGTTCCTGACCCGCTTTGCGGAGCATATTGACCTCCTAGTGCGGAGCACGATCAAAGCGAGTGAGATCCTCCAGACCGACTTGCAGCCCTTTATCGAGCGAGGACAAATTAGCGTCCATCTCCACACCGAATCAACCGAAATTATTGCCGAGGATGGCAAGGTAACTGGTGTTGCAGCCATTAGTAATGGCCAGCCAACTACCTTCGCCTGTGATGGGGTGTTTGTCTTTGTTGGTCTTAAGCCAAACACGGGCTTTTTGCAGGGTACGCCCGTCCAGCTCGATGAGCGGGGGCTGATTATTACCAATGAACATCTTGAGACGACGATGCCTGGCGTCTTTGCCAGTGGCGATGTGCGTAGTGGCGCAACGATGCAGATCGCGACTGCGGTGGGCGAAGGCGCAACGGCTGCTTTGAGCATCCGTGAGTATATTCAGCAGCACAAAGTGTAGAATAGACAGTATTGGTGTGGGATAGCTAAGAGCCTAAATCTCAAAAATCAGCTCTTGAGTAGCATCTCCTTTCTATCTAACAAAGTAAAAAAATCAGTCGTAATGGCTGATTTTTACTAGTGTGAAGACGAAGTTGATACACCTAGAGAGGTTGCTTGCCAACTGCACTAAAAGAGCTACCGTCTGCTCTTTTTGGTTGCTTTTTCGATAAACTCTTTAGGTGCTTACTCGATTATTGCTCCTCTGCATTGAATTGGATAGTGGTAATATTCGTCCACAGAAAGGAACGGAGAAGCCTAGCATCACCCAAATAAGACGTTAGTTGGATTCAGACAATATTCCTAATCTCGCACGACAGGCGTACTGTGTCTTATCAGATAGCTTCACATGTTATCAACTAAAGCGTCGTAGCTCAGCAAGAAACTTATCTGGATAGTTGGTAACGACGCCGTCGATGCCGCGCTCGGCAAGCTGCTGCAAGGCACCTGGGCGATTGACCGTATAGACGTAGGTAAAGAGATTCGACCGACGTGCAATCTCTATCGCCAGTGGATGTGCATACAAGCGATGAAACCCTACTGCGGTGAAGTTGAGCTTTCGCTGATAGGCCAAGAATGCAAAGGGATTATTGCGGTGAAGTAGAGCAAGATTGGCCTGAGGCGCAAGCTGCCGAAATTGCCGAAGCTCGCGTACGGAGAATGACGAGAGTAGTACATTATCCCAATCATCTGGCGATGTGATGGAGCGGGTGAGGAGCTGATACGTTGGCTCGGCGCTACCGTGCCCTTTGAGCTCAATATTGAGTAACACAACGCCAAAAAAACGGTCTAGCACTGCGAGGAGCGATGGAATAGGCTGCTCACTGGTGAGGGCCTGCAACTCGGTATACGTCAGATGGCTGATTGATTCATTTCGGTGGTGGGTGCGTAGCAGGCGATTATCATGCGCCACCACGGGCACACCGTCGCGCGTCAATCGCACATCTAGCTCAAGCATATCTACGCCCGCCGCGACACCCGCTGCCATAGCGTCGATAGTGTTCTCTGGTGCGAGCCCGGCCGCACCGCGATGACCAATGATTAACATGCTAGCAGTATTATACCATCAAATGGGTTGGTGATGAGGATAATGTGCCTGCAGAGCAAGGTTGCACTGCCAGCGCATCTTCTTTTGCTATTACCGAGCAGATTTTGCTAAAATAAAACAGATAGCAATAGAAAGGAGCTAATATAAATGGCAGATTTTAATAAAATACTGACGCCCGGCGACGTTGACGCTGGCATCGTCAATGTAGTGGTGGAGATTCCGCAGGGGAGCTACCACAAAATTGAGTGGGATCGCGACCTCGCAGTGATGAAGCTCGACCGGGTCGAGCCAGCAATCTTTGCCAAGCCAACCAATTATGGCTTTATTCCACAAACCCTAGATGAAGATGGTGATGAGCTCGATGCGCTCATCATCACCGACCAACCACTAACGACTGGGGTCGTTTTGGAAGGCAAGGTGATTGGCGTGCTGGAGTTTGTAGACGATGACGAGGTGGATGATAAGGTGATCGTCGTGCCAGCAGATGACCGCAATACGGGCGATGCAATCAACTCGCTCGAAGATCTCCCGGCTGCAACGCTCAAGCAAATTGAGCACCACTTCAACCACTACAAAGACCTCAAAAAGCCTGGCACTACTGTAGTGAAGGGCTTTGGTGACGCCGCGCGTGCCAAGCAGATTATCCATGAATCTATTGCGCGTTGGAATGAACGCTAGATAACGCGTTTAAGCAAATACAAAATACCCCACTGGGGTATTTTGTATTTATGATAGTTATTTATTCTTTGATTTTCTTGAAGCAGCCTCAGGCTTACTGATTGGCATAATTTTATCTGTCAGATTGATGGCACCATTAACAGCTTGAACGCGGATCTTGTTGAGCTGGAGGCGGAGCTTATCACGCGCGTGACTGGTAGTAACAAGCTGCGCCCAACCCGGCTTAGGGTAGGAGAGCTTGCGGGTAAGGACTTCGATGACATCACCATTCTCAAGTGGACGCTCGAATGGCTCCATCTTGCCATTGATCCGGAAGCCGTAGGCGTGCTTGGCGATATCAGAGTGGATGGCGTAGGCGAAATCCAGCGGCAACGCCCCTTCGGGGAGGTTGTAGATATCGCCTTTGGGAGAAAAAACGAAGATGCGGTGGCCAAAGAGGTCGATTGATAACTGCTCGCGAGGGATATCCTCGCCAGCGCGCAGGCGAGCGGCGATTTCTTGCAATTGCGTAATCCACTGCAACTGGGCCGGCAGATTTGATACGCCGCGCTTGGAGTCGCCCTTGAGATACTCCTTGCTATCTTTTTGTTGCTGGTAGTGAAAGCTGGCGGCAAGGCCACGCTCGGCGTATTCATGCATATCGCGGGTGCGGATCTGGAACTCGACGATCTGCTTATTAGGCGTGATGACCGTTGTATGGAGGCTCTGGTAGCCGTTTGGCTTGGGGATGGAAATATAATCTTTGATGCGAGCAATCATCGGTTGATAGAGCGAGTGGAGAATGCCCAGCACTAAGTAGCACTCTTCCTTGGTGTGGACAATGATGCGTAGTGCCATCAGGTCATAAATATTGTCGAGACTACCGCGCTTTTGGAGCTTGCGGTGCAGGCTGTAAAGGCTTTTGACTCGCCCATTGATCTCAAACTCGAGCTTCTCATCCTTGAGTGCCCGCTCGACCTCGAGGCGGACGACGCCAAGCTTGCGGGTGCTTTTGCCTAGGCGTTGCTTCATGACCTTCTCGAGCCGCTTGTATTCTTTGGGGTCGAGGTAGCTAAAGGCGAGTTCTTCTAGCTCCATCCGCACCCGCCCCATACCGAGTTGGTCAGCCATGGGGGCAAAGACCTCGAGTGTTTCTCGGGCGATCTTTTGCTGCTTTTCGGGTGATTTGAATTGCAGCGTCTGCATATTATGCAGCCGGTCGGCCAGCTTGATGATAATGACACGCACGTCCTGTCCTACAGCAATAAGCAGCTTGGTAAGGTTGTCTTTCGTCTGAGGGAGATAGTGGTCGAGGTCACGCATACCAGCTCGGGCTTGGCTTACCTTCGTCACGCCATCAACGAGGAAGGACACATCATGTCCAAAAAGTGACTCAATATCGTCTAGTGATGTCTCGGTATCCTCAACGGTGTCGTGGAGAATACCCGCGATGATGGTGTCGCTGTCCATCCCCCAGTCGATCAAGATAATTGCAACGCTCAGCGGATGGGTAATGTAGGGTTCACCGCTTTTGCGCTTTTGTCCGTGGTGTGCCTGGGTGGCGAAGTCGATCGCATGGTCGATTTCATACAGCTGATCTTCGCTATAGAGACCGCGTGCTTTTGTGAGGACGTCTTGTTTGGTCACCATAAACCTAGTATATACTGCCAAGAAGAAAAGTGCTATTGCCCTTGACCATTCCACCTGCTATAGTGATGTTTAAATATGCTTATGCTAATGGAGGGAGAAATATAATGAGGCAAAGCAGGGCAGTATGGTGGATGCAGCGGAGCCAGAAGGGTTTCACGCTCATGGAACTGATGATTGTCATCGCGATCCTGGGCTTACTCGTGACTTTGTCTATGACGGCGTATTCGGGCTATCGGCGGCGCTCAGTCGATGTCGCAACGCGTGCGGCAGCCACCAGTGCACTTGAGGCGATCAAGACGCACCACGCCAACGCTAGCGCTAGTGGTGCAAGCTATAGCACTAACCTCGAGCAAGTCGGTTACCGTCCACCAAGCGACACAGCTGTGCAGGTTACGCTGAGCGCCGATGCTACCAAATTCTGCGTCCAAGCCACCGACCGCCACCTTACCGACATTCGCTACTACGCCACCACTGGCATGGCGCGGCCGCAGGCAGGCAGTTGCCCAGCAAATATTTGAAAATATGATATAATGTAGTTATGCACTTAACCCAATTGATACGAGACTATGCTAATAAAAACCCTTACCTAACAAGAGCTGACCGAGCAGAAGTGACGCTATATAATGATGCAGGTGAATGGGCTGTGGCTGTCGAATATATTTGTGCAAGATTGACCGATTATTTAGCAGAAAAACGCAGTGCACTATCTCAGCAAGAATTGGATGAGTTAGAGTCGTTAGTTGATGCAACGAAAAGTTTGGAAAAGTTTGATGACGCTTTTTTGAATGATGTTAAGGAAGTGTCAAATACCTACTCTTCGCGCACGTCAGTCTAACACTCCCTCCTTAGCTCTCACAAACGTGAAAGAACGCCGTCGCCGTCTTTACAACACACGTCAGACGCCGTATAATGTCTTGCATGGCTGTCATAGCACCAATTATTTTGAGTACAAAAACTGATGAATACAAGGCTGCGGTAGAGCATTTTATGCCGTTTGCCAAGCGGGTTCATATTGATATTTCTGATGGCGTATTTGCGCCCCGTCAAACGGTAGGGATTGGCCAACTGTGGTGGCCTCAGTCGTGGACGGTTGATATCCACGCTATGGTGGCGCGCCCCAGCGTGTACGTTGAGAAACTGATCAAACTGCGGCCTAGTACAATTATCTTTCATGCTGAAGTTAAAGAAGATTTGATCCCTGTCTTGCAGCAGGTCAAGCAAGCTGGTATTCATGCTGGTGTGGCCCTGCAACGTACGACAGTGCCGGAGACGGTGGCGTCGTATATCGAAACAGCCGACTATGTATCGATCGTCAGTGGTAAGCTGGGTGAGTTTGGTGGCAAAGCGCGAATGATGCAGCTGGAGAAAATCCGGCTAGTGCGGGCTATTCACCCTCGGGTCGAGATTGGCTGGGATGGTGGCGTGACGGTAGATAATGTCTTCCATATTGCCCAGGGTGGGGCTGACGTAATTAGCGTTGGTGGGGCGATCAATCACGCCAAAGACCCGCAAGCAACGTACAACAAACTCCTTGCTGAGATGAATCGCCAGAGTGTGATTTAAGGCCCGCGCTATGCTACACTAAGGAGCGTGACGCACATACCATTTCAGCTTCGTTCTGCTTACAAACCGACCGGTGATCAGCCACAGGCGATCGCCCAGCTACTTGGTGGCCTGGAGGCTGGTCAGCGCGAGCAGACACTACTTGGTGCAACGGGTAGCGGTAAGACCTTTACGATGGCAAATATTATCGCTCAGCGTGGCGTGCCAACGCTTGTTTTGGCGCATAACAAGACACTCGCGGCGCAGCTCTTTAGTGAGTTCAAACAGTTCTTTCCAGACAATGAAGTGCACTACTTTGTCAGTTATTTTGATTATTATCAGCCAGAAGCATATATTGCCAGCAGTGATACATACATCGAGAAGGACTCAGCCATCAATGAGGAGATCGACCGCCTCCGCCATGCGGCGACTGATGCATTACTCACGCGCCGCGATGTGATTATTGTGGCCAGTGTGAGCTGTATCTATGGCCTGGGTTCGCCAGCCGATTATTATGAGCTATCCGTCACGGTGCGCCAGGGCGAGCGGCGCGTTCAGGACAAATTTTTGCGCCAGCTGATGGATATCCAATACCATCGCAATGATATCGATTTTGCACGCGGTGCCTTTCGCGTCAAGGGCGATGTGGTCGATGTCTTTCCAGCAGGGCAAGAGACAGCCTATCGGGTGGAATTTTTTGGGGATGAGGTGGATCGGATTACGCATATCAACCCGCTTACTGGCGAGATTCTCGATGAGCCAGCGGAGTTTACCATCTTTCCTAGTAGCCACTATGCAACGCCCAAGGAGAAAATTAAGCAGGCGATTGACCGGATTCGACAGGAGTACGAGGAGCGTGAACAGTGGTTTGAGACGCACGGCAAGCTGCTTGAGGCGCAGCGCTTGAGTCAGCGCACTAAGTACGACCTGGAAATGCTCGAGCAGACCGGCTTCGTGAAGGGGATCGAGAACTATAGTCGCTATCTCACCAACCGCGAAGCGGGTGAGCAGCCAGCTACCTTGCTCGATTACTTTCCTGACGATTTCTTGATGCTGATCGACGAAAGTCACGTAACCGTCCCCCAAGTGCGCGCGATGTATAATGGTGACCGCGCTCGCAAAGAAGTGCTGGTGGAGCATGGCTTTCGCCTGCCAAGCGCGCTGGATAATCGCCCACTGCGCTTTGATGAATTCGATAAGCACATCAACCAAGTGATTTATGTCTCTGCTACCCCTGGCGATTATGAGCTCGAGCGCAGCCCCGCTCCTGCTCAGCAGGTGATTCGCCCCACTGGCTTGCTCGACCCGGAGATTATAGTCCGCCCAACTGAAGGACAGGTAGATGACCTCATTGCAGAAATTCGCGAGCACACCAGCCAGCAGCAGCGCGTGCTCGTGACAACGCTTACCAAGCGGATGGCTGAGGATCTCTCCACCTATCTGACCGACCTCGGCATCAAGACGGCCTATATCCACAGCGAGATCGACACGCTCGAGCGCGGCGACATTCTGCGTGATCTGCGTATGGGTCTGTATGATGTCCTGGTGGGGATCAACCTCTTGCGTGAGGGGATCGATTTGCCAGAAGTGAGCTTGGTGGCGATTATGGATGCCGACAAAGAAGGCTTCCTCCGTAGCGAGCGTAGCCTCATCCAGACAATTGGCCGGGCAGCTCGCCACGTTGAGGGCAGGGTCATTATGTATGGCGATAGTATCACCGATAGTATGCGCCGAGCAATTGACGAAACCAAACGCCGACGCGAAATTCAGCAGGCATACAATCGCGAACATGGCATTACACCGCGTGGTATTAATAAAGCGATCGACGAAGGCCTACGCTCCATCATCCCGCAGAAAGAGGATGACGCGCCCAAACTTGACCTGCGTAAAATTCCCAAGGACGAATATAAGAGCCTTATCAAGGATCTGACTGGCCAAATGAATCTCGCTAGTGCCAATCTTGAGTTTGAGCGGGCAGCCGAATTGCGAGATCTGATCGCTGAGGTGAAGAGTAAGTTGTAGAGCAGTAGCTTAGTAAACCTACGATCGGCACATGCACAGAGTGTATAATATGATGTAGTATGCCTATACGTGATACTTACACCCTGCCAGAGCATGTGATATATTTTTTGGCAACGATTGATCGTCGATCGAAGTTTATCCAGTGGTCGATTCTTATTGGACTTGCTATCTGCAACGTTATACTGCTCTGCCTGCCAGTGATATTCTTTGTCGTTTGTTATTGCATCGTGTTTTGGAGGACGCGTGGTTATTACAAAACAGTTGAGTTTCAAAGTGTCAAGCAGAGGCTTGCCAAGCAAATACAAGAATATAACGACTTCAATGCCTTTTTACCCGAAACCAAGCGTTTTATTCGTCAGCAGCAGTCGAGGCTTTCGCATGCGCATGTGAAAAATAGCACACTTACGGTGTATAAAAATGCGCAGCTTGACCCATACCGCTATATTGTCAAATATTTTTTTGCGCAGCGCACAATAAACGAAGAGACAGTGCAAATACTCGAGCAAATCCTCCAGAAATACGACACAATCAAAAAGACCGAGGAAATACTGCGGAGCGAATACAACGAAATTATGGACTTCATTGATGCCAAAATGTATGCTGGAGCCTATATTTTCAAGAAAATGACGATGAAGCAGCTTGGGTCGAATACATTACCTAAGTTTGAAAAGAATTATTTTCTCGTATATTCATTTAAATATAGTTCGCCCGCCAAGCGTAATAACTACTCATTTGATATCATACTCACAGAGAAAAAGCTTCAAAAATTGGCAGAATATCTCAGCCAGCAGATAACCTATCGCAAATCTGCGCGGTTTCAGCGTCAGCTTATGACGCCAAAGCTCAGACGGTTTATCTTGCGCAGAGACAACTACGAATGCCAGAAGTGCCATGTCTCGCGCCGGGATGAGAAACACCTCTTGCTCGAAGTTGACCATATTGTGCCGGTGTCGAAGGGTGGTATCACGACTGAGCAAAATTTGCGAGCACTCTGTTGGCGCTGCAATCGAGCTAAGGGTGATAAATTAGAGGTAGTCTAGTATCGGTATTGATTCTGCACTTACTCTTACATTTTTCTGGTGCATCTCATTCATTGATATATAGCGATTCCACGCACCAAATGTGGTACAATATATCCATAATGAGTAATATTACCACTGAAGATGTGCAGCACCTTGCACAATTAAGTTCGATTAGTCTTGGTGATTCAGCCGACGTTGCCGCGCTGCGCCAAAACCTCGAGGATATCCTGCACTACATTGAGCAGCTATCTACCCTCGACACGACTGGTGTCGAGCCAACCTACCAAGTAACTGGCCTGACTAATGTATGGCGGCCCGACACAATAGATGCCAGCGATGTATCGCGCGAGCAGCTATTGGGGCTAGCAGCCGAGCAGGCAGATAATTGTGTAAAAGTACCGAAGGTGTTGTGATATGAATATTACAGAGAGAGTTGCTCAGATCAAACAAGGCCAGACATCGGCTACTGCCCAGGTACAAGCGGCTTTACAGCGGGCGCGTGATGCTAAGGAATACCACGCCCTGCTGAGTCTGACAGAGGAGCGGGCATTGCAGCGGGCACAAGAAATTGATGAGGCGCTGGCTCGGGGCGAGGACGTTGGGGTGCTGGCTGGCGTGCCGTTCGTCGTTAAGGATAATTATCTTGCGTATGGTGCACCGAGTACGGCAGCCAGCAAGATGCTTGAGAACTTTGATACGCCTCTTCAGGCAACAGTGGTAGATAAGCTTGAAGCAGCTGGGGCGATCTGCATTGGCAAGAGTAACCTCGATGCCTTTGCGCATGGCGGGAGCACAGAGAACTCATACTTTGGTGCTACGCACAACGCTGTCGACAAAACGAAAGTCGCTGGCGGCAGCAGTGGTGGCTCGGCTGTGGTGACGGCGCTCGACATTGTGCCATTTGCCTTAGGAACAGATACGGGAGGCTCGATTCGCCAACCCGCCAGTTTCAATGGTGTGTATGGTATCAAGCCAACCTATGGCACAGCGAGCCGCTATGGTGTCGTGGCAATGGCCTCGAGCACTGATACGATGGGCTGCTTTGCGCGCAGTGCTGAGGATGTTGCTGTGGTAATGAGCGTCATGGCTGGCCAAGATCCGAGGGATATGACGACGCTGCCCGACTTCTTCGCGCCCGCAACCGAGGCACCGCAACGCTTGAAGATCGGTATCATCAACGAAGCAATGGGTGATGGTGTTGATGCGGAGGTACGGCAAGCGGTTAGCCAGTATGCCGACGCCCTGCGATCGCATGGCCATACTGTTGAGACAGTGAGCATGCCAATGCTCCAGCACGCTCTTGCGATCTACTACATCGTTGTGCCGGCTGAGATCTCAAGCAACTTGGCGCGCTACGATGGTGTACGCTATGGCCATCGCGCTGAGGGAGTTAAGACACTGGCCGAGCTTTATGGTCGGAGCCGCGACGAAGGCTTTATGCCAGAGAACAAACGGCGCATTATGATTGGGAGCTACGTGCTGAGTAGTGGGTACTTCGATGCGTACTATCTCAAGGCGCAAAAAGCGCGGACACTACTCATCAACGAATTTAACGCCCTGTTTGAGCAATACGACATGCTTCTTTTGCCGACAGCACCAACTCCTGCCTTTGGTCTTGGTGAAAACAGCGACGACCCGCTTAAGATGTATCTCGCGGATATCATGACAGTGCCAGCCAGTCTGGCAGGCTTACCTGCATTGAATGTGCCAGCTGGAGTGAGCCAGGCGGGCCTGCCAATCGGTGCGCAGCTGATTGGCCCTATGCAGAGTGATGCAACGCTGCTTGCTGTGGCAGCCCAAGCGGCTACAGAAAGGAGCGCCTGATGTCTGGCAGTGTCACGATCCTTTTGGTGGGTATTATTATCATTGCTGCGATCTTGGTCGTCGTTGTTGCGCTGACGCGCCAGGGCGGTAAGGTGCTCAATGTTGAGAAATACCAAGCACGTTGGCTCGCCATCGAGAATAGCCTCGATAAATCCAACATTGGCACGTATCAGCTAGCTATCTTTGAGGCAGATAAGTTGCTCGATCTTGCTCTCCGTGAACGTGGCTTTGCTGGCGACACAATGGGTGAGCGCATGAAGTCAGCCCGCGAACAATGGAGTAATAGCAACCACGTATGGGGTGCTCACAAGGTGCGCAACAAGCTGGCGCATGAGGCTAATGTGCGGCTCTCGCGCGAAATTGCCTTGCGGGCATTAGCCGCGTATAAACAGGGGTTAAAGGATTTGGGAGCGATATAATTATGGCAGTTTCTCACAATGTTTTGCAAAAATATGAAGTGACGATTGGTATCGAATGCCACGTACAGCTGGCAACAGACACAAAACTCTTCAGCCCAGCAGACAATGACGCCCGCGATGCCGAGCCTAATAGCAAAGTCCATCCAATCGATTTCGGCCTACCTGGCATGCTACCAGTCCTGAACCGCCACGCGGTTGATCTTGCGATTCGGGCTGGCAAGGCACTCAACGCGCCTATCGCTCGTGTTTCGCGCTTCGATCGTAAGCATTATTTCTATCCAGATCTACCGAAAGGCTACCAGACGAGCCAGATGTATCAGCCGATTATTCTAGCGGGCTATGTCGATGTGCCGCTTGATGATGGTAGCACCACGCGTGTTCGAATCGACCATGCCCACATGGAGGAAGATGCTGGCAAGTTAACACACCACGATGGTTACTCATTAGTTGACCTCAACCGAGCGGGTACACCACTGATCGAGATTGTCTCACAGCCTGATATTCACTCGGCAGCCGAAGCCCGTGCCTACGCAGCAGAACTCCACAAGCTCATGACCTATGCTGGCGTCACGCATGGTGATCTCTACCATGGTAATATGCGCTTTGATGTTAATATCTCAATCGCGCCAAAGGGTTCAGATCAGCTTGGTACACGTGCTGAAGTGAAGAATCTCAATAGCTTTCGCAGTGTAGAAAAGGCAGTGGAGTATGAATTTGCGCGTCAGGCAGCTTTGCTCGAGCGCGGTGAGCGTGTCGTGCAAGAGACCCGTGGCTGGAGTGACGATAAAGGCATCACCACGAGCCAGCGCAGCAAAGAAGATGCCCAGGACTATCGCTACATGCCCGACCCAGACATTCCACCAATTGTCCTAACGGACGAAGAGATTGCTCGTGTCCAGCAGGACGTACCGACGATGCCAGGTGAATACCGTGCGCAGTGGCAGAGCCTTGCGCTGGATAACTCGGTGGTTAATACTGTGCTCAGTCATCAGCCACTGGCTATTTTGCTGAGTGATATCTACCCACTAGAGCATAATGCTTCGTCAATTTTGCAAAGCCTTGGCGTTGATGAGTCGGTGTATGAGCGGCTTGTCAAGCGGATCTTCAACTGGTTTGCCTCCACGCCAGAAGAGTTGATGGATATGAGTAAGGTTGAATCGGGTTTTGTTGGGCCGCGGCGACTCTTGCTGCTCTCACAGTTGGTGGAGGACAACAAAGTCAGCTCGACTGGTGCAAAGGAGCTCTTTCTCGACCTTTTTGACGAGCAATATACTGGCAAGATGCCTGAGGCGATTGCTGAGGCAAAGAATCTACTCCAGGTGTCAGACGAGGGGGCGATTGGCGCGATTGTTGATGAGGTGATGAATGACCCAGCCAGTGCAGCGTCGATTGCGGATATCAAGGCTGGCAAGGATAAGGCAATTGGCTACCTCGTCGGGCAAGTCATGAAGCGATCCCGCGGCAAAGCCAATCCAGCTCTGGCGCAGAAACTGATTCGTGAGAGGCTGAAGTAATGAATCCGTGGCGTCGCATTGGTGACCAGGCTGTTCTCTATGACGGTAACTGGCGGAGAGTGCTCCAAAAAACATTTGTCATGCCAAATGGGCACACAATGCAGGCTGAAATATCGAGTAGTCATTGCCTTGAGTCGGTTATGGTTGTTGCCTTGACGCCAGAGCATCAGGCGATTATTGCACGGCAATTTCGCTGTGGTCCTGAGCAAATTTTTGATGAGTTGCCAGGTGGTACTGTTGACCCGAATGAAGCACTAGAAGAGGCGGCGCGTCGCGAGTTGCGAGAAGAAACTGGCTATGACGCGGGAGAGCTGATATTTTTGGGTACAATGTACAAACACGCCTGGATGGATACCAAGTCACACTACTTCTTGGCAAAAAACTGCACACCAAGCGAAGCTGGCCAACAACTCGACGATAATGAAGCTGTTGAAGTGTGTACGATATCGATTGATCAACTGTTTAAGAATGGCAAATCTGGCAAGATGACAGATACAGAAGGCCTATTCTTAGCATATGAGCAACTAAAGGATATCCAGAGAGGTGAGCAGTAATGAAGACATTTACCCGCAGCGAGCCAACAACAGTGACACCAGTAGGTGAGCGGTTTAAGCAGTCAGTGGTCGTGAAGCATTTTCAGACGGATGACGGCTTGACGCATGAGTTTACAACGTTTTTTGCTGAGGATAGTTGTGCTGCGCCAGTGATTGCTCTCACATCAGAGGGTAAGGTGGTAATGGTATATCAGTTTCGAGCAGGACCTGAGGCGTGGCTGTATGACTTCCCGAGCGGAGCTGCCTTGCCTGGCGAAGACCCAGAAGTAGCAGCGCGACGTGAATTGGCAGAGGAGACAGGGTATGTTCCGGGTGCGATGCACTACTTGGGGGATTGCCACGAGAATGGTTACATTAATGGCAAGAGTCCAGTTTTTCTTGCGACTGATTGCACGTATGATCCACAGGTAAAGCAGCTCGACCAGACCGAACGCGACCAGGGAGCTCAGACGCGTCTCGTCTCGATTGATGAATTGTTTACAATTGCTAAGAATGGCGAGCTTTGCCTTGCAGGGCCGTTTGCCTTAGCATTTGAGTATCTAAATAACCGACGACAGGAGGAATCATAATGAAACGACCAACAAAAGCAATCATCGCCGCCGCGGGTTTTGGTACGCGGTTCTTACCGCAGACGAAGGCAATGCCTAAGGAGATGATGCCACTGATCGATAAGCCGATCATTCAGTATGTGGTGGAGGAGCTCGTCCAGGCGGGGATTCGCGATATCATCATTGTAGGGAGTGCCAATAAGCGTGCGATCGAAGACCACTTTGATGTGCCAAATGAGGATCTACTAGCTAACCTTCGGGCTGGTGGGCCAAAGAAGCAGCCATTGATCGATACTGTCAAGCAGCTCTCGGAGATGGCAAACTTTATCTACATCCGCCAAAAGGGTCCATACGGCAACGCGACGCCGCTGGCTTGCGCAGCGCATCTCATCAACCGCGACGAGCCCGTCATCTATACCTTTGCCGATGACTTCATTGCTGCCAGCCCAAGCCGCTTCCAGCAGATGATCGCTGCGTCGCAAGAGCTCGATGGTGCGGTACTATCATGCAAAAAGATCGTCGATGATGCTGAGTTTGATCGCTACGGCGTTGTGGCTGGCCAGCAGCTATCGGACAGTGTTATTAAGATGAGCAACATCGTTGAAAAGCCAGGTAAGGCTAATGCGCCATCTGACCTCGCTAGTGTCAGTAGCTATATTTTGCCTGGTGAATTCTTTAGCTATCTTGAGCATGCGAAGGAGCATTTTGATGGGCATGGCGAGTTTACCGTCCAGCCTATTATGCAGCGGATGATTGATGACGACCATGCGTTCTTTGGTGTGGAGATTACCAACGGTACATATTATGACACTGGCGATAAGCTAGAGTATCTCAAGACCGTCGTAGATTTTGGCCTCAAAGACCCAGTGCTTGGCCCAGAGTTTGCAAAATACCTGCGGACTCACTATACTGATACCCAGGCATAGATCGTATGCTACTAACATAAAGGAGATACCGCATGGAGTGGGCCCAGATATTAGTTATCATGTTATCGGTATTGCTAGCGCTGCTGCTGGTGCTTGCGATCGTCTTGACGATCATATTGATTCGCATCACGCAGCGGATTAGTGCTGTGGTCGAGTCGGCTGAACGCGTAGCAGCAAACCTCGAGGCAACGACTGATAATATCGCCCGGGCTACCTCGCCGTTTTGGCTAGCCAAGACCGCTGTGTCTTCGATCAAGAAATTGTTTACCACCAAACATAATCGATAAAGGAGGGATATATGTCGAAAGGTAAATTTGTGCTTGGTGCAGCAATCGGTGCTGCCGCTGGTGTGGTGGCTGGGCTCTTGACGGCGCCAAAGTCGGGCAAAGAGACGCGAGCCGACCTCAAGAAGAAGGCACGTGAGCTCAAGCAAGACGCTACCACAAAGGGCGACGAATTGCGCGCCAAGGGTGAGAAGGCATACTATGATGCGCGTGATGCCGCTCGTGACCTGCACGACCGCAGTGGCCGCGCTCTGCGCAGTGCTCGCGATGAGTTTGCAAAGGACAAGAAGTAGCCAGTAGGCGACAAAGGGTGCGGTGAGTATTCTCCTTATGGGCAGAATGCTCACCGCATCTTCGCAATTATAATTATTATGACAAAGCAATCATCCCCACCGCAGCGCTCATCAGATGAGTCGGTGACTCGTGAGCAACATGACCACCCTGGGCTAGTTGCCGAGCTTGCACGGCAGGTTAAGCAAGCCAACGAGACCGATGCACGCAAGGCTATCCTCGAGGATTTATTTTACGATTTTCATCGTAGCCGCGCAGAAGTCTACAAAATGAACTTCATCCGCGGGATATTTTTTGGCCTAGGGAGTGTGCTTGGCGGAACGATTCTTGTAGCGCTGTTTGTCTGGTTGCTCAATGCCATCGGCCTCTTAGTGCCGAGCCTGGCGGACTTTATCGATAGCATTATCAAGGTGATGAGTACGCGACATTGATGTATCGTGCAGAGGTAAGGCCACCCACTATGTGTGACTGGCTGTCACGTTTCTCCTGATAGGACAATAGGGGTGGTTAGTGCCGACAAAGCAAATAGCCCTGACACCTCAGTTCTTATCAATTACGAGCACCCCCGGCGTTGGCGTCACCACCTACTCATTTGCTATACTAGATAAGTATGACCTCTCACTCATTACCAGCTTTGCAACCATCGGATTTTGTTCACCTGCACAACCATACCCATCACTCACTACTTGATGGCTTAACGAAGATTGGTGACCTTGTCAATACTGTCAAAGAGTATGGCATGACAGCAGCAGCCATTACCGATCACGGGACAATGAGTGGGGTGCTTGACTATTACAAGACGGCGAAGGCGGCGGGCGTCAAGCCGATCCTTGGCATTGAAGCGTACGTTGCCGCTCGCTCGCGCTTCGACCGTGATCCCGCTAAAGATAAAATGCGCTACCACCTGACTATCATTGCGATGAATAATCAGGGGTACCATAACCTGATGCGACTGAGTACGAAGGCAAACCTAGAGGGGATGTACTATAAGCCACGGATCGACCATGACCTCCTAGAGGAGTTCAACGAAGGGCTGATTGTCCTAAGCGGCTGTGCAAGTGGTGAGATTGGTGAGGCGCTGCGTTATGACGACTACGCCAAGGCAGTTGAGATCGCTCAGTGGTATAAGCGTGTCTTTGGCGACCGCTACTATCTGGAATTGCAAGACCATGGCCACCCCGAGTCTAATACGCACTGGGATGTGCAAGCGAAGATTAACGAGGGCCTGCGCCGCATGGCTGAGGAGCTAGACATCCCTCTGGTTGTGACGTGCGATGGTCACTATCTGACGCACGACTTTCAAGACGCGCATGAGATATTGCTCTGCGTGGGGACGGGCTCATTCTTGAGTGACGAAAAGCGGATGAGCCTGAAAGACTTTGAACTCCACCTGACTGACCCGCGCGATATCATTGCTCGCTGGGGAAGAGAGCTGCCCGAGGCTATTACCAACACCAAGCAGATTGCCGACCGCTGCACTGTCGATATCGAGCTGGGTAAAATCCTCATCCCAAAGTACCCATTGCCTGAGGGCGAGACGAGCGAACATAGCTATTTGCACAAGCTGGTGTATCGTGGCTTAGCTCAGCGTTACAATGGTGCAAAACCCGAAGATACTGCTGATCAGCTCCCCGAGCAGATTATCCCTACCTTGGCTGATGACGTGCGCGAGCGGGCTAAGATGGAGCTAGGTGTGATGGCAAGCATGGGGTATGAGGGGTATTTCCTCATCGTGCAGGACTTCATTAACTGGGGCAAGAGCCAGGGGATTGTCTTTGGGCCAGGCCGGGGCAGTGCCGCGGGGTCGATTATTGCGTATGCGCTTAATATCACCGATCTTGACCCGCTCAAGTATGGTCTACTCTTCGAGCGGTTTCTTAACCCCGATCGCATTAGCATGCCTGATATTGATGTCGACATCCAGGATACGCGGCGCGATGAGGTAATCGACTACTGTGCAAATAAATATGGTCACGACCACGTCAGTAATATTGTCACCTTTGGTAAGATGGCGGCTCGGGCCGCAGTGCGTGATGTCGCACGTGTGTTGGAGGTGCCGTATGCTGAAAGTGACCGCCTGGCTAAGATGGTACCACCACCTGCCCAGGGGCGGCACATTCCGCTGGCAGTTAGCACTAAAGAGGATCCTGACCTTAAGCACGAATATGAGACGAACCCAACTGCCAAGCAGGTCTTTGATTATGCTATCCAGCTAGAGGGAACGATTCGCAGCCATGGGGTGCACGCGTGTGGTGTGGTGATTGCGCCCGACGAGCTCGTCAAATATATCCCACTTGAGCAGGCGCAGAAAGGCGTGGTGGCGACGCAATTTCCAATGGGTGAGGTTGAGGATCTTGGCTTGCTCAAGATGGACTTCCTTGGTCTATCGAACTTATCGATTATTAATAATGCAATGCGGATCATCCGCAAAGTCTATGGTGATGCAATTGACCTCTCCACGCTACCGCTTGATGACGAAGCAACGTACAAGCTCTTTCAGCGGGGTGACACAACAGGGGTATTCCAGCTTGAGTCGGCTGGGATGAAACGTTATTTGCGCGCTCTCAAGCCATCGCACTTTGAGGATATCATCGCAATGGTGGCGCTGTATCGGCCTGGACCGATGCAGTTTATCGATAGTTTTATTCGGCGCAAGCATGGTGAAGAGGAGATCACCTACCTTCACCCGGGGATGAAGAGCTCACTTGAGAACACGTATGGTATTTTGGTCTATCAAGAGCAGTTTATGCAGATCTCCAAGGAGTGGTGCGGCTTTACTGGTGGGCAGGCCGATACCCTGCGCAAAGCCGTTGGTAAGAAAAAGATCGACCTAATGAAGAAGGTTAAGCCGGAGTTTGTCGAAGGAGCAGTGAAGGTTGGTGGAGCGACGCGTGAGATGGCTGAGACATTTTGGACACAGCTGGAAGAGTTTGCCAATTACTGCTTCAACAAGAGCCATGCAGCGTGCTATGGGCTTATTGCTTACTGGACGGCATATCTCAAGGCGCACTACCCCGATGCCTTTATGGCAGCCTTGATGACAAGTGACCACGATGATATTGACCGGCTGGCAATCGAGATCACCGAGTGTAAGCATATGGGCCTGACGGTGCTTAACCCTGATGTCAATGAATCGTACGAGGAATTTGCCGTGGTGCCGGGTAAGAAGCAGATCCGCTTTGGTATGGCAGCAGTGAAGGGTGTTGGCGCGGGGGCAGTGGAAGAGATCGTTAAGATGCGTGACCGCGATGGGAAGTTTGCTACGGTGGAGGACTTTGCCAAGCGTGTCTCGACGAGTAAGTGCAATAAGCGGGTTTGGGAGTCGCTCATTAAATCGGGTGGCTTTGATGCGCTGGGTGATCGCTCTGATCTTCTCTTTAATCTTGAGAATGTCCTTGCTTTTGCGAGTAAATTACAGAAGGAAGCGTTGAGCGGCCAAACCGATCTCTTTGGTAGCCTAGCCGACAGCTCTACAGAGGTCATGCCGTCGATTGAGCTTAAGCCAGCGCCCGTCAAACACACTGACAAAGAGCGCCTGATGTGGGAGCGCGAGCTGATTGGCCTCTACATTAGTGCGCACCCGCTCGACCACTACGACACGTTCTTTGCTGAGCAGACCGTGCCACTGCGCACTGTCTCACCACAGATCGACGGCCAGACAGTGACGATCGGTGGCCTCGTGACGCGCTTGCGGACGATTGTGACGAAGTCGGGCAGTAAGATGGCTTTTGTAGGGGTTGAGGACAAATCGGGTGAGAGCGAGATTATCGTCTTCCCAAACCTGTATGAGAAGCTTGCTGGCCAGCTGGAACAAGATGTGGTAATCACTGCCAGCGGCAAGGTGAGCGCGCGCGATCGCGATGGCAACCTTGGTGATGAAGCAAAGCTAATTGCCAATGAAATCACCGTCGTGACCGATACAGACTTAGCCGAATATCAAGCAACTGGTCGCACGATGTCTGCACCAACCGGCCCAGCAGCTACGCCGCGCCGCCGGTCATCATCGCAAAAAAATACCCAGCGCTCAGCACAAGCATCGGCACGTGCAGTTGCATCAGTGCCAGTAGGGCCGCCGCCCAAACCGCTTGATACGCTCCCAACGGTCTATGTGCGGGTCAAGAACCCCGATGATATGGCTGCTCTTACGAAGTTTAAGCAGCTGTGTACACAAAACCCGGGCCAGCACGATATTATTATGATGCTCGGTGATGACAAAACATCGGCGATTCGCCTGCCATTCCGGGTCGACGCGCAGCAGCGGCTACAAAATGAACTTGCACAAATCCTCGGTAAAGACTGCGTTGTTGTTAAATAATGCTGCCCCTCCGCGTAGGGGGGGGTGACTCGCGCCGCCCTGGGAGTCTGCTGGCTGCGCGTGTAATTTTTACTTCGAACAGTAGCGTCTACGACCAGGGCGGCGCGAGGCCAGATACTTGCGAGGCGAGCGAAATAAGCTCAAGCACAGGCAAGCTGTGTGCGGTGGCTTGGTCGTGCCACCTACTGCTAGTATAACCCGATATTTGCCACAACGCAAACAAAATGGGTACATATATGCTGCAACTATCCAGCGGTTGTGAGTGCATAGAGCGCGATACCGGTCGCGACTGATACGTTAAATGATTCCTTCTGTCCATACATCGGAATCTCGATGATGTCATCCACAAGCGAGAGCGTCTCGGCCGGAATACCATGAACTTCTTCGCCAAGCAAAAGGACGAGCTTGCTTGGTGGCTGATACTGCTGGAGAGAAACAGAAGTAGGAGCTTGCTCAAGCGCAACAATGCGATAGCTGGCAAATTGTGCGAGGTCGAGCTCTGGCTGGTAATCGAACGGCACGAGAGCTTCGGCACCAAGCGCTGTCTTGTGAATCTGCTGGGTAATCTTTTCGCGGATGTGTGGCAAACGTGGGTCGGCTCGCACTGTCTCTTCAGGCTGGTAGGCGCAGTGTGGTGGGGTTGGCTGAAGGGCAAGATCGGGATAGGGTGTGTAGCCACTGAGAATAAGCTGCTGCACACCAAACCCCTCGCAGGTACGAAAGATCGATCCGACATTGTGCGTTGAGCGGATGTTGTGCGCGATAACAATAATCTCTGGCATAGTTGTATTATACCTGAAGTGCTTTGGATTTACCCTCTATATTTACCACGAGCTTTTTGTTACACTAAGAAAGATGAATGAAGATGAAGTCCAACAACGTCGTCGCCAGCAAGATGAGGCGTCGACCGAGCAACGATCGCGCATTCTTGGCCTTAAGTACCTTGATATGCGCCCCATCGAAGAGACGCTGCCACTAGCACGCGACCTAATGACGATCGAGGAGATGCACAACCTCTATATGCTGCCGCTAACTGACGGTAATGAGCAGGAATCGTATCAGTTTGCCGTTACGACACAAACGCCTCAGTCGGTTATCCAGCGGACGCGGCGCACGTATCAAGATCGGGGGCTACCTGTCGAATTTTATTTGATTAGCCTCAGCGCCTACCGCGTACTGATGAACCGCTTCGACCCACCGAAGAAGATCGTCTACGATGATATCAAGATTGCCAAAGCGGGCGACAGCGAGACCATTGCCGAGGTGAGCCAGACGCTTGGCCGAGTCAGTAGTGAGGAGGTTTTTGACTTTTTGATCAACCAGGCGGATATGCTCGGCGCGAGCGATATCCACATCGAGAATGAACGTCACGACATCCGGATTCGCCTCCGTGTTGATGGTGCGCTCCACCCCGTAGCAACGATCAGCCGCAGCCGCTACCGCGTGATCATGGGTGAGCTCGCCAGCCGTGCTGGTGTGTCGAGTGCTTCGATGGAGCCGCAGTCAGGTCACATCCAAAAGGACGTAACACATGGCAACGCAACGCACTTGCTCAACATCCGTGTTGAGACTGTACCAACCATGTATGGACAGGATGCTGTGCTGCGTCTCTTTAATTTCGATGAAAGCTTGCTCAATCTTGACTTGCTGGGTATTCCGCCCAAGCAGCGCCAGCAGATTGATGAAATCATCAGCCATCCGCGCGGCCTTGTGCTGATGGTTGGGCCAACGGGCTCAGGTAAATCTACCACGCTTTACAGTATGCTCAATGCCCTCAACACGACTGATCGTAAGATTATTACCCTGGAGGATCCAATCGAATATGGCTTGGCTGGCATCTCGCAGATCCCAATCAATACCACCGCTGGTGGAAGCTTTGGTGAGGGTTTGCGCAGCGTGCTTCGTCTTGACCCAGATGTCGTGATGGTAGGTGAGATCCGCGATGTCGATACGGCGCGCACTGCCATTCAAGCGTCGATTACTGGCCACTTGGTGATGTCGAGCTTCCACGCCAATAGTAGTAGTGCAGCCTTTAGCCGAATGATCGACCTGATTGGTGTGAATCCGATTTTTGCCAGTGCTATCCGCCTTGTGGTGGCGCAGCGTTTGGTGCGACGCCTTGTGGATGAAACCAAGGAAGCCTACGAGCCAGACGATGCCACGCGCAGCTATGTCAAGCGAGTCCTAGCTGATATTCCTGAAGAGGTGGAGCATCCGGATCTCGACACCTTCAAGCTCTGGCGGCCAGTACCGAGCGATGATGCGCCATTTGGCTACAAGGGCCGCATGGTGATTATGGAGCAGCTTATCGTCACTCCAGGTATTCAGAAGTTCATCCGCGGCGACTTTACCGACGTCCACCCAGACGTCATCGAAAAAGCCGCCCAGCGCGAAGGCATGCTCACCCTCGAACAAATTGGCGTCCTTGCTGCCCTGCGCGGTGAGACAACGCTGGAAGAAGTCGGGCGGGTGATATAGACAGTGTACACTTTGCAGTCATATCACCATTGATATGTCTGTGTGTCAAGTGACACGTGCTGTCTCATAACTTTGACGCCTGTCATATATTCTGCTACGATAATAGCACATGTTAAAGTCGAATCGATTATCGAGCGAGCGCCCTTCGCAAGAGCAGCCCGTGGGGGAGTATAGTGAACAAGAACTGACTGAGAAAGGGGTGTGTATTTATGCAGCGTTTGATGTTATGAATAGCGTCTTAGAAAAGATGGATAGCAAGGCAGCGCGCACTGGATCTTTTAAGAATGGTCTTGCCATATCTCTTGATAGTGCAGTGACAAGCATTGGTAAGTATCGAATCGACCCGATCAATCTGACTGATCTCATGTCGCGTATTTATAATAATAACCCACACGATAAAGACGCGTGGAATTATACAAACCAACGGCTATACCCAGAGGCAAAAGAACGGTCAAAAGACTTGGTGGTGCACCAGTATGAAGAAGTTGTGCTGGAGCATTTAGCGGCAATAGAAACGATATTTCTTGGTGATAGTCGAGGGGTCGACTGGAGTGGCCAGTACGATGTATCAGTACCGACTGTCAAGAGCTGGCGACGCAAAAAGCAGCTTGATCCGCATGCCGCAACAGAGGTATATCAGCAGTTTGCCCAGCAGGCTGTCGAAAGAGCAACTCAGCAATTACGTTCAACGATAGACGCAGGTCGTCACACGCTCGAGCAATACGAGCTGAGCCAGACAGAGGTCGATGATATATGCAGTGCACAGACCCCGTACCTCACAGCCTTTGCGAGCGCATACGAGGCATTATATACGCAGGCAAAACCAGTCGCCAACGTCCACCAGTATTTCCAACTTGTTTATAGCAAACGGTTATATAGGCTCAGTCAGCATATCACTACCGAAGCGCCGGTCATCAAGCAATTGCAAAGACAAATATATCAATGGTATGACCGGCCAGACCAAGAAATCGTTGATGACCTTGCCCTTGAGTGCGCCGAGCGGCTCTGGAGTGACGATCTGAAGCAGACGATTCATCAGCAGCTCGCTACCGAATCGGATAATGCTGTCATCGATGCGTTGCGCTGGCTCGGGCAACAGCTTGATGGTTACCAGCCAGAGTGCCGTCAGGCCGACCACGCGGCCGTCAAGCAGCTTGATGCACCTCTACGCAAGACAACTCCGCGAGCAGCTGAGTCAGCTTACAAAGCAGTGAGCCATAGCAAAACGCATGAGCAAAAGCGGGCAATAACAGAGGTGCAGTTGGATGCGGCGATTGCTCCGTGGCTTGGCCGAGACGGTGAGCGCTTGCCGCCAGTTGATGTACTTGTCGATAATGGGTCTGGGGTACTTGTGCTCGATTGCCGGACGAAAGCAGCCAAAGATATTGAGCACCAGATGGCTGGCTACGAAACAGCAGAAAAACAGCAGGGTATCGTCAGTGAGGTGCTCGGCAGGTTGATGCATTATGCCGATGCAGCACTCAACGAGCACGGCCTCAAGCAGACGCACGCAATGAGCAGGCTAAATGACATACGTCATAGCTCGCCATATAAAGCGCATACGATCTGGTATAACAAAACAGTCAGCCGAAATGTGATCCGTGTCTATGTTGCGGATGTCGATGTTGGCAAAATGGCGAATCGGCGTCTGCGATCTCATCTAAAAAAGCGCGGAATCAAGCACACCCTGCTCTTTGTCGGTGCGTGCGACAAGCAGCACCAGCTTGATATGCTGCAGCACATCACCCAGCAGGACCGCAAACGCATCAGAGGCAATGGCGCTGGGTCAGTCTAATGTATTACCAAAGTAAATAGCACCCAATACAAAAGGCCGGTACATGTCAGTATCAGCCTTTGCAGAGTTTCTATGTGATGATATCCTAGCGAATAACCTTCGCCACGGCCCCAACCACGCGCTCATCAAATGGTGAGGGGATGACGTAGTCTGCTGTGGGCTCATCAACCAGCGCTGCCAGCGCCTGGGCGGCGGCGAGCTTGTGCTCGTCGGTGATTTTTTGCACGCCATTATCCAGTGCACCACGGAAGATACCCGGAAAGGCCAGGGCGTTATTGACTTGGTTGGGGAAGTCACTGCGGCCAGTGGCGATGACGGCAGCGCCGGCTGCTTTGGCACTATCTGGCATGATTTCTGGCACTGGATTGGCCAGGGCAAAGATAATCGGGTCTTTGGCCATCATCCCGACGAGCTCTGGAGTCAGCAATCCTGCGCGCGATACACCAATGAAGACATCGGCATCTGCCATCGCGTCTTCGAGCGACCCCTGCTGCGAGGCATCAACGTACGCAAGCAGAGCAGTCTTCTCAGTGTTGAGGTCGGTGCGGTGGCTACCGACGATGCCTTTGCTATCAACCGCCACGATGTGTCGAGCGCCATAGGTGTGCAGCAGCTTAATAATAGCAGTGCCAGCAGCGCCAGCGCCGACCACGACGAATTTGCTATCAGCCAGGCTGCGGCCCGTCAGCTTGGCAGCGTTGATCAGCCCAGCTAGTACCACCACGGCAGTACCATGCTGGTCGTCGTGGAAGACGGGCATATCGAGCTCAGCCTTCAGGTGCTCCTCAATCTCGAAGCACTGAGGCGCGGCGATATCCTCGAGGTTAATCGCGCCAAAGCTCGGTGCGATCGCCTTAACCGTAGCAATAATCTCCTCTGGCTGGTGCACATCCAGCACAATTGGCACGGCATCCACACCAGCAAAGTGCTTAAACAACAGTGCCTTGCCTTCCATAACTGGCATGGCTGCCTTGGGGCCGAGGTTGCCTAGACCTAGGATGGCCGAACCATCACTAATGACTGCCACGAGGTTATTCGTCCAGGTGTAGGTGGGCAGCGTAGCGGGATCATCTGCAATCGCCTTGCTCACTGCGCCTACGCCAGGGCTGTAGTAGCTGCTAAGTTTATCACGGTCTAGCTCATCGCTATCGCGCAGGCTAGTGGTGATTTTGCCCTTATATTTTTTATGTAGGTCGAGTGCGAGTTTGTTATAATCCATAAACTCTAGTATACCGCACACAGGCGAGAAAGAGAAAGGAGTAGTACAAGGACAAATAGCTTTTATTGCAATACTTTCGCGCCAAATGCTATTATATGATGCATGATACAAACCGAGCAAGGAGCCCTGCATAGCCCCAGCGGTTCATAACACGGAGTGATAATGAAAAGATCTATAGACCAGCAGCCATCTCATCACGATACTCGTGCCGAGTATGCATCTACAAAAATAAAAGTTGCAATCAAAAAAGATAATGAACTCTACAGAGAAGTCATGCTGGCCCTTCGTGACGCGAAGAAATCGGAACACGAGAAGGATATTTATAAGCAGGCTCTGCGGATGATTAAAGTCGACCAGCAAGCAGCGCTCGAGGAGTTTGTGCAGACTAGCGAGAGGAGTGCAGTGCCACCAGGTGTTCTCCAACGCTATCAAGAGGAGCGAGCAAGCTGCGAGGCCACTTTTGCCGAAATAGCCAAAAAAGAAGATCGAGAAATGCAGAAGGGTGGCTACGAAGCAGAAGATAGAACGGTAAAAATTGCAGCGAAGCTTGGTCATGCGGCATCGACACTCGATGAAGCGACAAAGTGGGTTGATGAAATATATAAAAAAACCCAGCTTGGCAAAGACGTGCAGCAGCAGCGCCAAATCGTCAAAGATAGGATTGGCGAGATCAACGCCGAGCTGGCATATTATATGGGCCTCACGGAGCCACCCTTGGCGGTTATATCTGAGGAAACAGCAATTCGTATCTGGGGTAAAGAAGCGGTCGAGAAGGCACAATCAGCTGGTGATGCGAGCGAGCCCGGGCATGTTGATGTCTTCCCTGATGATGACCGAACACCACGCTCAGGCAACAAGCGGGGATATGGTAACCGTGCTACACCAGAGTTTATCAAAAAAGACGCCAGCCAGCGGCTAGCGGAGGTTCTTGCAGAATCTGCTGGTGAAATATGGACAGTGCAAGAGTTAGGTGATGCAATTTATGATCCAAGCAAAGTGCAAACAAAGCCCGAGCGGTATAAGCGAGCAAGTATCTTACTATACAGTGCACAAAGATCAGATCGCCCCGTCATGATTATTACAGAAGAGCTGGAGCATAGCGGCCTTGTACTGCAGCGTGGGCAGCGATATGCCATTGATGAGCATGGTCGGCGACGTAAGTCAGTCACTGTCTACCGTGCGGTGTCAGCAGATATTGCTAAGCAAGGACTAACAGAAGAGAGGTCAGTAAGTGGTCATCATGCCAAACACCGGATTCAGATGATTGAGTGGACGCCACAAGATACTGCAGCTGCAGCGCATGAAGCAGCCAACACTACTCACAGCGAGGCGTTACCAGCTGCTGGTAGCGTAGAAAATGAAGCTTCGGCTAGTAGCATGCTAGACATCGATGATGCACTCGCAAAGCGAGCTCTCGAAGCTGTCCGTGCTGCCGCTGACCGTCAAGCAGCAGAAGCCAAAGAGCAGCAAGAAGCCCTCCGCGCTACAGAGGCTGCCCTCAGCGCAGAAGTGCGCGTCCAGATTGAGCAGCTTGTAGAGCTTGCACAGCCACTGATCGATAGTTTGCGAGAAAACAGCGCCGACGACAATGCAGACAAGCGGGTATTTCCTGTTCAAGATTTGCCCGAGATAGGGAGTCAGTACGCTTCTGAGCACGACCTAGAGATACTCCTCAATAAAGCTCGGCAGGCTGGGCTTATCAACAAAAAACAGCTGCGCAATCGTGCGTTGTCGTCTGCTGGCGAGGCGCTTTTGCTTATCCTTTATGCATACGACCCGCAGACGATGTATGACCTAGTGCGCAATGATGCTGCCAAGCGTGTGCTCCAGCATGAATTCCAGCAAGCGTACGACAACAGAGCTACACGTATAGCGAATGACCATCAAGGTGGAGCAGACGCAGCCCAAGAAAACACCACCAGCTAAACTAGTTGCTATATATACCAAAGTGCGGTATAGTTTAGATTATAAATCCAAAAAATCATCATCCACCAGTGATGATACAGAGAAAGAGGAGGAAAAATGAGAAACAGGCAAGAAGGCGGCTTACAGAATAGTCTCGCAGAAAAAATACGCAAAAAGTATGTCCCTCTGACTGCAGTCATAGCTATGGGCGCTGGTGCTTTGGCAGGCTGTGGCTCTTCTGAACAAGCACCAGAGAATAGAGCACAGTCCGCTCAACCTGCTGCCACTGCCGAAGCAACATCGTCAGCAACACCAACCGCAAAACCATCCATCGAAGCGCCAGCACGTAACAAAACTCCGCAGCCTGAACGATCTCGCTCTACCGACAAAACAACGGAGATACCATCGTTCCCAGCGTCTCCAACCCAATCGCCTGAGCAGCAATCGGCAGAGGAGCTTTTGCCTGGCGAAGAGAAGCTGACTGATGAAGAAAACCAAGCTTTTCGAAAGGAACTAGACCAAGCTTTGAGGGATGGAAGTGAAATTAACGTTGGGCGCGGTGTCTTTATTATCGAGAAGGGCGAAGTGTCAGACCAGAAGGGCGTATCACGCTACACTGCAGTCTCTAACCCTCTGGTTGCTGATGTGGGCAAAAAAGTAACTGATCCTGTATCGCCTAACGCGCCGAAAGTGTACTATGTTTACGATGCGAAGACAGAGCATTGGTCGCAACTTGACAAAGAGAAGATTCCAAACTCTTTTGCGGTGGACAGAGACGGTAATGAGCAACCAGGGTTGCAACTCCAGCGAACACAATTTTGGGCAAAGAAAGAGGGGAGTGACTTAAGAGATGTTGTCAGCGCTGGCACAGACGGTCTGATGACGCCAACAGAAGGTAGCTATCGGACGGGAGTAACGGAAGACATTGCTAAGAGTACCAACTACTCTAGCTCGACCAGACAAAAGGCGGCTGATGCTGCAGTTGAGTCAACGACACATCATCGTTCTTAATAGAGTGGGCAAAAAACAAGTACCTCTCTTCTTATCATTTTTTGAGGAGAGGTACTTGAGTAGAAATAGAGCTGGTGCATAACACACTAGTCCAAAAATACACTTCACACCTCTTCTCCCTGCACACAAAATATGGTACAATCAATAACTGAATTGTCATCTAATAATTAAATAGAGAGAAAGTCATGAGTTTTGCACTGATCCAAAAAGTCAATGACCAGCAGAAGAAGCCTGCCGTCGTTGATGTGCGGAGCGGCGACACAGTTCGCGTCCACCAAAAAATCAAAGAAGGCAACAAAGAGCGCATCCAGATGTTTGAAGGCGTGGTGATCCGCACTGACAACAAGGGTCAGCACACTAGCCGTATTACTGTACGCAAGATTACCAGCGGTGTAGGGGTAGAGAAGTCGTTCTTGCTGCACAGTCCACTTGTTGAGAAGGTTGAAGTGATGCGCCGCGCTAAGGTACGCCGCAACTTCCTGAGCTACCTGCGTGGCCGTAGTGGTAAGTCGGCTCGCCTAACTGCCGTACAATTCGACCGTGAGGCGGTTAACAACGTGCACGATGCTTATGCCGAGGCTGAAGCTGCCCGCCTCAAAGAAGAAAAGGCCAAAGAAGCTGCCGAGAAAAAGGCTGCAGAAGACGCCAAGCAAGCTGAGCTAGACGCTAAGGCTGCTGAGGTTGCCGCTCGCCACGAAGCTGCGTAGAATAGCCTCTATAAGAAAGCTTTTTGTATCCGCCTCTATATCAGGGGCGGATTTGTATGGGAGCTAGTCTTTAGCCTGCTCAGTCTTGGACGCTTGTCTTGTGATATTCTGACAGTAACTTCTCTTGAGTGTGAAACGAGAGCATGATGTAATGGGCAAGGTGCGGAGATAACATACCAAAGTATCAAAGTATATTTGCTGAGGTAGGTATATCATAGTACGCGACAGACCTGTGGCAGCTAGATTATATCTGATGTTATACTAGATAATATGAGTATCTTTACCATTGTTTCGATTGTTATACCAATTGTCTTGGCGAGTAGTATACCACCAATTTTGCAGTATTATGGCTATACACACGAGCGACGCTACCGCTGGCTGCTGTACCTGGCGTGTGGGTTGTTCTTTATCTCATGGTATGTGCCGTCGCCGTTGATCGATGGGCAAGACACGGCATTTAATACCCACTTCATTGGTGGTGGGATATTTACCGGCTGCCTGTGGCTCTACCTTAAGTATGGGCTGGGGTGGCACCGCTACTGGCTGGTGGAGGCATTTTCGCTGTTTGCGCTGGTGTCGGCACTTGGCTGTATGAATGAGCTATTTGAGCTGCTGGTGGCGAAGACTGGCGTAGCGCACTTGCCGCTAGATGACACCAACTGGGATATCGCGGCCAACACCACTGGGGCGCTCCTTGTCTGGCTGGTGTCGCTGGGCGCGGCGGGGTGGCAGCGAATTGTTCGCCGCGATACGTAGACAACTGAACGACTTGGCACGAGCATAAAGCCACCGCTTGAGGGTGGCTTTTATACTTCGTATACGAGATGCTATTACTTTGTCTTGCGAGATTCTGTTTGCTCGGTGAGAATAGTACGAATTGCCTCGAGATTCTCGTCGATCGCAGCCACGTGCCGTCTGATCTGCTTGGTGCGTCGGCCCTGCCGGACGACCCAACAGATGCCACAGATAAACAAGATAAAATACACGACGTTAAGTGCGACTGCTAGTATGAGGAGTGGTGCTGGCCCGGTGATTTCCATGGTGGGTATGAATGATCCTTTCGTGTTATTACTATTACGCTATACAGTTTATTTGTTCTATCTTTTGTGTGGTGAATGCTATGGCACGCATTGCCAGGTTGGTTGAGCTTGCTGACGGTCGACGATGGCACGTGTGCCGTGATGGTGGGCTGTGCAATATGCCTGCATATTGAGGCTGCCCTTAGTAGTGAAGGTAAAGCCTGAGAAAAGCGATATTGAGTAGGTGAGGTCGTAGCACGACCACCCGTATGGGTTGCTCTTATCAAGCGTATACGCGCCTGTATGGTGCTGATGTGTGCACACCTCGTGTGGCTGTATGGTATGCACTGGCACTGCTGCGGCTGGCTTAGTAGGAACGCCAGCGCATCCAGCAATGGCGCATGCAACCATTCCAGTAACAAAAAGCGTGTGCCAAAGCGTTCTTGTCATACTCCTCCTTATGATGAAGTGATAGTTGCTAAGCCTAGGGCATACCTTGATTGTAATGGATTAGCGATGCTCTCGCAACAGAAAATAGACGAATCAGCAAGAAACACGAACAAGAACAGAGATAAGAGTTGTTTATTATACATCATAGACTGCAGCACAGTGCTCAATAGTTTGACATGGTTGCTGGTATGGCGCGGCACTGAACTAGCCCGCAGCTCGGCAGTATACATGGTGCTACGAAATATGAGACAATCGTAGTATGATACTTGGAATCGACGAAGTCGGGCGTGGGCCATGGGCGGGGCCGCTGGTGGTTGGCGCAGTGGTGCTGGGTGGTGCGACAATAGATGGGCTAGATGACAGCAAGAAATTAACGAAAAAGCGCCGCGAAGCCCTTGCTCAAGTTATTCAAGAGCAGGCAGCGGCGTATGTGCTTGGCTGGGTAAGTGCGGCGGAGCTGGATGACGTAGGGATGAGCCAAGCCCTCCGCCTGGCAACGCGGCGAGCGGTGGAAGCGGTGCAGAAACAATGCCGCGAGCAAGCTATTGCGCTCACGGAGATTGTGATCGATGGTAAGGTGAACTTCTTGGCTGGGACGGCACTAGAGAGGTACGTCACGATGCTGCCTAAGGCGGATGCATTGGTGCCGAGTGTTTCGGCGGCATCGATCATTGCGAAGGTAGCGCGCGACCAATATATGGCCACGCAAGATGTGCTCTACCCTGGCTATGGCTTTGCGGCGCATGCTGGCTATGGCACAGCGCAGCACCGAGCGGCGATTGCCGCCCACGGAGTGACACCACTGCATCGGCTCAGCTTCAAACCGCTCCAGCACTACCGCAACGATGATCCTCGCCCAGCAGACGAAGTGCATACTACTCAGCAGTCTGATACACCAACCACACGCGGCAATGCTGGCGAATCAGCTGCAGCCGCTGCTTTGCAGCAGCGCGGCCATCAGATTGTGGCGCGCAACTGGCGGACGAAGTACTGTGAGATCGATATTATCTCGAAGTGTGGTGATACGCTGTATTTTGCTGAGGTAAAGCATCGCACGGATGATTATGCGGGCGATGGCCTCGCAGCGATTACCCGCAAGAAGCGCAATCAAATGCACTATGCCGCGCGGTTCTATGCGCACCACGAACGCATCACCACTATGAATCTCCAGCTCATTGCGATTGCTACTAGTGGCAGCCCGCCGCGGGTGGTGCGGATTGAAGCTGTTGAGTAGTGACGGTTTTGCGACCTAAGGTGTATAGATCTATATTTTTCTGCGCGATCACACCTTCTTACTGCTTCGTTCGATAGAGTGCAAGAGCGCATTGTTTTTCTGACAGGTTAGCTTGCATTGGCAAAAAGCGAATAGTATCGGGAAATGCAAGGGCACGGTTCGCGCCTCGCTATACCTTCGTGAGTGCTGCCACAACCGCTGGGCCATCGCGCTCAATGAGCTCAACGCGGGCGGTGATATCTGTAATGCCCATATCAATCACGCGGGTGAGGGCTGGCTCATTGCGCAGTGGTGCAAAGAAACGCTGGTACTCGCCCAGCTGTTGGCGCGAAGCGAGGATGTTGCCGGTATAGCGGGGGAAATAGTCAAAGCTTTTGTCGCTACCAAAGTGCTCTTCAATCCACTGCCAATTATCTTGCAGCCATTGCCACGTAGCGTCACGTGCATCGCGGTTGCGCAGCAAGTAAACAAACCAAAAGACAGTGTCCTGGGTGCGAACTGTCTCGGTATCCATTATGAGAGCAAGGAGCTTGCGAATACTTGCGGCGTCGCGCGTGCTCGTCACGGCATTGGCGATATCTTGGCGTAGGTCGCTGCTGGCTGTTGCCCGATAGTGTGCCAGAAGCTCATCAATCAGCAGCTGAGGCTGCTGGCTGTGGCGGACAACACTACTGGCAATCAGGCTGCGCAGCTCGCTATCGAGAGCCAACAAGCCGCCCGCTGCATAGCGCCGCTGCGCCTCGGCGATCACCGCAGGTTGCTCGCTATAGAGCATGTGCGCGATGATCGTTGAGCGGAGCTTGGTGTCGTTCTCGGGCTCATCGGCGCGGGCAATCCAGCCAAGGCGGTCATAACTTTGCTGAGCGAGCTGGCCCACGAACTGCCGCAGTGCTTGCTCGGCAGCGCTATGTGGCTCGACGAAGAGCTTGAGGTGGGCAACCACTGACGACATCACGCTCCAAACATGCTCATCTGTCTCATTGCGATAGGCATCGAGGAGAGTGAGCAAGCTGGCGCTCGATACGCGGCCACTCCGAGCCAGTAACAGCTGTTGGGTGAGTAAGAGTGAGCGATCGACGACAGATAGCTCACCGCGCCGCACTTGGCCAAGCAAACGCTCTAACAGTGTGTCATCATACTGCGTAACGAAGTGCGAGACATTGCCGTGATTAAGAAGGACTGGCTCATCCAGACTGTGCTCTACTACCGTGCGCTGCGTGGTGAGCAGTGCTGGAATAACTGGTGATGAGCTATGGAGGGGGATCTGCCAGGTAGTATCATCGGCCGCGTGTGGGCCAATAAAGAAGCGCTGCTGCTCAAGCATGAGCTGCGAGCTGCTATGCGAGGCTGTAACGACCGGGTAGCCAGGGGTGCGGATCCAGTGGTTCATCAGTGCAGCAACATCGCGTCCGCTGGCTTGACTCAGCGCGTGCCATAGGTCATCGCCCTCGGCATTGCCATAGGCATGGGTGGCGAAGTATGCCTGCAGACCAGTGCGAAAGGCGTCTTTGCCCAGCCAATGCATAAGCATGTAGAGGAGGCGTCCACCCTTGGCATAGACAATCGCTCCGTCAAAGAGTGTACTAATTTCATCCGGATGATGGACGGCTGTTTGGACCGGTTGTACGCCATCAATCGCATCACGGCCAAAGGCCAGCGCACCTTCGTGGTTGCAAAAGTCTGTCCACACGCGCCACTCGGGGTGGATGGCATCGACCGCCAGATATTCCATCATGTTGGCAAAGCTCTCGTTGAGCCAGAGGTTATCCCACCACTTCATCGTCACCAGGTTGCCAAACCACTGGTGGCTGAGCTCGTGGCTAATGACGGTGGCAATGTATTGCTTATCGGCGATGGTCGTCGTGGTTGGATCGGCTAGCAGGGCAGACTCACGGTAGGTGATGAGCCCCCAGTTCTCCATTGCACCGCTGCTAAAATCTGGTACTGCAACGTGATCGGATTTAGGTAAGGGGTAGGGCGTATCGAAGTATTCATTAAAAAACTCAATTGAGCGGATGGCATGCTCAAGAGCGAAATCAAGGCTCGCAGGAGCTTGCGCTGGCGTAGCCCAGACGGACACCTCTACGCCGTCTTTCGTCTGACCAGTGATGTGCTGCAACTCGCCCATCACGAGAGCCACGAGGTAGGTACTCATGCGCGGCGTTTGGGTAAAGGTAGTGATGAGCCGACCATCTGCTTCCTGCTGCACCTGGACGGGCATATTGCCAAGCACCGTGATGCCCGGCTCAGTTGTAACGGTTATGTCGAAGGTTGCTTTGGCGGCAGGCTCATCAATACAAGGGAATACCTCGCGCGCATGATGACTCTCGAACTGCGTCATAAGCAATTCCTTCTTCGCGCCGTCATGCTGATAATAACAGGGGTAAATACCATGGAGTGAGTCAGTAATTGCTGCTTCGTACGCGAGGGTGATGGTATGAGTGTCAGCACTCAGCGTTGGCAGGTGTAGCGAGATCTCGTCCTTATTATGCTCCACAGAGGCTGACTGGCCGTCGATCGTTGCGCTGGTGATCGTGAGGTCTTTGGCGTGTAGCTTAATTGGTGTACCGGCCTGCGTCGTCTCGCCAGTGATCGTCACTTGCCCTGTGAAGTGCCGCTGCTGGCGATCGATATCCAGTGTCAGCTGGTAGTGAGTTGGTATAAAAAAGTCGATGAGATGAGTAACCTGTTGCATAAAACTAGTATACCGGAATGTGCATGAGCCTACCAAAAAATGACCCTATGCTATGATATAACTATGGAATATCGTCGTCGCCGCGTCATAACGATGTTTTTGCTCGCTGGTATTATCATTATTGCGCTCGCGATATATGCAGCGTGGCAGTTAGCGCAATCAAGCCACTCGCCACAGGGTAATGGCGAGGCGCTAGTAGCACTGGAGGCATTGCCCGTTAAGGGCCGTGCACCCAAGACTGGGTATGCGCGTAGCCAATTTGGTGCGGGCTGGGCAGTGACAGGTGGCTGCGATACGCGCAATATTATCCTCGCGCGTGACCTCAAGCAGGCGGTGGTGAGTGGCAATTGCAAGGTAGCCAGTGGCCAGCTCGACGACCCATACACAGGCAAGCGCATCACCTTTCAGCGAGGGAGCGGCACGAGCGCTGCGGTGCAGATCGACCACGTTGTGGCTCTCAGTAATGCCTGGCAAACCGGTGCACAGCAGCTCAGTAGCGAGCAGCGGCAGCAGCTTGCTAATGATCCACTTGAGCTTCTGGCGGTTGATGGCCCGGCCAACCAGCAAAAGGGTGATGGCGATGCTGCGACGTGGCTACCCAGCCATAAGCCGTTTCGCTGCCAGTATATTGCCCGGCAAATTGCCGTCAAACGTAAATATCACCTCTGGGTCACTACAGGCGAAAAAGCCGCCATGCAGCGCGTCCTCGCTACGTGCCCTGGGCAGGGAGTGCCTGGCTAATGCAGCCAAAGCTTATTGTATTCGACCTCAATCACACCTTGATTTGCGACAACTCTTGGCGCGATCTCAATCTTGCCATGGGCATTACACCAGAAGAAGATGCTGCCTTGATGGCGTGTGCTGCCCGGGGTGGGATAACCGATGCTGAGGGCCAAGCCTGGCTATTGCAGCGGTACCAGCAGCGGGGCGACTGTCGCCGCGTGGTGGTGCAGCGCATCCTTAGCCAATATACCTATATGCCACATGCTCAAATGGTCGTTGCGGCGCTCCAAGCGCGGGGCTACCGCGTGGCCATCAACTCTGGTGCGATGGATATCTTGGTGAGCATGGTAGCAGAGCAGCTTGGCGTCGCACTTTGGCGCGCGAGCAATCATTTTATCTTTGATGATCAAGACATGATGTGCCAGATTGATGCGCCAGATAACGATGCAGCAGCCAAGCTACAGCAGCTCCGCGAGCTAGCTGCCGAGCAGCAGGTCTCGCTGAGCGACTGCCTGGTGGTGGGCGATGGGGCGAACGACCTACCACTCTTTGCCGCGACAGGCAATGGGGTAGCCTTTGCTGACTCACCCGCTGCTAGGCACGCACGATGGGTTATCGCCGACCTCCGTGATGTGTTGACGATTGTTGAATAAGAACTTCCGCCATTCCATTTGACATCCTTCGCGCTATCCGCTACACTGATGGGTAGATATCCGGCCGGCAGGTCGGAGTTTTTCATAGAAAGGAGTAATGTAATATGGAAGACCTTAATATCAAGCAGCTCGCACTGGCTTTGCGTACAATCGCTGACGAGAAAAACTTACCTGAGGAAACTATCCTAGGTGTGATCGAGCAGGCAATTGCTGCCGCGTGGCGCCGCGACAATGGTGAGCGCGACCAAAACGTTCGGGCTGAGCTCAACCTCAACGACGGTACAGCAAAGGTGTTCGTCATTCGTGAGATCGTTGAAGAAGTTAACTTCCCATCGACAGAGATTAGCCTAGAAGAAGCACGGGCGACAAACCCCGATGCCGAGCTGGGCGGTACCGTTGAGGAGGTACATAATGTGACGAGCTTTGGCCGTGTGGCAGCCCAGACTGCCAAGCAGGTGGTGTTGCAGCGCTTGCGCGAAGCTGAGCGCGAGGTGGTGCTTGCAGAGTTTGAAGACAAGATTGGTACCGTTGTGACGGGTATTGTTCAACGGGTTGAGCCACGCGTCGTGCGCGTTGAACTGGGCAAGGCAACTGGCATCTTGCCGCAGAGCGAGCAAATCCAAGGTGAGCGCTATGTGCCAGGCAGTCGCATTAAAGTATTTATCAAGGACATCGAGCGCGACAATCGTGGTCCACAGCTTATCCTTAGTCGTGGCAACGAAGCCTTCATTGAGTATCTCTTCCGTCAAGAGGTACCAGAGCTCGAGACAGGGGCAGTTGAGATTAAGGGGATCGCCCGCGAAGCAGGTCGCCGCACCAAGCTAGCCGTTCTGAGTACGGTGCCGGGGATTGACCCGGTTGGTACCTTCGTTGGTGGACATGGCACGCGGGTCAATGCTGTTGTTAACGAGATTGGCGACCAAGAAAAGATCGATATCATTATGTACGACGAAAACACCGATACGTACATTCGCAACGCCCTCAGCCCTGCTGAGGTAGTGCGGGTCGAGATTGACCGCGAGCACAAGCACGCCAAGGTATATGTGACGGAGGACCAGCAGTCGATCGCGATTGGCCGTAGTGGGCAGAATGTTCGCTTGGCAAGCCGCCTTACGGGCTTTGAGCTTGATATCGAGACAGCAGCAAGCCAGCCAGCTGAGCGCAAGCCACGCAAGAATATCGAGGATGATCTCTTTAGCGCCATTGAAAACCAAGCGTAAAATTGCAAAGCGCTGCGACACGCCAACCCTACTCATAATAGAGTAGGGTTTTGCGTGTTATTAGCACTCCACCTTGACGAGTGCTAACAAGCAGCGTATACTGAGTAGGGTGGCTTTTTGGCCACAGATTTTGGAGGACGACATGGAAGATGATTTTGCAGATTTTATTAGCCATTTGAGTGATGATGCTCGCCTGAGCGTCCAGTATGCTGATGCAATTGCCCGTGGGTATGGCAACCCCTATATCGGTACCGAGCACTTACTGCTTGGTATTCTGAGCCAAAGTGCCAGCCTCGGTACCAAGGTACTCGCTGATGCTGGTATTACGCTGCGCCGGGCGGAAGATTCACTTCATCTGCAGCCGCTCAAGAATATTACGGTACGGACTGGTGGGGCAACTGGTCTGTCCGAGACGGCTCTATTGACACTTCGGATGGGGTGGGAAATCGCGAAGGAATATGAGCATGATGAGCTCGGCACAGAGCATATTCTCTATAGCTTGCTCAAGCAAAACAACGCCCGCGCAACTGTATTGCTACGCGAAATGGGGGCAGATACCGAGGCGATCGTCCGCAACCTCGAAGCCCACTTTGATGATATACGTGAAGAAGAGAGTCGCGGTGGCACAAGTACTCGCACCGATACGAAGTATCGGCCAGCGCCGCGGGGTGGCAATGCGCTGAGCAAATACAGCATTGACCTAACCGCCAAGGCAGCCGATGGTAAGCTTGATACTGTGGTAGGGCGCGCACGCGAGACCGAACGCCTTGTAACAATTCTCAGCCGTCGCACCAAGAATAACCCTGTTTTGCTGGGTGAGCCAGGGGTAGGTAAGACGGCCATCGTTGAAGGCCTCGCGCAGCGGATTGTTCGCGAGGATGTGCCAGATAATTTGCTCGACAAGCGAGTGGTTATGCTCGATATGACGGCGATTGTCGCTGGCACTAAGTATCGTGGGCAGTTCGAGGAGCGGCTAACGGCACTGATTCGCGAGATTACTAAGCAGGGCAACATCATTGCCTTTATCGATGAATTGCACATGCTTGTAGGAGCTGGCTCAGCAGAGGGCGGGGCAATGGATGCAGCTAATATCCTCAAGCCAGCGCTAGCCCGAGGTGAGTTGCACCTCATTGGTGCGACGACGCTGGAGGAGTATCACAAGCATATCGAGAAGGACAGCGCGCTCGAGCGTCGCTTTCAGACAGTACTCGTTAAGGAGCCAAGTGTGAAGGATACGGTGGCAATCCTTAAGGGGCTGCGCAGCTACTACGAGAAGCATCACGGGGTGAAGATTAGTGATGATGTGATCGAATCAGCGGTGTATATGAGTGACCGCTATGTGGCTGATCGCTTTATGCCCGACAAGGCGATTGATGTGATTGATGAAGCAGCAGCTCTGGTACGCGTTAAGAAGGGGCACAAGCCAAGCAAGCAGCGCGAGTATGTCCGCGAACTCAAAGCACTCAATGAGAAGATGGAAGATGCCGTAGCGGCAGAAGATTATGAGCGTGCCGCTCTGTATAAGCAGCGCATTAGCCAATTGACCGACCAGCTTGAGCAAGCCCGCCGCGAGCAAGGCCGCAAAACACCACTAGTGCTCACCGAGGATAATATTGCTCATGCTATTGCCGTGATGACACATATCCCGGTCGAGAAAGTCCGCACAAGTGAGGCGAAGCTGCTGCGTAATCTTGAGAAACACCTTGGGAAATATCTGATTGGCCAAGAAGAAGCAGTTAGCAAAGTTGCTCGTGCTATCCGGCGAAGTCGTAGTGGCGTGGCGAGCAGCCAGCGGCCGATCGGTAGCTTTGTCTTTATGGGGCCAACTGGTGTCGGCAAGACCGAGCTGGCGCGCGTGCTTGCTCGTGAGGTATTCGGTTCAGACGACGCGCTAATTAAGATCGATATGAGTGAGTTTGGCGAGAAGCACACGGCGAGCCGGCTTGTTGGTGCGCCTGCTGGCTACGTGGGCTACGACGATGGCGGCAAGCTGACCGACAAAGTGCGGTGCCAGCCCTATAGTGTGGTGTTGTTTGATGAAATCGAAAAGGCTCACCCCGATATCTTTCAGATGTTGCTGCAGCTCCTTGAGGATGGCACATTGACCGACTCGACTGGTCGTGTCGTGAGCTTCCGCAACACAATCATCATCCTCACCAGCAATCTTGGAGCAGACAAAATGCAACATAATCGCAGCCTTGGCTTTCAGGCCAAACTGGCCGACGAGGACGATACAGCACAGCAGCAGCGACGCAATGAGTCGTATACTCGTGAGGCACTGGAGCGATTCATGCGACCGGAGCTAATCAATCGGTTTGATGCAATCATCACCTTCCGCCCACTTACTAAGCCAGAGGTTGGGAAGATATTCGACTTGCAAATTGCCGAGCTTAATCGGCGTTTGGCTCGCCAGAGCCTTGCCGTTAAGGTGTTGCCAGCGGCAAAGCGACGGTTGATCGCTCAGGGCTACAGCCGCACCTTTGGGGCGCGGCCGCTGCGGCGCACGATTGAGGACGAGCTGGAACATCGCCTTGCAGAGGGAATTCTGGCTCGTCACTACGCCAAAGGGTCGGTCTTGACAGTTGGAGTACGAAAAGGGGAGCTGACGATTGACGCACGTAGCGAAAAGGCCTAAGCGCCTCCTCTCAACACTGGTCGGTCTGGTGATGATCGGTGGCATGGCCTGGGCTGGGCTGACCTATGGCCCGGAGCTCTACGATGCTGCAGTGGCGAGCCGGTACCAGCCCGATAGTGCAATGCAAGCGGTGATTGATCAGCTTGAGCTGACCGATAAAGGTCGGCAGCTGCTCTATGCGAGTCAGCCACAATTGCAGGACAAGACTGAGTTTAACAAAAGCTGCAAATCGACAGAGCGCACAGCAGCTATCCTTGGTTGCTACCACCTGCGCCGGATTTACGTCTACAATGTACAGAATCAAGAACTGACTAACGCCGAACCCGTCACGACAGCACACGAGTTATTACATGCCGCATATGAGCGGCTTGGTTCGGGCGAGCGACAGCGGATCGACAAGCTTATCGAAGCAGAGTACGCCAAGATCAAGACCAATCCGGTCATTGCCTCAATGGTGAAGTATTATGACCAGGCCGAACCAGGCGAGCGTAATAATGAACTTCATTCTATTATTGGCACACAGATTGGTACAATCAACAGTGAGTTAGAGCAGCACTATAGTCGGTATTTTCGTAACCGTGCGGCGATTGTCGCACGCAGTGATGCTTACCAAGCTGTCTTTGACAAAGTCGATCAAGAAGCCAAAGCGCTCAGCAAGGCAATCAACCAAGAAGCTACCCAGCTCCCCACTGACCAAGCACAGTACAAAGAGATGGCTGAGCAGCTGTCGGCTGATATTAAGGTGTTTAATGCGAGAGCTCAAAATGGCGGCTTCCGCGATGATGCATCATTCCAGGCAGCACGCAAGAAGCTCTTGGTGCGTCAGCGAGCACTTGAGGCACAGCGGCTCGCGATTAATCAGCGCGTTGAGATATATAATGCGAAGATCACTCGGCTCAATGCCTTGTCGGTACGCGCTAATGAGCTGAACCAAAGCATTAATGGCATTGAGCAACCCAAGGAGCAAGTGTAATGGCACGAGCTCGCACGATATTTGTCTGTCAGCAGTGTGGTGCGCGCTCACCAAAGTGGACGGGCAAGTGTGAGCAATGTGGCCAGTGGAATAGCCTCGTTGAGCAAGCGCCAGCTCCGGTAGGTAAATCGGCCGTGGCACGCAGCGCTGGCCAGGGTACGTTGCTACAGCCGCGGCCAATTACCGCCGCTGCAAGCCAGGATGAACCAGCGGTACGACTTGCAACGGGCATTGCCGATCTTGATGTAGTGCTAGGTGGTGGTATTTTGCCTGGTGGTGTGCTTCTCTTGGCGGGGCAACCGGGTATGGGCAAGAGCACTCTCTTGCTCCAGGTCGCGCATGCGGTTGCTCGGCAGCAAGCGGTGCTCTATATCAGTGGCGAGGAGTCGGCTGGGCAGGTAGCGCTGCGAGCAACGCGACTGGGTGCCGACCAGCACGAAGCATTGTCTTTTGCCGCAAGTACGAGCGCCGATGATATTGCGGCTACCATCCGTACTGGCCAATACCAGCTGGTAATTGTCGATTCAATTCAGACGTTGAGTCTGGCTGAGATTACAAGCGCACCAGGCACTGTAAGCCAAATTACTAACGCCAGCAACGTTATTATTCAAGCGGCCAAGCAATCAGGGACGGCAGTAGTGCTGGTGGGCCATGTGACGAAAGAAGGGTCGATCGCGGGGCCCAAGGTGCTTGAGCATCTCGTGGATGTGGTGCTGCAGTTTGAGGGCGATCGCTACGGCGGCTTTAAGGTGGTGCGAGCCATCAAGAACCGCTATGGTAGCACGAATGAAGCGGCGATTTTTGCCATGGGTGAGCAGGGCCTAGCAGTGGTCGAGAACCCCTCGGCAGCGCTACTTGCCGAGCGCCAAAATGCCGATGGATCGGTAGTACTGGCTACCCTTGAGGGTAATCGCCCTATCCTTGTCGAGATCCAAGCACTTGTCAATCCAACTCATTTCGGGTATCCTAAGAGGACAGCCAGCGGATTTGACCTCAACCGACTCAACCTTTTGATCGCTGTCCTCGAGCGGCGCACCAAATTGCAATTATCCGATAAAGATATCTACATCAACGTTGTCGGTGGACTCAAACTGGCTGATCGGGCGGCTGACTTAGCCGTCGTTATGGCAATTGCTAGTGCTGCTGCTGGCCGACGCCTTGATGATGGCGTAGTAGTATTTGGCGAAGTGGGCCTTGGCGGTGAAGTGCGCAGTGCCCAAGCGGCTGAGCGGCGCATTGCTGAGGCGCAAAAACTTGGCTTCACCAAAGCAATTGCTCCGCATTCTGGCCTTAAGACGCCCTTTGTTCATGATGTGCGCGATATCCGCAGCGCACTCATTACCTATCTAAAAACATAACAAAAGGAACAATATGCAATTATCTACTATTGCGTTGCTTATCATCACACTTATTATTCTTGGCGAAGTCAGTTATCTTCTGGCTCGATTGCCGCGTAACACACTCAAAACGAAAGGGCGAGCGCTGTTAGTCGATACGTCGGTGCTAATGGACGGTCGCATTACAGCCGTTGCCAAAACAGGATTTATTGGTGACACGCTGGTGATTCCCCGTAGTGTGGTGGGTGAGCTGCAATTTCTGGCAGATCACGCAGACAGCGACAAGCGAGCTCGCGCTCGTTATGGCCTTGATGTTGTGACGGAATTGCAGGCAATGGACGAAGTTGAGGTAGAGCTCTTGCAGGATGGCAGCAAAGCACGCGAGGGAGTTGATGAGCGATTGCTGAGCCTAGCTAAGCAGCATGGCGCATGGCTGCTTACGATCGATTATAACCTTAACAAAGTCGCCGCTGTGGAAGGGATTGGCGTGCTCAACATGAATGAGCTGGCGCAAAGCATCCGGATGGCACATTTACCTGGTGAGCACCTGACACTAGCGCTCCTTCAGAAGGGACAGGATGCTCATCAGGCGGTTGGGCATTTGCCAGATGGCACAATGGTTGTTGTAGAGCAAGCCAGCAGCCAGCTGGGCCGCACCTGTGAAGTGGAGATTATTCGCAACCTTCAGACCGCTGCAGGTAAGATGATCTTTGCCAAGCTCGTCAAAAAGCCAGTAGTTCAGCCAGCCAAAGCGCGCTCAGTTGAAGCATCATCAGGAAAAGCAGCAGCGCAAGAAGAGTCGGCTACTCAACCATCTACTCAGCCCAAACCAGCAAAGACTTTGCGCTCTCGCCAACCAGCGCGGACCCGCGCTACCACAGCTCCAGCAGAAAAAGCAGATAAGAAAAATGACCAGCTAGCCTCAAGCCAGCCTCAGCGAACGGCACGTGTGGCCCATGAGAAAACAAAGCCAGCAGAGCAACCACAACCAAAGCAGCTAGCCAAGCGTACCTCTCGCGCGCGAGCCGCTACAACTCCGAAATCTCCGCAGGCTGCTTCATCCCCTCAATCCAGATATACCAAGCAATCAACAACGAGCCGCACCTCACAGGTAGCTAAGCAAGCTGCCTCCAAAAAACGAACCACTCGCTCATCATCACGTCGCCGTGTTGACCACGAAGCGGCGCTGCTTGATTTGGTAAAAAAGCAGACGGATTAGCGTTGTTGCGAAGCTAGCAGATAGTAAAGAGATATTGTTTAATTTTTGATACGGGATTCTCAGGGTGTTATACTGATAGTAGTAATGCCATGAAAGGGGAAGCAATTATGCATACCTATCGAGACTTTCTCACCACCACCCTCACCGCCGCCGCGAAGATTGCAGCCGCAAACTTTGGCAATCTCTCTCATTCGGTCAAAGCGGGAGATTGCAATCAAGTCCTGACAGAGACCGACCTGGAGATCGGCCATTTCCTGACGGATGCAATCCGCACAGCATATCCTGATCATAATATTATCGATGAGGAATTGGGCTGTGTCGATAACGGGTCGCACTGCACCTGGGTGGTTGACCCGATCGATGGGACGAGCAACTTTGCGGTGGGGCTACCACAGTATGGCATTATGCTGGGGTTGCTTGATCACGACACACCAGTGGCTGGTGGAATAGCCCTGCCTGCCTTTGGCGAACTTTACGTTGCGACTAAGGGTGTAGGTGCCTGGTGTAATGGCCAGAAGATCCATGTCTCACGTGAAACCGACCTTGCCAATAGTCTCGTTGCGTATGGTATTGACGGCCACCCTGAGGATCCAGCCTGGACAAAGCGCGAGGCTGAGTTACTTGGTACCATCATCCTCTCGATCCGTAATCTCCGCTCGTCTAATAGTGTCGTCGACCAAGCAATGGTTGCAAAGGGTGCCTATGGTGCCTGCGCCAATCAAACGAGCAAGATCTGGGACAACGTCGCGCAGCAGATCATTATTGAGGAAGCAGGCGGTGTCTATACCGATATTGCTGGTAACCCCATGGATTACCACAACGCCCTAAACTGCTTCCACGAGAACTTCACCTGGCTGGCGGGAGCGCCGGAGCTGCATCGGCAGTTGGTGAGGGTGGTGGAACCTTTATTGTTTGCCGCATAGCCGCTAGTTCCTAAGCAATGCAGTCAAAAGGGCGCAAGTACTCGAATAGAGGCAGTGCAATTCTTAGGAAAATAACAAAGTTCTCTATCATAAAAAACCTGCGCATATAGCCCAGGGGTAAATGATTGCTTTGAGAAAGCACACTAGCTCGTTCGTTGGCCGTGAGCGGTGTTTTTGTCACTGTAGTATACGCTGTCTGTCAGTGTGGCAGTCACAGTGAAATTTTTGCCAGCAGAGGAGGGGATAGAGACGTTGGTGTCGCCATCGCTACTGACGTGGCGCGTACCAACGAGCTGGTCACCTACCTTCACCTCTAACTGTTGGAGTGGGTGGCTACCCTGCCGGTAGTATACCGTCGCCGATTGCCCACTCGAGCTTACGGCGACGGAAACACTTGGTTTAGAGTCGGTGCAGCGATGAGTGTCGTCATTGCTGGTCGCATCATAGCCATCTTGAGCTGAGACAGTCTCTTTACCTGACGAGTCCTTTGACCGAGTGACAGGGATGTCAACGCGAGCTGACTCTGGTGTGCAGCTTGTGGCCTTTTTCTTAGATACCCGATCGAATGACATTGTGTTGCTACTGCGGTTGGAGTTTTTATTGTAATACGATGGGTAGACTTCATTGTTGATTCGCTGGATACCACTAGGTGCAGAGAACCAATCACTGTACGAAGCTTTGTTTTGGCTAACGTAGTATTGCGTGGCATCGGCCATAGTGTAGTCGAGCAGCATAGCGGGGATGAGTGAATTACCGTTGCGTAGTGGTGACGTGTCAGAGTTGCCCAGCCAAACCGCCATCGATAGTGTCGGTGTGTAGCCGACTGTCCAAATATCCTTTGCTACCACCTTGCCGTTGATCTCGGAGTTTGATGTACCAGTCTTGACAGCGGTCTTCGCCTTGAGGCGATTCATTTGTGGCATGTAGTCTTGCCCACCACCAAGGTTGGCTCGCGCACTGGAGTCGCCGAGGATATCGTTGACGATGTAGGCGGCTTGCTGGTCGATCACCTGCTTCGTTGAAGCTGTGTATTGCTTAAGAACTTGACCAGTACTGTTGGTTACTTTGAGAACAGTTGATTGTGGGGTGTAGGTACCCATCCGCGCCAAAGATGCGATGGCATTGACGTGGTCGACGAGGCGTGTACCACAGCTCCCGATAGCGCTTGATAAACCAGCTTGGGAGTCCGCACCTTGAGTACAGTAAGCGCTGTCGCCCATATCGCGAATGGTCTGCCAGGTACTGCCGCGTTTGTTACGCTCGTTCTCTTGCATGGCCTTGATGGCGGGGATATTGCGTGAGCGAGCGAGAGCTTGGCGGAGGTTAATGTTGTTTTGGAACTTACCATCGGCGTTTTGTGGTGTCCAACTACCAAAGCTGATCTTTGAGTCGGAGAGGACAGAGCCACTCCCGTAGTTGGTCTTGCCATTACCCTTGTTTTGGAAGAGCTGGGCATAGACTAGTGGCTTGATGGACGAACCAGGCTGGATAAAGGCGGTAGCGGCATTGTCTTGCCCGTAACCAGCGTGGTTAAAGCCACGGCTCCCGACCAGTGCTATGATCTGACCAGATTTATTATCTTCGATAGCGGCTGCGCCGTTGGTAAAGCCAGCGTAGGTCGCGCAGTTGGTGTTGCCGCAGTTGGAGTTCGTGAGTTTGCCATTAAACATACTCTCCATTCGGCCCTCAAGCTTACCTTGGAGTGTCGAGTCAAGCGTGGTTGTAACGGTGAGACCGCCTTTGCCGACTGTTGACTTACCCAGTTCTTTTTCGAGCTGGTCGCGCACCATCAGGACGAAGTGCGGTGCTTTGATATCGGCTAATTGATCGGCCAAGGGTTTAACGGTATCGAGAACAGCTACTTTTTTAGCTTCTGCTGCTTGTGCTTTAGTAATGTAATTCATATCTACCATGTTGTCGAGCACCTTGTGCTGGCGTGCAATAAGAGCAGTATTACCGGCAGTATTGTAAGGATTGTAGAGTCCCGGACTGTTAGGGATAGCAGCTAGCAGCGCTGATTCGGCTAGCGTTAGGTCTTTGGCCGCTTTTTGGAAGTAGGTACGCGCAGCCGATTCAACACCATTGCGGCGGCCACCATACGATGCTTCGTTGAGGTAGAGGTTAAGGATTTGATCTTTGTTGTACATACGCTCAACCTCAATCGAGAGAATAACCTCTTTGATTTTGCGTGGCACGCCATCGAGGCCGCGTTTTTCGATTTCACTCTTCTCGAAGAAGGCTTGCTTAACAAGCTGCTGCGTCAGTGTTGAGCCACCCTGCACAGCATTACCCTGTGAGTTACTCAAGAATGCGCGAGAAATACCAGCCAGACTGATACCGTGGTGGTTGTAAAAATCGCGGTCCTCCACAGCAATTGTCGCCTTCTTGACGTAATCGCTAATCTGGTCACCGTCAACCACAAGCTTGTAGTCGCCGCTACCTTTGTCTTCCCAGAGGAGTTGACCACTACGATCAAGGTATTTGGTAACGGTGGTCTGGACGCGCTTGTCTATCTCGCCTGGGCGAATTGCATCGAGGTCTTTGCGGTAGTAGGTGAAAAGCCCAGCAATAATGAGAGCGAGCACGAGGAAAAAACCACCAACTACCTTGAGGATGGCATACGCACCACGTTTGCTAAATAAAAATTGTGCCACCCGGCGTGGATGCATCCGATAGAGTAGTCGCTTGAGGGGCTGCTTAGGCAGGCTTGCCAAGTATTCCGCTTTGCGGCGGGCTTCGGCGTCTTTTTTGGTGCGGCGCTTGGCTGCAAGATTGGAGTAGACGCTAACTCGATGTGATAAATTATTTTTAACCACGATCTCTTATTCCTCTAACACACGATATTCTTTCGCATTATAGCATTATGTGGGTGGGTAGGGCTAGTCTTTCCCGCCGCGTGACTCCTATTTCGTGCTAAAATAAATAGCAATACACGAGTATAAGAAAGAGCAAGAGTGGAGGATATATGACCTTAGCAGAAGAATTAACCTGGCGCGGATTTATCAATCAAACGACGTTCGCTAATGTGAATGACATCAATGAACCGCGCACTTTCTACATCGGCGTTGACCCGAGTGCACCAAGCATGACGATTGGCAACTTGGCTGTCATGATGCTATGCCGGCACTTCATCGACTATGGACACACGCCACTGTTGCTTGTGGGAGGTGCAACCGGGATGATTGGCGACCCAGACGGTAAAAAGCAAGAGCGCGATCTCCGCAATGCTGAAACGGTAGCACGTAGTGTTGAGGGCTTGACGGCGCAATTTCGACAGATATTTCGTGGCCAGGATTTTGCGGTAGTCAATAATGCCGATTGGTTTGCTCACGTTAATTATGTCGATTTTTTGCACCAGATCGGTAAGCACGTGAGTATGACGCAGCTACTCGACCGCGATTTTGTGCAGCAACGGATCGGCGAAGGCGGGGCAGGTATTAGCTATGGTGAATTTAGTTATGCATTGATTCAAGGCTATGACTTCTTGCACCTGTACCGCGAGAAGGGTGCGACGCTGCAATTGGCTGGTGCTGACCAATGGGGTAATAGCGTGACAGGTGTATCGCTCATTCGTAAGCTCGAGGGTGGCGAAGCCCATGTCTTGACGGCACCGCTGGTGATTAATAAGCAGACGGGGGTGAAATTCGGCAAGTCGGAGGGTGGTGCAGTCTGGCTTGACCCAGCGCTGACGAGTCCATACAAATTCTACCAATTTTGGCTCAACTGCGATGACGAGACGAGCGAAGACTTGATCAAGATCTACACGTTGCTTGATCAAGCAACTATCGAAACATTGATTGGCACCCACCACGCCAACCCTGGCGCGCGCACCCTGCAAAAGACACTCGCACGAGAAGTAACCAATATCGTCCACGGCCATGAGCGCCGCGAGAGTGTGGAGCGAGTAACCAGTGTGCTCTTTGGTGACAATGACCTATCGACGCTGCGTGAGGAAGATCTTGATGCGCTGGCTAACGAGATCCCCACCGTCTCGCCTCAATCAGTGGTGACCGCTCTGGTGGAGGCTGGTGTTTGCGCCAGCAATGGCGAAGCACGCCGCTTCATCAAAAACAATGCCATTAGCCTTGATGGTGCAAAAATCACCAGCGACCAACCAGCCACCAGCCCAAGCTTGATCAAAAAAGGCAAGAATAGCTTCGTGCTTGTGCGATAGACGGGTGTTCTCGATGGCTATGTCCAGTAGAATGTTCGCGACTGGTTATTTCATTATGTATTTGCCATATTTTATGGTATGATAATGGCACATTATTAGCTACAAGAGGAGAATTTGTCATGAAAAAACTGATTGCATTTGATCTAGACGATACGCTAGCAGTAACGAAGTCCCCCGTGAGCGACCGGATGGCGGCTCTACTCGGGCGCTTGCTGGAGAAGTATGATGTGTGTGTCATCACTGGTGGAGACTTCAAGCAGATCCAAAAGCAGGTGACTAGCCGCCTTGATGTGTCGCCCGAGCTGCTGGGCAAGTTTCACGCTATGCCGACGTGTGGTACGCGCTATTATCGCTTCGACCCGCACGCAGGCGAATGGCAACTGCAGTATGCCGAGGATCTGACGGACGAGCAAAAGGCGCAAATTGTGAATGTGCTTGAGTCGACTGCACGGGAGATGGGGATCTGGTGTGAGCACCCAGCAGGTGAGATTATCGAGGATCGCCAGAGCCAGATCACCATATCGGCCCTTGGCCAGCAGGCCACTCCGGAGGAAAAATACGCTTGGGCAGAGAAATACAAGGATGTTCGGCCAGTCTATCGCGACAAAGTGGCGGCACAACTGCCTGGCCTCGAAGTACGGATTGGTGGCACTACCAGCACCGACATTACCCGTCCTGGCATCGACAAAGCCTATGGCATGAAGAAGCTACTTGAGGCTAATGGCTTAGAAAAAAGCGAAGTCCTCTTCTTTGGCGATAAGATCGAAGAAGGCGGCAACGACTACCCAGTCCGCGCGATGGGCATCGACAGCATTGCCGTCAATGGCTGGGAAACAACCGCCTATGCTCTAGATGGGGTTTTGGGTGTAACGGAGTAAAAACCTTTACTTTCATACACTGACCAAAAGAGCGAAAACTTGCAGTATATAAAAATACTCACCCTACTGGGTGCGTATTTTTTATAGTGAGTGCCGAATAAACTAAGGACTACTCTCTATTAAGCTTTTTATAACAAAACCGCGCAAGCTCTGGTGCAATGGTGTCATATGTCTTGCCGGCGAGCAGACCTCCAGCGATGAAATCCTCCTGTGTGACGTCGGCAAGGGTAATGTCTGGTGGAGTAAAATCATCCTTCTCGGCTTCTGTGCTAAACTCAAAATCTATCAGCACAAGCCCAGCCAGATCCTCGATAAATATATCAATTTCAGCGAGTATGCCATCGATCACGACGCGGTAGCGGTCCTTTGCAACGCGCTTTGCGCTGCAACGTGAGAGTGCTGCGAATTCTTCCTCTGTCAAAGGGATGGTTTGCTCAATGTGCTCGGACGCATCACCTGCTGCAACGGAGGTCTTCTTGGTGATTTCATATGTTTTGCCGTTTTGTCTGAGCCGAAGGTGAGAATGTGCTGGCGTGTCTGGGATATAAATATCAACAATGCGAGTTGGCTCGGTTGTTTTGATTTCTTGTGGCAGCTCTTTTGCGAGGAATGTGCGCTCTCGTTCTAACTGTTGGCTCATTACTTCTCCTTTAATGTATCAATAAGTTTAGGTTATTATCTTGCTTGTTTCGTCTGTTGGGGCTATCAAGCATTTATTACGCTCAATAGATTTTATTCTTAGTGTAAAATTATATTTGAGAAATAGAACACTTCTATAGAATTCTTGAGGAATGATGCAAAAAAGAAAGCTCCATGCTGAAAATTATAAAAAAGTGCCGCAAAACGGCATTAAATTTACAAATAGCTGGTGCGGATGAAAGGATTTGAACCTTCACGCCACGAGGGCACATGCTCCTAAGGCATGCGTGTCTACCAATTCCACCACATCCGCATAGCAAGGTTATTATACCAAATGAGCTGGTGTATCTGCAACCTTAGCTGCGTCCATCAGCTCGGCGGAAAAAGGTGAGGTGTGCGTTTCCATAACTACGATTGTCCACCACAACAATGTCGTTTGCTAATTTTGGCCCCTCACCTATTCCTGTATGTGATAATACCATAAATCCGCCTGGTTTGAGAAGGGTAAAAAGTCGGCTAACTGTTGTAAGCTGGAGATCGTGGTAGGGTGGGTCGGCAAAGATGATATCGAAGGTTCTATCATGGTAAGTACCAAGCCATGGGCCGACGCCAGCCTTGATTGCAGTAGCAGATGAATCAGCACCAAGCGCTGCGATATTCTTACAGAGGATGATGAAGGCGAGGCGGTCACGCTCGACAAACACTGCCTGGCGAGCTCCACGGCTCAACGCCTCTAAACCAACGGCACCAGTGCCAGCAAAGACATCGAGGACGCGAGCATCCTGCACTGCATCGCCAAGCGAATTAAACAGCGCATTGCGCACTCGCTCGCCCATTGGATGGGTACGGCGATTATCTGGTGCATCGAGCCAACGCCCGCCATAGCGTCCCGCAATTACTCGGACTTTCATAATGGATAAGCCTCGCACAGCGCACTGTACCACGCGAAGGCAACGGTGCGAATAATCTCTGGGATGAGCTCATTGCGCGTCTGTAAGGCTAAGCCGGTCGTCCAGCCATTACGCCAAAAAGTGTGATACATATCAAGTGCATACACCCGCTGCACTGCTCGCAAAAAGACTGTCTCCAGACCAAGCTGCTGCGCCTCGGCTACCCACTCGGGCGATGGGCAGGTGTCTGCAAAACGGGCAGTGCGCATCGAGGCGGCCACGCCAAGCTCGAAGAGAATATGCGTTGCAAAGACGCCTTTCGCTCCCCAGTATTCCCAGTTTTTGTTGATGGTGTCGAGCCCCGTCGTCCCGTGAATGAAGTTCTTATCTAAGACGGTAAGGCGCTCCTCTTTGGGGCGACCCCAGAGTTCCTCGATTTTATCGCTTAGCGGGTAGTGATGGGCTGGGGTGAGGCCGTCGACGATGGCGTGCGACATCCACGCTGCCTCAAAGGCGGCACGCACTGTGTTGTTTTGGCGTAGCGCTTGGACAAGATTATAATGATGATCGAGAATCATAATGACGAGGTCGCGATCGTCTGGCTTGGTAGGGTCGATGTAGTGCCAGGGTTCATCGACGCTGGGGCTTTTGCGTTTGATACCGTCGGGGCCATTATTGCCCTCGAAATGGAGGATGTCGCGCGAGCTCGGGAAGTGGAGAATGGCGACATGGTGGCTGCGCATCTGGCCAAGGTCGCGCCGTGCGAGCTGGTCGATTCGCTGATGAACACCAACCAAGTGCCCCGACTGGTCTCGAAAGGTTGTTCCACTGTACATATCTCATATAGTATAGCAGATTTTGACGTGGCTGGATTATCACTACGGGTGTGTTTTGTTGATATTTCCGATCCTTGCAGGCTAAATGGGCAAGGGTAGAGAAAATGAAATAAGCAGCATTATGAATAGGTAAGATTATCCTAGCTTAATTGAGCGTCGTGAGCCGTTGGTTGCGCTGCACAGCTGCTTGGAGCTCTGGGTAGTGATCAAGCGAATCACCGCTGGCAATAAAGGCTTGCGCTGCTTTTTGGGCGCGGGCAATTGCCTTGCTGTCGGCTAGGCTCGCAATGCGCAGATTGAGCGCGCCATGCTGAGCTTTGCCGTAAATTTCGCCTGGGCCGCGGAGCTGCATGTCGACTTCTGCTAAGTGAAAGCCGTCGCTAGAAGCCTCCACCTCGCGCAGACGCTGGCTCGGCCTACTATGGTTATTAAGCAAAAGATAGCAGTAGCTCTGGCGCGTGCCACGCCCGACTCGGCCACGCAGCTGGTGGAGCTGGGCAAGACCAAATCGCTCAGCATCCTCGATCATCATTACTGTCGCATTTGGCACATCAACACCAACTTCTACTACTGTGGTACTCACAAGAATATCATACGCATGCTGGTGAAATTCTTGCATCACCCGTTCTTTGTCGGCAGGCTTCATCTTGCCGTGAAGCAAGCCAATTCGCCACCGACCTAAGGTGCTACTCTTGAGGTGGCGTGCAGTTGTCTCAACACTGCGCGCGTCATTGTCGGGGTTGTCATCGATGAGACCACAGACGATATAGGCTTGGCTGCCAGCCTCGAGCTCCTTCGTGACGCGTTGGTACAGGGCTGGGCGCGAGGCGGGAGAAATAATTTTGGTGATGATCGGCTGGCGACCGGCAGGGCGCTGGCTAATAATGCTAATATCAAGCTCGCCATAGACGGTCAGGGCAAGGCTGCGGGGGATCGGTGTCGCTGTCATAGCAAGGAGGTGTGGCATATGGCCGGATTTATCAAGGAGCTTCTGGCGCTGCGCCACGCCAAAACGGTGTTGCTCGTCGATGACCACAAAGCCAAGCCGCGCAAAATTCACCGAGTCTTGGATGAGTGCGTGCGTTCCTACTACGACATCTACCTCGCTGCGTGCAATTCGCTGCACAAGCTCACTGCGCGTAGCACCGGTCACACTGCCAGTCAGCAGCCCAACTTTGACGCCGAAGGGCGCAAGTAATGCATCGAGCGTGGCGGCGTGCTGACGGGCAAGAATCTCTGTCGGTGCCATCAAGGCGGTTTGGTAGCCAGCACTGGCAGCCTGGCGAGCGGCTAGGCCAGCGACCACTGTTTTACCACTACCCACGTCACCTTGGAGGAGGCGATTCATTGGTGTACTACACTGAAAGTCTTGCAGGATATCCCAGGCCGCTCGGCGTTGATCGTCTGTGAGAGTAAAGGGTAGAGCACTCACAAATGACTTCACGATAGCTTGCTCAAATGGTATGACATAGCCTTGGAGCTGAGCATGCGCCTGGCGATTGAGCTGGCTAGCAAGCAGCAAGCTAAAGAGTTCCTCAAAGGCAAAGCGCTGGCGTGCTCTTGCGATACCCTCTGATGTGGTAGGGAAATGTATCGCAAGCAGCGCCTCGCTCCGGCTCATTAAGCCTTCGCGTGCAACAATGTGCGAGGGGAGTGTCTCGGGCAGCATCGTTATCAGTGGTCGTAGCTCAGTGAGTAGTTTGCGTACTAGTTGGCTCTTGAGGCCGTGTACTGCGTGGTAAATGGGCAGCAGGTTGGTGTCATGATGGACAAGCTCTTTGACACGCTCGGCACTTGGGTTGGTGAGTTGGTAGCGGCCATTCTTATACTCAAATTGTCCCCGAAAGTAACATTCATCCCCACTCGCAAGCTGCTGTACTCGATACGGCTGATTAAACCACACGGCATTGAGCTTGCCCGAGCTATCTGCCAGTACTGCTGTAGTAATGCGGAGACCACGCCGCACCGTGCGCGTGCTGATTGATTCGCAACGCGCCGTGATCGTCACATTGCCTGGTGTCAGTGTTGCAATTGAGCTCGCTGCAGTAAAATCATCGTGCTTGCGTGGCAAAAACATGATGAGATCATTGACAGTCAAGAGCCCAGCTTGGGCAAGCTGCTCAGCTGTTTTTGGCCCAACGCCTTTGATTTGAGAGAGCTGTGTCGATACGTTCACATTTTTATTGTACCGCACCTGGTGTAAATGCGCTGCCCTGTGCTATAGTATAAGCAGTAAGCTAACGGGGGAAGTGTGAGTAAAATTGCAAATTATTTACGCAGTCATATTGCCGGGTCTGTTTCGACTCGGGCCGATTGGCGTGCGTCAGTCAGTGCAGATGCCGGTATTCTAGCGGCAACGCCAGAACTCGTGGTAGTGCCGCGCGTTGTGAGTGATATTCGCAAGATCACCCGTTTTGCCTGGCAAATGGCCGAAAAAGGCCACACTATACCAGTCGTTACACGCGGAGTTGGCTGTGGTGCGCTGGGCGGTGCTGTAGGGCAGGGGATACTGCTCGATACGACAGCTCTCGACACGATCTTTGAATATGATGGCAAATCGCAGCGAGTTCGTGTTCAGCCAGGTGTGCTGGCGCATAACCTGACTGTAGCACTGAGTATGCAGGGTGCTGGTGTTGGGCCACTAGCTAACCAACGGGGTACAGTCGGTGGTGTTCTGGCGGCAGGTGCCCGTGGAACAACATTGAGTCGTACGACTGACTTTGCTGAGGCAGTCGATCAGCTTGAAGTCGTGCTTGCCAACGGCGACGTTATGCAGACAGAGCGTCTCTCACGGCGCGAGCTCAGTCGGCGCAAGGATTTGCCTGGGCTTGAGGGTGATATCTATCGTGGTGTCGACGCGATTATCGCTGATAATGCATCGTTGATCGAGCAGATTGATCCCAATGACGCTTCTGGTTACAGTGGTATTGCGCGAGTTAAGCAACCGGACGGGACGTTTGACCTGGGACCGTTGTTAATTGGAAGTGAGGGGACGCTCGGTATTATTGATGAGCTAATTCTTAAGACGGAGTTTTTTAGCTTTCGACAGACAATGGGGGCTTTAGTGTTTCGTAGTGGAGAGGATGCACGAGCAGCGATTGACACGATTGATGCTTTGCAGCCTGCTCGACTTGAATATATTGATGCAGCGATTTTTGAGCAACTCCGCCGTGATGGCAAAAAATATGCTTTTTACGAAGCGGCTGCCCAGCAGTTTACGCCACAGGCAGTTTTGCTCGTGACGCTTGATGATTTTAATAACCGAACACGTGCTCGCAAGCAGGCTAAGCTTGAGCAACTGCAATTAGTGGGCGATACTACCGTTTCAATCGCAGAGGATAATGATGACGATGACATTGCGGTGGGGTTTACTGCACTTGATAACTATCGCTGGCCCGATGCCGCACATGTTGGGGCACCGCGCTTATTCGAGGGATTTTATGTGCCGCCACAGCGCTTTGAAGAGTTTATACGAGCTTTAGCACCACTGGCGCGCGCACTGCAGTTACCGCTACCTCTCGCTGGCCATCCTAGCCTGAATCTTTATGGTATTTATCCACGTCTCTCGCTGCGTAAAGTGAGCGATAAGCAAAAAATCTTCAAGCTCTATGACGAACTCGCCAAGCTGCTTGCGCTATACGACGGCCACTTAGTGATGAGCGGTGGTGAGGGTCGGCTCAAATCTCGTTTTGTGCGCGCCGCGCAAAACCCAGATCTTACAGCTCTCTACCAGCAAATCAAGCAGCTCTTCGACCCTCACGGTATTCTTAATCCTGGGACAAAAACCACCCTACAAGCTCGTACCATCACTGCAATGCTACGCAATGAATATACGGTGGATTGGCAATAAAGCGTTGCGGGGAAGAGTATCTGCTATCTATAGCAATTGATTTCTTTGTCATGCCTCAATAAAATAGAGGAAGAAAGAGGTTAATGAAGATGAGTGTCGATCAACGCATAATATCCCGTAACCCTGCCACCAACGAACCGATCTGGTCTGGAAATCTTGCGGATGACGCTACAATCGTGCAGGCTGTTTCTGTCGCAACGCGTGCACAGCACACATGGGAGGCGACACCGCTTGATGCGCGCAAAGACATTATCCGCGCCTTTGCTAACCAAGTAACGACACAGAGCGAAGATGCTGCACGAATTATTTCGCAGGATAATGGTAAGCCACTCTGGGAAGCACGCACTGAAGTCAAATCACTTGGTAATAAAGTACAGGCGGTCTTCGACGCCTATGATCAACGGGCTCAGACAGTGACGAAACAAGTCAATGGACGCCAGTCGGTGACGCGTTATCGACCTCATGGTGTTATGGCAGTGCTGGGGCCGTACAACTTCCCAATGAGCATGCCAAATAGACATGTCATGCCTGCTCTTCTTGCTGGCAATGCTGTGATTTTCAAACCAAGTGAGAAAGTGCCATATGCTGGTGAGTACTACGCGCAACTCTGGCAACAGGCTGGACTGCCAGATGGGGTGCTTCAGGTAATTCATGGCGATGGAGACGTAGCACAGAAGCTCATTGCACACCCTCAGGTAAACGGCGTCCTTTTCATCGGTAGTCGAGCGGCTGGCGTGTCGATCGAAAAACAGCTTGCTGGTGCACCAGACAAGATCTGCGCCCTCGAAATGGGTGGCAATAGCCCACTTGTCATCTGGGACTATGATGATGTACGCCTCGCGGTGCACATTGCGCTGCAGTCTGGCTATATCTCAAGCGGCCAACGCTGCTCATCGGCGCGGCGGCTTATCGTTAATGCGACGATTGCAGACGAATTTATTCCTGCACTTCGGCAAGCGGTTGAGAGTATTGTCGTTGGTAATCAGTTTGATACCAATCCAACGCCTTTCATGGGTCCGTTGGTTGACTATGGGGCGGTTCGTCATTTCTTTGACAAGTACCATGCTGCCGTCTCAGCTGGCGCACATGTTCTTGTTCCTGCTGAACCAATCCCGACGCTTGGCGACAACTTTGTCAGTCCTGGGTTGATCGATGTCACTGGTGTGCCCTTGCCAGATGAAGAGATCTTTGGACCACTCCTTCAGGTGTCGACAGTGCAGACCCTGGCCGAAGCAATTACCCAAGCAAACGCAACACAGTTTGGTCTTGCTGCTGGCATTGTCACTCGCGAGCGTGCACAATACGAAGCATTCTACCAGCAAACAAAGGCAGGCATCATTAACTGGAATCAGCCACTGACTGGCGCAACGACTGCGGCACCATTTGGCGGAGCGAAGGCTAGTGGCAATTACCGATCGGCTGGATTCCTGTCAGTTGACTACTGTTCATATCCGTGTGCATCAATCGAAGATGAAACGCCAGTCGTGCCAGCGACGTTGCCCGCTGGGGTGGTGTATTAATCAAGATATAACTGTAGCTATTTGCTTGCACCTAAAATAAAGAACTACTATTTAAACTAGCCATCCAGTATAATAGAGAAAAGGAGTACATATGCCTCGCAGGCGAGGAGCTATCATTACAATAGGCGATGAGGTGCTCAATGGAAGTACGCTCGATACTAATTCTCACTGGCTTTGTACACAAATTGCTGGTCGTGGTGCGCTGGTTACGACGGTAGTTACGGTACACGATGATCCAGCTGCAATAAAAGACGCGTTGGCATATTGCATGCGTACGGAGCTAGACTTGATCTTTACCATCGGAGGTCTTGGCCCGACGATTGATGACCGAACTGTTGAGTCAGTTGCTTGCGCCCTCGAGTTGCCGCTCGAGATTAATCAAACTGCAATCGAGTATGTCCAGAAACGATATTGTGACCTGGAGTCACAAGGAATAGTTGATCGTGATGTGTCTGCATCAGCAAGGAATGCTCGCAAAAAGATGGCTTTGCTGCCCATCGGGGCAGTGCCAATCTATAATCCGGTTGGCGCTGCACCAGCAGTCGTTATCGATGTAGATGATACAATGTCTGTTCTGTGTCTTCCTGGTGTTCCTACAGAGGTTCGCGCGATAGTTAGTAGGCATGCATCCGGTATTTTGGAACGCCGCCTTGGTAGCGGATTTTTAAGAACGATGACGATCATGACGAGTACAAATGATGAGTCGGTCCTTGCAGAAGCATCTGCTGTACTGACTCGTGAATTCGTGGACGTGTACGTAAAGACTCGTCCAATTCGTCAAGAAGGTGGAAGAATTGGTGTGACATTAACGGCGTCTGGAAACAACCAAGCAAAAATTGGCGTTCTGTTAGATACAACGTTTCGGAGACTGACAGTTCTTCTTGAGGGGTACGGTGTCAGTATTGTTAGATGTCATGTTGATAATACAGATTGACGGCAACTCAATAATTCCCTATGATCAGATTCGCCATAAATACCTGACTGTCATTCTTCTATACCTTGTATTGGCAGTACTGTCGCTTGTCAGCAATATCTACTTCCCCAAGAAATGGAAGGGCAGTGGCAGCTATACTCTTGTATCCGCAAGATATTTAGTAAGTTATTTAATGCAGGTGTTGTCTGGGCAGCGTTGCCATTCTTAGCAGGGTGGAGGTCTCAAGGCTTGGTAAAAGCGGCGATCAGTGGCGCTGCCATTGCAGAACTCATGCTGCTACTCCATTACGGTGTTGGCTATCTTATTGGGATGTATGGCTCCACGATATTTATGGCGAATTCATTTTGGTTTATTGCTGCTCTTGTGCTATGTGCACCACTGGGCATATGTGGCTGGATTGCAGCTTTGCCAAAAAAGCCATCGCGTATATTCTGGTTTATCCTGCCGATCGGGGCAATTCTCGAGCCTATTGTGACTCGAAAACTAATACCATACTCGATAGTGCGGCCATGGCCTGAAGTATATTCAGATTACGTTAGCGGTGTAGTACTGTTGCTTGTTGGCATCGTTGGTATAATTCTTGTGAGATCAAACAGGAAAGTAATGATCAAAGATAAGGGCTAGAGTATTTATGGCTGTTTTATGTGATGGTATAGTTGGATCAACAAAACGGAGTAGGCGCTCACAACCCTCTTTATTTTTAGACTGACTAATTCCTTAATATTCCCACAAAATGATGAGAGCCTAGCCATTACCTTGTAGTTTGAAGCTACATCTATCGCGAGACGCCCAATACTTTTGGGTATTGACTGGTCGTCCGGCTAAGCTTCCGTGTCGTTTTTTGCGGAAGTGTTTCAAAGCAGTAGGTCGTTTTCAGGCTGCTTTGGTAAATCCTGGTGGGGTAGAGCTTCACACATTAGTTATTATTTAACTCATTAACGCAATGCTGCAGTCGAGGGGTTAGTCGTTATGGGTTGATGATATTTCGGACAACCGATACAAAAAAGCACCAGTCTTCTGATTTATACACACTAC
>ERZ773004.17-NODE-17-length-115417-cov-47.217247_pt1 | contig 115417 bp, 97 predicted proteins | sample MGYA00580667_ERZ773004 | MGnify/ENA primary metagenome ERZ773004 (study PRJEB29015, sample SAMEA2737963) | human oral metagenome | biome: human oral; feature: human-associated habitat; material: dental | place: China | collected 2123 ... | reverse complement strand
GGCCCCCGTCAATTCCTTTGAGTTTTAGCCTTGCGGCCGTACTCCCCAGGCGGGGAACTTAACGCGTTAGCTCCGGCGCAGAATCCGTGGAACAGACCCCACACCTAGTTCCCAACGTTTACAGCGTGGACTACCAGGGTATCTAATCCTGTTCGCTCCCCACGCTTTCGCTCCTCAGCGTCAGTGACGGCCCAGTGGCCTGCCTTCGCCATCGGTGTTCTTCCTGATATCTGCGCATTCCACCGCTACACCAGGAATTCCAGCCACCCCTGCCGCACTCCAGCCTGCCCGTACCCACTGCACGCGCGGAGTTGAGCCCCGCGTTTTCACAGCAGACGCGACAAGCCGCCTACGAGCCCTTTACGCCCAATAATTCCGGACAACGCTCGCGCCCTACGTATTACCGCGGCTGCTGGCACGTAGTTAGCCGGCGCTTCTTTGACGCGTACCCTCAACCCCGCCAAACGGAGCCTTGTCCCGCGCCGAAAGGGGTTTACAACCCGAAAGCCTCCATCCCCCACGCGGCGTCGCTGCATCAGGCTTGCGCCCATTGTGCAATATCCCCCACTGCTGCCTCCCGTAGGAGTCTGGGCCGTATCTCAGTCCCAGTGTGGCCGACCACCCTCTCAGGCCGGCTACCCGTCGACGCCTTGGTAGGCCGTCACCCCACCAACAAGCTGATAGGCCGCGAGCCCATCCCCCGCCGAAAAACATCTTTCCCCGCCCAGCCATGCGACCAGACAGGCACATCCGGTATTAGACCCCGTTTCCAAAGCTTATCCCGAAGCAGAGGGGCAGGTTGCCCGCGTATTACTCACCCGTTCGCCACTAATCCACACCACCACAAAGACAGCGCTTCATCGTTCGACTTGCATGTGTTAAGCACGCCGCCAGCGTTCGTCCTGAGCCAGGATCAAACTCTCCACAAAAAACAAAACATTGCAGACAGCCCAAAACAGGCCCACCAAAACCCGACCCCAAACAGGCCGGACACGCCGCCGAACCCCCAAAAAGACCCGACGACACAATCGTCATCCACACGCACTATCAAGCAATCAACCACCACACCCACACCCCGCACACACACCCCCACAGGCACACGCACAAGGAAGAAACACAACCACCGCACCCACACAACCAAGCCCGGCAGCAGACAACAACACTACACCCCCACCCCCCACCCCCACAACCCCCACCCACGTGACCCCCACCACACACCGACGTCTTCACTTCAAAGGCGTCGGCTTCGAACAAGCAAACTTTCTTTGCAGCCGATAGCCGATATCTCGATCCACCTTCCATTTGTCCGAAGACAAACCGCCCGGCTGCCCCGCGGGAAGCTCGTCGGCTGCGACATAGCCGATGCAGAGCCGTATACTTGTTGGCTTCGAGGGCAGCGCGACTTTCTTGTCGCCTTCGAGGTCGTCATAAGGATTGAAGGGCCTCTGCATGCTTGCCGAACCTTCGACGGTTTGTTTTGGTTCGAGCTTGACAACGGTCTCGTATGGCGGCTGGACGTAGTTGACGTCCCTGCGAACGGGGAAGAATGCCATTGCTGCAACGACGCCGCTCTTTCTTCCGCCGTCCGGTATGACGGAGACGGTCGGGGAGTGGACAGCCCAAACGGTCTGCGAGGAATCGTTCGTTAGCTTGTACTTGAACATAACCGACGTGGAACCGACGGTCGGCTCGACAGAGACAGTCACATCCGCGGAGACGACCGAATCGGTGATCTGAATCGGACTGGAAGCCCCGGAGCTCCCAGCGCCTGGGCTTGACGCCCCACGATTGCCCGTCGATCCGCTGGATGTCTTGTTCCCCGCGGACCTTCGGCTGGTCACGTCCGAAGAAGGGACTCCAGGTTTGGATCCGCCTCCCGCGCCGCACGCAGACAAGAGGGACATCGTCGCCAGGACGACAAGGGAAAGACGGAGCCTCTTCCTTTGCGACGTACGTACGCCCCCAGAGAAATGCCGCCCTTGTAGAATCCGCATAGTCACTTATAGCTTTCTCGCTTGGGAAGCCCCATCTCCTTGCGCAATCCATTCTCAGTGTACTGAAGGGGATGCTTCGGATCGATGACTTCCGGAGTGTTCGGATCGTTGTCGTGGTCGATCGGCAGGCCCGTCGCCTGACGCTCGGCGACTTTTACGCCGTGGTCCTCAGTTGCGTCGCCGCTATAATTCTCGTCACGGAACGTGCCGTAAGTGAAATCGTGTACGTGACCCAGCTCGTGTTGCAGGACGACGACCGGAGGGCCCCCTCGGAAATCGTCGAAGGTAGGGAGATACTCCACCTCGTAGTGATCTCCATCCGGACTTGCTCTCGCCTTGCTGTTGTAGTCGTCCGGGTTCCTTTGCTGATACTCGCTGATCGTCAGAGTCTTCTCCCGTCCGAAAAGAGCGGATAGGTCGTGAGACGCCTGCAAGCTCCCAAGCTGCCGCTGGCCGGTGGGCGAGGCTCGCAACATGTCGAGATCCGCCTCAGTTCGCTCGACGAACTCCTTGCTGCCCTCGACTTTGACGAAGGGCGTGTCCTCGGGAATCTCAACGGTGACGTCTTTCTCGTTGCTCGACCCTTTCGCCGGGGAATCGTCATAACTGGTGTCTGCGCCCCCGCCGCCTATGGCGACATCGCTGCCGAGCCCTCCGTAAGAAACGTCGTCGCCGGCCCCTCCGAACATCTTGTCGTCCCCTCTTCCGCCCGACAGCACGTCGTTCCCCGAGCCGCCGTAGAGCATATCCTCGCCTTTCCCTCCCTCGAGGTAGTCTTGGTCGTCCCCTCCCGAAAGGCGGTCGTCGCCGTTCAGACCATAGAGGGTGTCCCTTCCGCTGCCGCCGAACATCCGATCGTCGCCGTCCTGGCCGTCCATGTAATCGTTCCCGCTGCCGCCAGACACGTAATCGTTGCCCCCGCCGGCTTTGATTTCGTCGTTCCCGACGCCGCCGAGAATGCGATCGCCGCTTCCGCCGCCGTTGATTCTGTCGTCACCCGCACCGCCCGAAAGCGTGAATCCAACCGAAGAGCCCTCTGGCACTGTTATCGTGTCGTTGCCGCCTCCGCCTCGGATTGTCAGATTGTACCCGGGAGGTATCGCATACGAAACGCCGTCGATTGTCACGATCTGCTGGTTGGTGGCCGGATCGGTCTCCACCGTGATGTTATTGTCGCCCTTGCCCGCGGTGACGACGGCCTGATCGCCTGACAACGTGATCCCCACATTGTCGGAGTCGGCGGGCAGCCCCTTGACGAAAGGGTCGGTTCCGTCGGATTTGCTGCGAGAACGGGAAGCAAGGTCGTTCCACGATCCCACGGCATCGGCGAGTTCTTGCGAACAGCCGTCCAGCTCCGCCCCCAGCGAGGATCTGATTTCGTTTGCCACCTTTCTCTCAGCCTCTATGCGGTCTTCCTCCGCTGCGTCTTTCGGGAAGAACAGCGGGCCAACGCGCGCAATTCCGGACAGTTTCGCCCAAGAGTTATCGAGATGCCCCTGAGCGGCCTTAACCGCTCCCGAGGCATGAACAAGCGCCGAAGATATCCTCGTCGCGATCGACGAGGCTTCGTCCATGTCCTTGATGGCAGACGAGGAACTCTCGTCGAAAGAGTCCGCCGAATCACCGGTCCAGCTGCCAAGCGCGTTAGTGCTCGCCGTCGAAAAACCGTCTCTCGCCGACTGCGCCGTCTCAGAGACAGACTTCCACCCGTTGGACGCCGCCGTCAGAGCCCCGGCGTCGGCGTTAAGCTGCCAATCCCCGAAACTCATTTGACCCTCAACTCCTCCGCCGCTTCCTCATCGGCAGTCGACAGCAGCCGCACCGAATCGTGCATGCCCTCGGATGCCTGTTCGAGCAGACCGGAGAGCACGTCAAAAGCGCTTTCGGCCGCCGACACGCAATCCTCGTGTGTTTGAACCAGCAACTCGCCTTGGGAGACGTTCCCGGCCGCCGTTCCCGGAACCGACGACAGGGACGCCGACCCGTTTTGCCAACCCGTCCGCAAAGCAACGGACTGGTCGAGTGTTTTCGTCGCCTCTCCAGTGACAACTTCAGTATCGATATACATTCTCCAGCCCTTCCGTGAAGCACGGTCTGATTACTGGATATGGTATCTCTAAAGTCCTCAAAATGACTGGGTAGATCACCCCAATAAACAAAACGCTTTAAATTCAACAGAAATGACAAACAGCTCTGACAAACTACTACATGATTTAGAGTACCGATTTTCCGCACTTGTAAGTGCGAGAAAGACCGGCGGCAAGCCAGCGACAGGCAGGCAAGCACAACACGCATCGGCGAGCCCACCACAGGCAGGCGAACACGACGCGCATCGGAGAGCTCGCCACATGTAGGCGAATGCGAGAAAGGCGGCCACGCGTCAGCAGACTCGCCAAGAGATTTTCGATTCCTCGCGCCGGAAGGCAGAGAAGACTCGTCAGGAGGCTTTCGCCTCGTACGGAAAGCCGGGAAGACTCGCCACGCCTCAGCGCGCCAGCAGACTCGCCACGTCAGCAAACTTGCCAAGTATCGCCAAACTCGCCGAGCGTCGCCAGGCCAAGCGGTCTCTAGGCCGAACGGTCCACCGTCAGACGCGCAAACCTGACAAGCTCCTCGCGGATCTCGCCCTCGGGCAGGAAGCGGATGCTCTCAATCGCGCGAGAAACCCAATCCTGGGCCATTTCACGGGTCTCCTCGAGGACGGAGTGGCCCCTCAGGCGCGCGACGACGTCGGCGAGCGCCTCGTCGCCGGAAAGGTCGGCGTTGTCGAGCAGATCGAGGATCGCCGCGCCCTCGGCGTCGAGCGCGCCCTTCTCCCCGAGCTCGCGCAGCAACAACGTCGGCATCGTGTCGACGCCCTCCCGAAGGTCGGTCCCGGGAGTCTTCCCCGTGACGGCGCCGTCGGACTCAATGTCAATGACGTCGTCGGCGAGCTGGAAGGCCACGCCGATGCACTCCCCGTACTGCGCGAGGGCGTCCGCGAGCTCCCACGATCCGCCGGAAAAGAGCACGCCGTAGCGCGCGGAGGTGGCGATGAGCGAGCCCGTTTTGTCCTCCAAAACGCGGATGTAGTGGTCGCGCGGCGATACGCTCGCCCGGGGGCCGATCGTCTCGTGAAGCTGCCCCTGGCACAGCCGCTCGAACGTCGTGGCGTGCAGCTTGACGGCCTGCGGGCCGAGCTTCGACGTGACTAGCGACGCCCTGGCAAAGAGGACGTCTCCGGCGAGGATCGCCACAGAGTTTCCAAACAGCGACTGAACGGAGGGAACGCCGCGGCGCATGGGGGCGTCGTCCATGACGTCGTCGTGGTACAGGGACGCCAAATGGGTCAGCTCGACGGCGACCGCCGAATCGAGGACGGCCTCGTCCCCGGGCCTCGGCCCGAGCTCGGCCGCCAAGAGGACGAGGGCCGGACGAAGACGCTTGCCCCCGGCGCCGACGAGATGCGTCGTCGCCGGATCGACCTGCAGATCGTCCAGACGCACTTCCTCGCCGAGGCGACGCTCGACGGCTTCCATACGCCTGCCGAGGCGTTCGGCCAACGTACTAGTTTCTAGGGCCACCGTCAGAGTATAAACGCCATGGCGTTGTCGAGAAAGCTCCACACCGCGTTCGGCGCGACGCCCGTCAGCACGATTCCCGCGGCCGCGGCCAAAATCGCCGCCGCCGAAAGCCCTTCGGAAGCGACCGTCGCCGTCCCCGGCGCCGGATCTCTGAAGAACATGAGAAGTATGAGGCGGAAGTAGAAGAAAGCCGTGGCGGCCGAGGCGAGGACCGCGAGGAACACGAGCACCGCTTCGCCCGAGGAATACCCCGCCTTGAACACAAAGAACTTGCCCATGAAACCGCCGGTGAGCGGAATGCCCGCAAACGAAAGCAGGAACAGCGCCATCGCCCCGGCGAGGAACGGGTTCGTCTTGCCCAAGCCCCGCCAAGCGCGCAACGACGTCGCCTCGCCCAGAATGCTGCCGTCGGCGCTCTTCTGACGAACCAGGGTCACGACGGCGAAGGCGCCGACCGACGCCAAGCCATAGGCGAGCAGGTAGAAGGCGACCGAGCGGATGCCGTCCCGGGAGTACGCCCCGACGCCGATGAGCACAAACCCGGCGTGGGCGATCGAGGAGTAGGCGAGCATGCGTTTGACGTCCGACTGGACGATTCCGCCGACCGTGCCCACGAGCATCGTCAGGATGACGATCGCCCAAAAGACGGGCCGAAGCTCAGTCTCGGCCCCGCGTCCGATCGAGTAGGCGAACCTGAGCATCGCGCCAAAGGCCGCGATCTTCGTTCCAGCGGCCATGAAGCCCGTGACGGGCGTCGGGGCGCCCTGGTAGGCGTCGGGCGTCCACGAATGGAAAGGGGCGGCTCCGACCTTGAAAAGGAGGCCTGCCAAGACGAGCGCCGAGCCGGCGACGAGCAGCGCGTCCATTCCGGTGCTTTGAAGCAGAGCCGATGCGATGGACCAATAGTCGAGCGAGCCGGAGAAGCCGTAGAGCAGAGCCGCACCCATGAGAAAGAACGCGGAGGAGAACGCGCCGAGAATGAAGTACTTGAGCGCGGCCTCCTGGGAGAGGGCGCGGCGCCGTCGGGCCGTCGCACACAGAACGTAGAGCGGGAGCGAAAGCACCTCGAGGGCGATGAAGAGCGTGAGAAGGTCGCCCGCGGACGTGAAGGCGAGCATGCCGCCGACGGCGAACAGGCCGAGCGGGAAAATCTCCGTCTGCTCGTACCCGGCCTCCGTGGCCTCGCGTTCGTCGAGCGACCCGGGCTCCGTCGCGGCGGAGGCGGCGAACGATCCCTCTCCGGTCCTCGTGCGATCGGCGAAGACGAGGAAGGCGAGCAGAGAGCACACCAGGATGAACGCCTGGAAAGCCAGGGCGGGGAGATCCTCCTGCAGAGTCCCGACGCCGGCGGGCCTCTCGCCCGCGAGTTTGACGGCGGACTTCGGCCCGTCGTCAAGAACGGCCGTCCATCGCCACACGACCGCGGCGAGCGCGCCGGCCAGCGCGGCCAGCGACAGCGTCGCCTGGACCGGCCTCCTCGCGCGCCGGGGGACGAAGGCTTCGACGAGCACGCCGAAGACTGCCGTGCCCAAGACAATGAGGATGGGAGTGAGCGCCGCCCATTCGATCGTAGGAGTTGTCACTTCGCGCTCCCTTCAATGGCGACTGTTGAGGACTGCACGGCCGCCGGCCTCACGGCGTCGACGAGGGGCGAGGGGAAGAACCCGAGGGCGAGCATCGCCGCCACAAGGATTCCCGCGACCGTTTTCTCGCGCGCGTCGAGGTCCGGCACGGCGACGTCGGGCTTGGGGCCCGTGAAGATCCGCTGGTACGGAAGAAGTATGTAGACGGCCGCGAGAATCACGGCAAGCACGGCGACGAGGGCGAACGCCCTGTGCACCTTGAACGTCCCCATGAGCACAAGATACTCCGGCACAAAGCCGGAAAGCCCTGGCAGGGCGATCGTCGCCAGCCCCGACACGAGGAAGACCCCGGCGATCACAGGCGTCACACGCTGCCATCCGCCATACGTGGTGATGAGCGCGTCGCCCCCGCGGCGGCGCAGGAAGCCGACCGTCAGGAACAGAGCGCCCGTTGCGACGCCGTGGGCGACCATGTAGACGATCGCGCCGGTCATCGCCGTCGAACTGCCGGAAAAGACGCCGAGCACGATGAAGCCGAAGTGGCTGACCGAGGTGTAGGCGATGAGGCGCATGAGGTCGTTCGAAGCGATTGCCATGAAGGCGCCCCAGAAGATCGATATGACGGCGAAGACCATGACGGGGACGGCGGCGGACTTCGCGGCGTCGGGCGCAATGGGCAGGCACAGAGCGATCATGCCGTAGGTCCCGACCTTGTCGAGAACGCCGACGAGCAGAGTGGACGTTCCCGCCGGCGCCTTCTCGGCCGCGTCGGGAAGCCAGGTGTGGACGGGGAACATCGGCGCCTTGATCGCAAAGGCCGCGAAGAACGTGAGGAAGACGAGCATGCCGTTGCCGCCGGCGGCCTGCGCGGCCGATTCGAAGAGCAGGCCCTTGGAGCCCTCTGCGCGAGCCGCGAGCGCGACGACGCCCACGAGCATGACGAGCCCGCCGAAAAGCGAGTAGAGGACGAACTTGATCGCGGCGCGCGACGCGCCTTCCCCGCCGTACCGGCCGATGAGGAAGTACATCGGCAGGATCATGAGCTCGAAGAGGACATAGAAAAGGAAGACGTCGCGCGCGGCGAAAATGCCGATCATCACTGCTTCTAGAGCGAGCACCCAGCCGACGTACCCGGCGACCCTGTTCGGGGTCTCGCCTCGGAAGTCGCCGGCCGCCGCGAGCAGAACGAGCGGAACGAGGAAGACGGCCAGACCCACCATCACCAGGCCCATGCCGTTGACTCCCCACGCAACGCTTGCCCCGATCTGCGGGATCCACGAATAGTCCTCGGCCAGCTGGACGCGGCCGGCGGCGTCGAAGTCGAAGCCGGCCGCGGCGCCGACGAAGAGGGCGAGAATCAGGCCCGAAAGGCCGACGCCGAAGACGATGGCGTGCTCCCTCAACGGTTTGACAAGCCACAGGAGAAGCGCGCCTAGGAGCGCCACGACGATGAGGACGGTCAGCCAGGGAAAGGCTGCCTCGATGACGTTGTGCATGATGCTCTCCTCTTCCTACAGCCGCGCCGCCAGGGCCGCGACGAGCACGATTACGACGCCGAAAGTCATGTACGAGGCGTACGTGCGGGCGTAGCCGTTCTGCAGGCGCGTGCTCAAGCGGCCGACGGCCGACGTCCCCTTCGCCACGCCCTCGACCGCGCCGTCGACGGCGCGCGCGTCCGTTGCGGCGACGGCCGACGTCAAAGCCATGCCGGGTTTCATGAAGACATTCTCATTGAACGCGTCCTGGTATAGGTCCGCACGCGCCGCGCGCACGAGGGCGTTGCCCTCCGGGGCCCGCGTTGGGACCGGACTGGCCGCGTACATCTTCCACGCCGCGCCGGCGCCGGCGGCGACGAGGACGAGCGTGCCGAGGGTGATGGCAGAAACGGGAAGAACGGGCTCCCCGTGGGCGGCGGGGCCGACGACCGGCTCGAGCCATTCGACGAAGCCCGCCGCGTTGAGGACGAAGCCGAGTCCGATCGATCCCACGGCCAACAAGATCTGCGGGACGCACATCGTGGCGGGCGCCTCATGTGGGTGCTTGGCTCCGGCGCCTTCGCTGGCGAACCGCTCCTCGCCGTGGAAGACCATGAAGAACAGCCGCGACATGTAGAAGGCCGTCAGTCCGGCGACGGCCATCGTCAGGCCGCCGAAAACCCACGGGCGCCATCCTTCGCCGACGAAGGCGGCCTCGATGATCTTGTCCTTCGAGAAGTACCCCGAGAGGAAGGGGAAGCCGATGATGGCGAGGTATCCGGCCAGGAACGTAGCCCACGTGACCGGCAGGCGCTTGTGAAGGCCGCCGAATCGGCGCATGTCCACCTCGTCGTCCATCGCGTGCATGACCGACCCAGCGCCGAGGAACATGTTCGCCTTGAAGAAGCCGTGGGTGACGAGATGGAAGACGGCGAAGGCCGCGCCCGCGGGGCCGAGGGCCGCGGCGAGCATCATGTAGCCGATCTGGGACATCGTGGAGGCGGCGAGGACCTTCTTCATGTCGTCCTTGGCCGAGCCCACGATCGCCCCGAACACCAGCGTGACCGTGCCTATGACGGCGACGGCCAGCTGCGCCGAGTCGCTTGCGTCGTAGACGAAGCCGGAACGCACCATGAGGTAGACGCCGGCGGTGACCATCGTGGCGGCGTGGATGAGGGCGGAGACCGGCGTCGGGCCGGCCATCGCGTCGCCGAGCCAGGCTTGAAGCGGGAACTGGGCGGACTTTCCGCACGCGCCGACGAGGAGCAGGACGCCGATCGCGAGGAGGGTGCCCGACCCCGCTTTGGCGGCGCCGGCTGCGACGCCGTCGAAAGTCACCGTGCCGAAAGACGAAACCATGAGCATCATCGCGGCGAGCAGGCCTACGTCGCCCACGCGGTTCATGACGAAGGCCTTCTTGCCTGCGGCCGCGTAGGCCGGGACCTGGTTCCAGAAGGAGATGAGGAGGTAGGAGGCGAGCCCCACGCCCTCCCAGCCGACGAACATCACCGCGTAGGAGTCGCCGAGGACGAGCAGCAGCATCGAGGCGACGAACAGGTTGAGATAGGCGAAGAAACGAGTCTTGGCCGGGTCGTGTTCCATATACCCGACGGAGTAGACGTGGATGAGGGTTCCGACGAAGGTCACCAGCATGAGGAAGGTGACGGACAGCGGATCGACCCGCAGGGAGAGATCGACGACGAAGTCGCCCGTCGCAAACCATCGGTACAGCCGCACCCGCATCGCCCTCTCTTCTGGGGATGCGCCGATGAGCTGGACAAGCGCCGCCGAGCCGACGAGCAGTGAGAGGCCCGACGCGCCGACGGCCAGCCAGTGGCCCCAGCTTTCTACCCTCTTTCCGGCGACGAGCAGGATGCCCGAAGCGAGGAGGGGGACGGCGACGCACAGCCACACGAGGGCCGCGGCTCCCGAGGCCGAAGTGATTTCCATAGTCAATTCACACCTCTTCCGGTCAGTGCTTGAGCTGGTTCGCGCCGTCGAGCGATGCGGACCGGTGGGTTGTGAAAATGGAAATGACGATCGCCAGGCCGACGACGACCTCGGCGGCCGCGACCACCATGACGAAGAAGGCGAAGACCTGGCCCTCGACGTTCCCCCACATCCGAGAGAACGCCACGAGCGCGAGGTTGCAGGAGTTGAGCATGATCTCGACGCCCAAGAGCGCGATGATCGCGTTCTTCCGGGTGAGGACGGCGGCCCCGCCGATGGAAAATAGGACGACGGCCAAAACGACGTACAGCATGAGATTCAACGGTTTTCCTCCTTGCCGTCGAGACGGGGGCGGTCCGGGCTGCCTCCGGCCGGGGGTTCTTCGCGCGGATCGCCATAGGCGGGGGCCTCCTCGCGCGAGTCCCCGTAGCTCGGGGCCTCTTCGCCCGGCATCCCGGGCATGTGGGCGCGAGGGACCTCGCGCCCCCGCCCGTCGAGTTCGCCGCGCGCGGCGCGCGCGGCGGTGATGGGCGAAACGTCCGACGGCGTGTAGGCCTGGCCTCGGATTCGCAGGATGCGCGGGACCGACTCGGCCACGGCCTCTCCCCCGCTCGTGAGGGCCGGGGCGGCGGCGGAATTCGATTCCGCGTAGATGCCCGTGGGCGGCTTTTGACCGATATGACGGCCTGTCTGCGCGTAGGCGGCCATCTTTGCGTCGGCAAGCTCCGCCTGGCTCAGACGCTTGCGCACGCCCTGGCGATGCGTCAGCGTCATCGCGCCCACGGCGGCGACGATGAGGAGCGCCCCGGTCAGCTCCATCGTGAGGGCGTGGTTGGTGAAGATCGACTTGGCTATCGCCGTCGGATTCGTCTCCTCGTTGGCCTTCGCCAAGCCAACGGGGCCGGGGGTTCGCGCGTCCATGACCGCTCCGCCGGCGATCGCGGCGAAGCCGAGCGCCCCCAAGGCGGCCATGACGCGCTGGCCTCGCAGGGTCTCGTACGTCGAGTCGGCCGCGTCGACGCCGATCATCATGAGCACAAAGAGGAACATCATGAGGATCGCACCCGTGTACACGGCGATCTGGACGACCCCCATGAACGGGGCTTCGAGCGCCGTGTACAGGACCGCCAAGCACACCATGTCGGCAATGACACAGACCGCCGAATAGACCGCGCGCCGCGTGACTAGCAGGCCGAAGACGGTCAGCGTCACCATGACCACGGCGACGACGCCGAAAAGGATCGTCTCGCCCAGGGAGATTTCGATGGTCGCCGCTTCTTCCATCACCTTCCGCCTTCCGTGCGCTCGCCCCCGGACGCGTCTGCCGAGGCCGCCGCCGAATCGACAGGCGCGCCGGCCGGCGCCGCGGCCGAATCGAAGGGACCCGGAGCATCGACGGAGACCGCCGTCGCGAGGGTCGGATCGTCGGGCCGATGCTCGGCCACCCACTCGATCTGGGCCGCGGTGGGGCCGACGACCTCGCCGCGGTAGTAGTCGGCGTCGGACGCGCCCTCGGCCATCGGGTGGGGGGCGGCCAGCATGCCTTCCAGCATCGGCGCGAGAAGGTCTTCCTTCTCGTAGACGAGGCCCTCTCGCGTGGGGCCGGCCAGCTCGTACTCGTTCGTCATCGTCAGCGCCCTCGTGGGGCAGGCCTGGATGCAAAAACCGCAGAAAATGCAGCGCAGATAGTTGATCTGATAGACCCGGCCGTAGCGTTCGCCGGGCGAAACCTGGTTGTCCGGTGTGTTGCTCGCCGCCTCGACGAAGATGGCGTCGGCCGGACACGCCCAGGCACAGAGCTCGCAGCCGATGCAGCGTTCAAGGCCGTCGGGATACCTGTTGAGCTGGTGGCGTCCGTGGTAGCGCGGGGCCGTTGGAACCTTCTCCTCCGGGTACTGCTCCGTGACGGGTTTGCGGAACATCGAGGAGATCGTGACCCCGTATCCTGCGACGGGGGCGAAGAGCTCCCCCGCCGGCCCTTTCTTCGGCCGGTCCCACAGCTCGGGATCGGGGGACGTGGAGGGAATGTGGTCTGTCACTCGTGGCCTCCCTTGACGGTGGTGGCTGCGCCGGCTTGGCGCTCTGCGGCGTCGGCTTGAGGCGCGGCGCCCCCTGTCTCGGACGCGGCGCCTCCTGTTTGAGACGCGACCGCGCCGGGCTGCGATTCGGCGGGTTCGCCCGCCTTGCCCGAGGCAGAAAGGCCGGAGCCCGAAGCCTCCGGGCCGCCCGGCGGGGCCGCGCCGCGCGAGGCGCGAGGAGAAGGCGGCAGGGTTTGGCCGGGCAGCGGCGGCACGGGGAATCCCCCGGCGAAAGCGTCGAATTCCTCGGACGGCCGGACGAAGCCCGCCTCGCCGGGCTCGTCGCCTTCGGCGTCGCCCTTCCCGCCGAAAAGGAGGACAAGCGCGAGAACGGCCAAGAAGGCTGCTCCTATGCCGATGAACAACTGGTTGCGCGACAGGTCGGTGAAGCTCGTGACCGCCTGGATGACGGCGACCGAGACGAGCCACGTCAGCGAAACCGGGATGAGGACCTTCCATCCGAACTTCATGAAATGGTCATAGCGCATGCGCAGGAGGGTGCCGCGGGTCCAGATCATGAAGAACATGAGGGTCCACGTCTTGCCGAAGAACCACAGCGCCGGCAGCCAGCCGGTGTTCGGATTTCCGCCCCACAGCGAGAAGACCGACGTCGTGATCGGGTCCGCCCGCCAGCCGCCGAGGAAGACGGTTGTGGCGACCATCGAAACGTTGAGCATGTTGATGTACTCGGAGAGGAAGAACCACGCGAACTTCATCGACGAGTACTCGGTGGTGTGGCCCGCGACAATCTCGCCTTCGGCCTCGGGAAGGTCGAAGGGAAGTCGGTTCGTCTCTCCGAACATCGAAATGAGGTAGACGACGAAGGCTGGGAAGAGCGTGATTATGTTCCACAGGTCCGACTGCGCAGCCACGATCCCCGACATGGACATCGTGCCCGCCGTCAGGAACACCGTGACGAGCGAGAGCCCCAGCGCCAGCTCGTAGGAGATCATTTGGGTGGCCCCTCGCACCGACCCGTAGAAGGGCAGGGTGGAATGGGCCGACCATCCGCCGAGAACCAGCCCGTATTCGCCCAGGGCGGCGATCGCGAGGACGAACAGGACGGCGACGGGCGAATCGGCGAGCTGGAGCGGCGTCGAATGGCCGAATATCGAAACGTTGGGCCCCATCGGGACCACGGCCATGACCGTGAAGGCGCACACCGCGCCGACGAAGGGGGCGACGAAGTAGACGATCTTGTCCGCGCCCTTGAGCCAGAAATCCTCCTTGATGAGAAGCTTGACCGCGTCGGCGAAGGCCTGTCCCAGTCCCAAGGGACCCACCCTGTTGGGGCCGAGGCGCGTCTGCATGCGCGCTAGGCCGCGGCGCTCGACCCACAGGGCGAGGAGGACGTTCATGATGAGGAACACGATGATGAACGCGGCCTTCAAAACCCATATCCACCACGTGTCCTGGGAAAAGTCCGCCGTTTGGACGGCGGCTTGGATCGACGGCGTCACTTGCTCACCTCCGCAGCGACCGTTACGGCGTCGCCGGGCCTGACGCCCAGCGACGCGATCTTGCACCCGGCGGAATTCTGGGGAATCCAGACGACGCCGTCGGGCATGGGAAGGGTGACGACGGGGAGCGTGACGCGTCCGATCGTCCCCTGGACGATTACTCTGCCGCCGGGGGCGGCTCCGGCGGCCCGCGCGGTGGCCTCCGACATGACGGCCGCGGGCCGCCGGGCCGTTCCGGCCAGATGCGGCTCGTTCGAGAGCAGCGCGCCCTCGCCAATGAGCAGATTCCACGAGGCCAGCACGGCGGTTCCCGGAGCCGGCGGCTCGGCCTCTCCCTCGGGGAAGGCGTGCGGCGGGGCCATGCGCGGCCCGTTCCACGGCTTGAAGCCGCGAATCTGCGCAACGGCGTCGGCGAGCGTGTCCAAACCGAGGTCGACCCCGAATTCGGCGGCAAGGTCGTTGAGGACGATGCGGTCGGGCCGCTCGACGGACGTCAGCGCCTGGCCGAAGGGGCGTATGCGGCCCTCCCAGTTGACGAAGGAGCCGCCCTTTTCAACCGGCGGGGCGACGGGCAGGACGACGTCGGCCAGGGCCGTCGTGGCGGTGGCGCGGACTTCGAGCTGAACGACGAACCCCGCGGATTCGATCGACGAGATGGCGTCGCCGGGCAGGTCGCCGACCTCGACGCCGCCCAGGAGCAGCCCGCCCAGAGCGCCGGAGTGCACGGACAGGAGGATCGACTCGGCCGAGCGGCCGGGCATCGAGGGGATCTTCGCTCCCCACGCCTCTTCCACTTCGGCGCGGGCCTGCGGATCGGCGACGGGGCGCCCGCCGGGCAGCAGGCCGCCGACCGCGCCCATCTCCACGGCGCCGCGATCGCCCGCACGCCGGGGAATCCACGCCAGGCGCGCGCCGCTGCGATCGGCGAGGCGGCGCGCAGCCGACAGCGCGCCCTCCGATTCTGCCGCACGCTCGCCTACGAGGATGATCCCGCCGTCCGCCAGCCCGTCGTACACGGGGTCTCCGGCGTCAAGCCTGTCAAGGATCGCCGCCTCCGTCCCAGGGACCGCGGGAATGAAGTTGGCGTTCATCTTCGCGCTTCCGGCGGTCGCGTACGGGGCGACGACGCTCACCGACGTCGTCTTGGCCAAGACGGCCTTGCGCAGGCGCAGGAAGACCGACCCGCATTCCTCCTCGGCCTCGAAGCCCACGGCCAGGACGTGCCCGGCTTTCTCCAGGTCGCCGTACGTGACGCCGCGTCCGCTTCCGGCGACGACGAAGCCGAGGAACGCGTCCTCTTCGGGCGAGGCCGGGCGGGTTCTGAAATCGATGTCGTTGGTGCCGAGAACCGTTCGCGCGAACTTCGAGTAGGCGTAGGCGTCCTCCATGGTCAGCCTGCCGCCGGCCAGGACGCCGACGCCTCCGTGCGCTTTGGCCGCGGCGAGCCCGCGGGCTGCGACGTCGAGGGCGTCTTCCCACGACGTCGCCGCGAGCTCGCCCGAAGCGTCGCGCACAAGCGGGTGCGTCAAGCGGTCCGGGCCGCTCTGCCACCTGAAGGCGAATCGGTCCTTGTCGGTGATCCAGTCCTCGTTGACCTCCGGGTCCTCCCACGCCAGCCGGCGCAGGACCTCGCCGCGTCGGTAGTCGACGCGGATGGCCGAGCCCGAGGCGTCGTGCTCGGTCACGCCGGGGACGGACACGAGGTCGAAGGGCCGCGAGCGGAAGCGGTAGGCGGAGCTGGTGAGCGCGCCCACCGGGCAAATCTGAATGATGTTGCCGGAGAAGTAAGAGGAGAAGGGGCGGCCGGATTCGTCTGTTTCCGCGGGCTCCATCGGGCCCGCGGCGAAGCCCTCCGCAGGGCCGTAGCTGCCGTAAGAGCCGACGTAGTCTCCGGGGGCGGGCTCGGCGCACCCGCCGTCCGAATCGGAGAAGTTGAGGACCCGCGCGTCGAAGCCCCCGATCTGCGAGCCGTTGAGGGAGTGAACCTCGAAGCCCGGGGACCCGCCGCCGCGCCCCTGAAGCGCGATGAACGGGTCGCCTGCGATCTGGGACTGGAACCTCGTGCAGCGCTGGCACAGGATGCAGCGGTCGCGGTCGAGCAGGATCTGGGAGGTCACCTGGACGGGCTTGGGGTAGGTCCGCTTGACGTCGACGAAGCGCGATTCAGTGCGGCCGTCGGAGAGCGCCTGGTTCTGAAGAGGGCATTCGCCGCCCTTGTCGCAGATCGGGCAGTCGAGCGGGTGGTTGACGAGGAGGAACTCGATGATTCCGCGCTGCGCCTTGGCCGCGACCTCCGACGTGTGCTGGGTGTAGACCTCCATGCCGGGCGTGACGGCCTCCGCGCAGGAGGGCACGGGCTTGGGGCCCTTCGCGACGACGCCGTCGCGCCCGGGGCGCGCGACCTCGACGAGGCACTGGCGGCAGGCCCCCGCGGGCTTGAGCAGCGGGTGGTCGCAAAAGCGCGGAATGCGCACGCCTATTTTCTCGGCCGCGCGGATGATGAGGGTTCCCGCTGGAACCTCGACGTCCTTGCCGTCGATCGTGACTTTGACGAGAGAGTCATTGGCCGTCATTGTGCAGACACCTCGGAGAACAGGGTCGTCTTTTCGTAGGGGAAGAGCTCGCGCGCCGGCGTCGTGTATCCTGCTTCGAACTCCTCGCGGAACAGCTCGATCCCCGACTTGACGGGGGTCGCCGCAGCGTCGCCCAAGGCGCAGAAGGAACGGCCGGCGATGTTCGAGGCGATCTCGTAGAGAAGGTCGACGTCGCCCGGCCGGCCGCGCCCGGCTTCCAGACGGTGGACGACCTGCCGCATCCAGTAGGTGCCTTCGCGGCACGGCGTGCATTTTCCGCACGATTCGTGCTGGTAGAAGTCCGTCCAGCGCGAGATGACGCGCACGACCGAGACGGTCTCGTCAAAGACCATGATGGCGCGGGTCGCCAGCATGGAGCCGGCTTCGCGCACCGAGTTGTAGTCGAGGGGGACGTCCAGCTGCTCGGGTGTGAACAGGGGCGCGGACGAGCCGCCGACAGCCCAGAACTTCAGCTCGTGCCCGGGCCTGATGCCGCCGGCCAGGTCGAGGAGCGTGCGCGCGGTGATCCCGAGCGGCGCCTCGTACTGGCCCGGATTCCTCACGTGGCCCGAAAGCGAGAAGAAGCCGTGGCCCTTCGCACTTTCCGTGCCCATGGCGTGGAACCATTCGACGCCGTTGCGGACGATCCCCGGAACCGAGGAGATCGTCTCGACGTTGTTGATGACGGTGGGCCTGGCGTACAGGCCCTCGGCCGCCGGGAAGGGCGGCTTGAGGCGCGGCTGGCCGCGCCTGCCCTCGAGGGAGTCGAGCAGGGCCGTCTCCTCGCCGCAAATGTAGGCGCCCGCGCCGGCGTGCACGGTGATCTCGATGTCGTAGTCGCCGTCGGGCCCCATGCCCTTGCCGATGAGCCCCGCCTCGCGCGCCTGCCGCACGGCGGCCATGAGGCGGCGGTATACGTGCACCACTTCCCCGCGCAGATAGACGAATCCGTGGTGTCCGCCGACGGCGAGAAGGCAGATGGCCATGCCCTCGATGAGCGCGTGCGGGTTGCCCATGAGCGCGGGAACGTCCTTGCACGTGCCCGGCTCGGACTCGTCTGCGTTGACCACGAGGTAGCGCGGACCGCCGTCTGGCGGGGGCAGGAAGCTCCATTTCAGGCCGGTCGGGAACCCCGCTCCCCCGCGCCCGACCAGGCCGGAGTCCTTAATGAGCTGGGTCAGCTCGCCGGGGCCGTAGGACCACGCCTTGGCCAGCCCTTCGTACCCTCCGGCGTCGCGATAGGCGTCGAGCGTCCACGAACGCTCGCGGTCCCAGACGTCCGATATGACGGGGGACAACACTCCGGGAGCGGAAAACTCACTCACTTGGCGACCTCCTTCGGCGCGCTCCAGCCGCGTTCGCGCGCGATCTCCAGGCCCCTGAGCGAGGCGCAGCCCGCGCCCGGGCCCTCGTCCGCGTGCCCGTCCTCGAATCCGGCGAGGACCCTCTCCGTCTCCTTGAAGGTGTGCACCTTGTCGGCGCCCCGAGTCGGATGGAGGTCCCGGCCCGCGCGGATGTCTTCGACGATTTGAAGGGCCGACGTCGGCGTCTGGTTGTCGAAGAACTCCCAGTTGACCATGACGACGGGCGCATAGTCGCATCCCGCGTTGCATTCGAGGGCTTCGAGCGTGATCTTGCCGTCCGGCGTCGTCTCGTCGCTCCCCACGCCGAGGGCGGAGGTCAAGGCCTCCCATATTTCGTCCCCGCCCATGACGGCGCACAGCGCATTCGTGCACACCCCGACGTTGTATTCGCCGTTGGGATGGCGCCTGTACTGGCTGTAAAAGGTGGCGACGGCGGAGACTTCGGCGCGGGTAAGGCCCAGGACGTCCGCGCACAGCGCGATGCCGCGGGGCGAGACGAAGCCGTCGACCGACTGGACGAGGTGGAGCATGGGCATGAGCGCCGAGCGCGCCACCGGGTATCGCGCGACGATCTCCCGCGAATCGGCGCGCAGGCGCTCCTCGACCTCCGGCGGATAGCCTTCCTTCATCGGTCCACACCTCCCATGACCGGGTCGATAGCGGCAAGGCAGACGATGGCGTCGGCTAGCATGCCGCCCTCGGCCATCATCGACAGGCCCTGCAGATTCCTGAATCCGGGATCGGACACGTGCGCCCGGTAGGGGCGCGTTCCCCCGGAGGACACGAGGTGGCACCCGAGGACGCCCTTGGCGTGCTCGACGATCGAGTACGCCTGGCCCGCCGGAACGCGGAACCCCTCGGTTACAAGCTTGAAATGGTGGATGAGCGACTCCATGGACTCGGTCATGATCTCGCGCACGTGCACGGGCGCCGTCCCCTGGCCGTCGGTGGAAATCGACAGGCGGGCGGGCCAGGCGATCTTCTTGTCCTCGACCATCACGGGCTCCCCCTCGGTGGCGTCGAGCTTGTCGAGGGCCTGGTAGACGATCCTGAGCGACTGGTAGCACTCGTCGAAGCGCACCATGGCCCGGTTGTAGGCGTCGGACTTGTCGTAGACCGGCACGTCGAACTCGTAGTCTTCGTACCCGCAGTAGGGCTGGCTCTTGCGAAGGTCCCACGGAAGCCCGGCGGCCTTGACCGCCGGCCCCGTCTGGCCCAAAGCCATGAGAGCCGAGAGCGAGAGCACGCCGACGTCCTTGAACCGCGCCTTGAAGATCGGATTCTGAGCGACGATGGTCTCCATCTCCGACGTCCCCTTCCGCACATCGGGGAGAAGCTCGCGGATGTAGGCCGTGATTCCCTCCGGCACGTCTTCCAGGACGCCTCCGGGCCGCACGAACTCGTAGTTCATCCTCAGGCCCGAGATCCTCTCGAAGATCCGGAGGATGTCCTCGCGCGTGCGGAATGCGATGGTCATCATCGTCGTCGCCCCCAGCTCGTTGAGCGACGAGCCGATGGCGACTAGGTGGGAGGCGATGCGCTGGAGCTCCATGAGAAGCACCCTGATGACGTTGGCCCTGCGGGGCACCTGCTCTTCGATTCCGAGCAGCTTCTCAACGGCCATGCAGTAGCCGACCTCCTGGAAGAAGGAGGCGACGTAGTCCATGCGCGTGACGTAGGCGACGCCCTGCGTCCACGTGCGGTACTCCATGTTCTTCTCGATGCCGGTGTGCAGGAAGCCCGTGGCGCCGCGGATCTCGCGGACGTATTCGCCGTCAAGCTCGAGGAGGAGGCGGTAGACGCCGTGCGTCGAAGGGTGGACGGGTCCGAGGTTGACGACGATGCGCTCCTCGGCCATGCGCGCCGCCTCGTCGGAGATTTCGTTCCAGTCCCCTCCGACGGCGGTGAAGTTGGGCAGGCCGTCGAGCTCGGCCTCCGTGGCGCCCGGGGTGGCGTAGATCTTCGGGTCGCTCATCAGCTGTAGTCCCTTCGCACGTCGGGGGGCGGCACGACGGCGCCCTTGTATTCGACGGGGATGCCCCCGAGGGGATAGTCCTTGCGCTGCGGATGGCCGATCCAATCGTCGGGCATCGCCGTGCGGGTGAGGCCAGGGTGTCCGTCGAAGACGATTCCCATGAGGTCCCATGCTTCGCGCTCGGGCCAGTCGTCACCGGGGTAGACCTCGACGATCGAGGGCAGGTGCGGGTCAGATTCGGGGCACGTCGATTCGATCGCGAGGAAGCGGTTGTGAGTGATCGAGAAGAGCGGGAAGTAGCCGTGCAGCTCGCGCCCCGCGTCCTGGGGATAGTGGACGCCGGTGACGCCGAAGCACATCTCGAACCTCAGGTCCTGGTCGTCGCGCAGGCAGCGGGCCACGCGCACGAGGTGCTCACGGGCGACGAAGAGCACGAGCTGGCCGTTTTCGACGACGACCTTTTCGATCGCCGCGTCGGGGTCGACGCCGTCGGCCTCCAAGAGTTCGGCGAGGACGTCGACGACGGAGTCGAACCACCCGCCGTAGGGGCGGCTCGCAGGCCTGGCGTAGACCTCGGTGCCCACGAGCTCGGAAAAGCCCGACGTGTCGCCGGACCCCTTGACGCCCCACATGCCCTGGACCCGACGCACGACGTCGGGGTCCGGGCCGCTGGCCGGCGCGATTGCGCCGTCGTTCTCGTTCACAAAGGCAGACCTTTCATTTTCACGCGAGTCGTTTTCACGCCAGCAGACCTTTCATTGCGTGGATGTCGGGTGCGGCGAGCGCGGCCTTCTCGGCGGCCCGGGCCGCAGCCTCGCGGGCGCCCTTCGTCAGCCTGCGATTGCGCTTGACGTGCTCGCGCAGCTCCAACACGGCGTTGATGAGCATCTCGGGGCGCGGCGGGCAGCCGGGCAGGTAGACGTCGACGGGCACGATGTGGTCGCATCCCTGAACGATGGCGTAGTTGTTGAACATGCCGCCGGAGGAGGCGCACACGCCCATGGAGACGACCCACTTGGGGTCAGTCATCTTGTCGTAAATGTCGCGCACCACCGGCGCCATCTTGTGGCTGACCCGCCCGGAGACGATCATGAGGTCGGCCTGACGCGGGGAAGCGCGGAAGACCTCCATGCCGAAGCGCGCGGCGTCGAAGCGCGGCGTTCCGAAGGACATCATCTCGATGGCGCAGCACGCCAGGCCCATCGTCACGGGCCACTGCGAGTTGGTCACCGCCCAGTTGGCCACGGCCTCGACAGACGTGAGGAAGACCCCCTGGGAACCGGCGTCGTGAGGCTGCGCCCCTCTCGATTCCGCGTGCGTTCGTCTCAATCCCATGTGTGCTCCTCTCAATCCCACTCGAGCCCGCCGCGGCGCCACTCGTAGACAAAGGGGACGGCGATGAGGAAGACGAAGCTCAGCATCGCGACGACGCCGAACAGGCCGAGCTTGTGGAACGAGACCGCCCACGGATAGAGGAAGACGACCTCGATGTCGAAGACGATGAACGTCATCGCCGTCAAGTAGTACTTGATCGGGAAGCGCCCGCGCCCGCTGGCCGCGGGCGTCGCCTCCACGCCGCATTCGTAGTTTTCGAGCTTTACCCGGTTGTGCCGCTTTGGGCCGAGGAAAGAGCTCATGACGAGGCCGCCGATCGAGAGCGCCGCGGCCGCGGCGATCATGACCAGCAGAGGAACGTAGGAGTTCATCGGCGCACCTGCTTTCTTGCCTTCATCTTTGCGGCAGTCGCCTTCGCCGCCGCCTTGGTCGTCTTCATGCTTTCGGGGCCGCCTTCGCCAACGCCGCGATGAGCCGGTCCATCCAGTCGCCTCCGCGGCGGTCGTAACAGTCGGAGAGCAGCCTCATGACCAGTCGCATGAGCGTCGGCCGCGGCAGGCCGTGGGCGACGCACATGTGCATGATCCGAGGGCGCTCAATGAGGCGGGCGAAGGCCCGTCCGAGCGAGTAGTATCCGCCCAGCTCCTCGCGCATCGCCGCCGGATAGGCCGCGAGAGCCCTGTCTTTCGCTGTGATCGTGGGGCGCGAGTGCGCCTGTGCTATGGCGTCGGCCGCGAGGCGGCCCGCCTGGAGCGCGTAGGCGATCCCCTCCCCGTTGAACGGGGAGACCATGCCGCCGGCGTCGCCCACCAGAAGCAGACCGTCGGCGTAGTGCGGCTTGCGGTTGAAGGCCATGGGCAGAGCGGCGCCGCGCAGCCGGCCAACCTGGTTTTCTTCCGTGAATCCCCATCCGGACGGCGCGTTGGCCATCCACGCCTTGAACATCCCGCGATAGTCCAGCCCCGTGGCCTTCGCAGTCGAGGAAAGCGATCCGAGGCCCACGTTGACGATCCCTCCGGCGAGCGGGAAGATCCATCCGTAGCCGGGCATGAGATCGGATTTTCCGGGCTTGCCCTTCCACAGCTCCAGATGGGATTCCATGACGGAGTCCGCGGAGCGCCCCGAACGGAAATACGTCCGGTAGGCCACTCCCATGGGCCGGTTCATCGCCTTCTCGCGCCCAACCGCAGTCGCGAGGCGAGCGGAGACTCCCCCTGCGTCGACGACGACGGGCGCTTTGAAGGCGAGCGGCTCGCGTTCCGCCGACTTCGCCTTGACGCCGATCACTCTGCCGCTGCGCTCGTGCAGAATCGGGCCGACGACGGTGACGTTCTCGCGCAAAACCGCCCCGGATTCCTGGGCTTTCGCCGCGAGCGCGGCGTCGAGCTCCGCGCGTGGGCATGCGAGGCCGAAATTGGGCAGGGAGGCCGTCTCGGGCCACGGCAGCTCGATAGTGCGGCCGCCTCCAACCGCGCGAAGGCCGGTGTTGCGCGCCCAGCCGCTCGTGTCGACGCCCATGCGGACAAGCTCGGCCACGGCGCGGGGCGTGAGGCCGTCTCCGCAGACTTTGTCCCGCGGAAACGCCGATTTTTCGAGAAGCAGCACCCTGAGGCCGGCCATGGCGAGATAGTGGGCGGTCGACGAACCGGCCGGCCCCGCGCCGACGACGACGGCGTCGGCTTGCATATCGCCCTTGTCCATTGGTCTCAGTTCCTTTGTGCGCTATTCGGCGCCACAATCCTATGCTGTGAGCCACTGCACCGAGAACGGAAAATACGTAACATTCGTCTTTCGATATTGCGAAACGGCGGAATCAAAGGGCTTGGCCTTTCGTCCCACGCGTCGATGACAAGAAGATCACACCCCGGATCGCGCGCTCACATCGGCCGAACGGCCCTGTGAATCGCGACGATGCCTCCCGTCAGGTTTCGGTACGCGACCGAACGCCACCCGGCGTCCTGGATCATTCGAGCCAAGTCGGCTTGATCGGGCCAGGCGAGGATCGACTCGCCCAAGTAGTCGTAGGCCGATTCGTCTGAGGAGAACGCCTCTGACAGCGCGGGGACGACGGAGCCCAAATAGAAGGAATACAGCCTGCGCATCGGCCCCCACACGGGGGTGGAGAATTCTGCGATTGCCAAGCGCCCGCCGGGTTTGGCCACACGCAGCATTTCCTTCAGGGCCTTGCGCGGGTCGTTGACGTTGCGCAGCCCGTAGGACATCGTGACGACGTCGAAAGCCCCGTCGGCGAAAGGCAGGCGCATGGCGTCGCCGGCCACGCAGGGTATTTCGGGGCGGCGCGAGCGGGCTTCGGAGAGCATGCCCAGGGAGAAGTCGCACGCGACGGCGGATGCGCCGTTCTCGGCGTAGGAGGCCGTGGACGTCGCGGTTCCCGCTGCGAGGTCGAGGACGCGGTCTCCCGGCCCGGCCGCCACCGCCGCGGCCACGGCCGCCCGCCAGACTCTGACCTGGCCGAGGGAGGCGACGTCGTTCATAAGGTCGTAACGGGAGGCGACCTCGTCGAACATCCTGGAGACTTCCCCGGGCTTCTTCTTCAGACTCGCGCGGCGGTTTGCCATGCCGTGCGTCCCCTTTCCTCGCCGCGTGCCTTCTCTCGGCATTCTTGGCAATGCGTCTCGTTTTCCGCCATGCGCTTTCCTTCGCCATGGGCCCTTGTTCGGGCGACTCGCATTCTACTAGCCTCTCTCACGCCGGTCCGCGCATACCAAGCCCGCCGCCCTTCTCACACCAAGCCCGCCCGCCTTCGCACACCAGTCCCGCCCGCCTTCTCACGGCGCGCAGGCTCCCAGCGCCGTCAAGCCTCACGCCTTAAACTTTCATCCATGGACGAATTCCCTCCGCTTCCCGCGGCAGTCTCCGAGACCTTCGACCCCGAGCGCTGGCGCGACGTCGCCGGACTCGATTTGCAGGACGTCACCTATCACCGCGGAGTCGAACGCACCCGGGGGGCCGACGGCGCCGTCGTCGCGTGCGCCGACCTCCCCGTCGTCCGCATCGCCTTCAACCGCCCCGAGCTGCGCAACGCCTTTCGGCCCGAAACAGTCGACTCGCTCTACCGTGCACTCGACCATGCCAGGCTCGACCCGTCCGTGGGCGCCGTCGTCCTCACGGGCAACGGCCCCTCCCCCAAGGACGGCGGGTGGGCTTTCTGCTCGGGAGGCGACCAGCGCGTGCGCGGACGCGACGGGTACAGGTATGAGGGCGCCGCGAACGGCGAGGCGAGGTCCGACGCCGAAATCTCGCCTGACGGGCGCGCGCCCGGCGGACGCCCCTCCGAAGGGCGCCCGTCCAACGGCAGGCTGCACATCCTCGAGGTCCAACGGCTCATCCGGAACATGCCAAAGGTCGTCATCGCCGCTGTTTCGGGATGGGCCGCGGGCGGCGGGCACTCCCTCCACGTGGTCTGCGACCTGTCCGTCGCCTCGCTCGAACACGCCCGCTTCAAGCAGACAGACGCAAACGTCGGGTCGTTCGACGCAGGGTACGGCTCTCAGCTGCTCGCTCGCCAAGTGGGCGACCGCAGAGCCCGGGAGATCTTCTTCCTGGCGCGGCCCTATTCGGCGGAGGACGCCGTCGCCTGGGGCGCTGTCAACGAGGCGGTCCCCCACGCCGAGCTGGAGGATCGCGCGCTCGAGTACGCGGCAACCGTGGCGCAGAAGTCTCCGCAGGCCATCCGCATGCTCAAGCTCGCCTTCAACGCCGCCGACGACGGCATCGCCGGCATGCAGGCCTTCGCGGGCGAGGCCACCCGGCTCGCATACATGACCGAGGAGGCCCGCGAGGGGCGCGACGCCTTCCTCGAACGGCGCTCCCCCGACTGGTCGCCCTTCCCTTACTATGCGTGAGGCCGATTGCCATGAGTGAGTCCGACTTGAACCCCTCCCACAGCTCCGCCGGCCTTCGCGCAGTCGCGGGCGGCACGAGTCCCGCCTCCCGCGAGCGCACCCTCGACGTCGCCCGGCGGCTCGCTTCCTTCCGGCGCAGCCCGTCCCGGAAGCTCGACCCGTCCCGTCAACTCGACCCGTCCGGGCAGCCTCACCCCCCGACGATGCTGACGGACGAATCGCTCGTCCATGGCGGCAATCCGGTTGACGCCGCCTTCGCTTGCGGCCCAATCCCCCCGGAAACGGCTTTGATTTTGCGAACTTCGGGTTCGACGACGGGCGTGGGAAGCCTCGTGGCGATCTCGCGGGACGCCCTCCTCGCCTCCGCCGAGGCGACCGAGGAGGCCCTCGGCGGCCCCGGGCATTGGGTCACATGCCTGCCCACCAACCACATCGCCGGTTTTCAGACCCAGTTCCGTTCGGCAGCCGCCGGCCTGACCTCTATCGACGCCGGGGCCGGCCGTCCCGAAGACCTCGCGCGGGCCGCCGACTTTGACGGGAAGTCCGCGCCCCTTTACGCATCGCTCGTTCCCACGCAGCTCAGGCGCCTTCTCGCCAGTTCGGCCGCGCGAGCCGCCAGGCGCTTCGACGCCGTCCTCGTGGGAGGGGCCGCCGCAGGCGCCAGGCTTCTGGAGGCCGCCCGGGCCGCGGGCCTGAAGGTCGTCACCACGTACGGAATGACGGAAACCTGCGGCGGCTGCGTGTACGACGGACGCCCCATCGGGGACACCCGCGTCGCCGTCGAAGACGGCCGCATCGTTTTGTCGGGCTCGGCGGTGGCGCTCGGATACGTGGGAGGCCCCGATTTCGCCGGGACGTTCCGCACGAGCGACGTCGGCAGCCTGGAAGCCGGCCGCCTGACCGTGCTCGGGAGGGCCGACGACGCGATCACCACGGGCGGCATGACGATCATGCCCGCCGTCGTCGAAGAGGCTCTCGCGCGCAGCGGGGCGGGCGAAAGCGTCGTCGTCGGAATCGACGACGACGAATGGGGCGAGATAGCTGTGGCCGTCGTGGGCGCGACGGGGCTTTCCCGGCCGACTGCCTCCAAGATGCGCAAGGCGATCGCCGAAGAGCACGGGAAGGCCTACGTTCCCAGGTTGTTCCTCAGCTTCTCGGACCTCGGGCTTTCGGATCCCGGGCACTCAGAGTCCGGGCCTTCGGATCCCGAGCCGTCGGATCCCGGGCTCTCAAGCGCCGGCTCCAGCGGCCTTCCGCTGACCGCATCCGGCAAGCCGGACAGACGCGCAATCCGCGAGCTCGTCCGCCGCGCCTTGGATCGCCGTTCTCCTTCTTCGTAGCGCCTCGCTTCGAACCGCCGGCCCCGTTCACGCAGAGCCCCGCCTTGAACCGCTGCCCCAGTTCTCGCAGAACCTCGCCCCGTTCTCCCAGCGCGGCGCGCCAGAACGCGAGAACCGCCGGTACCATGGCTGCGTGGCGGTTTCAGATTGGATCGAAGGGGCGCGCCCAAAGACGCTGCCCGCAGCGTTGGCCCCTGTCATGGCCGGGACGGCCGTGGCGCTGCACGCAGGCGAAGCGTCCCCCGTTCGCGCCGGGCTCGCGGCCGTTCTCGCCCTCGCGCTGCAGGTGGGGGTCAATTTCGCCAACGACTATTCGGACGGGATCAGGGGCGCGGACGCCGTCCGCTCCGGCCCTCCGCGGCTGACCGGCGGAGGCAAGGCGTCCCCCGACACGGTCAGGCGCGCCGCGTTTGCGGCCTTCGGAGCCGGCTCGGCGGCCGGCCTCGCTCTGGTGGCCCTGTCCGGCCAATGGCAGCTGCTTCTCGTCGGCGTCGCGGCCCTCGCAGCGGCTTGGTTTTACACCGGAGGCAGCCGCCCGTACGGATACATGGGCCTCGGGGAGGCGTTCGTCTTCGTCTTCTTCGGGCTCGTCGCGACGGCGGGAACGACTTACACGCAGGCGCTGTCGGTCCCCTGGCAGAGCTGGCTCGCGGCCTGCGCCGTCGGCTCGGCGGCCTGCGCGCTGCTCATGGTCAACAACATTCGCGACATCCCAACCGACGCCGACGTCGGCAAGAACACCCTCGCGGTCCGGATCGGCGACAAGCGGGCCAGGCGGGCCTTCGCCGCCCTGCTCACTGTGCCGGTCGTCACACCCCTCGCACTGATCGGAGACCTCGGCCTCTGGGCCGCCTTGGTCGCCGCGCCAACCTCCCTCCTCGCCTGGCGCGCCGTCTCGCCCGTGCTCGCAGGCGCCGGCGGACGCGATCTGATTCCCGCCCTCCGCACCGCGGGCCAGGCGGAGCTCGCCTTTGGCGTAACTCTCTTTCTGGCTTACGCGGGGGCCGTTTACCTACACTAAGTTCCATGCCCCGTGTCATGCTTGCTATCACGATCGTCGCCCTCTGCATCTACGGGATCATCGACTGCGCTCGCACGCCGAAAGAGTCGATGCCGGGGCGCCTGCCCAAGCCCGTCTGGATCGTCGTCGCCTTGATCCCGGTCGTCGGCGCTCTTCTGTGGCTTCTCCTCTCGTGGCCGATCAAGCACCCGGACGGCTTCGGAACGATCGAGGTCGGACGGGGACGTCCGCGCAGGCACGAGCCCGAGGGGCCGATCGCCCCCGACGACGATCCCGAGTTCCTTGCCAAACTCGACGCCCGGAATCGCTTCGCCGAGTGGGAGCGCCAGCAGGCCAAGGCGGAGGGTAAATCCGGAGACGGCGGCAAGCCCGGAGACAACGACGCAGGCAAGGACGCCGCCGGCAAAAGCCCCGACGGCGGCCCCGGCCACGATGACGCTTCCGGGCCCCAGAAGGCCCCGAAAGGCAAAACTTCCAAAGAGGGCGACCCATTCGCTTCGCAGTTCGACGATCTCGATGCAGAACTCCGCAAGTTTCTAGACGACGAGGGTTCGCAATCCGCTTGACGGACGAATAGATCCACAACGCATGGGTCCGCAGCCGCGCCGACGTCGAGCACCCCTGTGCCGAGTCAAGGCTTTGAAGAGGCTTAGAATCTGGCGGCAACGACGAGAGGGGACGACGTTGATCGAGGTTTCCGCGCAGCAGGTGCTGGCATGGCGGTTGCACAGGCAGTGCCTGGAACCGTTGACGGACGCGTGCCCTGTTGAGATCGTCGGACGGCTCTGCGGTGTGCAGGCGCAGGTGGCTTCTGCTGCTGAGACCGCTATCGGCTTACGGCAACGCAGCCCGCGACCTGAAGGGGTCAAGCGTGCCTACTCCGACCGTTCGCTTGTCAAGACTTGGGCGATGCGCGGAACGCTGCACGCGATGCGGTCTGCGGACGCAGCGGAGTATCTGTCGCTGCTGGCCGGCGCTCGTACGTGGACCAAGCCCGCCTGGTCACGGCACTTCGGCGCTACGCCTGAGGAGGTCGATCAACTGACGGAGTCTGTCGCCGACCTCCTTGACGGTCAGGTGCTGTCTCGCGACGAGCTGGTGAGCGAACTGATTCAGGACAAACGGTTCACGGGGATGGAAGAGCAGCTGCGCTCCGGGTGGGGCGCCCTGCTCAAGCCTCTCGCATGGCAGGGCGCCTTGTGCTATGGCCCGAGGCGCTCTTCGAAGGTGACATTTACCAACCCTGCCAGTTTTCTGAAGAACTGGAATGGGTTGCCTGATCCCGCGCAGGCAGCACCGGCGGTCATCAAGCGTTACCTCTCCGTCTATGGCCCAGCGACCCCTGAAACCTTTGACGCGTGGCTTTCGCGCAACAGCAACAAGAAGTCAACGCTCAAGGGCTGGTTCGCTAGTCTTGGCAAGCAAGTCGTCGAGGTGCGGGTGAAGGATGAGACACGATATCTGCTCGCCGAGCATGAGGACGAGCTCGCGGCCACCCAGCCCAGCCGCGTTACCCGCCTCCTGGGAGCGTTCGACCAGTTCGTCCTTGGTCCTGGGACCAAGGACACTCACATGCTGGCGAATGAGCATCGCTCGCGGGTGAGCAAGGCTGCGGGTTGGATCGCTCCCGTCCTGACCCAGGGAGGGCGGATCACCGGCGTCTGGGAAATGGACGACGGGGACCTTGTCGTCACCCCGTTTCCAGGCGAGCAGGCGCCGCCGTCCAAGGCGCTGGAGGACGCAGCTGCGCGGCTTGCAGCGGTGCATGGTCTGGCGAAAGTGACACCGCGAGTGGGATGACCTTGACGTCGTCGGATCCGCCGACGAGTTTCCCACCGCGGACGCCAACAACGGCCCCGACATCGAAAGCGGCTGCAGATGCCGACGATCCCCGCCAAACCGCTTTCCCCGGAAGACGGATACCATGCCGCTCGCCGCAACGGAACACCATGCCGTTCGCCACGACGGAACGCCATGCCGCTCGCCGCGGCAGAACGCCACAGGCCGCATCTGCCGGAAAGCAGCCGCTAGATCACTTCCCGCAAAGCGTCTTGTCCAGCGCTGAGACACTCCGCGCATCCTTTCCAGCCGTCATCGTCTCCGCCTCTTTCGCGTTCACAGCGGGCTCGGCCGTCACGACGATCGTAGCGGCAGTCCCGTCGGGGCCCACAGCACTGAGGCTATGATAGCCGGGGTTGTTGCCGCTGTGGCCCCAGACGACGCCGCAGCTGGACTTGTGCGCGATGAGGCCCAGCCCGTATTCACCGCCCATCTCTGGCGCTGGAACGCTTTTCTTCATCTCGGCGATGCTCGCCTGGCTCAGCAGCGATCCGTCGAAGACCGACTGCATGAACTTGTTGAGTTCGCTGGGCGTGGAGATCATCGAACCTGCGGCCCCTTCCCACGAAGGATCGGCCTCGGTGATGTCTTCGAGTTTGCCGGGCTTGCCGTCACGCGTGTGGTACCCGTGCGGGTGCTTGCCGCGAATGGTCTTCTCGCCCGGGCCAGGCATATAGGTGTGCTTGAGCCCCAAGGGTTTGACGATCTTCGTCTCGATCTGCTCGGCGATCGGACGCTTGGCGACGCGCTCGGCCAGCAACCCCAGAACGACGTAGTTGGCGTTGTTGTACTGGAACTTCGCCCCCGGCGCGAACTGCGCCGGCCGGCTCAGGACACCGTCGAGAACGTCCCTCGGCGAAACGTAATCGTTGCGAATCGCGAAGTAATCCAACTGGCCGTCCCCAAACTCTGGCAGGCCGGATGTGTGCTGGAGGAGTTGGCGCACAGTGATCTTTTTGCCGTCGACGCCTTGGCCCTTGACTATGCCTGGCAGGTAGGTCTCGATCGGCTCGTCGAGCTTGACCTTGCCTTCTTCGACCATTTTCATAATGAGGACCGCTACGAACGTCTTTGTATTCGACGCGATCCGCACTTCCCCGTCGAGCGGAGGCGCTTCGCCGGTCGCCAGGTTGCCCTTGCCCGCTGTGGCGCCAACCGCATTGCCGTCCTTGTCGGTCTTGGCAGCCAACGCACCCGGATACCCGGCGTCGACCAGTTCCTGAATGGTCGCCTTCAAATCCCGCTTCTGCGCCGCCTTCAACTTGCCGGTTTGCCTTGAAGAAGACGCCTGCTTCGAAGGACTTGCATACTTCGAGGCGGTCACCTGCTGTGAGGATGCCCCCGACGCCGATGTCAGCGAAGCCGACGCCGTCGTCGACACGGACGCCATCGCCGATCTCGCCGCCTCGTCCGCCTGCGCCGAAGCGGCCGAGCCCCACGCCGCAACGCTGAGCCCAATCAGCCCCGCAAGCGACGCCGCCACAGACCGCGCCGAAGGCGGACGAGACGACGCAGCCCCAGGCCCGAGCCCGTGCACGGCCCGAGAACGGAAAGCCGAACCAGACGCGCCCGAACCAGACGCATCCGAACCAGACGCATCCGAACCAGGGGCCGTTCGCTCGGCGGCTCCCGATGTTTTTCCAGACTGGATCCCGTCGCCCACAGCCTCGCAAAACTCGCCGCGACGGAACCATTTCACTGTTGTTTTCTTTGAGTTGCTCATGCCACCAGTCTCGCGACAACGACGGCGCGCAAACATCCCGCTGCCAGGCCAATACGCACGTCGCACCGTCCCGAAACCAGCGGTGAAGCCACCCCGACATCGACTTTGAAGCCACCCAGACGCATCGGAATATTCTTGCGGCATGCAGCCGACAAAGCCTGCCCCGGCATCGGCTCCCTGTACAGAGGCCCGCCTCCGCCATCGGCACTCGAGACCCAATCGCCTTTCACGGCAGGTCGAACGGGGCGCCGGTCCGGAGCTGCCGCATGCCTCAACGTGCAGGGCTCGGTCGCTTGCCTCAACGTTCAGGGCTCCGATCGCTTTTGCGACCGGAGCCCCGCACGCCCTGTCTATTGAGTGAGATTTTCTACGTCCTTGTCGCACGCGCCGCTGACAGACGCGCCAAATGGACCAAGCGAGACTGCCCTCCCGCGGAAAGCCGACGCCGCACCGTTTGCTGCAGCTTGACGGCGTCGGACGCCTTCGGCAGAAAGCAGCAGCCGCGTCACTTCCCGCAGAGCGCCTTGTCCAGCGCCTGGAGGCCCAGCCGTTTTCCCCCGGCCTCCTCGGCAGCCGTGTCTTTGGCGTTCGTAGCCGGGATTGCAGTCGTGGCGATAACGGCTGCGGCTCCGTCGGGCCCTACCGCATTGTCCGTCTGGGAACCGGGAATGGTTCCGCCGTGCCCCCAGGCCACACCGCAGCTAAGCTTGTGCCCGATAAGGCCCAAACCATACACGTCGCCTTCGTCGTCCATGGGAACCGACTTCTTCATTTCAGCAATGCTCGCCTGATTGAGCAGCGAACCGTCGAAGATCGACTGCATAAACTTGTTCAGCTCACTCGGCGTGGAGATCATCGAACCGGCGGCCCAGGCCCATGACGGATCGGCCTCGGTGATGTCTTCGAGTTTGCCGGGCTTGTTGTCACGCGTGTGGTACCCGTGCGGGTGCTTGCCGCGAAAGGCTTTCTCGCCCGGGCCCGGCATGTAGGTGTGCTTGAGCCCGAGGGGCTTGATGATCTTCGCCTCGATCTGCTCGGCGACCGGCCGCTTGCCCACGCGCTCGGCCAACAGCCCCAACACGATGTAATTCGTGTTCGTGTAAGTGAACTTTGCCCCCGGAGCAAACTGCGCCGGCCTGGTCAGAGCCATATCGAGGACGTCCCTGGGCGAAAGGTAGTCGTTGCGCATGGCGAAAAAGTCCGGCATACCGAGCATGATCTCCGGCAACCCCGACGTGTGCTGGAGCAGCTGGCGCACCGTGATCTTCTTGCCGTCCACGCCCTGACCCTTGATCAGGCCAGGCAGATACGTCTCGATCGGCTCATCAAGCTTGACCTTGCCTTCTTCGACCATCTTCATGATCACCACAGCCACAAAGGTCTTCGTATTCGACCCAATCCGCACCTCCCCGTCAAGCGGAGGCGCCTCACCGGTAGAGAGGTTGCCCTTTCCAGCCGTCGCGCCAATAGTATTGCCGTCCTTGTCGGTCTTGGCAGCCAACGCACCCGGGTAACCGGCATCGACCAGTTCCTGAATGGTCGCCTTCAAATCCCGCCTCTGAGCCGCCTTCGACGTCCCCCGCTTGGCCGATTGGCCCGACGGCGTCGGGCGATCCAGCGTCAGGACCGATGCCCCGTGCACGGACGCCAAGCTTCGGGATGAAACCGAGGCCGACGACGGCGCAACCTCGTCCGCCTGCGCAGAGACCGCGCCGAAGGACGCCGCGCCGATGCCGATGAGCCCCGCAAGCGAGGCAGCCGCCAGCCGCAGCGACCTCGCCCGCGGCGCAGATGCGGAACGGCCGGCGGAGGCAGACCGCGGCGCAGCCGAAGGATAGAAAGAACTTCCGTCTGCGCCGCTCGTTGCAATGGAGCGATCCGCAAACCGATCGGAATCGTCGCGACGGAACCATTTCACTGTTGTTTTCTTTGAGTTGCTCATGCCACCAGTCTCGCGACAACGACGGCGCGCAAACATCCCGCTGCCAGGCCAATGCGCACGTCGCACCGTCCCGAAACCAATGGTGAAGCCAACCCGACACCGACGCTGAAGCCACCCCGACCGAATGGAATATTCTTACGGTATGAAGCCGACAAAGCCTGCCTCAAACGTCGGAGCCCTGGCCGGAGTCCCTCACAGCCCGGTGTGAATCGCGGCCTGCGACGCCCCCGGCGTGACGTCGCGGGCGCGTCGGACCAGTTCGGCGGCGGGCTCGTCATAGCCGACGCCCACGAGCTGGCGCCCGACAAACGTCAAAGAGGTCACGGAGCACAGGGCGCACTCTCGCTTGCGCGGGTCGTGAGCGAGCGGGCGCCCTTCGACGAAGCGGCGCATCGTCCATATCGGAAGCTGATGCGAAACGAGCATCGCCTCGCCGCCCTCAGCCTCACGGAGGGCGCGGCGCACGGCCTTGGACAGGCGTGCCACGATCTCCCTGTAAGGCTCGCCCCAGGAAGGCTCAGCAGGATTGACGTACCACGGCCAGTACCGCGGATGGGCCAGAATAAGCCGGTTCTTGTTGACGTTGACGCCTTCGAACTTGTTCCCCGCTTCAGTCAGGCCTTCGTCGAGGACGACCGACAGCCCGTGCCTTTGCGCCGTCGGCTCCGCGGTCTCCCGAGCCCTTTCGAGCGGCGAAGAGACGATGAGCCGCAGGTCGCGCCCGTCGAAAAAATCGGCTGCGCTCTCGGCCATGGCGTGCCCAAGGGGCGTGAGGTGGAAACCCGGCTGTCGGCCGTAAAGCTGCCCGCTGGGATTGTCCACCTCCCCGTGGCGCACGAAATGGATGGTCGTGAGTTTGTCGTTCATGTGTCCAGCCTGCCGTCGCGATCGATTTGATGTATTCAGATCGGTTTGAGGGATTCGGCGTCGCCCAAGTTCGAGGGATTCAGCCCGCCCGCGAGTCTGGCGCGTCTGCCGATTCGCCGGACGACGCCGGGCCTTTGGATCCCGCCGAGCGGTCAGAAGGCTGCGAACCCCCTGCCCCAGCCGAACCTGCCGATTCTTCCGAACCAACCGGCCCGCGAGACGCCACGGAAACCTCCGAATCCGCCTGAGAGTCTGCGGGCTTGACAGGCTTCACTTCGCTGGCGACGTCGGCCAAGATGTTCGACAGGCGCCCAAGCTCCAGCATGTCCTCCCTGCCCAGCTTGTCGACGAGCACGCGGCGAACCGAGTTCACGTGCGAAGGGGCGGCCGAAACCAAGTATTCAAACCCCTTCTCGGTCAGTATGCAGTTGACGCCGCGGCGGTCGTCGGCGCAGGGCTCGCGCCTGACCAGGCCGGCGTCTTCGAGTCTGCGCACCGTGTGGGTCAGCCGAGAACGTGAGTGAACGAGCCTGTCTGCCAGATTGGACATGCGGATCGTGCGCCCGGGCGACTCCGAAAGATGCGCAAGCACTTCGTATTCGTTGAGGGATATACCCTTTTCGTTCTCTATGTCCTGATTGAGCACTTCCATCACGAGGGAAACGGCACGCAAGAAAGCCCGCCAAGCTTTCTGTTCCTCCGGTGAAAGCCACTGAACGTCAGTCATCGCACCTCCCACACAAAAGGCCCGGAAACCGCCCGGGCCTTTTAGGTCACTTCTTGTTGCGACGCTGGTGCCGAGTTTTCCGAAGCAACTTGCGGTGCTTCTTCTTCGACATGCGCTTGCGACGCTTTTTGATGACGGAACCCACAGGTTACCTCCGAAACTAATGGGCTTGTGCCCTCGAAATATTCAGGAACATACTAGCGCCTTGAGCGCCGTACCGGTAAACGGACCCGTCACTCGCCCGCCGCACGGGCGGTCGGTTCGTCCTGCACGCCCAAAAGGGCGTCGATGGCCGACTTAGGAACCCGGTATGAACTGCCGAAGCGGACCGCGGGCAACTCCCCCGAGTGGACCATGCGGTAGACGGTCATGCGCGAGACTCGGGTGAGTTCGGCAACTTCGGCAACCGTGTAGAACTGCGGCGCTTTGTTCGGCAACTGCGTCATGAATCCCATCCTGCGAATACGTGTGGTGAACCTTCTCCGCACAGGCTAGCGGCGGTCACACCGCAAGGGTACATGAACTTTCACATCAGTCACAGCAGCCGGGCACCATCACCCGGGCGCGTCGCGCAGTTTCGACGTTTCGGGCGGCGGGATTCTACGCCCGGGTCAGGCCTGCCGACGCTGCCAACAGGGACCAAATGGCGATAGTCTTGGCCAATCGACTCCTTTTCCCAGAGCCCTCGAGCTCTGAAAAAGGCAAGACGTGAATCAGGCAACAGTAAGGAGCGACCATCGTGCGCAAGCGAGTGCGGGCTCAGGGCCGCCCGTCCGCGGCACCCGGGCTTTTCCTCCGGGCGCGGGAGCGAATGGACCACGTCGCCCGCGATTCGCCCGCGCGCCTGGCCCTTTTCGTGTTCGCGGGGATCGTCCTCGTCGAGACGTCGCTGCTCTCGCTGCCGGCGTCGACCTCTTCGGGCCAACGCGCCCCCTTCGTCGACGCTTTCTTCACGGCGACGTCGTCGGTGTGCGTGACCGGGCTCGTCACTGTCGACACCGCCACCTACTGGTCGCCGCTGGGGCAGTTCTTCATCGCCATAGGGATGATGATCGGCGGGCTGGGCATCATGATGATGGCCTCGATTCTGGGAATCGTGGTGTCGCGGCGCATCGGCCTGACGCAGCGCTTCCTGGCGGCTTCGGAGACGAAGTCGCGCCTGGGCGAAGTCGGCCTGCTTGTGCGGGCAGTCGTCGTCGTCGCCCTCAGCGCGCAGGCGATCCTCTTCCTCACCCTCACGCCGTTTTTCATCCGCGAGGGCGACGCCATGCTGTCCGCGCTGTGGCACGCGGCCTTCATGGCCATCTCGATCTTCAACAACGGCGGCTTCGTCGTCATGCGCGACGGACTGGGACCGTATGCGGGCGATTGGACGCTGACCCTGCCCATTGTCTTCGGCACCGTCGTCGGCGCTATCGGCTTTCCCGTGGTGCTCGACATGTGGCGGCGTCGAGGCCACGTGAAGAAGTGGTCGCTTACGACGAAGCTCACACTCGTCACCTACGCGGTTCTCTTGCTCTTGGGCGCTCTGCTCTTCTTCCTCTTCGAATGGGACAACCCCAAGACGCTGGCGAATCTCTCCCTGGGCGACCAGATCCAGGCGACGCTCCTGCATTCGACCGTCGCGCGGTCGTCGGGCCTGGCGACGCTCGACGTCAGCTCGATGACGCAATCGACGTGGTTCCTCCTCGACGGGCTCATGTTCATCGGCGGAGGGTCGACGTCGGCGGCCGGTGGAATCAAAGTGACCACCTTGGCCGTGATGTTCCTGGCGATCGTCGCCGAGGCGCGGGGAGACCGCGACACTCAGGCGTTCGGGCGGCGTCTGCCGTCGGAGGTGCTGCGCCTGGCCATCGCGGCCACCTTCTTGGCTTCGATCATCGTCACCGTAGGCACGATCGCGCTCATGGAGGTCTCCGGCCTCCCGCTCGCCGACGCCCTCTTCGAGGCGGTCTCCGCCTTCGCCACGTGCGGCCTGTCGACGGGCGTGACGCCCGGACTGCCGACGGCGGGCAAGTACATCATCGCCGTCCTCATGTTTGCCGGGCGCACGGGCACGATGACGCTCGCGGCCGCGCTTGCCCTGCGCACCCGCCGCCGCGTCATCCACTACCCTGAAGAGTGGCCTACGATCGGATGACCGAGGAGCACGGATGAAGAAGAAACAGATTGACGACGACGCCGTCCTGGTGGTGGGCCTGGGCCGCTTCGGCACTGCGATCGCCTCGACCCTCGACGGTTTGGGCCGCGAGGTCCTCGCCATTGAGCGCGACCCCGTCCTGGTCCAGCAGTGGTCGCACAGGTTCAGAATCATCGAGGGCGACGCAACCAGCGCCGACGCCCTGGAACAGGCGGGCGCGCGCGAGTTCGGGGTGGCCGTCGTCGGCATCGGCAGCTCGCTCGAAGCCTCGGTTTTGGCGACCGCCAACTTGGCCGACCTCGGGATGAAGCAGATTTGGGCGAAGGCGACGTCGCGTTCGCACGGCCGCATCCTTCGCCGCATCGGCGCTCACCACGTGGTCTATCCCGAGTACGACGCCGGCGCGCGGGTCGCCCACATGGTCAGCGGCAAGATGCTCGACTACATCGAGATGGAAGACGGCTTCTCGATCATCAAGATGCGCCCGCCGCGAGACATCCAAGGGTTCACGATGGCCGAATCGAAAGTGCGCGAGAGGTTCGGCGTGACCATCATCGGCGTGAAGGCGCCCGGCCAGCCTTTCGAGTACGCGACCGAGGAGACGAAGATCGGGCCCGAGGACGTCATCATCGTCTCCGGCGACTCCGCCCTCCTCGAAGAGTTTGCCAATCGCTGAAGGGGCGGCGCAGTCTATGGCAGCCAAAGCGGCGTCGCGCACGTTCACGTGCTCCGAATGCGGATGGACCGCCTCGAAATGGGTGGGACGCTGTCCGCAGTGCCAAGCGTGGGGAACCTTAGAGGAAGGCGGGGCGCCACGCACGCGCACATCCGCCCTCGCTCCGACGAGCCCCGCGACGCCCATCACCGAGGTCCCCACAACGGCCTCGGTCAAGCAGCCGACGGGAGTGGACGAATTCGACCGCGTCCTGGGAGGCGGCCTCGTCCCCGGGGCGGTCGTCCTGCTCGCGGGAGAGCCGGGTGTGGGCAAATCCACTTTGCTTCTCGACGTCGCCGCACGCGCAGCCGAGGCGGCGGCCCAGTCCGGCCGAGCCCCGGTGCTCTACGTCTCCGGCGAAGAGTCGGCCTCCCAGGTCAGGCTCCGCGCCGAGCGCATCGGCGCGCTCCACGACCATCTCCACCTGGCTGCAGAATCCGACCTCGCAACGATTCTGGGCCACGTGGACTCCGTGCGGCCCAGCCTGCTCGTGGTCGATTCTGTGCAGACTGCGGCCGATTCCCAGATCGAGGGGGCGGCCGGCGGCGTCGCCCAGGTTCGCGGCGTCACGAGCGCGCTCGTCGCCGACGCCAAAACCCGATCGATGCCGGTGCTGCTCGTCGGGCACGTGACGAAGGAAGGCTCGATCGCCGGCCCCAGGGTGCTCGAGCATCTCGTCGACGTCGTCTGCCAGTTCGAGGGCGACCGCCACTCGCCCCTGCGCATGGTCCGCGCCGTCAAGAACCGCTACGGCCCCACCGAAGAGGTCGGCTGTTTCGAGCTGAACGAGGCGGGCATTCGCGGCCTGGCCGACCCTTCGGGGCTCTTCCTTTCCTCGCGCCGCGAGAACGTGCCCGGCACATGCGTGACGATGGCCTTGGAGGGGCGGCGGCCGATGCCGGTCGAGGTGCAGGCCCTTATCGTTCCAAGTTCCGGGCCTCCAAGGCGGACGACGTCGGGTTTGGAGTCTTCTCGCGCGGCGATGGCGATCGCCGTTTTGCAATCGCGCCTCGGCCTCGACCTCGACCGCTGCGACGTTTTCCTCTCGACCGTCGGCGGCGCCCGCTCGGCCGAGCCCGCGACGGACGCCGCAATGGCTCTGGCGCTGGCAAGCGCGCGGCTGGGCAGGCCGCTGACCGCCGGAACTGTGGCGATCGGCGAGGTCTCGCTCACCGGCGAACTGCGGCCGGTGACGGGGATTCAGCAGCGCCTGGCCGAGGCTCGCAGGCTGGGCTTCGGAGCCGCGATCGTCCCTCGCGGAACGCGCGAAGCGAACGTCAAGGTCCCCGGCGGCTTGGCGCTGCTCGAATGCGACGACATCCTTGAGGCCGCCGCCCGCGAAGGCCTCGCCTGAGACCGGGGGCGCCCTGTCGAGGGCGTCGCTGAGCCTCGGGTGTGTCCGAATTCCCGCCTCACCCGGGCGTCGGACGGCGCCGAAGCCCTACCGCCCGGGCGCAGATGTACTTTGCCCGCCGCCCGGCGCCTGCCCCGGGCCCCCGGAGCTCTGCTGGCCGGGTTGACTCGGATTCTGCCCCGGCGGATTCTGCCCCGAATTCCCCGGGGTTTGGCCTCCGCCCGCATTCCCGTCCCCGTTCGGCGATTGGCCTTCGCTTGAGCTTTGCCCCGGCTGGCTGGGATTCTGCTGGCCGGGCTGGCTCGGGTTCTGCTGGCCGGGCTGGCCCTCGCTCGGCGCGGGCGACGTCTGCTCCAGCGCGAAGTTTGCCTGCGCCTTGGCGGCGGCGTTGTCATTCAACTTCAGCTCGGCCTTGTACGTTCCCGGCTTGGCGCCTTTGGCGGTGTTTCCACAGCCCGATGCGGACGTTCCTCCGTTCCATGTGAGCGAGACGGTCGCGGTGTAGCCACGGTCGAGCAGCAGCCGCTTGTTCTCCGCGCCGCCGTGGCACGCGGAGATCGAGGCAACCTGGGCAGACCCGCTCGTGACGCTGACGTCAAGGTTGGACCATCCGACGTCGATGTAGCACGGATGGGACTTGGAGGTGTTGTGGAGCGTCGCCTGAAAGGCCACAGGCCGCCCGGCGGGGCCGCCTTTCGTCGTCAGCGTCGTCTGCACCAACTCAGATGTGCACTTCACCGGCTTGTAATCGTTGGTCGGAACCTTCGTGACGGTCTCGTCCTGCTCACTGATTCTGGCGAGAACGAATCTCATGCCGACGACCACCACGACGACGAGGACGGCGACGAGAGCCCCGAAGCCAAGGCGGCGATTGATCCTGGCTCTGCGCTCCCTCTCGGCGGCAGCTCGGGAGCGGGCTCGGGCGGCGCTGGGTCTGCTCCGCGGCTGCTGCCGCCTGGCGGGCCCGCCCTGCGCCCCGGCTCTTCCCTGAGCCCCGGCTTTTCCGTGCGTCGCTTTTCCCTGCGTCCCGGCTCTCCCGGGCCGAGCCCCATGACGTTTCCCGGAGCCGCGGGGCTCGCCGGACGGGTGCGCGCGGCGCGGGCCGTGCCGCTGCCCTGCGCCGTGCGGAGACGCTGCCGGGCGTTTGCCCTGGCCTCCTCCCCTGGAAGGGGCTTCTCGGCCTTCCGGCTGCGGGTCTTTTCCCTTGCCGGCCTGTCGCTCCGCGGCAGCCCGAGCGCCTCGCGCGCCTTCGGGCCGTGCCTTCCGGGCGACGTCGTTTCGGCGCGCGCGATCGCCGTGGTCGGTTCCGCGCGCACCGCCGAGGTTGCGGGGCGAGGTGCGCGCGCGGGATCCCGAGCCGCCCGAATGCGCCGAGCCGGAGTGCGCGCGTCCCGCGTGGCCGGAGCGTGCGGCGTCGGGGCGCTTGGACGAACCTCCCCTGGGCGCCGGACGGCGCCCGCCGTCGGAGGAGGCTTTGCCCTCCTCGAAGCTCGAGGCGTCGGAGGCGTTCGCGCGTTTGGATCCACCCGCGTGGCCTGGGATCGCTCCCCTGCCAGAGCCGCCGATGCGACCGGAGCCTTCGTCGCTGCGGCCCGGGCGCGCCGCGCCCAAACGCGGGCCCTTCCAGCGGTTGCGTCCGTCGCCGCGGCGTTTTCTGGGATCGCTTTTCACGCGACCACGCTATCACCGGGAGCGCAAAACCTCGCGTCGACGCTTCGAATGGGGCACACTTGGCCCGTGTTCTTTCGCCTTTTGCGCTGGTACGCCGCGAACTCCCGTCCGCTTCCGTGGCGCGAGCCGACGACGTCGGCGTGGGCCGTGCTCGTCTGCGAGGTCATGAGCCAGCAAACTCCCGTGGCCAGGGTCATGCCCTCGTGGCACGAGTGGATGGAACGCTGGCCGGAGCCGGCCGACCTCGCGGCGGCTTCGCCCGCCGAGGTCATCTTGGCCTGGGGCAATCTCGGCTACCCGCGTCGCGCCCTCCGGCTGCGGGAGTGCGCGGCCGCCGTGGCCGCCGACTGGAACGGCGTCCTGCCCTCTTCCCGCGACGATCTCCTCACGTTGCCGGGAATCGGGCCCTACACGGCTGATGCGATCATCGCCTTCTCTTACCGCAAACGATCCGTGGTTCTGGACACGAACACCCGGCGAGTCCTGTGCAGGCTGCACGGAACCGCGGCGCCGCCTTCTCATCTGCGCAAAGACGAAATCGCGCGGGCAGACGCCATGGTCCCCCTCGAAGACGACCTGGCCTGGCAGTGGAACGCCGCGCTCATGGAGCTCGGCGCACTCGTGTGCACCGCGAAGAATCCGGCGTGCCAGGAGTGTCCGCTCCGCCCCGACTGCGCCTGGTTCGCCGCCGGCAAACCCGAAAGCGACATGCCTCGCCGGGTGCAGAGATTCACGGGAACCCACCGCGAGGCCCGGGGAAAGATCATGGCGGTTCTCAGGGGCGCCGAATCGCCGGTCTCGCGCGACGAGCTGGTCGCCGCGGCCTCGCTCGCGCCTTCGCGCTTTGACCCTGCGCTGGACTCCCTGCTTGACGACGGTCTCGCCTGCCTACGCTCCGGCGGCTACGCCCTTCCCGGAGAGCTCTAGCCCGCGCGCACGTCTGCCTCGCGAGACGAGGCCCGTCCCGCGCTGAAGCCTCGCGCAAAGCGCCTTGCCTCGCGCAACGCCCGGCTGCCGCACCGGAATCGGAGGCCAGCCAGGTTCAGGATCGAATCGGGCCCGGCGCCGAACCGGACTCAGAACCGCGCCGCAGTCTCAGCATCGAACCGGACTCAGAACCGCGCCGCAGTCTCAGCATCGAACCGGACTCAAAATCGAGCCGTCAGCTCCAGGCTCCGTAGTCGGACTCCGCCTTGCCTCCCTTTTCGACTTCGAGCAGGGCGGCGGCGCATTCGTCGTCGACCACCAGGTCCGTCACCGCGCCTGAGCGCAGCACGGCGGCCAAGGCGGGCGCCTTCGCCGCCCCGGCGACGGCGCAGATCCTCCGCGGGATTCTGGCCAGCTCCGCGGGCGTCGGCCCGGTCGCGCGGGTGTTGATCTCGATGTCTTCGTACGTGCCGTCCGCGCGGAGGAGAACCGTGCACACGTCGCCGACCACTCCGTCGCGCCGCAGCTCCGTCACTTCCTCCGGCGAAAGATAGCCGCCGGCGTAGACGTGCGAGGGAAGGGGCGACGTGAAGGAGCCGACGCCGAACACGGCGACGTCGGCGTTGCGCCCGATGTCCCTGACCACCTGGATGGAGCGTTCGCGCCACATGAGGTCCCTGGTCTCCGCGTAGTCGAAGAAGGCGGGAACGGGGAAAGGAAAGGCCTTCGCGCCGAAGGCCCGCGTGAAGTTGCCGAGTATCTCGCCCACGTAGGGAAGGCCCGTCGTTGTGGGATTGGCCGCGCCGTTGAGCTGGACTATCGTCACGCCGGACATGCGCTTGGGCATGAGCCGTTCGGAGATAGTCGAGACGGTGGTTCCCCAGGCGATGCCCACCATCATCTTGTCTTCTATGACGTCGCCGACGAGGTTCCCCGCCACGCCTGCCACTCGTTCGAGCCGCCGGATTTCCGTAGTGGCTCCCGGCACCTGCACCACGGTGACGTCGACGTCGTAGAGGTCCTCGATGCGGCGGGAGAGGGAGTCGCGGGGCTCTTCGGGTGCGTGAAGGGAGATGCGGACCAGGCCCTCGTCGCGCGCCGAAGCGATCAGGCGTGAAACAGTCGACCGCGATATGCCGAGCTTGTTGGCTATCGCCTCCATGGTCTGTTGCTCGACGAAGTACAGGACTGCCGCTTCGTAAGCGAGATTGCGTCGTTCAGATCTTGTTGCCACACCCCCATTGTGCACGATATTTCAAAGTCAATCCAACCAAAATAGTCAATTCTCCCGAATATGGCGAGATGCATTCCACTTAAATTGCCGCTTGACTTATACGCCGAATAGTGCAGATGCTCAACATACAGCCCTCGTTTTGCACACATGGCCATTTCTTCGTTCTTTGCACGTTTCTTGAGAAGATAGATAAAGGGTGGGTTGTATCGACAACCTACGAACTGTATACACGTCAACGAGGAGTGAACACATGCCAAATTCCCACCTTTCAGCAGCAAGCCGCCAGCGCGCACTGGAGTCGATGTCATCGGACGGAGTCGACGTCCTCGTCGTCGGAGGAGGCGTGACCGGAGCGGGCATCGCCTTGGACGCCGTCACTCGCGGCCTGCGCGTGGGCATCGTCGAGGCGCAGGACTGGGCTTCGGGAACGTCGTCGCGCTCCTCGAAACTCGTCCACGGCGGTCTGCGCTACCTCTACCAGCTCAACTTCGCGCTCGTCGCCGAGTCTCTCCGAGAGCGCGGCCTCCTCCTGACGGAGACGGCTCCGCATCTGGTCAAGGCCCAGCCTTTCCTGTGGCCCCTGAAGATGCCGGTCATCGAGCGCATGTATTCGGCCGTCGGCGTTGGAATGTACGACACGATCGCCCAGTTCGCCCATCGCGGCTCGGTGCCGATCCAGCGCCACCACACCCGCAAGGGCTCGCTTAAGCTCGCCCCCGCTCTTAAGAAGGATTCGCTCACCGGTTCGATCGTCTACTACGACGCCAGGGTCGACGACGCGCGCCTGGTCGTCACGCTCGTCCGTTCGGCGGTGCGCCACGGCGCCCTCGCGGCCAACCGCGTGCAGGTGACCGAGATGCTCAAGGACGCGGCCGGCCGAGTCACCGCCGCCAAGCTCCTCGACCTTGAGACCAACCGCGAGTACGAGGTGTCGACGGGCGCGATCATCAACGCCACGGGCGTGTGGACGGAGAAGACCCAGTCCCTCGCCGGAACGACGGGCGGACTGAAGGTCCTCGCCTCGAAGGGCATCCACATCGTCGTGCCCAAGGAGAAGATCAACTCGAAGGTGGGAATCTTCCTGCGCACCGAGAAGTCGGTCCTCTTCATCATCCCCTGGAAGCGCTACTGGGTGATCGGCACCACCGACACCGCCTACCACGAGAATCGCCGCGAGCCAGTGGCCGACCTCGAGGACATCGACTACGTTTTGGAGCAGGCGAACTCCGTGCTCGCCAAGCCGCTGACGCACGACGACATCATCGGCACCTTCGCGGGCCTGCGCCCGCTCTTGCAGCCGGGCACGCTCGACGGCGACGAGTCGAAGTCGACGCAGGTTTCGCGCGAGCACACAGTGACGGAGGCCGCCCCGGGCCTGACCGTCATCGCCGGAGGCAAGCTGACCTCTTACCGCCAGATGGCCGAGGACGCCGTCGACTTCACGATCGGCAAGGACAAGGCCAAGCAGACCCCCTCGGTCACGAAGAAGACTCCGCTGGAGGGCGCCGCCGGATACCACTCGATGTGGAGCCGCCGCGCCGCGATCGCGCGAGAGAGCGGGCTGAGCATCGACCATGTCGAAGATCTGCTCGACCGTTACGGTTCGGACATCGACTTGCTTCTCGACATGATCGAGGAGCGTCCCGACCTGGGGAACGAGCTCAAGGGAGCCCCCGAGTACCTGCGCGCCGAGATCGCCTTCGGCGTGAGCCACGAAGGTGCCCTCCACCTCGAGGACCTTCTCGCACGGCGCACCAGGCTCACTTATGAGCACGCCGACCGCGGGCTCTCCGTCGCCGAAGAGGTCGCGACCCTCGCGGGCGAGCTGCTCGGGTGGGACGAGGCCAAGAAAGAAGCCGAGCTCGCCTCGTACCGCTCGAGGTGCGAAGCCGAGGCCGCCGCTCAGAAGATCGCGAGCGAGGCGGAGGCTCAGAAAGTCCGCGAACAGGCGGAGGAAGTCACGGCTTTCCTCGACGTCGCGCCCGAGATCCAAGGCTGATCCGGGCTTCCCTGCCGCGGGGGCCGTTCGGCCCCCGCGGACTCACCTAGAAAGGAACAGTTAAAGATGACTGATACCGAACGGAAGTACGTCCTGGCGATCGACCAGGGTACGACGTCGTCCAGGACGATCCTCTTCAATCACGCGGGGGAGGTCGTTTCCGTCGGTCAGCTAGAGCACGAGCAGATCTTCCCCCACGCGGGGTGGGTCGAGCACGACCCAAACGAAATTTGGGACAACGTCCGCCAGACGATCGGTATGGCTTTGGGCAGCGCAGAGGCCAACCACCACGAAGTCGCAGCGGTCGGCGTCACCAACCAGCGCGAGACGACGATCATTTGGGACCGCGCAACAGGCAAGCCGGTCTACAACGCCATCGTTTGGCAGGACACCCGTTCCCAGGACCTCGTCGATCGGCTCGCGGCCGACGGCGGCCCCGACCGGTTCCGTTCGATCGTGGGCGAGACGCTTTCGACCTACGCCTCGATCACGAAAATCATGTGGATCCTCGAAAACGTCCCAGGCGTGCGTGAGCGGGCCGAGCGCGGGGAACTGGCCTTCGGAAACCCCGACACATGGCTCATCTGGAACATTACGGGCGGCACCGAGGGCGGCGTCCACGTCACCGACGTGACGAACGCTTCCCGCACGATGCTCATGGACCTGCGGACCTTGCAATGGCGCGAGGACATCTGCGAGATCGCGGGCATTCCGATGTCGCTCCTTCCCGAGATCCGCTCCTCCTCCGAGGTTTACGGATACGGACGCCAAACCGGCCTGCTTCCGGGCAAGCCGATCGCCGGCGACCTGGGCGACCAGCAGGCGGCGACCTTCGGCCAGGCATGCTTCCAGCCCGGCATGGCGAAAAACACCTACGGAACCGGCTGCTTCATGCTTATGAACACCGGGACCGAGCCTCAGCTTTCGGACAACGGGCTCATCACCACCGTCTGCTACAAAATCGGCGACAAGCCCACCGTGTACGCCCTCGAAGGCTCTATCGCGGTGTCCGGCTCGCTCATCCAGTGGCTGCGCGACAATCTGGAGATCATCGCCACGGCCCCCGAGGTGGAGGCTCTGGCCGCCAGCGTGGACGACAACGGCGGGGTGTACTTCGTGCCGGCGTTCTCCGGTCTGTTCGCCCCGCACTGGCGCGGCGACGCGCGCGGAGCGATCGTCGGCATGACGCGTTACAACACGAAGGCGCACATTGCCCGCGCGGCTTTGGAGTCGACGGCCTTCCAGACGCGCGAGGTCCTCGACGCCATGGAGGCCGATTCGAAGGTCAAGCTGGAACAGCTGAGGGTCGACGGCGGCATGACCGCCAACAGTCTGCTCATGCAGTTCCAGGCCGACATCCTCGACACGGAGGTGGTGCTCCCGGTGGTCGCGGAGACGACGGCCCTCGGCGCGGCCTATGCGGCGGGCATCGCCGTCGGCTTCTGGTCCGGAGAGGAGGACGTTGTCGCCAATTGGGCCGAGGCCAAGCGTTGGAAGCCCGAAATGGAGCCGGCTGAGCGCGAGCGTCAGCTCCGCCAGTGGAAGAAGGCGATATCGAAGACCCTCGACTGGGTCGACGACGACGTCAAGTGACCGGCGGGCGACGTCGGCAAACTTCGGCGCCATGCGGAAAACAGCTGGTCTGCGAGGGGCTGCCCCTTTGGGTGCGCATCGCAAACGACCGGCCGGTGGGTTGCGGCTCTCTTCGCATGCATCTCGCAAACGACCGGCCGACAACCGCGCTACGCGGATGGCTGACAGACTCGGGCCGCTCTCGAGTTGTCACGACCAGGCCCAGCCGTGGTAGCTTGGGCTAGCTGAATCGAAGTTCGGCGTCGCCGAGAACCGGTTCGGACACATTGAAGCTCCCGGAGCCTCCTGCCATAGGGCGTCAGACGGACAACGCCAAAGGAGGCTCCGGGTACCTTTTGCCAAGAGCAAGCTCAGTGCACAGCGCCTGACCAGACGCGCCTGGATTTAGCCGGGGTCACTTGACATCGCAGACGCTGAAGGCGAACGAGCGAATCGGCCCCACGGAACCGTCGGCGATGTCTTCGATGTTTGGCCGCCCACCGTTGCCTGTGACGGAATTGAGTGCGTACTCGGTTCCATTGGGAGCGGTGAAATAGAGGATCGGATCGCCAGCGGAGTTGAGCTTGCAATAGACAGTCCCGTGGTCGACCGTCAAGTTCCAGCTATGCCTGAATGTCGCCTTCGAAATCTTTGCCGGGTTGCTCGTCGCCTTGGGGAGCTTCGCTGTGTCAGTCGGATAATCCTCGGGGTGAAGCATCCCGCACCCGGACAGTCCCATCGCTCCAAGAAGGCCCGCGGCTATGACGCCTCGAATTCGCCTAGGCGCTCTCGATGAGGCGCCTCGTTTGGCGATGTTTTCTCGCTCCACAGTGTTCTTTTGTTTCATGATGACTCCTTGTTTCATGGTGTTTCTTTGTTGATGGTGAGGGCCATGTAGCCGTCTTCGAGGTTCGGTTCGACCGGTTCCGCGCCGTCGGGCGGCGTGTCGGTGACGATCCTGTATTGGGTTCCCCCGGGCACGGTGAGAGCGTTGACCACTGCCGCGTGCTCCGGAAGCCGAGCGCTGCGCGGGTCAGTCAGCCACGTGCGGCCTCGGGCTGCTTCGATGAGGCCGCCCGTCGGGCCGTCGTAACGGGTGCGTCCATGTCCCAGAACAAATATGTAGGGGCACGTCTGGGCGACGTCGTCGAGAATGTGGGTGGACAAGATCACGGTGCGTTCAGCGCCGAGCCCCGCCAACAAGGTCCTGAAACGTATGCGCTCTTCAGGGTCCAAGCCGGCGGTGGGTTCGTCGACGATGATGAGCCGAGGCTCCCCCATAAGGGCCTGCGCTATGCCCACCCGGCGCCGCATCCCGCCAGAGAACCCTCCTATGCGTCTGTTCTTGGCATCGGTGAGCCCAACACGGGCCACGAGCTGCTCGGCTTGACTGCGGCGTGCGGAGCGCTTGTCGATCCCCTTGAGGATGCCGACGTAGTCCAGAAACTCCAGCGGCGTGAGATTCGGGTAGGGTTCGACGTGCTGGGGGAGGTAGCCCAGGATGCCCTTGACCGCACGACGGCTCGCCGAAGCGCTGAGATCCTGACCGTCGATGAATACTTTTCCCTCCGTGGGCTGAATAATGCCGCACAGCATGCGCATGAGCGTGGTCTTGCCAGCGCCGTTCGAGCCGAGCAAGCCAATCATCCCGGTGGGAAGATCGATGGTGACGTCGTCGAGAGCCTTCGGCTTGCCCCGAAAGTTCTTTGTGACGTGGTTGATGGAGATGTACATGGGATGATTCCTCTCAACGATCCCGGAAGCGTTCGGACAAACGGGAGCCGATGGCTAGAAGCACGACGATCAGAGTGAACTGCCACAGCAGAGAAACGGTGGCCGTAACCGGCCCAGGAGAAGAACTGAGCGGACCTGTGAGCGCATACAACGGTCGCGAATCGAAGTAACCCTGGGCGACGGCGTCCCCGGTGACCCCGAAGATCGTGCCCTCGGGAGCAGGCACGGGAATCGCAGGGGTCGAGAATACAAGGTAGAACCAAGCGAGAACAGCCACGATGCGCGCGAAGGCCTGCGGCAGAAAGGACCCCATGAAAGCCGAGATCGCAATCGAGCACAGCATCGCGGGCGCAATCGTCGATGCCGTCACGGCGAGGGCCAGGGGCAGCCCGTCCCATTTCCCCTGGACCGTCTGAATCGTTCCCATGACGAGAAGGAAGGCCAGGGGCGGCACGATGACTACAGCGAATGGCCCCAGCACCCGCGCCATCCGGAGCTTCATGAAGCCGACCGGAGCGGACGACTCCAGCTCGCCGATGCCAAGGCGGGCGGGAGCGGAGAGAAGGCTGGTGAACGCCGCGGCATAGGCGATGCCGACGAAGATGACCATGACCTGCGCCTTGTAGACGAGGTCTCTGACGTCTCCGGTATTCGGCGCTTTTCCTCCGAAGCTCAGCAAGACGGCGAACAGCGTCAACGGTATCGACGTGTACCACAGCGTTTTCTGTCTCCACGCTATTCGTGCGTGGACGCGTAAGAGATCGACGAAAGTCATGCCGCTGCCACCGCCTGCGATATGTTGCGCTCGGCGTCGCCGAGCCTGCGCCACGCCCGAACGGCCAAAATCGTTGCGATCAAAACGGGTATTCCACGCCGCAAGAGCAGAGGCTCCACATACGGATCCCACAGCGCGGCCAAAAACAGCCAGGTTGCCGTGACAACGATCGTGGTGGAAGACGCCGATCCCGTGTAAGCCGCAGCGCCGAATGCGGCAGCGGCGATCGTTACTGCCGATCCGATCGGTATGACGACGGTGATCCACCCTTTGTCTTGCATCCACACGCCGGCCACATGCAGCGGCGCGAACATGACAACGGCTCCGATCACCGCGGACGCGGTCACAGCCACCGCGCGAACCACTTGCACGCGTCGGAATGACGCCGGCGTAGCCTCATGAAGCTCGACCAACGGATCGCCCGTCAGCACGATGGCCACGGCCACGCCGCTACAGATGACGAAAATCTGCCCCAATCCGAACGCCAGTGCCATGCCTTGCATCGAGGACCACGCGGCCGCAGCCAACCTGCCCACAAGCGCGGTGACGACCGCAGCTACGAGCGGTATGGCCAAGGCGGCGCGAACTCGTCGCAGCTGTGCCGCAAGGAACGAGACCGACATGCAAACTCCTTTCCCGTCTAACTCACTGTCGTTGTGTGAGTAGCGAGCCAGGGCCGACCGGTTCACGAAAAGTCACCCATCCCTCGACGAAGCCACTGCTCGCGGGGCAGAAAACGCTGCGCAGGCGATCAAGGCCAGGCCAAGGGCAACGACCCCCAGAGGGGTGATCGCCTCCTGCAGCGAACCCGAAGGGCCGAGGCCTAGCGGCGAAGAGGACGGCCCAACGACGGCGGAGACGGCCAGCCCCACCACGACGCCTGCCCACGGGGCCACCCAGATGGAGAGAAACGCCACTGTGCCCGCCACCGCCGCCATCGGGACCAGCCACCCCGCGAGAATCGGACCGAAGACGTCTGCCGTGCCCCACGTGGCAGCGGCTGCGGCGCCCAGGAGTCCCGTCGCGGCGTCGAGTGCCAGCACCGCGGCCACCCGGGCGAGCACCACCGCCGACGGTCCCAATGGCGTGGCCAAAGCGACGGCGTCCTGGCGGATTCGGGAAAGCGCTGTGGTAACCGTCAGGTTGACGCCGAACAGGGCCAAGGATGCGAATCCCCCCACGGCGGCGCTCGGTCCCATGGTCACGCTGAAGAATCGGGCCACAAGCGCCGCGAACGTCGCGGTCAGCAAAGCCAGCGGAACCACCAGCCATGGCACGACTCTCAATTGCGCACGCCCCAGAGCCGCCGCCAGCCGGAGGCTTTGCCGCGCCGTTCGCCGTCGGCGCTCGAGCGGCGACCGCGAAGCAGCCACCCGGCGGCGCACGCGCTCGTAGCCGGGCGGCTCGCTCCGTTCGAACTCCCACTGGCGCAAAGCGGCTTTCAACGTCTCGCTTTCGCGTTGTCCGCGCTCAAACATCGCCCCTCCTCAGTGCCTCGTCAGCGTCTCTTTCAACAGCCGCCGCGCCCGTGAAACACGGCTTTTCACCGTGCCGACGGGTATTTCGAGCACTGAAGCGATCTCCCCGTATGGCAATTCGTGCAGCCAGGCGAGGCCGACCACCTCGGCGAGGTCCTGGGGCAGAGACCTGAGAGCCCCAAGCAATTCGTCGACGCCGGTCGCCATCGCGACCAGGTCGGCAGGATCGGCGGCATCGTCGACCAGACATTCGACCTCCTCGTCCAAAGGCGCCGTCGGTATCTTCCGCCGGCGAGTGTGCGTCCAGATCTGACGCTTGGCAATCCCCAGAAGCCAGGTGAGAATCCTGCTGTCGCCCCTGAAGGCGGGGGCCGATCTCCAGCACCCCAGCCACACGTCCGCGCTGATTTCCTCAGCGTCGCCCCGGTCGTCGCTTCGGGCGAGAACGAAAGCGAACACTACAGCCGAGTATCGTTGGTACAGCTCGGCGAATGCGTGCTCATCCCCTTCCCCCACGGCTTCGAGAAGCTCGGCGTCGCGATCGGTCTCGGTGTCAGCGGCCAAGGTGAGACGACTCCCCGCGCGCCAAGTTTGTACAGCCGTTTCGCTTCGTCACCGGGTCTCTCCTCTTCTCGGGACGACAATGACCATCCGAACTCGTTCGTTCGTTGAGTTCGTAGCGACGCACCGCGCAGCGGTTCACGCGCCGCTCGATTCTGGAATCGAGCGGCCTTCGGCCAGACTACTAGTCACCGCCGCCAGCCGCTGCTCGCGCGTCCGCCGTCGTTCGAGGCGGCACGTCGGTTCGGACGGTTTTCGTCAGGCAGGCGCTTCTTGGATCGCCCGAGCCACCTCGTAGGGCGTCGAAGAGGAGACCCCTCGCTTGAATGTTTGAGACGCGGCTTCGAAGACTTCGCGGACTGTGGGTTTCAGCACGGTGTGGCCGTCTTCCACGAGGGTCGCGACATTGCGCTGAACCGCCGGCTTCGCCCACATGGCGCCGTTCATAGCCGGAACGATCACGGAAGGCGCGGGCATCGCGATGAGCATGAGCTCCACCGCATTGCGCGCGCTTCCCGTCGCCGCACCGGCGAGGAAGTTCGCCGTCGCGGGAACCACCGCCATTCGCTGGTATTCGCGGCTCAGAGCGATGTGGTTTCGCGCCATGGGAAGTTCGACGAACACTTCGTTGACGATCGCTTCGAGCGACGCCGGAGACGTCATCGCCGCGGCAGACGGGGAGAGCACCACGCCGATTCTCTCGGCTCCGGCGGATCGCATGGCCATGATGTACTCGCCTATCGAAAGCATCTGCAGCGCTCCGGTGCAGCCGAGGAGTACTCGTTCCACGGCGGCGCTTTTCTTGGCATTCGCGCCCGCCTGGGCAGTCGCCGCGTCTTCGGCGGCGACGTCGTCTTCGCTGTCTGCCATGTTTTCCCTTTCTCTCTTTCGCGCCGGCCGGGCGGCGAGCCTTCGCGCCGAACGCCTCCATCCAGCGAGTGCGCCCATCGCTCCTAGGAAAGAGCGAACACGCGGTCCCACGCCGGCAAGTCGCTCGGGTCGTCCAGGCTCAATGAATAGAGGACCGCGGCAACTCCGGACGCGCCTTCGAGCAACCCCACGCTATCGACTCTCTTGTAAGAGTCGGCTTTTTGCCAGCCTTCGGGACTGTCCGGCATCCAGTGGCGGAATATGAAGGGAGCATCCGGCTCGGCCATGTCATCGATGAGCTTTGACGCCATCGTCAACGCAAGTTGTCTCAAACGTTCGTCGCCGCGGATCAGCCATGCCCGATGCAGCACGTGCAGGGCGCCGGAGTATCCGTGGCAGAAGGTCGGTCCGTCGAGCCTCCATGCGTGCTCGGGAGCCTGCAGGTGGCCCACGAGCGCATCCACCGCGGTATCGACGACGCCGGGGTCGCCGAGCAACCTCCCTGCCCGCATCAACGTCAAGGCGACTCCCGGAGTGCCATAGCACCATGCCGCCCTGGTGAATTGAGGCGGAGCGTTTCGCGGAGAGCCGTTGAGCTCCGCGGGAATCCGAGCCGGCCAGTAGGGGACGCCATCGACTTCCTGCCGCCACATCGCCATCCAGTCGACGGCTCTGCGGAGGGCGTCTTCCATTTCGGGGGTGAGGCTCGCCCTCTCGGCCAACGTCGTCAGAGTGGCGACGACGCCGGTGACGCCGTGGGCCATGCCAAGGTTGAGGTCGCCGTGAGGATAGGTTTCGCGGTCCTCTGCAATCGGCTCGAGCTCGGACGGCACCCACCAACCGGGAAGTCCGGATTCGCGCCGCTTCAAAATGTGTGAGCAAAGGTAGCCGTTCGTGGCCTCGACCGCGCTGCGGGCGTCCTTGGACGGCTCGTCCATGAGAACCCTGAGCACGCCCGTCACCCCGTGCATTATGTCGTAGGCGAGCCAATGCACGCCGTCTTTCAGCGCCTCCGCGTACGCTCGCACAGCCTCTGTCTGCGTCGCCGCCAATCGAGTGGTCAGTTTTTCGCGCAGCCCCGGATAGTTCTTTCCCACCCCGGACGCCCCCTGCGCGGCGGCCAAGATGCCCGCGGGGCCTCCCATGAGGCCGCCCCGCGAATTCCACGTAGCCGATTCAAGGGCCGCCTGCAGGTGCCTATGGGCCAGCTGGAGACAGCGCGGGTCGGATCGCGCGAGCAATGAGTACATGAGGGCCGTGCCCGCCAAACCGTTGCTCAGCGTTCCGGGCAGCCACATCGACGAGCCGAAGATGGGTTCGACGTTGCCCGGACGATCCACGATTTGCCTGTCGGCCTCCGCGTCCCCAAGCCGTTCTGCCACGTCGTTTGCCAGCTCACCGGCCCTTCTTCGCAAATTCTCGGGTAAAAGCCGCCGGGATTCCCGTTCGCTCCCTTGGCTCTCGCCAATCGTGCGCTCCACGTGGTCCGCGCTCACGCGCTTCGCTTCATCCGTGCTCACGCGCTTCGCTTCATCCGCACTCATTCGCCGCCTCCCGCGCGCTGCGTTCTCTGCTCAGGCGCGCCGCAACGGAACGCAGAATGCCGAGCAAACGTTGTTCGTTGGCCTGATCGGGGCCGAACACTCTGTTGAATGTCATGTGCATGTAGCTTCCGACGATTCTGAAGGCCGAAACATGCGCATTCCCCGCGGCAACGACGCCGGCGAAGCCTTTTCCGGCCAGGAACGGCGCCGTCCGTCCAAGGCCATGTCGGCGGAGCGAATCGTCTCCCCGTTGGTCCCGCAGAAGGTGCGAACGCACGATCTCGCTCCATCTCTCTCGATGCCGGTCATACGATTCATCTCCGCGGCTCGAGGCCAGTCCCATCTTCCTGGTCCATGTCTCGAGGATCGCAATGGGGTCATCGATTGCTTCCGCCGCATCCCCGATTGCCTCGGGACTGTCGGCAGCCTCAACGGCCTCGTCCATTCCGATTTCATCCAACGCAGAGCCGAATCCCTGAAAAAATTTCACGAATGTTTCAGTCCAGGAGAGCACAACGTACTCTTCCAATCCCGAAAACAGGTCGCAAGAAGGACCTCGCAGCGCTTTGAGCACAGCCAGGGAGTCTTCCGAGAAGACGTCATGCGTCGTGTCCAACAGGTCGACGCCGCCGTATCGCTCGAACTCGGGAACGTATCCGTCCTGCACGAACGTCGTCGCCCCCGCCCCTTCGCAGATCTCCCGCAAAATCCCCTCGAACTCCGCGGGCTGCCCTTGGCCGTCGGACTCCGAAGAGTTTTGAAACCGGACGCGCAAATGGGAGCCGACGCCGTCGATGTATCGCACGAAGAAAGGCGTGGCGCCGCCCGCTTCTGCGATCCGTTCCACCGCTTCGCCGATCTTCCCTTTGAGCAAATGCGTGATCTCGTCCGCCGGCGTGTAAAGGCGGAATGAATGCCACTGGGAACCAGGAAGATACCGCAGTTCGGGAGTCGCGTCCACGCCCAGGAGGAATCGTTCGGGTGCGAAGGCGGAGGCGGCGTCTCGCCTCTTGAAGGAAAGGACGAGTTCGCTGACGTACACGTCCTCGCCGTCGGACAGCCACCCCCAGGCGTCGCGAGGCGTCTGCGCGCCCCCGGGAAGCTCTTCGAGCACCAGGTTGTCGGCTTTCGCCAGTTCGGCTTGCAAAAGTTCGACGTCCCCCGGGTTCTCGGTGTCCAATAGGAGGCGCAGATCCATGGTGACGGCGAGGCAGTGCCTGGGAACTCCCCATCGCTCTTTCCACCGGTTGAACGTTTCCAGGCAGTCGGAGCCCTTGAGGAAGCCCGAGCGTTTGAGCTCTTTGAGAGACCATCGCGCCGGGCTTAGAACGAAGCGGCCATGGCGCACCCTCGGAACGAACGGAAAATAGCCCAGGCGCCCCCAATCCCATGGCTCCCATAGGCGTTGGAGCTCGGTTTCCATATCGGCCAAGAACCGAACGGCATTCGGCGCCTGCGCCGGAGTGTAGACCGAGTTGCGCGAATGGATGCGGACGGCTCGCCCGTCCGACATATCGACGGGGAAGAGCCCGTCCATAGTCGCCTTGACGCCGATTCTTGAGAGCGGGACGTAGTCGGTCCCCGCCGCGTGAGGCGTGTCGACGCCGATGAGCTTCACGCCCAAGGGCCGAGTGTTGACCAAGTTGGTGGCCGCGTGCGACCGCGGGTAGTAGGACAACGAGGCGCTGTACTCACGTTCGTCGTCGACGAAGGGTCGCAGTTCGGGGTCCTCGTTCATTTCCGGCAGCAGACCGAGGAATCTTCCCGTCGTACACAAGGAAGAGTGCGTTCCTGGATTGCTCCCGAGCGATACGCGGTAGTCCCCCTCAGCCAGTCGCGACCACGATCGAGCAGCCAGATTGAGGTAGAGTTCGGCCGCCAGCTGGCACTCGCTCTCGTCGAACGGTCCGTGGGAAAGTTCGTCTATGTCGGCCTCGGTCAGGCTGATTTCTCGGCCGCCCTCAGCGAGCGCCTTGCTGTACAGGGCGGCCAGCCGCTCTTCGCGTTTTTCGTTCACCTCGTCGGGAGGAGGCGGTTTCTTCTCCGCAACCTGTTTCGGCCACGAGTAGTCTTCGGGAACGCCGATTCCCCGGGCGGGGTCAACCAGCGTCAACAAAGGAACAGTTCGTTCTATCCCATACCGTTCCAAGAAGTCCATATGGTATTTGCGCAATCCTCGCATGCCCAGCCGCATGTGGGACAGCCTCTGCAGGATGTGCATTCCCTCTTCGGCATCTTGACGAATGCGATCGGGCAACCGCAGCTGAACACCGCTGTTGAGAACAAAGTGGATCCTGTTTCCGGCGCCGTCAGCTTTGTCCGCACCGTCGACTTCCGCCATAGCCGCGTACGTGCGCGAATACTCCTCGCCGGCGTCGTCCGCAGTCGCCGGCCCGCTCAACGCGCGAATGCGGCGGTGTATGTCCAATAGACCCTCCGCATCGACACCTGCTCTTTGCAGTGACCGCACCACTTCTTCGAGCGGGTCTCCTCCGGTCAGCTTGGGCTTCAGGCTGGTGTAAAGGATTTCCAGTCCGACGAGACGCGCCACTAGGCCAAGCACCCCGCCCGGGCTCGCATGAAACTCCTTCGCGACCCCTTCGCAAAGATCCTCGACGGCGATCCCATCGTTCCCACTGCATTTGTCGAGCACGCAGTCCAGCACCGGCGTTCGCCCGATGGCCGTTCGGGACTGCGAAACGTCCGCTCGGTCCGCACCGAAGACGAGGATCTCGTTGGCTCTCCAACGCAAGAGGGGATTGCGGCACACGGTCAACCCCTTCAGCACTTCGAGGCGCTGTTCCAGCGATCGGACCACGGGCGAAAGCCACCGGAAGTCGGCGACGGCCTCCCGACGCCCCTGCGTGAACCTCACCCGCGAATCTTCGGGGTCGCCCGCGAATTCGCCGACGGAAACGCCTGCGAACAGACCGAAAGGAGTGGGACGGGAGGATATGCGGTTCAAGAACTTCCTCGTCGACAACGCCACGCGGCGAAGCCGGTTTGGCTTCATCGATGCGGGATCTCCGAGCGCGCGCTGGACGGATTCCCATAAAGCTGGAGCGGCATGGACGACCGCCTGCGCAAAGGCTGGGTCGCGATATGCGTCGCGAATGTACTCGACCAGGCCTTCACGCCCCGCAGCAGCCAAAAGAACGTCGTTTTCAGCCGGGGCGAGGCGCAGGGGGCGAGCCGCTGTCCTCAACGTGAAATGCCGCGCAGCTGCGAGCAGGCTGAAACTTCCCTCCACTGTCATTTCCTTCAGAACTCCTACCTTTTCAGAGACCGACCATTTGCCTTGTTCGTCGGTGATGGAGGATGATATGTACAACGTTGAAATACTCGGCTCGAGTCGATTCCCGTGGGAATATCTCGGCAAGAGCCGAGCGTTGGAGCGCACGTGGATGTGATGGCGTATAGGGATGATAGCTACCACGCCATCACATCCGCCTTGTATGGGCCGACGGTTCGGCATCGCCCCTGAACCTTCGCAGGCCCAGTCGCTTTCCAAGCGAAAGGGCTGCTGCCCCGCACCGGAGCTATGGCGCCCTTCATAGTTGAGGCCGACGGGCGTGGCGTCGCACAGGGACGATAGAGCCGCCACGTTGCCACGACGCCCCACGGCTCAGCGCCAGCGGCTACAGAAGCCTCCGTCACCCGGACTCGTGCAGCCATAAGTGCGGAACCAACCGCTCATGGCTTGTTGCTTATCGGTCGATTCAGTCGGCATTGCATCGACGTCGACCTCAAAATTAAATACTATGCCATTGCAAATGAATGGCAATATCGCCCGCTGCCGCGTCCAAATCGCTTTGACCGCACGCGCCCGCGTTCAAGTTTGCTTCGAGAGCGACAAAACGACCGGAGTGAGCATGGTGGCGTATAGGGATGACAGCCGCCACGCCACCACACTCACTCACGACTCAGCAGCAGAAGCTGCAGAAGCTTCCGCCTCCCTGGCTCGTACAGAAAGCGGTGCAGAGGCTGACGCTCGTGATTTGCGGGGTCGCCGCAGCGGCGGGCATCGCGTCGATGTCGACGTCCAGGTCGAGCATCGTGGTTTCCATCATTGCTGTCATTGTTCCGTTCACCTCCTTTCCATTTTCGGAGCACACGGCGCAAACAAGCTCGTAATTGAAGCCCTTGACACAACTCCGATTAGCGAAACATATACGGAGCTTCATCTTGGATTAGATGAATACCCGACGAACGATTGCCAATCAGAAAAGCATGGATTGCGATCAAGTCCGAGCTAGCGAACTCCGTACGCTTTTATCTGCACGTTTAGCTTAACCGAACGCAAGCGTAGAGTAAATGTAATCTGGATCACGTTCAACATCAAATCTTGAGGTTCTTAAAACAATATCTTGGGAATTTTTTAACCGTTTCTCGTCCCGGGAACGCTTAGCATGCCCGATCTGAGGAAAGTTAGCTTTCCTTCCGCACTGCGAAGTAAGTGGCTGACGCCCCTCCGTCGAGAGTCCTTGGTTCGCATTCGAAACAACGCGAAAAGTCTCCAAGTCGTCGGGGAAAACCCGCTCGCATTGAACTCGAAGAAACGCCGGGTGTAACGTAGGCCGCATATCATGAGGTTTCGGTGCGTGAAGGGGACGGCCGAGACTCTCACCATTTCGGTCACTTTCAGACCGTAACCAACGGAGGTACGGCCAGGGGCAGATTCCCTCGCAGAAAGGAGACCCCATGATCCACGCCGCTTACACGCCGTCGACGACGGCGGTGGGATCGTCGCTCGCCTTGACGGCGCTGCTCGGCCTTCTGCCGCTCGTCGTCTTTTTCGTTCTTCTGGGCGTATTCAAGGTGAAAACGCACGTGTGCGCGATCATTTCGCTCGCGGCGGCCCTCGCTGCCGCAATCCTCGCCTTCGGCATGCCCGTCGACCTCGCGTTGCTTTCCGCGACCCAAGGCGCAGCCTTTGGCCTCTTTCCGATCGTCTACATCGTCATCATGGCCGTGTGGCTCTACAATCTGACGGAGAAAACGGGACGCTCGGAAGACGTCAGGCGGGTATTCGCAGCCGTCGGCAAGGGCGACATGCGGGTTCAGGCGCTCCTCATCGGCTTCTGCTTCTGCGGCCTCATGGAAGGCCTCGCGGGTTTCGGCGCGCCTGTCGCGATATCCTGCGCCATGCTGCTCGCCCTCGGCGTCCCCGCGATCAAGGCGGCGCTCGTGACGATGGTGGGCAACGCCCTCAACGTCTGCTTCGGCGCGATGGCCATCCCGGTGACCACCGCGGCGAAGCTCGGCAACTCCTCCGCCGACGCCGTCGGCGCGACCCAAGGCCGCATCACCCCGCTCTTCCTGTGCTGGATCCCCGTGCTCCTCCTCGGCATCCTCGACGGCAAACGCGGAATGAAACAGGCGTGGCCCGCCGCGCTCGCGGCCGGCGTGACCATGGGGCTGGGCCACATCTTGGCCGCAAACTTCCTTTCCTACGAGCTGACGGCGGTTTTCGCGTCGCTGCTCTCCTTCGCCTCGGTCACCCTCCTTCTGCGAGCGTGGCGCCCCCGAACGCCTGAGGAACAGCTGTCCGAGACGTCCTCGGAAAAGCTCAGCGGCTCGCGCGTGGCCCTGGGGCTCCTGCCCTACTGGCTCGTGGTCGTCATTTTCGCCGTCGCCAAGCTGTGGACGGCGGGAATCGACGTGCCCAAGGCACTCGAATCGACGGACGTGACGTTCGGCTGGCCGGGGCTCGACGGTCAGCTCATAGATGCCAAGGGGCAGGCCGTCAAGGCAACACAGTTCACGTTCAGCTGGCTTTCCTCGCCGGGGACGATGCTCCTGCTGACCGGGCTGATCGTCGCCCTCGTCTATGGAAAGAGCAGCTCCGGCGGAAAATACCCCTTCTCCTTCGGCAAGGGAATGACGACGCTGTGGAAGACGGTCGCCGACCTCAAGCTCGCCATCCTCACCATCGCCGTCGTCATGGCGCTCGCATACGTCATGAACTTCTCGGGCCAAACGGTGGCCATCGGCACGTGGCTCGCCGCGGCGGGCGGGGCGTTCGCCTTCCTCTCGCCCATCCTCGGGTGGGTCGGCACCGCCGTGACCGGTTCGGCGACGTCGGCCGGCGCCCTGTTCGCGAATCTCCAATCGACGGCCGGAGCGAAGGCCGGAATCAGCACTCAGCTGCTCTTGGCAGCCAACGAAATCGGAGGTGGCATCGGAAAAATAGTCAGCCCTCAGAACCTCGCAATCGCGGCCACGGCGATCAAGGAGCCCGGATCCGAATCGACGCTCCTGCGCAAAGCCGCCCCCTACTCGATCGCTTTCATCGCGCTGCTCGGCATGATCGTGGTGCTTGCCTCGAGCGGGACGCTGGGGTTCCTCATCACAAACTGACGCCAGAGTTCCATCCGCACGGTAGGCAAAGGGCTTCCGCCCAGCCCAAGCCCCTCAACAGAAAAGGCAAACGTATGAAAATCGCACTGTTTTCAACGTGCATCGCGGACGTCATGTTTCCGCAGGCGGCGCAGGCGACCGTCCATTTGCTCGAACGTCTAGGGCACGAGGTCTACTTCCCCGAAGAGCAAGGCTGCTGCGGCCAAATGCACGTCAACACGGGTTACTATCCCGAGGCCATGCCGCTTATTCGCAACCACGTCAACACCTTCACCCCCGTGCTCGACGGGCAGTGGGACGCCATCGTCGCCCCATCGGGCTCGTGCACGGGATCGCTCCGGCATCAGGCGTCGCTCGTGGCGAGAGACCAGGGCGAGCCGCAGCTCGCGGTCTACGCGGAAGCGCTCGCCAAGAAGACCTACGATCTTCCCGAATTGCTCGTCAACGTGCTCGGAATGGTCGACGTCGGCGCCTATTTCCCTCACAGGGTCACGTATCACACCACGTGCCATTCCCTGCGGATGGCACGCATAGGCGACACCGCCACGCGGCTCATTGCCGCCGTCCGGGGCATCGACTACGTGCCGCTGCCCGATTCCGACGTCTGCTGCGGCTTCGGAGGGACGTTCTCGCTGAAGAATCCCGAGGTCTCGGCTGCGATGCTCTCCGACAAGATGGCGAACATCATCTCGACGGGCGCAGAGATCGTCGTGGCAGGCGACTATTCGTGCCTGATGAACATCGGCGGAGGCCTGGCGCGCTCCGGCTCCGGCATCAGATCGATGCATCTGGCCGAAGTCCTCGCTGGAACCGAGGAATCCCCCTGGTTCGCCCCCGCGACCAACACGAAGGTAGGTGCATGATGGGAGCCGTCTCTGATTTCGCCAAGAGATTCCGCCCCTCGACGTGGACGGAGAAAGACGCCGAAGAGGCGAAGCTCGGCTGGCATCCGGGCCACCCGATTCCCGACGATCCGCTGCAGTGGGGCGAGCATTTTCCCCGGGCTGCTCACGAGACCCTCAAGAACACCCAGATGCGGCGCAACCTCGGATATGCGACGGGCAAGATCCGGGCCAAGCGCAATCTGCGGGTCGAGGAAATGCCCGATTGGGAAGGCCTTCGCGAGGCGGCGTCGAACATCAAGAGGGCCGTGGCAGCCGACTGGGTGAGGCTCCTCGAGCAATTCGAAGAAAACGTCACCAAGCGCGGCGGCGTGGTCCACTGGGCGCGCGACGCCGAAGAGGCCAACGCAATCGCGCTCAACCTCATTTCCGCCAAGGGAGTGGACGAAGTTGTCAAGGTCAAGTCGATGGCAACCCAAGAAATCAACCTCAACGAGCATCTGGAAGAGCACGGGATCAAAGCGTGGGAGACTGACCTGGCCGAGATGATCGTCCAACTCTCGGAAGACATGCCCTCGCACATCGTCGTCCCCGCGATCCATCGCAACCGCGCCGAAGTGAAAGCCATCTTCGAGGCGAGGATGGAGGAGGCTCAGGGTCTGAGCGACGAACCGCGCGTCCTCGCCATGGCCGCTCGCGCGCACCTGCGCAAAAAGTTCCTGACGGCAAAGGTCGCACTCTCGGGCGCAAACATCGGGGTGGCCGAAACCGGCACGGTGGGAATCTTCGAGTCGGAAGGGAACGGCAGAATGTGCCTGACCCTTCCCGAAACCCTCATCACGATCATGGGAATCGAGAAGCTCGTGCCGCGGTATCGCGACATCGAGGTCATCGGCCAGCTTCTGCCGAGGTCGGCGACCGGCGAGCGCATGAACCCGTACACGTCGTTCTGGACGGGCGTCACCGAAGGCGACGGGCCACAGGAGTTTCACATCATCCTTCTCGACAACGGGCGCACCAACGTGCTAGCCGACGAGATCGGACGCGAGGCCCTCAAGTGCATCCGCTGCGCCGCCTGCATGAACATCTGCCCCGTATACCGCCACACGGGCGGGCACGCCTACGGCTCGGTGTATCCGGGCCCGATCGGCGCCGGCCTCACACCGCAGCTGCTAGAGGCCTACGATCGCAGCGATCCAGCATCCAGTCTGCCTTTCGCCTGCTCCCTGTGCGGTGCGTGCGGAGACGTCTGCCCGGTCAAGATCGACCTTCCGAACATCCTCGTCCATCTGCGCCACAAGTCGGTCGAAGCCAACCGCGGCGGCATTCCGAACATCTGGGACGTGGGCATGGCCGTCTCGTCGAAGGTCATGCGTTCGGGCAAGGCGATGGAGGCCGCAGGCAAAAGCGTCCAGGCTGGGCGTCTGATCGCCGGACCCAACCTGAAGATCAGCCGCGTTCCGCTTCCGGTTGCGAAAGCATGGACGAGGGTGCGCGACGTTCCGGCGCCGCCCGCCCAAAGCTTCAGGCAATGGTGGAAGGCGCGCGAAGAAGAGGAGGGCGGACGATGAAGGCGGCCAAAAGCGCACGCGAGGAGATCTTCCGCCGAATCCGAGCGGCGGGACCCATCCCCGTGCCCGAGATTCCGCGGGACTATCGCACAAGAGGCAACGGATCGGACGTCGTGGCCGAGATGGAGGAGAAGCTCGTCGATTACACGGCGAAGGTCACCCATGCGGCCACCGCCGCCGACGTGCCGGCCGCCATCGCCGAGGCGCTGTCGGACGCGGCGAGCGTCGTCGTGCCGCCCGGGCTTGACCCCGCCTGGGCGGAGGCAGCCGGGAAGGGCCGCGAGATTCACGTCGACGAGCCGCCTTTGACCAATGCCGAGCTGGACCGGATCGACGCCGTCGTCACCGCCTCGCGCGTGGCCGTTGCCCTTTCGGGCACGATCATGCTCGACGGCGCGCCGGACATGGGCAGGCGCGCGATCTCCCTGGTCCCCGACACCCACGTGGTGGTGCTCAAGGCCTCGGACATCAAGGCGACGGTCCCCGAGGCCGTCGCCGTGCTCGGCGAGAATCCGACGCGTCCGACCACGTGGATCGCCGGCCCCTCGGCGACCTCGGACATTGAGCTGGTGCGCGTCGACGGCGTCCACGGCCCGCGCAATCTTCGCGTTATCATCGTCGACGATGGAGAAGACAACTCAAATAACTGACGTCGTCGCCTTCCACGGCGAAGGCCCGGCTTGGCATGCCTCGTGGGGCGGACTGCGGATCGTCGACATGCTCGCGGGCGACATCCTCACGATCGGCTCAGACGGAAGCGTCGATCGGCTGCCGACCGGTTCGTCAGTCGCGGCCTTCGTGCGGCCTCGCGCGGGCGGCGGGTACGTCGTGGGCGTCGAGCGCGGCATCGCCCTGGCCGATTCGGCCTTCGGCGCGCCCGTCCCGCAAGCCGAGATGTGGGCGGACCCCGGCGTTCGCATGAACGAGGGCGGCGTCGACCTTTCGGGCAGGCTGTACGCCGGGTCCATGCCGTACGACAAGACCCCGGGCGGCGCCAAGCTCTACCGCATCGGGGCCGACGGCGCCGTCGACGTCGTGCTAGATTCCGTCACCACGTCCAACGGCATCGACTTCACGGCCGACGGAAGGTTCGCCTACTACAACGACACCGCCACGGGCGGAACGAGCGTATTCGACGTCGACGAATCGGGAAGCCTCGTCAACCGCAGACTTTTCCACGACGGCGACGGCGGACGGCCCGACGGCCTCTGCGTCGATTCCGAGGGCAATGTGTGGTGCGCGATGAACCGGGTCGGCAAAGTGCGCCTCTACTCCCCCGAAGCCGAGGTGCTCGGCGAGTGGGAGCTTCCCGTGCGCGGGGTGACGGCGGTGACCCTCGGCGGGGAGGACCTTCGCGACGTTTTCATCACGACGTCGCGCGAGACGGCCGACGAGCCGGGCGCGGGCGCAGTCTTCCACATGCGGGCGGAGGTCGCGGGCCAGCCGCTGCGCGCATTCGCCGGCTGAGCGAGCGGAGGCGGCGAACAGACGGACCGCACACGCGCCCACAGGCCGACCTCGCATGTGCCCCTTCAGGCCAACTGCGCGTGCGTCCGCAGACCGACGTTGCACGCAGATTGGGGTTGAAAGCGAGGACAGAATCGCCGTCATCAGCCTCGCAAGAAAACGCATGACGCCTCCGGACCCATGGCGTCCTCGCCAGACTTGATGCGCGTCGTCGTCGCGCAAACGGGATCAAAGAAACGGGGCGCGGGCTGCCTTCCAGCAAAACCCGCGCCCCGCCTTTCGCGGACGCTGCGTTTCAGTGCGGAGGCGCTTCAGCGGCCGCCGCTGTCTGTTGCTTCGCCCTACTGTCCGTTGCTGTCGCCCTCGGCGGTGATCCAGTAGCCGCGCTGCTTCCACACGGAGGCGAGGCCGTTGCCATGGACCCAGCCCTCGTAGTTGCGAGTGTGCTGTGCGATGGCGAAGGTCCGGTACGTTCCATACTCGTCGCTGACGACGTCAGCCTGCTCGGTCACGAATGCGGTGTGGTAGACCTTGCCGTTCGAGTAAGCCAAAGCCACGAAGGATCCGCGGTGGACGCGAGAGGCAAACTCGGTCCAGCTGGTGGTTCCCTGGTTGAGACCCCAGTGGCGGGCAAAGGCGTTGGCCACAGCCCACGAGTAGGTGTGCCTGGTGGAGTTGCCCCACGGGTGCGGGTGCCAGTAGGCGTCGGTGGGCTGCCCGCCGGCCGCGAGAATCTGGGAGGCGAAGTTCGTGCAGTCTGCGTGCTCGAAGTACTTATACTGCTGAGTGTTCGGCGTGAAGGCGTACTTCTTGGCGTAGGCAACGGCCGCATCGACATTGGGAACCGTGAGCTTTTTCGTCTGAGGCTGCGTTGGGGCGGCAGGCGTTGTACTCGGGCTGGTCTGCTGCTCGCCATTCGGATTGGACGGCGAAGCGCTCTGACTCGGCTGGCTCCCATCGGGATTGGACGGCGTTGTACTCGGGCTGGTCTGCTCACCATTCGGAGCGGTCGGCGAAGCGCTCTGACTCGGCTGGCTCCCATCGGGGCTGGTCGGCGTCGCACTCGGGCTCGGCTGCTCGCCATTCGGATTGGTCGGCGAAGCGCTCTGGCTCGGCTGGCTTCCATCGGGGCTGGTCGGCGTCGCACTCGGGCTCGGCTGCGACCCTCCAGGGTTCATCTTCAGACCGCCGGTCATCGAGTCGAGCTTCTGGGTGAGAGCGACGTTCTTCTTGGAAGCCGCCGGAATCGTGCTGTCCAGAATGCCTCCGGTCCGGATGATCGCCGAGACGTTTTTGGTCTTCGTCGCGTAAACGAGCTTGGGAAGCACCTGCTCCGTCTTCGCGTTGTCGGCGGGAGCCGCAAGGGTGGAGGAGAAATCGGCGACGGCGAAGATCTCATCCGAAGACACAGGGGTGTTCGCGGCCATGACCTGATCCGAAAGGGCATTGACGTACTGCGTGGCGGTCTGCTCCGAAAGGTCCGGGAGCTTGAAGTGCGCACGGATCTTTGCAATGGAGGCTGCATGTGTCGTTTTAAAGCGCGCAAGAGCCGCCGAGGGGTTCGTGTATTGCGGGGTCGCTTCGAGGGTGTATTCCCTCCCGTCAATGGCAAAACGGTAAGAATCTCGCGTGGTCTTGAAACCCGCAATCGAGCGGGCGGGGGCCTTCCTCGTGACCAAATATCCCCTCACGCCGTAGGACCTCTTGGGAGTGTTCGTATTGCCTTGGGATCCCTCGGCCCCTCCTTGGGAATCGCCGGGCGAGCCTGCCGAATTCCCCGAGTTTCCCGGAGCGGGCGTGGGATCCTCGCCTACGCGGAGACCGATGGATTTCCCCGCGGAGGAAGAGACCGGACCCGAAGCGCCGACGTCGGCGACGGCGGGGGCCACGGAGATCAGGGAAAGGAAAGAGGCGATCGCGGACACATGTCGAATCCTGCGTTTCATGTAGATTGCCTTCCGTTCAAAGGATGGTGGTGAGCTTTTCAGCCTTACCTGCGTGAGATCGTGATTTACTTGGCCTACCGCAAGGCGGCTCATGGACTTCAACCATTTCATGGATCGGAAAATGGATGAAGGGACTAAAGGCCTAGGTAGAGGATAAGCTGGAACACAAGGAAAAATCGGGATACGACATCGTTTCGCTAAGAGCGGGACACCACTTTTGATCGGAAGTAAGAGCTGAATATCGATCGAAATATTCGTTATTTATATGCACATCTTTCGGTACGGTTTTTACGATTGCATCTCTTAACACATCAGAAGGTTCGGAACGACGCATTTGCCTTTTTCACACAACCTACTAGTTAGAAAAATCATTACGGCGCAAGTCCACGTCGACTACTTGCAACAACCCCCAAACGACCGCTTTGGCGCACTCAGGCATCGTCGTTGCCCGGAGACCCCGATCAGGCGACAGGCTTTTACCGCGAGTCCTTTGACTGTGAGCTCTTTAGACCCGGTCTCCGTCCGAGCCGCAGCTAAACGATTTCGTCGCGCCAACGCGGAGGCCGCTTGAAGCCGTCAGCAGAGTCGGCGTCTGCGCCTTCGACCTTGCTCTTCACCTTGAGAAGGGCTTCTTTGTAAGCGCCGAGCCGCAGAAGATAGTCCGATCGACCTTCGGCGACGCTCCGTGCCGCTTGTTCCGCTTTGCCTTCCAGACCGCCGCCCACGAAGGCGCCTGCACTCGCAGCGATCTCGCTTTCGCCTTTTGATTCGCGGACCTGTTCGACGGCGGAGTCAAACTTCCACAGCATCGAATCCACGACTTGAGGGTCGTACCGGAGCCTATCGACCATAGTCATTCCTTTCCCTTGGTTTGAGTGGCGACAAAAGAACTTGTCGGGGCGGCGCTGGGCGAACCAGGCGGGGAGTAGGGAGCCCACGTTTCGGGCGGATTGCCATCCTCATGCCGCCCAGTGGTTCGCAGCCGCTCCGGGACAGCCTCCGTCCCAGCTGGCCACCCTTCATACACTTCACCTTTCGCGCACCCCGTATCTATGCGAACAAAACTCTTCACCCTGTACCTAATAAGGATGCGAGCTCCATCTGGGCGTGCAAACACAGCCGATTGCCCTCCGTTCTTTCCCGGAGCTTCCGTTTTTGGAGATCCGAATCCTAGAGGTTTCGCCAACTTGTACATACGGCTTAAGGCCGCCTTCCATTTCTCTGGCGTCAACGGCCCGGCAATGGCGAGGTCATATCTCTCCGAGGCGTACCCACTTGGGCAATGCACTCCGAAATTCTCACCGATCTGGGCATGAACTCGAAGCGGCTCCCATTCGCCGACGCCGAACTCTTTCGACAACATGTCGTAAAACGACAACAGGAGGCCGATAGTCTGACGCCGTTCCTCGACAATCGACAGACTGCTCACCCGTGTGGGCGTAACATCGCCGTTCACGTTCTCATCCTTTCCAGAGACACAGGAAGACAAAAATAGGAGAAGAGCCCCGACAAGGCCGCCAACTGTCGACGGAACACGGCGCATCGTCAACGCTCCGGGAAGTAGATGCCGTTGCCCGCGACAACGCTGGCGATATTCTTCACCGAGGTCCGCATCTGCCCGTTTTCGGCATTGTTCATGTATTCAGAGTGCCCTTTTGATCCGGAATAGTGCACACCGTCAGCATCGGTGGCTTTGTCTGTGCTGAAATGCTCGTAGTTGAGGTTATTATGAGGTTCCGGCGTGGACGGGCCGAAGCTCTGATGCCATCCAGACCACGCCACCTTGTCGTCTTCTGCACCGCCAATGCTTGTGTGACCGGGAACCATGTTGAGCTCCGAGTTCGTCACCGCCTCGAATCCCGGCGATCCGTAGGCGATAAAGTCATCTGGAGCGGTAGTCTGCCTAAGGGCCTTCCCCGCTACCGTTGATCCGTACGAATGACCCGTTACGACCATATGGGGATCGCCTGCATGAGTCGCCTGAAGCCCATCGCACAAACCTGCTAGCTTGCGCGCGCCGATATCCGCTTGTTTCGACCCCAGAACACTTCGATCGGGATTCAAGGACTCTCCCATCGACGGCGCATCGTAATTGAGGTTGTAGACCCCAGCGACTTTCTCGCCTGGACGCCCCGAAGCTCTCAGCTCTTCCCTGCTCGCATCAAGAACCGTATTCATATCCCTGATTCCTCCGCCCCATCGACCGTCACTTTGGACGATGCTTCCATAAACACTGGAGTTCATGCCCGGAGTGTGCACTTGCAGGTGCTTCGCATGATCGACGTCGCCAATCCCCACAGCAGCCCGCAAATGACCGTCCTTGGGAGAATCAAAAGCCATGAGGCTGTAATCGGCCGAGCTCTTGTCAAGAAGCGCATCCAGTTCGGCGGGGCTCTTAGGGCAGGGAAACTTCAGAGACAGAGCATTGAGCTCAGCTCTGCGCTGGAGCAACGCCCGCAGCTCTTTGCTGCGCCGATCAGGGCTTAGAGGATCGCTCTCGCTCAGCTCATGCCGAGGACCCTGCCGGTTCCACGGGCTGTTGTCTCTGACCTCTTTGGCAGCTTTCCTTTCCTCTCTCTGTTTTTCCTTTAGTTCGCGCTCGAGCTCCTCGACCCTGCGGTTGACCGCATCCCGCTCGGCCTCCAGACGAAGAACATTCGCCTTGTGCCTAGCCATGGTTGGAATGCCATCGAGATTGCCAATCCAGTCGGGGTGCTCCTTGATAATTTTCTTCTGATCCTCCACGGACATCGCCGTCCACCAGTCGTTGACCTCCTCAACGCCCCATTTCGAATTGGGTTTCTTCACGCCCCACCCGAAGATCTCAGGCTTTGGCCCCACCGCCATTTTCTTAATGTGCGCCAGACTGTCGTATAGATCGCCCGCCGCGTTAAGCAGGTCCTTCCCTTTCTGGAGGCAGACGTTGACGAACCTTTGAAGCCTGCGCCCCGGATCGGTTTCTTCGTTCAACAAACTCGCTCCGCTGGTCATGAGTTCGTCGAGGTTGATCTGACAATTGGGGTCAATATTGCGAACTTTGCCGTCGGATGTGAGAACTCCTCCTGCTGCGTGAATGATGGAGGAAACCTTCTTCGCTTGGATGACGAGCTTGGACACCGCCTGGGCAAGCTGCTCGAAATCGGTCTGCGCTTTCTGGTACGCCGCGCTCACATCCGAAGCATCGTCGGCCAGCGCCCTCCGCCTACGCATTTCGGCCTCGACGAACTCCCCCGAGAGATCGGCGTTGTTGATGTCAAGGATCTGATCACCCACATCTTTGTATCTCTTTGCCAGCCCAGACGCTTCCGAGGCGGCGCTATCCAGCGGCGCCCCACTCCACCGCTCGAGTTCGTGAAACGAGACCATGGACCTGTTTTCCTTCCAATGCGTGATGTTTCGGCTATGGCAAAGTCGCTTGGCTTAAGTATGCCACAGCCCGCAAGAGGAAGGAAGCGTTTTCAACATTTCACAATATGAAACCACGGAACTAATCTGTGGAATTTAATTCCGTCTCGCCAGCGCGGCAGGGCGCCAAGCGGGAAAACCGCATCCGCTCGGCACCCCGCGCCATTCGTCAGAGGCGGAGGCGACGCGTCTTCGTCGCGAGCCGTTCCATTGCGTTCGGTGAGTTCGACGTCGGCCCATCCGACCAGCAACTCCCCGAAGCATGCACTCGTCGACAACCGCCCCTACTCCGTCAGCAGCTCCCTCGATGTGACCGTGCGCGTCTCGCGAGCCAGGACCATGACGAGCAGGGCGGTTATAACAAGCAGCGCCATGCCCAGGCCGGCGACCATGAGGACCGGCATCTCTGCATCCAGCCGCTCGACTCCCAGGGACCGAAGCAAACCCTCGAATAAGGGAATGGCGGTCACACTTCCGATCGCGATCCCGATCGCGCCGCCTATTGCAACGGGCGGAAGATAGCAGGCGAGCATTTGGCGCATGAGCTGGGCATTGGTGAATCCCGCGGCCTTGAGCACTCCGAAAGTGCGCCGCGAGCGCACCATCGCCGAACCGACCACCAGGCCGATCACCAGCATCGTCACTAACCCTGCCACGCCGAAGATCGCGAAGGACATCGTCTTGCTCATCGCGAGGTAGGGAGCGACGTAGGACTCGGAGATCGCATACGAGTTGACGACGTAGTCGTACCGCCCCTTCATCTCGGTTCTCACTTTGCCGACGAAGGCGTCGATATTCTGGCCTTCCTTGAGGACGGCGATCGCGTACTTCGGCCGGTAGGCGGCGTTCATGCGCTTGGCGCCGTCGATGGTGACCGAGGCGACCATGCCCATGCGCACAACGGTCTGCGTCAAACCCGTCACGAGGTAAGTCGCCTTCCCTCCTTGAAAATCGACGGTCACTTCGTCGCCGACGTCCACGCCAAGGCTCTTCGCGAACTTGCCGCCAAGGGATATTTCATTGGCGGACTTCGGATATCTGCCCTTGTAGACGGACCGGCTGCCCTTCGAGGAGGGATAGGAATCGGCGACCGAAAGTGACACCGTGCGCCCGGACACGTCGGCGTTCCTGGTGTTGTCGAAGATCTGAACACGCTCGACTCCGGGCATCGCCCCCAGGTCTTTGCGCACGGCCTCGACCGAGCGGCCTTTCAGCACCGAGACGGTGACGTCCTGCCGGTCCCCGATGAAAATGCCGACCACCTTGCGGGAATCTTTGAACAGGGCCGAGTACAGTGCCACGGAAAAGACGGAGGCGAAAGCAACCATCGCGATCACAATGACCACCATGATCGTCTGAGCCCGGGCCTGAAGAGCAGACTTCACACCGAGCACCAGCGTCAGCGGCCCGCGTGCCTTTCGCAGGGGCAAATGATTGGAGTGGAATGAGTGTGTGGCCTCCCCGCCGCGCAAGGCCTCGACGGGAGGTATCTTTCGCACTTTTCTGGCGACCGCGAGGGCGGTGACGCCGACGACCGCCAGCATCGCTCCCGCTGCCGCGCCCACTCCGAGGACGCCGACCTTCGGAGACCACTGCAATCCGGACTGGGACTCGACCAGCTGGCGTATCGCCGGGAAGAGGGCGACGCCGACCGCGGCCCCCGCAAGGGAAGCCGCCAAGGCGACGATCGCGAAGGGCAGAGCGAGCAGCCGGGCAATGTGGCCAGAACGGAAGCCGAGGGCCTTCTGCGTCCCCAACGCGGGCATCTCGCGGACGATGACCGAGCGGATGGCGAATCTGACGATGACCGCCACCACGGAGGCGACGATCGCCGCAAAAAGAATGAAGGAGAAAATGAGGACGTTGGCGGGGATCATCAGCACCGAGGAAAGCAGCTTCCACCCGACGCTCACGAGAACCGGGCTTGCACTCCCGCTTTGCACCGCAGCCTTGGTCACCTTCGAAGAGATCTCTGCTGCGACGTCGTCCGCCTGCGACACGTCTTTAACGAGGGCCCTCAGCTGCCAGACGCGGTTCATTCCCGGAGCCGACGCCAAAGCGGCGGCCTCGGAGGCTTTCACCCGAAACTCGACCTGGATCGAGCCCATCACGCCGCTCACGGGATTCTCGTGGAATCCCTGAATGTGATACCGATGTTTGACTTCGCCTACTGTCATTTCAAAGGGATCTCCGAGCTTGTATCCTCCGGCCGTCTTGAAGGAATACGGCAGCCATATGGGGTCGGCGTGACGCTTGGAATCTTCGGCCACAACTCCGCTTCGTCCAATGCGCGTGTCTTTGTCTTGCTCAACGATCGTAACGGCGCTGATCTGCTCCTTGCCGTCGTACTCGAAGGTTGCGCCTGCCCGCAGCGTCTGAAGAAGTATGTGATCCTTGACCCGGCCGTCTTCCCTGGCGATTCTCTCGGCGTCGCGGGCGCCTTTTTCGTTCTCGAGCAGGATGAAAATATGCTCGGTGTTGAGCTTGGCTGTGGCGTCGTCCAAAGTCGCCGGATACTGGAGGATCAGAACGGCCGCCAGGTGCAGCATCGCTGACGCGATGGCCACGAGCAGGCCGACGATGACGAACTGTCCGCCCGATCTGCGCAGGCTTCGTTTGAGGAACATGCGGCGCATTGTCACCACCCCATTTCCTCGAGGAACGCGGCGAGACGGTCGCGGCGGTCCTTGTCCGCGGTCTCGAAGGCGCCCAAGTTCAATTCGCCCTGGATCGTCCCGTCGCGCAGGTAGAGGATGCGGTCTCCGCGCAAAGCCGAATTGAGGTCGTGGGTCACCATGGCCACCGTCTGGCCTGCGCGGTTGACTCGGCTGAAAAGATCGAGAATGCGCAGCGAGTTTTCGGAGTTGAGCTGCCCGGTGGGTTCGTCGGCGAAGACGACGTCGGGTTCGTTGACAAGGGCCCGGACGATGGCGGCCCTCTGGCCCTCCCCGCCCGAAACCATCCCCGGAAACTTCTTTCTGGTCGCCTCGTCGACGTCCACGAGGTCAAACAGCGCATCGACGCGGGCGGCCACGGCCTTTCGCTTGCCGACGAGCAGCCCCGGCGCCATCGCATTGTCCGTGAGGGACATCGAGTCGAGAAGGTTGATCTGTTGGAAGACGAAGCCGCAGTGGGTCCGCCGGAAGACCGCCAGCTTGTCCTGGCTGAGCTCTGTGAGGTCCTCGCCGTCGAACACCACGCTTCCCAGGGACGGCTTGTCCATGCCCGAAAGCGCGTAAAGGAGGGTGGATTTTCCTGCGCCGGAGGGCCCCATGATTACGGTGAAGCCGCCGCGGCGGATCGTCAGGTCAAGGTTCTTCAGCACATGCTGCTGGGTCCCCTTGTGCGAGAAAGTCTTCGAAAGCTTCTTCGTCACAATCACGTCCTTGGAGTGCGACGTTTTCCTCTCAGATTGCGCCGTGTCATTGTTCTTTTCGCGTACCGCATTGCGGTTCTCTGTTGCGCTCATGCTTCCAAGGTACGCAACAACCGATTACGAAGCCTTTTCGCAATTCTTAACTGTTTCTTAACTCTGCCGGCAAGATTCTGAACGGCGCGCGCCCTATACTTCGGCGCGCCTTGCCATTGCGCCCGGAGAGAAGGGCCGCTCGATCGGCAGAGCCGAACCTTGCGCCCCGCCCGCAGACCTCACCTGGCGAGCGGGATTTCAAGGACGACGGCGAAGCCGGGGTCGGCCAGGCGGCACGAAAGCGCCCCGCCCATGCGCTCCATGAGGCAGCTTGACGTGTAGAGGCCGAGTCCCTCGCCGGGCACCCCCTTCACGTTCGAACCCCGCACGCCCTTGCCCAAGATCGCCTCGATCTCTCCGCGGTCCACGCCCGGGCCGCGGTCGCGGACAACGATGAGAAGGAAGTGCTCATCGACGCTTGCCGTCACCTCGATGGGCGTGCCGGCGTACTTGCGCGAGTTGGCGACGACGTTGTCGAAGACTTGCCGCATGCGCAGCCGGTCGACGGAGACCAGGCAGTGCGGCAGGGAAAAGTCCGCCATCGCCTCGTCCGCGTCTGCCGCCCTCAGCCACCTTTCGACGTCCTCACTGCCGACAGGAACGGGGGCGACCCGAAGGGAGGCGATTTCCTCGCGGTTGGCCCGGGCGACGTCCGCCATGAGCTCTTCGATCTGACCGGCCTTGTGACGAATGACCTCGATCTTCTCGCGTTTGGATTCGCTGGCCTCCGTCGCCGCGAGGAGCTCCGCGGTGGCGGCGATCGAGGCGACCGGCGTGCGAATGTCGTGCCCCAGCTCGGCCACGAGCTGTTTCTTCGACTCCTTCGCCGCGGCTTCGGCCCTGCGCGCCCGGCCGAGCTCGTCGCGCATGATGTCGAACGCCTCGGTGAACGGCCCGAACACGTTGTTCCGATCCATCCGCAAGGGGACGTCGAGATTGCCTTGTGCCACCTCGCGCGCAAAGAAACTCAACTGTTTGAAGGGCCGCAGAAGGCGCCGCCTGGACACCGCGACGACGAGAAGGCAAAACGAGGCCACTGCGAGGATCGTTCCGCCCGCCAGCCGGAGCGCCGCCTGCCGGGCCTCTTCCTCCTTCTCCACCCATCCGTTGTAAATCCACATGCGCCCAACGTGCCGCCCTCCCGCGACAAGCTCGAAACCGACCGCTCCCGTCCGCATGGCGTCGCGATCGCCGTCGATCCTTCTGCCGCGCGAGTACACGAGTGATCCGTCGTCTCCAACGACGGTGACCTGGGGAAAACGCCGACCTGTCCGGGCGTCGGCCGCGCGGGCGTCGGGCCACGACTTTTCGACCGCTTCGACGAGCTCGTTGGCGGGCACGACGTCGGACTTGAAACCCTTGGCGGGCTCGGAACCGAACAGAATCGCAAGAGCGACGGCTGCCGCGAGGACAACAGCGGCGACGGCGCCCTTCATCGGCCGCCCTTCCCCCGGTTGTCCGCTCCCTGGCTTTTTCCGCCGTTCGCCCTCAGGCCTTTCCCGCCGTTCGCTTTCAGGCCTTTCCTACTTCGGCCGCCTGCCCGCCTAGCCGGAATCGCCGAGGCGTCTCGCGTCGTCACAGCGCTTCTCCAGCTCTCGCGGGCGCTTCTCCAGCTCTCGCGGGCGCTTCTCCAGCTCTCGCGGGCGTTTCTCCGGCCTTCAAGGACGCCCCGCCCTCGCGAAAACGGTATCCCCTCCCCCACACCGTGCAGATGTACGCCGGATTTTCGGGGTCGGGCTCGATTCGCCTGCGGAGGCGGCGCACGTGGACCGCCAAAGTGCCGTCGCCCGTGACGGCGCCGCCCCACACCTTGTTCAACAGCTCCCGTTTTTCGACGATCCTCCCCCGGTTGGCCACAAGGTAGGCGAGCAGGTCAAACTCCATCGCCGCGAGCTGGATCTCCGCGCCGTCGACGCTCACCCGGGAGGATTCGAGGTCGACGGCGAGCCATCCGTCGTCGTAGACGCCGGCCTCACGCCCGCCCGCAGAGCCCGAGGCCGACCTCGCCAGAGCCCGCCGCACCTTCGCCACGAGGAGGGCCAGCGAATAGGGTTTGACGATGTAATCGTCCCCTCCCAGCGTCAGGGCGAGAATCTGATCGTCTTCGCCCGTGCGCGCCGAAATGAAGACGACCGGGGTGTCTCTGTCTTTGCGAAGCCTGCGGCAGAACTCGAATCCGCTGGCCCCCGGAAGGTTGACGTCCAACAGTATGAGCCGCGGATCCAGTTTCGACACGGCCGCGAGGGCTTCCTCGGCGCTGCCCACCGCGCGGGCCTTGATCTGCGACAAATTGAGGTACTCGACCGTCGAGGCCGCAAGCGCCGCTTCGTCTTCGACCATCAGCACATCGATTTGCTCCGCCATTCGTCAACCCTAAAGCCGCGCGGCGAGCCCGGGCAAGGCGCGCAGCTGGCCGTCCGCCGTCGCCCTTCCCGCGGGGACAGCACGCCAAGGGTATGACGCGCGGTGGACGGTTGGCCGGCCCCATTCACGCGGGGACAGCACAGCGCGGCATTGCCGGCGCGCATCAAATCTGCGCCTTCGCCCTCCGCGCGGGGACAGCACTGTCTTCGTGAACGGCAACATGACACGCACGCAGCCTTCACCCTTCGCGCGGGGACAGCACCCTTTCGAGCGCCGCCGTCGAACGCTCGTACCTGGATTCGCCGGTGATGACGAAATCGACGATCGCTCCGAAGTAGCTGTCCATGAGCAGGCGAACGACGTCGGCCGTCGGCAGCGCCGGATCGACGACGCCGCAGGCCTTCCACCGATCGACCAGGACGGTGAGAGCTTTCCGAAACTCCGAGTGCCTGCGCCGCATGTCCTGGTTGAGGCCGGGGTTGCGAATGGTCTCCGCCCACGCGTTCACTGCCAAACGCACCGAGCGCAGCATCCATTCCGGGGGCTCTGCGCCGTCGGTCCGGCCCATCTCCTCGAATATCCGCAAAGCCTCGTCCGTGTGGACGTCGTCGGCGACGTCCTCGCCTCCGGAGGCTCGCCCGCCTTCGCCAGGCCTCTGCCTGCCCTCTTCGGATGTCTGTTCGCCTTCGTCGGGAGCGTCTTCCTCGTCACTTCGAAACCTTTCGCGCTCCACCTTCTCCATATGCTGCCAGAAAGCCAAGGCGACTTCTGCGTACACCTCCCTCAAGGAGGGAGGATTCTCACGTTTTGCGAGAATCGCGATTCTCGCAAACACGGCGTCGGTTCGCTCTTTGCACACCGTCACGATCAGCTCGTTTTTTCCGCCCGGAAAGTAGTTGTAGACGGTGCTCGTGGACATGCCGACGGCGTCGACGACGTCGTCCATCGAGGTCGCATGAAAGCCGTTCTCGGCGAAGCACGCTTCCGCGGCCACGACTATCCGCTCGCGTTGGCGCTTCTGGTGGCCGGCGCTGACTCTGGGCATGTTTCAAGGGTACCCTGACCCGTAAATCGAAACGAGCGTTGTTGCTAACGGCCTGCATGCGGCGTAAGCTCGCATGAGTAAAACGATCGTTTCGATTTGAAAGCGTTCACATGTCTGCCATCACTCAAGAGTCCACCGCCACAAGCGGCGGGAAAACCAAGAACAAAGCCGCGATCCTCACGAGCATCATCACAACCCAGCTGATGATCGTGCTCGACATGACGATCATCGCCGTGGCGCTGCCAAGCATGCAGAGCAGCCTCGACATGACCGACGCCCAACGCCCGTGGATCGTCACAGCGTACACGCTGGCCTTCGGCGGCCTCGTGCTCTTCGGCGGGCGCCTCGTCGGAATCATCGGGATCCGACGGGCCTACCCGATCGGCCTCATGGGATTCTCGATAGCCAGCCTTGTGGGCGGCCTGGCGCCGTCCTTCGCCGTGCTGGCCGGCGCACGCGCCGCCCAGGGCGTCTTCGGCGCCTTGCTCGCCCCCACCATTCTGGCCTTCATCAACAACTCCTTCGTCAATCCCAAGGAGCGCGCCGGCGCCTTCGCGCTCATAGGCGCCACCGGAGGGATCGGCGCCGCAGTGGGCCTCCTCCTGGGAGGGGCGCTGACCGACCTCCTCAACTGGCGATGGGCGATGTTCGTCAACATTTTCATCGCCGCCTTCGCTCTCGTCACCAGCCGCAAGACGCTCCCGCCTGTTCACAAGAACAGTTCCGGGGCTTCGATCACGGACGACTTTTTCGGCCTCGTGTTGGGGTGCATGGGACTCTTCAGCGTCGTCTTCGGCCTCGACCGCGCCGAACGCACATCGTGGGGTTCGGCATCGACCGTCACGTTCATCAGCGTCGGCTGCGCCCTGCTTGTCCTTTTCGTCATCCGGGAAACGACGGCCCGCAAGCCCGTGTTGCCCCTGTGGATCGTCGCGAATCCGGCGCGCAGCGCCTCGTACGGCACGCAGTTCACCTTCGGCGCGGCCCAAATGGGCACGGCCGTCTTCATGACGTATTACCTGCAGGAGCACCTCGGATACTCACCGATGAAGACGGGCGTGGCCATGCTCCCGATGGTCGCCGGCATCGTCGTCGCCGCGGCGATCTCCGGCAAGCTGATTTTGCCGCGCCTGGGAGCGCAAGCCGCATTCCCCCTCGGGCTCGGCCTTTCCGCCGCGGGCGCGGGAATCCTGTCGCTCATGGACGTCGATTCGTCGTTCGCACAAGCGGCCCTTCCCGGCCTCATAGTCTTCGGCCTCGGCATGGGCGTCGCCGTGCCCATCGCGTTCAATACGGGCACGCGAGGCATCGGCCCGTCGCACATCGGCCTGGCCTCGGCGACGCTCAACGCGAGCCAGCAGGTGGGGTCCTCCTTCGGCGTCGCGATCCTCTCGACTTACGCGACGCACCTGGGCAAGTCGTACGCCACCGATCACATGGACGGTTTCCGATCGAAGGTCGCGACCGCCCTCTTCAGTGCCCAGACCAGTCCGCAATCCCCGGACGGCAAGAGAATCATCGCCTCCATGCGGGCCGAGTTCGCCGACGAGGCCCAGGTCAACGCCTATTCGGGAGGCTTCGTGCTGCTTGCCATTATCATTGCCAGCGTCGCAGCCGTCATCGCGATAGGCGCCATCGCGTTGAGAATCGCGCGGCGCCGCACGGGCGCCGCAACCACGAGCGCCACTGCCCCGACGCCCAGCACGGCGCCTGTGACGGCACACATCGAGATCAGCGAGCCGAGCGCCGCCTCGCGGGATTCCGCGTCGGCCTTTGCGGCTGGGGCCTCGCCGGCTTCCCAGGCTTCGCCTGACGTCGAAGATTTGTCAGCCTCCGAGGGCGTCGCGTCCGCCGCCGAAGCCACACCCGCCGCCGAAGCCTTGCCCGCTGCGTCCCCGACGCCCCTCGCGGCAACCTCGGCCGGGCTCGCGACGACGCCGAACAACGAGCCCCCGACGCCAGAAGCAGAGGGAACCGAGCCAAGCGCGGGGGCGCCGAACCCGGAAATCCCCGCTGACCAACGCCAAAGCCAAGGCGACGTTCCGGCTCTGGACATCGAGATCGAGAGCCCCGCGCTCGACGCGCTGGCAGCTTCACGCTCGGCTTCGTCGGCCGCGGACACACCCGACGATCTGACCGTGCGTTACTCGGAAGAAGTCGGACAGACGTCGGACGGATCGACGGCGCGGACCATTGCCATAACGGTCACGGGCACTGCCCTGGCGACGGCCGCGTTTGCGCTGAAGGTCGTGCGCCGCAGGCGTTCGAAGTGACTCACGTCGGGCCCGGCGTCACGCACCGGGCCCGACGTCTCATTTTTTGCCCATGGGGATGTCCGCGACCATGTCCGACGACGGAGCAGACGAACCTGAAGCCGGCTCCATCGTCAGCATGACCGATTCCCCCTCGTCCGGCATAGCAGACAAAAACGCGTACCGCGCCTTGCTTCCCGAAGGGTACATGCCCATCGAGGTCATTCGCCTGCCCTTGACCGACCAGGCTTGAACGGCTTTTCCGCGTGGAATCTGCATCCCCGCGGGCATGACCAGCGCCGCGGAATGCTCCTTGTACGACCACACGAGCCGGATGGTGTGTCCGTCAGCCATCTTGTGGGACGTCTGGCTGTAATCGGACGCCTGGTTCAGGGCATTGAACTTTGTTTCATCGGACATTCCGCGCATCGTCCACGCCCTGCCTGCGGCGAAGCCCCCGGCGGCGAGGAAGACGGCGGCGGCCGCCCCCGCGAGCCTTCGCACCCACGTTCTTCGCCTGGGAAGCTCGACGACGTCGGCGCGGGCATTCTCTGAGCCGCCCGAAGAAATGCGCGCCATGAGCTCCGCCTTGACGTTAGCGGGCGGCTGCAGCGGCTCGCCGTCGAAGGCGGCCGCGCCCAGCAGTTCGGCTTCGGGAGTGCCGAAGGCGATGTCGTCGCGTTCGGTCATCGGTCCTCCACAACCTCGCGCAGCTGCGCGATTCCATTCCTGATATGGGTCTTGAGGGTGCCCAACGGCATGTTCAAAGCCTGCGCCGCCTGCACGTGGGTCATCGACCGGAAGAAGACCGCGTCAATGCAGGAGCGGACCGGCTGGTCGAGGTCGGCGACGGCCCGTGCGACCTCGCCGCGCCGCTCGCGAGAAAAGACGGCCTCGGCCACGGAATCGCATTCGACGTCGAACTTGGCCGAAGAAGCCTCGCGAAGACGCCGGGACTCGTTCGACCGAATGCAGTCGATGGCCCGCCTCCGAGCAAGGACGGCCAGCCACGCCTTGGCGCTGCCCTTCGCGGGGTCGAAGGACGACGCGCGCTTCCACACCTGCCAGAAGGCCTCCTGCAGAACGTCTTCGGCCAGGTCGGCGTCGACGACGATGCGGCGAATGAGGGCCAAAAGATGGCCGGCGGCACGGTCGTAGAGGAGGCCGAAGGCCTCGCCGTCGCCCTTCGCGACCGCGGCGAGCAAGCGGTCGAGATCGTTGTGAGCATCGTGCACGGCAACTATGCTAACGGCTCGACCGGCGACTCGCCGTCCAACGCTCTTCGCAGCCGGCATCGCTCCCGCCGTTGGACGCGTTGCCATCCTTCTGGCCGCCGCTGTCCCTACGACCCGCATCGCTCACCCGAATGTGAAGGAGTGGAGACGAACACCGCCGCTTGCCGCGACCGTGAGGGTGCCCCTCTTGGCGGCGTCGCCGGGAAGAAGGTCGATCGCGTTGGGAATTCCTTCGACTTTTCTTGTGTAGCTGCGCCCCTGGAAGGTGTAGGTTATTTCGCCTTTGCCCGATGCGACGAGGTAGACGCGACGCGAATGAAGCCCCAGTTTCACGCTTGCGCCTTCGGAAGCGGGCGCGGCCGATTCGCCGTCGGCCGTCCATTTGCCTGAAAGGTTGAACTTGCCCGGTTTCGGGTCGTCTGACAGGCCGTAGTCGACGGTGCCCTCGGCAAAGGGAACCTTGCCGTCGTAGTAACGCGCCCTGTCCGGGAAAAGATAAGTCTCCGGATTCGCCTCCTCGGCCCGAGCGGCGTCGGCCTTCGAATCGTCCTTGTTGGAGAAAACCGGATCGGGAAGCTTCTTTCCCGGGTTTTGCTTGGCGAGCAGTTCTCGGATGAGCCTCTCCGTCCTCGCTTCGCCGTTTTCGCCGTAGTGGATGTGCCGAACCTTGCCCTGCGCGTCCACGAGGTAGTGCGCGGGCCAATAGTGGTTGTCGAAAGCGTTCCACGTCTTCAGATCCGAATCGACGGCGACGGGATAGGTGATTCCGAGTTTTTGCGCGCCGCCCTTGACGTTTTCCGGCTCTTTTTCAAAGGCGTACTCCGGCGAATGGACCCCGACCGCCTGAAAACCGTAGTCCCGGTAGGCCTTGTAGAGTTTCTCGATCCCCGGCGCCGAGCGCTGGCAGTTGATGCACGAGTACGCCCAGAAGTCGACGAGCCGCACTCCGCCGGCGGGCACATTGTGCTCGAGGGGGCGGCCGCCGGGGGTGTTGAACCAGGCGGCAATCCCGGTTATCGCGGGCTGCCGCCCGCAGTCGGCGAGTTCGGGCGAATCCGGCGAGCACGTGAACTTTCCCGGCTGCTCGCCGTGGAGATACTTGTCTGCGGCCCTTTGGAGGTTCGCCGTGTAATCGGGGAGGGCCCGCTGGATTCTCGCCGGCAGATCGAAGACGATGCCCGCCGCCAAGGCGATCATCGCGCCTCCCGCTGCCATCCGAATGCCGCGCTGTCGCTTCCGATAGCCCTTGACGCGCTCGGTCACGCCCCGCCCTGCGAGGGCGAAGAAGAAGAGGGGAACGGCGACGCCGACGGCGAAGGAGATCGCCAGCGCCGCAGTTTCGGCGCCGACTCTCCCCGTCGAGCCCGCCACGCTGATCGCGGCGAGCACCGGTCCCGCGCATGGAACGTAGGCGGTTCCGAGCACGAGGCCGAAGACGAATCCGTTGGAACGCTTGTCCACCTGTTTCATGCGTATGCGCGCGAACGGCTTTTCCAGCCATTCCTCGACCTTCGGGATCATAAGCGAGACACCGATGAGCGCGAGGAGGGCGACGCCTGCCCACCGAATGAAATCTTGGGGAAGCCCGAGAAGGCTGAGGACAGTCGATCCGAGCAGAGTCACGGTCGTGAAGGAGACGACCAGCCCGAGCGTGACGAGCAGGGGATATTTCCTCGACGGCGACTTGCCGTCGGAAGATGCGCCGGTCGCGCCCGCGAGGAAGATGATGGGGAGCATCGGCAGTATGCACGGCGATACGCCCGTGATCAGGCCGCCGAACAAGCCGATGAGAATCTGCGAGAACATGATTTCCCTTTCGCCGCCGTTTGTATTTCACCGTTGGTTCGACGCCGACGCCGCCCACGGATGTGTGCAACATTTCACACATCTGGCAGGTCCTGTGGCACCGAACAGCGATTGAAGGCGGAACAATCCGCCCTGCAAACCACCACTCGAACAAAGGAATGCCCATGGCTCGCAAATTCTTCGCATCGACCGCTCTGGCCTCCGTCGCCCTTGTCGCAGGCTTGGGCTTGGCGGCGTGCGGCGCCGACGATCAGCCCTCCGACAAGATGTCGACGACGCAAAACGAGAAGATGTCGGACAAGGACAAGACATCCGACAAGGACAAGATGTCGGACAAGGACAAGACATCCGACAAGGACAAGACATCCGACAAGGACAAGCCGTCCGACAAAGACAAGACGACCGATGGGTCCATGAAGGACAAAGGAACAGACGGCTCGACGAAGAACGGCTCCATGACCGACAGGTGACGGCGTCTGGAAAAGGAGGCGTCGCATACCGCCAATCGAATCGGAGACGACGCGTGGCGTGGGGCCGCGATCTCGCTTCCCACACCACGTACGACGGCAGCGCCGGTTCGGCGCTGCCGTCCGATGCTTTTGCGGCGCTCGCCCCGCGGGGCGCTGCCTTACAAGCCCTTTGACGAGCCCTTCGTCGTCACTTGCCCTGCGGGCGCACGAACGGGAACGTGATCGTCTCGCGGATGCCGAGGCCCGTCATGGCCGTCAAAAGCCGATCGACGCCCATCCCCATGCCGCCGCACGGCGGGAAACCCTGCTCGAGGGCCTCGATGAATTCTTCGTCGAGCTGCATGGCTTCGGGATCGCCGTTGGCGGCCTCCAAAGACTGCGCTACCAAACGCTCGCGTTGGATCACCGGGTCGGCAAGCTCCGAGTATGCCGTCGCCAGCTCTATTCCGCGCACGTACAGGTCCCATTTCTCGGTCAGTCCAGGCTTCGAACGGTGAGGCCGGGTAAGGGGCGACGTGTCCTCCGGGAAGTCGAGCACAAAGGTCGGCTCCCACAGTTTCGAGCCGACGAGCTCTTCGAAGATCTCCTCGGCGATTTTCCCCGCGACCCAGTAGGGCGCCACGGAGATGCCGTGGCGGTCGGCAATTGCCTCAAGCTTTTCGCGCGGAGTTTCGACGGTGACCTCCTCGCCCACCGCTTCGGAGATCGAGGTGTACAGATCGATGCGCGCCCACTGGCCGCCCAGTTCGTATTCCGTTCCGTCGGAAAGGGCCACCGTTGTCGTCCCGAGGGTGTCGAGGCAGGCGCGCTGAACCAGCGACTGGGTCAGCTCCGCCATCGTGTCGTACGTCGCGTACGCCTCGTACGCCTCAATCGCCGTGAATTCGGGGGAATGGCTCGAATCGGCGCCTTCGTTGCGGAAGTTTCGGTTGATTTCGAAGACTTTGTCGACGCCCCCCACCACTGCCCTCTTAAGGTAGAGTTCGGTGGCGATGCGCAGGTAAAGATCCTGGTTGTAGGCGTTGATGTGGGTGATGAACGGGCGGGCGGCCGCGCCTCCGTGGATGGTCTGGAGCATGGGGGTCTCCAGCTCGAGGTAGCCGCGATCGTCGAAGTTGGCGCGCAAAGACTTCGTGACACCCGCACGAAGGCGCACCATGTCGCGGGCCGCCGGACGCATGATGAGGTCGAGGTGGCGCATGCGCACGCGCGACTCCTCGGAAAGGGTGACGTCTTCGCCGTCGGCGTTCGTGTACACCTTCGGCAGGGGGCGGATGGCTTTGGAGGCAATCCGCCAGGAGCGGGCGAACACGGAGAGCTCGCCGCGCTTGGACGTTCCGATGTACCCCTCCACGAAAAGGTGGTCGCCGAGGTCGACGTCGGCCTTGAACCTGGCGAAGGCCTCCTCGCCGACGTTGGCCAGCGACAGAAGCACCTGGATGCGGTTTCCCGGGCCGTCCTGAAGAGTCGCGAAGGCGATTTTCCCGGACGAGCGCGAGAGCATGACGCGTCCGGCTATCCCCACGGCGACGTCGGCCAGTTCGACGCCTGCTTCGAGGCTGCCGTATTTCTCTCGCAGCTCGGGAATCGTCGTTGTGACGGGAAGCTCGACCGGATACGGTTCGATGCCTTCGTCGATCATCTTCTGGCGTTTGGCGAGCCGAACGCTGATCTGGCCGGGAAGGTCGTCGTTCTGCGGCGCCGCGGCGGGCGTCTCGTTGGTAGTCACGGACAATAGACTACAGCGTGGAGCTCGCCCGTGCGGATTTAGCTTCGTCCCGGTTTGGCTTCATGGCGCGCCCCAGGCGTGGATTGCGCGCGGATTCGGCCCTTCGGACCGCCCAGCGCCCGGTCGCGCCATGCTCCAGACTTCGCCGAAACGCCCCTCCGACGAAGGGCGCGGCGAGGCGGCTACGCGGCCTGCTCGAGCTGCGTTGCAGACGCGGCCCGCGATTCGGACATTCACAGGGAAACGCCCGAATCGCGGATGCAGCGGCACCCTTCCCCAAGAAGCACAGCCTACGCGGCAGGAGCGATCACATACGCCAGCGCGCACCACACTTGCAAGGATGCTGCGGGGCGAATGACCGCAGAGTCACCGTCGAAGACGACTCTGAAATAACCTTTGGACGTGTCGAGCACGCAGATCGACCCTCGGGTTCCCGCGGTCTCCGTCGCCGGCCTCGAATAGACGGCCCACAGCTTCCAATCGCCCTCGCGCAGCGATTCGCGCACCTCCGGCCAGAACGTGCTCATTTCGTCGGCGAGTCTGTCGCGCACGCTGCCGACGGGAGACTTGACGCTCGGCCCGCTCACAGAATCGGCGCCTGCACCGCCTTCGGAGGGTTCGAGCAGCCCCAAAACCCATTCTTTGGGCACGCGCGTCGTCGCCGTCGGATGGGCAACCGGGCGGGGGCCGACGTCGAGCAGGTCGACCATGACCACGGGGAACTCGGCGGTCTCGTAGCTGGACAGGGCGACGCTGTCGTCGAGCGTTCGAGCCACGCACGATTCCCTGTTCTCGTCGATCCACGCCACGGCGTTGCGCCGGATGCCGCCTTCGTTCATGAGAAGCTCGACGTGCCCCACGGGCTCGCGGTAAGGGGCTACGAGTTTGCGGGCGACGTCGGTCAGGCAGCCGTCCTCGAAAAAGCCGAGGCGCGCAAGTTCGGCCATGCCGCCTTCGTGAAGGCCGTCCCCGGCGAGGAAGGACCGCAGATCGTCCCACGCCTTTTGGGGGACGATGACGTTGGCGCTGGCTTGCATTAGAATCCCTCCGGTTGAAAACTCGCAACGATGTTCGCGAAGACCCCGGCCATCGGACCGAAATCCGGGGTCGCCGCGATGAGCGCCAGAACGTACCCCGAAGGCAGCTCGTCGGGGGTGGCGAAGTAGAGAATTTGCGTGAGGCTTTTCTGCTCGATGCAATACGTGAACACGGCGACGGCTGCTGGATATCCCGCCAACACGGTCTCCCCGACGTCGATTATGCGGTGCGTCGGATCCTCGCGCATTCCTCCCTCGAGCATCGCGGACATGCCGGCCTCGGGCCCCCCTTCGAGGTGTGGCAGGCGCCTGACGATGACGGTGGGGGCATAGCCGTATCCCGTCATGGGGCCGTGGGCCAAGACTTCCATCTCGGGGTCGTCGGACGCGTCGACTTGGCGCCAATCAAAGGGAAGGGTGATCATGGCCTACACCCAAAACACCGGTCGAATGCCGAGGCCGAGCCGTCGCGAACCGGCGGGGCCTTCGAAACAACGAATTCGCTCAGACTCCGCATGCGCATACATGCCAGCCATTTTCCTCTTTCTCTTTGCGTGCCGCATCCGAAGTCGGCGGGATGAATGTCGCAAATCGATTCCGCAGGCCGCTGGACAACCAAACTGCAATGACGTTACAGAATCCTTAAAATGCTTCCAGAGCGCCGCTCAAAGCAAGATCAACTCCTTTTCCTCACTCGCGACGACTCTCTCTCGGTTAAAACTGAACAACACGCTCCTCCCTTTTCGTTTCATTGGCTTTATCCTGCAATTCGTCGAACTGCGCGAGCGCGGCCCGCGCAGTCTCGGGATCATCCCACACCGCCGTCCGAAGCTGTTTCTCGCGCCAAGCCTTACGTCCTTCTTGAATCGCAATGAGCCAGTCATCCCCGCTATCGACACCGAATTCAACGATTAAGAGTTCGACGACGTCCTCCAAGCAAGGGCGAAAGCGCGGCCCTCCCAGAGGGAAATGAAGTTCGGCGAGATGCTTGACCTTTTTGGGGTCCACCAGCCCCTTTTCACGCGCATTTGAGCTTTGGGCTCTATTCGATCTGGACCGTTCGGATACATACAACAGCTTGACGATTTCATCTCTATGGCCGTGAACATGGAGGTGCGCGGAAGGGGTCGAATCGGATGGAGCGTCTAAATACTCGTAGCGGAAGAGCGGATTGCCGCTCTTGCTTGGCAGCACGCAAAATGAAGACGATTCAACTTTTAAGAACGAGTGCGTTCCGTTCAACGTAAAGCGATACTTAATCGCAAGATACAATAAAGGACGGTGGTCACACGACAATTCAATTGGTTCCGACGTCTCCAGAACAACGCGCCCCTCCCCCTCTTTTTCACTTAGTCTCACATCAAGATTAGTGGTTTTGACGGGGAGGGCTTTTACTATCGTCGACTTGATTTCTTCGGCAAATTCGCGGGCGACCGTTTCGAGAGTTTTAGTCACCGAAGACGCCTGCAAGAAACTCAAGGTCTTGGAGCTCTTCGAGTAGCTTACGGTCTCGGAACGTCAGATCCCCTTCATCCCGGCGCTCCTGGAACTCCGATTCGTCAACGATCTGTTGGATTTCACGACGCCGCTCGGCAATGTCTTTGCGGGTCATTTTCGTGATAGGCACAGTCATCGAAGAAACCCCCTAAGGATTGACCACGTCATTCTGTAGCCTCATCATAGACCACTTTTCTGAGTTCTATCTATACCCCGAAGTGTGCGCGGCGCTCCGACGCCGATGAGACGGCCGACCCGCCTCCCCGCGGTCTCCTGTATAGTTATTTGACCTACTTTCACGCAAAGAGACAAGGACAGCCATGGCAGGCAGAAGAACGCCGGAGGAGATCCAGAAGATTCTCAACCAGCCGAACCACCTGGCGCCGACAGATACGATCGGGGTGCTGCTCGGCGCATTGGGTGTTTTGGGGAATGACTACAACTGTCATTTCAGCAATGAACCTCGGCAAATCTCCACACGTAGACGCCCAAGGCTGCGTGCGGACCGCTCGCTTCGAGCAGCTTTCGCTGCCTCTTCAATGGGCGACCGTCATTTGCCTCTTCAGTTTCTCTCTGATTCTGCTTCTAGTCGCCATCCGCGACGCCGTTCGGCGTCCGACGCTTTCCTTTGACGACGAAGGGGATAATAAGGCGAAGTGGATAATAAACGGCTACGTTTTGACCTCGAAACCGGTGCCGATAAAGTGAAGCGACGTCGTCTGCATTGACGAAGCCCAAAAGAAGGCCTCAAATTTCACGCCCGTCTCGCGCCGCTTTCACACAGGCTCCACGCTCGTTTCGCGTCGTCTTCACGCCGGTTCGCCGCGAAACTCACCCTTAAAAACACGTGGGTCTCTTTACCCCCAAGGGGATCGGCCCGCCCCGCTTAGGATGGACATATGCATCTCACGCTACCTGATTCCTGGCAGGTCCGCGATGTGCCGGACGAATATCAGGCTGCCAAGTACATCGCCATGGGCCCCCGAGGCTACCTGGGCTACTCGCCCTCCGCCGTCGTCACGTACGAGGAGGGCGTCAGCGGCACGCTCGACGATTGGGCCGCCGCCATGATCGAAGAGTCGTCCCAGACGATTCCAGGCTTGCACGTCATCGACGTCGGCGGATTGGAGATAGCGGGCCACCCCGCGATCGTCCACGCCCTGTCGATGACCGTCGAAACCGTCAACGTCACCCAGATGCAGTTCGCGCTGCTGACTGGAGGCAGGCGCTCGGCCAGGAGGCCCGGCTACGTCGTGACGGTCACGTGCGCCTCCGCCGACCTGCCCACGATCGGCGACTCCCTCATCGACATGGCCACCAGCTTCGAGCCCTCAGGAGGCGAACAATGAGCAGCGACACGATCAGCGTCGTCTTCCCCACCGACGAATGGGAGGCCTTGAAGGACCTTCTCGACGGCGAGGGCGCGCCCCTCGACCTCATGGGCGACCTTGAGCAGCGCGGCTTCCTCGAAAACGGGGCACTCTCGCAGTCGGCCGCGAAGCTTCTGCAGGCCTATCAGCAGGCCGCGGGAGCGGTGCGTCTGTACGTGTGCGACGCCGGAGTGGTGCGCGAAGCCCGCACGTGGGTGGCCAAAGACCGCAGCGTTCTGCTCGACATCACCGACGGCGAAGTGACGGTTCTGCGACGGCAGGAGCCGGGCCAGTTTCCGCTCACGCTGCTGGAGATGCTCGGCATCGGCCCCCGGCCCCGCCTCCCGGAGGGCGCCCTTCCTGGATTTTCCGCGAGAATCATCCGCGACCTCCTGCGCCCGAGCGACAGCGACCGCAACGCCAAAGCCCGCGACGACCTCGCCGAGACGCTCAGAGGGGTGTGGCCGGCCGCCAGCGAGGCGATCAAAAAGGACGACTGGCGGCTGTGGCTCATTCAGTCCTTCGACGTCGCCGTCGGCGAACCCCAGGCGCGCACCACGGTGTGCGTCCTCGACACCTCAGCCGGCATGGTCGGGATCACGGTCGACGGCGACACTGCGGTTCCCGTGGCCGTGACGTCGCTCGAAGTGTGGCGTGCCGTTGCCGCGGCAATCGCGCCGTGGTCGTGACCGCAATGTAACCGTGACCTCACGAGGCGGGCACGACGCGAGCGCAGCATAACCGTAACGGAACCGCGGTTCGGCAGGCGGTTACTTCCGGAACGAGGCAATAGGTTCACCCGAGCTGCGCAGCCCGTGGCCCGGCGGCACTTGGCCGGGCTCGCCCCCTGTCTCGACGATGGCGTTGTCCGCGTCGACGAAGACGACGCGCGGCTCGTAGCTGCGCGCGGACGCGTCGTCGAGCAGAGAGTACGAGATGACGATGACGACGTGGCCTGTCTTCACCAGGTGCGCGGCGGCGCCGTTGATCTGGCACACTCGGCTCCCCCGCGCACCGGGAATCACATAGGTCGTGAGGCGGCTGCCGTTCGTCACGTCGACCACGTCAACCTCTTGGCCGGGAAGAATATCGGCGGCGTCAAGCAGATCGGCGTCGATCGTTATCGATCCGACGTAATGCAAATCCGCACCCGTGACGGTGACGCGATGGATCTTGCCGGTCATCATTCGGCGCATACGCAATTCAGCCACGAAGTTCAACCTCCATATTGTCGATGAGGCGCGTGGGCCCAACCCAGGCCGCGACGGCCAACAAACCTCGCCCGTGCACCGGCGCTGCACCCGTTGCAGGCACGGTCTCTGCGTCGCCCGCGGACATGGTCGCACCGCTCGCCGGGAAACTCCTGCCGTCGCTGGCAGGCATAGTCGCGGTGCCTTCGGAAGGTGAGGTCTCAACGGCTCCGCCTGCAAAGAGTGTCTCGCCGTCGATGGCCGCAAAAGTCTCGGGGTCGACGAGGGCGAGGTAGTCGATCTTGACTCCCGGCGCTTCGCGCAGGTGCCGTTCGGCGACGTTGCGCACCTCCTTCGGGGACAGACCGCGTTGGGCGGCGTCGGCCCCCACCGCAAGCGCCTGGTTGAGAGCCAGAGCCTCAATGCGTTCGGTGGGCGAAAGATAGGAGTTGCGCGAGGACAGGGCGAGGCCGTCGACGTCGCGCTCGATCGGGACCGCCCGTATTTCGACCGGCATGTCCAGATCGGCGGCCATCGTGCGGATCAGGGCGAGCTGCTGCGCGTCCTTCTGCCCGAAGAAGGCGATGTCCGGGCGAACGAGGTTGAGCACCTTGTGGACGATCTGGAGCACGCCCGCGAAATGCGTGGGCCGGGTCTTTCCCTCGAGGACTGCGGCCATCGGCCCGGGATCGATGCGGACAAGCGGTTCGCGCGGATAGACGTCCTCGGCCTCGGGAGCGTAGACGGCCTGGACGCCGACCGCCTCGAGAAGGGCCAGATCGGCCTCAAGGTCGCGCGGGTAGGCTTCGTAGTCTTCGCCCGGCCCGAATTGGAGGGGATTGACGAAGATCGAGACGACCACATTGTCTGCCGCCTTCTTCGCGGCCCGAACGAGTGCAAGATGCCCTTCGTGGAGCGCGCCCATCGTCATGACGAGCGCACTTGCGCCTTTGAGGGCGCCGAGGGCTTCCGCGAGATCTGCTTTAGTGCGTGCAACTTTAGTCACGCCCACCAGTTTACCGGCCGACGACGAGGCCTTCGCAGCCACAGCATGAGGGGAGGCTCACTGGCCGTCGAAGCCCGCACACCCCCTTTAATTGTAATAATCCATATCCAAAAAATCAGGGGACAAACAACCCTTACTAATATAACGGCCCCGGAAGGATAATTGAACTGCCGGCGTACAAACGGAAATTCCTAGAAAAATTCAGAGTTGATCTGTCAACGCCGCACGCACCCAATTAAACGAAATAAACAAGGAGATAGAAAAATGAGAAAACGACGCCTCACATTGGCCGCGTCAATATGCACAGCAGCGATGCTGTTCCCCGGCAGCCCGGCAAACGCGGGCCCGCCTCCGACCGGAACAAGCCCGTCCGCCGTCGAGGCAGGCTCCGCGAAAGCCAACCAACATAGCCAAAAGGCCGCCAATTCAGTGGCGGCGATGGAGAAGCAAGTCAACACCGACGCTTTCATCGCAAAAAAGGACAAGCCTGATTCGCAACTGAAGGGAACTTCTGCAAAGGCCGAGGCACAGAATAGCGCCGACGATCTCGGAAGGTCCGTCAAAGAGAAAGCCAAGTCCATGTCGGACAACTCCAAAAGCCCCCGCCACGTGGACAAAGTGGATGTCAAAATCACGGGCATTACTGCAAAAAAGAAAAGCAACGGCAACCTTCTTGTCACTGCACAAGTTAGGATTCTGCGTCATATCGTCGAGGACAATACTGACTGGGTGGAGGTCGTTCCCCATGAGATCGAAGTCAACGCCCGGGGCTGCATTCTTAACTTGACAGTCAAGGATTTGGACTACTACGACAAGCATCCAGGCAATTCTTTGCCTGAAGAGCCCAAAGGAAATTCCAGTTCGCAGGCGCAGATTAAGAAGGTTGCCCTGGACAAGAACGGAACAAAAACCATTCAGATGGGAGTCGCTCCAAGCAACAAGATTGCTCCGGCTTCTTTAACGCAGCAGCAAAAGCAAAAGGCCGTTGATTACGCCCGCAAATACGCGGAAAAACCTAATTGGTGGTGGTATTACATCTACCCTCAGGATTGCACGAATTTTGTTTCCCAGGCCATGTACAACGGCGGATGGACCCAAGTGTTCCACCCTTGGGTCGACTACAAACAGGATGACGCTTGGTGGTACGGCGGTTTGCCGCGGAATACTTGGACGTGGTCGGGAGCGGAAAACTTCTACCGCATGGCCACGGGACCGAACGGTCTGCACCGAACGACACTCGTGAATGACCCTTACCAACTCGAGCCGGGCGACATTCTCCAGTACAAAGCTAAAGGGGAGAGCAACATGACCCATACGATGATTGTGACCAAGAAAGGCGCCGACGGAATGCCCTACTTGAGCTACCACACAAACAATACGCTTGACAAGCCGTTCTCCGAGATGGCGAATAAGGAAGTCACATGGTTTGCACATCGCACCTAAGGCCGTACAGTCGGGAGGCCGCTACACCGTCGGATTGAGGAGCTACGAGGACACCGACACATCGACGTCGGACGTTGAGCCTCCAACCTGAATGCCTGCCGGCAACGGACAGCTGCGGCGGCCGCGGGGATTGTCCCCCGCGGCCGCCGCGTCATGTTCAACTGCTCAAACGATTTTACTCAGCGCGGCAGACATCCTCGTCCCCGTCCCGGGCTGTTCCATCGCCGCCGGGCGCTGCCCTTGTCGCCGCTAACCGATTCGTGAGTCCGCCGAGTTCCAACCGACGCACCCGTACGAATCGGCCGCAAGCTCGAACAGGAGGCCTGGTCCGATGTGGCCGGGCCCAAGCCCCCCTCAGTCCGGCTCGGCGGAATACGAACCGTCGCCGCCCTCCGAAGCCCTCGAGCGCAAGTCGACGCTTCCACCAGGCTCTGCTGAGCCCGGCGTCGCCAAACTTGAAGCGCCGCCGTCCAGCTCGGACAGCATGCGATCGATCGCCGGAGGCTCCCGCAGGCTTCGGGCCGCGACTCGCGCCGCCGTCGCCCTCGCGAGCGCGCGGTAGGCGGGCGGTACGTCCGCGAAGTCACCCGTCGCCGCGAGCGCATCGAGCGAGGCGAGGTGCTCGCGCACGGTGCCGACGTCGCCGCGCGCAACCGGCCCGGTCAGCGCCGATTCGCCGGAGCCGAGCGTGCCGTCGAGGGCGGCCTGAAGAAGGGGCGCGAGGTAGGCGCCCGGAGCCTCGACCCCGATGGCCTCCAGCACCCGCATCGACTGGGCAACGAGCGTGACGAGGTGATTTGCGCCGTGGGCGAGGGCCGCGTGATAAAGGCCCCTGTCTTCCTCGGCGACGACGACCGGCGTGCCGCCCGTCTCGGTCACGAGCGCCTGGCCGATGGGCAGCAGCGTGGCGGGGGCGGTGACGGCGAAGGGGCAGCCGACGAGGCGGGCGACGTCGAGCGAGGTTCCGGTGAAAGTCATGGCCGGGTGGATGGCGAGGGTGAGGGCTCCCGCGCGTGCCGCAGGCTCGAGCACGGACACGCCGTAGCGGCCCGCGACATGGATCGCCAGCTGACCGGCGGTGAAGCAGCCGAGCTTGGCCAGGCCTTCGACGAGCGGGCCGAGTTCGTCGTCGGGAACGGCGAAAAGCAGCACCTCGGCTCGGCGGGCGACCTCCTCGACGCTCAGGGAAGGGACTCCGGGCAGCATGGCGCCGAGGCGGTCCAGGCTTGCCTCAGAGGGTGCGTGGGCGCCGACGATCGTGTGCCCGGCGGCGCGCAAGGCGCTGCCGAGAGCGCTTCCGACGCGCCCGGCTGAAACGATGCCGATCGACAGGCTTGTGGCCATTCGCCGCCTTCCTCTCAAGCGTTCGACTGCAGGGGCTTCCTCGCAGGCGTCTGTCAGCGGGCGCTTCCTCTCGAGCGTTCCCTCGCAAGCAGCCCTTCGCGCGCGCCTCACGTCAGCAGTCTACTATTCACACCCGGCCAAAGCGGCGCACCTGCAAAGGCCTTTCAGGTCGCCGCCGCCCTCCGACTGCCGTGGCCGCCCAGCCCACCCGGGGGTGAGAGCCGCCGCAAGCGTGCGTCCGTCGCGCCCGGAAGCCTGTTCGAACTGCCGGGCGATCCCGATCCCGAGCCGCTCGCGCCAGCCCTCGATCGATTCGCGGTCGCCCTCAGCCCTTCGGTCGCGCCCAAGCTGGGACTGCCGTTCGCACAGGGACCTGGCGTCAGCCAGACGAAGGTGCTTTTGCACGGTCTCAATTGCCATGGCGGCCGTGCTCAGCCGCAGCGAGGCCAAACCGAGCGCGCGTTGAACCAACCCCTGGGAGAGCCTGAGCCCCTGCAAGCGAGCATGCCACACGATTCGCAGCGAACGGCCGAAGAACCGGCCCCAGCGCAGCACGGCCACCGTCCGGGTGAGGGCTTCGGCGTTGCGTCGCCACCCGAAGGGGTCGAGCGCCCGAGAGGCGCGCGGGGCCGCGACGAAAAGCTCGGAGGGCCCTTTGCCCTCGAAGGCGTCCTTGAGAAAAGCCTCTGGTTCGTCGACTCCGAGGTCCGGGATGAGCGCCCACAGAACACGTTCGACGTCGCGCATGCTCCCCGCGGTGACGAGCTCCGTGGGTTTGGCGCCCTCCTCCTTCAATGTGAACCTGGTCTTGGCGACTTCGACCTCGACGCTCCACCAGCCAAGGCGGCGCCAAAGCAGACGTTGGCGGACTCGCACGGTCTGGACCCGCATGGGGAGGACGGTGGTGGCTTTCTGCGACGCGAGGCCGGAACGAAGCCGCAAACCGTCAGGGGTCAGGGAAAGCGAGGCGCCCCATTTTCGCGAGAGAGCCCCGATGCCGCCCCATGCCGCGCCGAGGAGAACGAGCGCCACGGGCAAGAGGGCGACCTGCTTGTCGAAGGCGAGAAGGACGATGGAGGCGGCCGCCGAGAGAATCCCGATGAAGAAGACCGGCGAAAGCATCAGCGAGGCGAGGAGCCTGCCCGGCTGGAGCTCGTAGACCCGGGGCTCGTCGAAAAGTTCTGAGGCCCCTTCACGCCACTGCAGGATCCTGACGGGACGGTCGGCGCGTGCGTCGTCGGCCGCCTTGAGAATCGCCCCTCGCAAACCTTCGCACTGCTCCTTGGTCAGCCACCCGAGGCGCATCCCCTTTCCTGCCGCCGATTCGACGGTAACGGAACCGAGTCCGAGCATGCGGGCGAGCAGGCTCCTTTGAACCTCGACGCTTTGAATCCTGCCCCATTTCACGTGGACGCGTTTCTTCAGCACGACGCCGGACCGCAGGCGGATGCCGTCGGAACCGAGGGAGAACGCTTGGACATGCCACACGACGACGGCGGCGGCGGACGAAACGACGCTCACCGCGAGGAAAGCCAGAAGGGCCCATCCGACGGCCCGCATCCCGAGATCGCGAACAGCACCCCACAGAGTGCCGACGTTCTGCCTCTCGATCCAATCGCGAGAAAACCACGCTGCCGCGACAAGAATGCTCAGCCACATTCGCAGCACGCTTGCCAACGGGGTGAGAGCGTGGAACCGCCGCCATTCGCCTGAGGCGACTGCGTCCGTCCGGCCTTCTGCCGCCGAGGGCCGCCCTTCGCCCACGGGCCTCTTCGCGTTCACAGCCCCTCCATCCGCGCCTGGCTGACCTCCATAAGCCTCGCTCTCAAGCGCTCGGCCTCCCCGACGGGCAAGCCGGGAATGGAGGGATTGGCGTTGACCGAGGCGGTGACGAACACGAGCTTGGCCAAACCATACCTCCGCAGAAAAGGACCCGACGCGACGACCAGCTGCTGCATGCGGCCATAGGGGACGACAACGAGAGAAGGCCACAGGACTCCCCTGCATACCACCAGGTCGTCGTCGCCCTCGTAGTAGCCGATGGCCAGCGCCCGCCGGGAGGCAATAAAGACTCCCGCCATTTCGACGAGGAGGCAAAGCGGGACGAGAGACCACAGCCACGGCCATTCGGCCCCGGAATATAGAGCGAGGGCGATCACCGCGGCGAGGGAGCACGCCAAAACGAGCAGGCCTTGCAGCCGGAGAACTTTTGCATAGGCGCGCCCCACCCCGCTGAACGTGATCGTCGGCGACAGGGGGGTCGACGTGGTCGCCTCTCCGCCGCCTTCGTTCACATCACGATCCACTCTAGCATGCAAGAACACATATATAGTCTAAATTACTTCGCACGTCGACGCGAGGAGTAATGCTGCCCATGGTCGCTTCCGCACACGACGAGCCGCGCACGAGCCGCGCCCCTTCAACCTGGACATATCGCTTGAGAACTCGGGCATTCCCCGGGGGTAAGGCATCAGAACTCCGGGGACGCGGCGTCAAACCCTCGGGGATGAGAACCCAAACCTCGGACGAGGCGACGTCGAAACTGCGAAAAGGGACCCCGACCCCTCCAGGATGCGCCCTGAATAAGGCGAGGCAAAACAAGGCCCGCATACGGCACGGACCGGCACGCGACGGCCCCTGACGGCCGGCGGCGAGCCGATCGAAGCACCGAGTCGCAGGGGCGGCTCAGGCGCACCCGCCGGCGCGGCAGAATCACGCCAGCCGGCGCGGCCGGGCGACGGATCGAGACGCGGGCGCGACGCCGCACAGCATGGCCGCGCAGCATGGCAGGCTCACGCGGCGGTCGGCCTTGCTTGAGGGCCGGGGCCGTCGTCGTCGGAATCGACGACGCACCACCTTTCCACGACCCAGCCGGTCCAGGTCAAGACGGCGCTGGAGACGGCTGCGAGCACCGCGGCGAGGACTTGCTCGCGAACGTACGAGGTTTCGCCGGTCCTCCAGAACAGGGCCGCACACAGGCCGAAGAAGCCCGCCAGCCAGGCCCCGCATCTGGAACACGCCTGAGCAAGGACGGCCACGCGGGCCGCCTGCAGGGGCGAGATTCTCCGCCGCGTTCTCCGCTGATCTTTCTTCTCCGGTTGGTCCTTTTCCCGCATGGCTTTGACCCTGCGGCCCCAGGCGAAGAGGAAGGCCGAAAAGCCGAGGATGAGCACGCCGAGGGGAAGCGGAATGGGCCAGGGGGCGTGGCCGCCGCTGAGGGCAAAGGCGCAAAAGACGAGCCCGCAGCCGAGGCCGAACGCCAGGCTGAAAGCCAGATTGCGGATGGATGTCAGGCTCATGCTTCGCCTCCTTTCCGAGTTTCCTCGCAGCAGCGGGTCGCCCCGGCGGTCAGGCCGTCAACGCCGCAGCTTCTCAATGAGGCTGGCTATCGGCACGCCGTCCAACGTCGCCTCGGGCTCTATCTGCGCCCACGGCTCGAGGACGAACAGGCGCTCGCCCGCGCGAGGATGAGGAAGAGTCAACCTGGGATTGACGCTTGCGACGCCCTCGACGTCGACGATGTCAAGGTCGATTGTCCGCGGCCCCCATCGCCGCTCGCGCACCCTGCCGCCGCGAATCTCGATCCGTTGGAGCTCGGCCAGCAGGGCCAGCGGCGACATCGCCGTGGTCACCGTGGCCACAGCGTTAGTGTATCGCGGCTGCGGCTCCTGTCCCGGTGCGAGCACGGGGTCTGTGGACAAGTAATCGGAAACCGCGGTCAGGTGCAGGTCGAGGGCGCCGAGCGCCTCGACGGCGGCGTCGAGATGGGCGCGTCCGTCCCCCAGATTCGACCCCAGTGCGAGGACGGCGCGGCGTATCGTCCCGCCGTCCACAAGGGGGCCGTTTCGGCGAACTGTCACAGAGACGTCGGAGAACGGCACGCCGACGGGGGCTTCCGGCTTGTGGACGGTGACGGCGGCTCTGAGGGCTCCGCGCGCAAGCACGCGCTCGGCGATGCGGTCCGCGAGGGTTTCGACGAGGTCCGCGCTTTCGCCCTCGACGACGGCCAGGGTGTCGGCTGCGACGTCGGCGTAGGAAACCGTGCATTCGATCGAGTCGGCGGCGGCGGGCTCGACCTCCATTTCGACGTCGACGACGAACGGCTGCGCACGCAGCTTTTCCTCGGCGAGCACTCCGTGCGCGCCGTACCCTCTCACTCCCTCGATGCGAATCGTGTCGGTCACGGGTAGGCGCCCGCCGTGCGCAAACGCGCGACCGTTTCGACGGCCGCCCTGGATGCCGCGACTTCGTGGACCCGCACGCCCCACACGCCAAGCTCGGCGAAGTAGGCGGTGAGGGCCGCCGTCGCGTCGTCGCGCTGGGCGGGGCCGGAGCGGCCGTTGTGGATCTCGGCCAGGAAACGCTTGCGGGAGACCCCTACGAGGACCGGCATGCCGAGCTCCATGATCGGCGCCATGTTGGCGGCGAGGTCCCAATCGTCGTTCCCGACCTTGGCGAAGCCGAAGCCCGGGTCGACGACGATCTGCGAAGCATCGACCCCGGACGAGACGGCCCTGGCGACGGAGGCGGTCAGCTCGTCGGCGACCTCGGCCCCGATGTCGCCGTAGTTCGCCAAAGAGTTCATGGTGCGGGCGTTCCCCCTGCCGTGCTGGAGGATGTACAGGCAACTGCTTGACGCGACGGCGCTGAACATGTTCGGGTCGCCGGCGCCTCCGGTCACGTCGTTGACGATCTCGGCCCCGGCGTCGATGGCCCGGCGCGCCGTGTCCGCATGATACGTGTCGACGGACACCACGATGTCCGTCTTTCCCAGAGCCGCCACAACCGCGCCGATGCGGTTCCATTCTTCGCGGGCGGAAAGGGCCGTGGCGCCCGGACGCGTGGACTCGCCTCCGACGTCGACGATGTCCGCGCCTTGGCGCACCATGCGGTAAGCCCTTTCGACGGCGACGTCGGTGTCGACGTAAAGGCCGCCGTCGGAGAAAGAATCGGGCGTGACGTTGAGGATGCCCATGACGAGGGAACGGCCCGTGGGCAGCGTTGCTGGCAACATGTTGGCTCTCCTTACCCTTGGATGAGGCTCAGGGCCTCGCTGCGGGTTGCCTGGTTGCGGAGAACTCCGCGCACTGCCGATGTTACGGTATGCGAGCCGGGTTTGTTCACCCCGCGCATCGACATGCACATGTGCTCCGCTTCGATGACGACGAGCACTCCCCTTGCCCCGAGGCGGCTTTCCAGTGCCTCTGCCACCTGGGTGGCAATCCGCTCTTGCACCTGGGGCCTGCGGGCGTACCCGTCTACGAGCCTCGCGATCTTCGACAGGCCGGTCACTTTGCCGTCGGCGTTCGGGATGTACGCGACGTGGGCATGTCCGTGGAACGGCAGCAGGTGGTGTTCGCACGTCGAATAGAAGGGGATGTCCTTGACGATGATCATCTCCTGATGCCCGATGTCGAACTTCGCTTCGAGCACGTCGGCGGGGTCTTGGCGCAGTCCCGCAAAGATTTCCTTGAAGGATCGGGCCATGCGCCCCGGGGTGTCGACGAGTCCGTCGCGCTCGGGGTTCTCCCCGACGGCGCGAAGCAGCGCGCGAATCGCCTCTTCGACCGCGGCCTCGTCGTAGCCGCCGTTCGCGCGAGCGGAGCCTTCGCGGTCCTTTTGCCCCCGCTCCGCGCGGTCCGCAGAGCTCCGGCCCTTGCCTCTCTCCGGCGCCGGGGACTTGCCCTCAGCCATCGTTCGGCTCAGCCTTCCCGCTCGGGCCGGCGCCGCGGTCGGAATCGGCATCGTCTGCAGGATCCTCGGGAGACGCCCCCGAGAGCGGCCTGTCGGCGGCCGTCCGCGAATGCCCTGAGCGGGGCTCGAGCGGGCTGGGAGCCGAAAGAGGATCGCCGGGCGCCGAAAGAAGATCGGGCGACGCGGATGACGAGAGCGGGCTCGGACCGGACAGCGGATCGATCTTCGGCAGCCGGTCCGTCGCGGACAACGGATCGATCTTCGGCAGCTGCTCGGTCGCAGGCAACGGATCGACCTTCGGCAGCTGCTCGGTCGCGGGCAAACCGTCCCGGGCGTCAGAGGAGCCGGCCTCGTTTGCCGGATTGCTCGACGCCGAATCGCCAAGAAGACGGCTCGGGGCCGAATCGGCCAGGAGGTCGGGCAGTTTCGGGTCGCCCTGGAGGTTCGGCGTCGAGCCGCCCATGGGGGCGCGGGGCGCCGCATCGGCAGAAAGCTCAGGAATCGTCACGTCGCCCAAGGGGTCGGGGCTCTGCGCCGAGGGGGCCGCCGGAACCGAGGGGGACAGAACCGTTCCCGGCTCGCCGACCGTCGAAGGCTTGGCCGCGGATTCCTCAAGCTCGTCGCCCCCGTCGGGGATTGCGGGAGGCTCCTCGCGGGCGCCTGCAGCCGAGCTGTCCGCATTCCCGGGATCGGCAAAAGCCGAACCGCCGGCGTTTGCAGCCGCGGGCGGAATGACGGAACTGACCGGCGCGGCCGGGCCTGTCGCCGCCGAGCTCGGAACAGCCGAACTGGGAGCAGCCGAGTTGGGCACGGCCGGATTTGGTTCAGCCGGGCTGGGAGCAGCTGACGCGTCGGAATCGACGGGCGCGGCCGCATGCCTTCCCTTGACGGGCTGAGGGGAGCGGATCTCGATCGGCGGTATCTCCGTGGCCGCCAAAAGCTCAGCCGGGACCTCGAAGACATGCCACCTTTCGCGCACGGGAGCCTTGACGACGTCGGCGAAGATCTCCTTGAGCTCGGACTCGAGCACGGTCTCCTTCTCCATGAGCCGCGAGGCCAGAATGTCGAGGATTCCCCGGTTTTGCGCCAGAATCGCCCAGGCCTCGCGGTGGGCGTTCTCGACGAGCCCGCGCGCCTCGACGTCGATCGCGCTGACCATTCCGTCCGAATGGACTTCTCCGCCGCCGCCCATGGTCCGCTCGAGGGGGTCGGCGTCTTCGGCCGCGAGGCGGATGATCCCGACCTCGGCGCTCATGCCGTACTCGGTGACCATGCTTCGCGCTATGCTCGTGGCCTTCTGGATGTCGTTCGACGCGCCGGTGGTCGGATCGTGGAAGACGATCTCCTCGGCGACGCGCCCGCCCATGGCGTAGGTCAGCTGATCGAGCAGGTCGTTGCGGGAGACGGAGTAGCGGTCCTCGGTGGGCAGGACCATCGTGTAGCCGAGGGCGCGCCCGCGCGGCAGGATCGTCACCTTGGTCACCGGATCGGCGTTGTGCAGAGCCGCTGCCGTCAGCGCGTGGCCAGCCTCGTGGTAGGCGGTCAACAGCTTGTCTTGGTCGTTCATCGGCCGCGAGCGCCGCTGCGGGCCGGCCATGACGCGGTCGATGGCCTCGTCGACGTCGGGCACGCCGATCGCCCGGCGCCCGAACCGGGCCGCCAGCAATGCGGCCTCGTTGAGGATGTTCTCCAGGTCCGCTCCCGTGTATCCGGGCGTGCGCCGGGCGACCATGGCCAGGTCGACGTCGGGTGCGAAGGGCTTGCCCTTGGCGTGAACCTTGAGGATGGCCTCGCGCCCCCTGAGGTCGGGGGCGTCCACGGAGATCTGTCGGTCGAATCGGCCGGGGCGCAGCAGAGCAGGGTCGAGCACGTCTGGCCGGTTCGTCGCCGCGATGAGGATGACGTTGGAGTGCGAGTCGAAGCCGTCGAGCTCGACGAGGAGCTGGTTGAGGGTCTGCTCGCGTTCGTCGTTGCCGCCGCCGATTCCCACGCCGCGGCCGCGGCCCACTGCGTCGATCTCGTCGACGAAGACTATCGCCGGCGCATTTTCCTTCGCCTTGTTGAACAGGTCGCGAACGCGCGAGGCGCCCACGCCCACAAACATTTCGACGAACTCGGAGGCCGAGATCGAATAGAAGGGCACCCCGGCCTCGCCCGCCACGGCCCTGGCCAGGAGGGTCTTGCCCGTTCCTGGAGGCCCGTAAAGGAGGACTCCTCGGGGGATTTCCGCTCCGAGCGCGTGAAAGCGTTCGGGCGCGGTGAGAAACTCGGTGATCTCCCGCAGCTCGGCGACGGCCTCGTCCTCCCCGGCGACGTCGTTGAAGGTGACGTCGGGCTTGTCCGGGTCGAGCTGCTTGCGGTCCTTGATCCTGCCGAAGGCGCCCATCCCCGACTGCATCCGAGGCAAAAGGATCATGAAGGCCACGATGATGATGAGCATCGGAACGGCCATCGTCAGGATCGAAGACCAGATCGAGGCCTGCGGGACGATCGAGTCGTATCCGAGCTTCGGCTTCGCCTGTTCGGTCAGCCTCGCAATCTGCTCGGCCTGCGGCTCGACGTAGGAAAATTGGACGCGCTTGCCGACGTCGTGGCTCTTTCCCTTCTCGTCGGTCGCCTTCGTCGGCTGCGAGAGCCACAGACGGACCTGCTGCGTCCCCTCGGTGATCTGCACCCGCTCGACCTGTTTGCCCTTGAGAAGCGAGATTCCCTCAGAAGTTTTGACGGCTGAGAAGTGCTCGCCGCCGAAGAAGAGCCACAGGCCCGAAGCGACGACGCCGACGAAGAAGAAAGCGGTGAACATTCGACGCATGGACCGCTTCTTGCGTTCCTTTGCGTCTTTGGGCGTTTCCTTTTGGCCGTTTTTGGCGCCGTCGGCGCTCCCTCTCTCAGGGCGCGAGGCCCCCGCGCTGCGCCGTCGCGGCGCGTCCGCGTCGGTTCTCCCGCTTCCGCCGGTCGATTGCTCGGCGCGGCCGGGCTCGTCGCCGTTCGATTCGTCCGCCCGCTCTTCCGCGGATTCGGCTTCGATCTGCATCTTCTGCGCGGCTGCCCTTCGGCTTCGGGGCGAAGGCGCGGGTGCGGGCACGCCTTCGTTGCGTTCTTCTTCGGTCACATTAGCCTCCATAAACGTGCGGCGCGAGCGTTCCCACGAAGGGGAGGTGGCGGTATCGCTCGGCATAGTCGAGTCCATATCCCACAACGAACTCGTTCGGAATGTCAAAACCGACGTAGTCCACGTCGATCGCGACCTTGGCAGCCTCGGGCTTGCGCAGAGTGGTCGCTATGCGCACCGATTCGGGGCCTCTGGAGAGCAAGTTGGATCTCAGCCAGGAAAGGGTGAGCCCCGAGTCGATGATGTCTTCGACGATGAGCACGTTGCGTCCCTGAATGTCGGTGTCGAGGTCCTTGAGAATGCGGACGACGCCGGACGACTTCGTCCCCGAGCCGTAGGAGGAGACGGCCATCCAGTCCATTTCCAGCGGAATGCGGATCTTCCGCGAAAGGTCGGCCATTGTCATGACGGCCCCGCGCAGCACTCCGACGAGCAGGAGGTCTCTGCCTCGATACTCCTCGTCGATTTGCGCAGCGAGCTGCGCAAGACGCGCGTCTATCTGCTCTGCGGTCAGCAGGATCTTCTCAAGGTCCCCGCCCATGTCAGCTGCTTCCACAGTTCTCCTCCCGATTCGCTGGAACTGCCCCATCGAATGTTATCCGACCTTCGTCGATTGTCACCCTCATTCCTGGAAGGTCGAGGCTCGACCTTCCGCGCCGCCGCGAAACGAGGGAATCGAGGGTGGCGATGTGCCACGAAGTGAGTTCTCCGGGCCTGGCCCCTCCGTCGATGGCGCGGCGGCGAAGGATTCTGGTGCGAAGGGCCGGGGGCAGGCCGGCCAGTTCTCGCACGGACGGCTCGGCGCCGAGCTTCGCGTCGATCTCTTCGGCGAACCCGTCGAGCGCGCTGAGGTCCTCTCGGATCATCGCGGCCGTTCGCGCGAGCGCCTCCACCACGCCGGGGCCGAGAGAGTCCTCGAGCGCCGGCATGCAGCGATGCCTGACGGCGGCCCGGCGCAAAAGGGATCCGTCGGCGGCGCGCACCGGCGAATCGACGTCGTTCGTGGGGTCCTCGACCCATTCGACGCCCTCTGACGCCAGCGCCTGGCGAAGGTCGGCGCGGCGAAGCCCCAGAAAAGGTCTGACGAGCGGGACGTCGGGGGCCCCGGGGCACGCGCCGACGGCGGGCATGCCCGCGATTGAGCGGGGCCCGGAGCCGCGGCCCAAGCCCATCAGGACTGTTTCGGCCTGATCGTCGGCGGTGTGACCGCATACGACCGCAGCCCGGCCGGGCATCGACCTGGCCGCTTCGGCCAAGGCGGCGTACCTGGCCGCGCGGGCGGCCGACTCGAGGCCGCCGCCGCCTTTCGATTCGACCCGCGCCACGCCGGCGGACTCAACGCCCATGGCTTCGAGCGCGCTGCGCACGCTCGCCGCCTCGTCGGCGGAACCCTCGCGCCATCCGTGGTCCACGGTGAGACTCGAGGCGACGATCCCCTCGCGCCGGCACACGAAAACCGCCGCCTGGGCGAGGGCCATCGAGTCGGAGCCCCCGGAGACGGCCAGAAGCACGCTCGAACCGGCGCCCACGCCGGCGGCGCCGAACGCTTCCTCCACCGCGCGCCGCGTGCGGGCGAGAGCTGGATTCGGTCCTCCCATCAGGCCCCGACGCGCTGAATCCACGCGCTGGGCGCGTCGATTTCCTCAGGGGTGGGAGCGTGGAGCGGACTCTCCCACACCTTGTTGAATCCGGCATGCCCGACGGCGTCGACGACCGCGTCGACGAAGGCGGAGCCCCTGCGATACTGGGCGGCCTTGAGATCGAGGCCGAACGCCTTCGAAAGAGCGGACTTCAGCGGATTCTTAGCCGCCCGGCGCCGTTCCATCGAGGAGACGAGCCGCCGCTTGGACGGCATAAGCGAGAGGGGAACGGCATTCATGACGAACTCCGCGTGGCCTTCGAGCAGGCTCATCATGGACATTGCCTCGGCGGCCGATCCGCTTTCGAAATCGACGTCGTCCTGCTCGAGCAGCGAACGGAGGCGGGAGACGAGGTAGTCGACGATCCACGGCGCCGCCGCGAACTGCGCGGCGTGGGTCAGCTCGTGAACCGAAATCCAGAGGGAAAGGTCGCGCCGGTCGAGCGAGTATTTCGCGGCGAAGGCCGCCGCGTTCGGGGCGACGAGCAGAAGGCGCTTCGCCAAAGGGTCATACTGGCCGAGCACTCTTGCTGCGAGCACGCTGGCCCCGAGCGCCAACTCGGCGGACCCGAAGAAATCCGCAAGCTTTCCGGTCCCTGCCGCGAGCGCGGGCCCGAGGAGGCCGCCGGCGGAATCGGCGGCGGCCTTCGCCCACCCGGCTCTGTCGACGACGAACACCGGTATCTCCTGCGCAGCGGCCGCCGCCTCGGAAAGGCCGGTGACGTCGGCGACGATCTCAGGAGCGCGGCGAGCCTGCGAGTGCAGTTGGTCCACGACCGCGCGCGCCTGGGTCGCGGACACGGACGGACCCGCGCCGGAAAGCCAGCGAGCTACGGAGCGTGACATTTCGGGGTTGATCGTCGCCATGGAGACAACCGTATCCCCCGCGATCGAGCAGGCGCCATCGCCGACCCCGCCTTTTCGCCGCCAGCGCAGCGTTCCGCCGAGCCTCAGGCCCCCGCCAGGGACACGACGAAGCCGTCGATCGCATGCCTGGCGGACGTGAACGAACCGTCGGGGATCCCGTCAATCAGAATCGAGAACGTCAGCAGCCTGCCGTTCTTCGTTTCGAGGAAACCGGAAAGCGAGGCGGCATTGGACAGCGTTCCGGTCTTCGCGCGCACTTTGCCGGCCGCCGCGCTGCCGTGCATCCTGTCGTCCAGCGTGCCGTCGAGCGCGGAAACCGGGAAGCCCGACGCGATCGATTCGAGGGCGCAGCCGTAGCACGAGGCGACCTTCCCCACGATTTCGTTCAGCAGGGAGGCGCTCAGCCGGTTTTTCGGCGAAAGCCCCGAGTTGTCGTCGATGACGACGCCGGAGGCCTTCACCCCGATCTTCTTCAAATCGGCCAGCGTGGCTCGGCCGGCGCCCTCGAAGCTCGCCGGCTCGCCTGATTTGACCGCGATGAGGTGGCCCAAGATCTCCGCCGTCGTGTTGTCCGAATGCTTGAGCATGAAGTCGACGAGGTCGCGGACGGGGGCGGACTCCACGGAAGCCGCTTCCCGCGCCTGCTTCGGGGCCTGGCCGCGGCGGACGGAGCCTGAAACGGGAACCCCGCGGGCGGCCAGCTCCTTGGCGAAGGCCTGCCCCGCCTGGACGTCGGGATTCGCGGTGTAGGCCTTGCCGGAGTTGCGCGATTGGTTGACGGCCAGGGGGCGCAGCTCCATGACGAAGGATGCGTTCCCGCCCGTGACGCTGGGATTGCGCTGGGGCCCGGAAAAGAGCGAGGAATCGACGACCACCTCGGTGACTCCGGCTTTGCGGGCGGCGTCGGCGGCTTTGTCGGCGAGCTCGCCGATTCCCGCCCTTCCGTTGACGGCCGCGGGGTTCGCTCCCCCGGCGCCGAGGAGCGCGTCGCCCCCGCCGACCAGGTAGAGCCTCTTGCCCTCGATCTTCGCCGTCGTCTTCAGCGTTGTCTCGGGCCCCAGAACCCGCAGGGCGACGGCCGCCGTCACGATTTTCATGTTCGACGCCGGCGCCCGGGGCGTGTCGGGCTCCAGCTGGGCGATCGTCTTGCCGCTGGCGGCGTCGGCCACCACGACGGAGACGTGTCCGTGCGCTTCGGGAGAGGCGGCGAGCGAGCCCAGCGCAGACGTGACCGCCGCGTTGTCGACCTTGGCGTCCGCCTTCCACGTCGGGAGCGCCTCGGGGGCGGAAGCGGAGGAAACGCTGGGATAGGGAAGCGCTTCGCTCTCTGTGGGCCGCGTGGTGAGAAAGCCCGGGGTAACATCGTATGCATCGGCAACGACGTAGCCGCCGAGGGCCACAGCCAGAGCCGTCGCGAGGACCGTCATCCGTTTCACTATGCAAGTTTCGCATGGTCCGGCGGCCATCGCACGCCGGGCGACCGACGAAGGAGTGCGCACATGATGGAATTCGATGTCACCATCGAGATCCCCAAGGGCAACCGCAACAAGTACGAACTCGACCACCACACCGGCCGCATTCGCCTCGATCGCATGCTTTTCACCTCGACGCGCTACCCGGACGACTACGGATTCATCGACGACACCCTCGGCGAGGACGGAGACCCCCTCGACGCCCTCGTGCTCCTTGACGAGCCGACTTTTCCGGGGTGCGTCATACGCTGCCGCGCGCTGGGCATGTTCCGAATGCGCGACGAGAAGGGCGGAGACGACAAGGTCCTGTGCGTTCCCGCGGGCGACCAGCGCGCCTCCTGGCGCACGGAGATCGACGACGTCTCCGAGTTCCACCGCCTGGAAATTCAGCATTTCTTCGAGGTGTACAAGGACCTCGAACCCGGAAAGTCGGTCGAGGGCGCGCATTGGGTCGGCCGCGAAGAGGCCGAGGCGGAGATCAAAGCGTCCTTCCAGCGCGCCCTCGACGAGCACTACTACGACCACTGCTGAGACTTGGCGAGGCGGCGGCATGCCGACCGCCGCTGAGGCGCGGCATGCCGCCGAGGGGAAGCGCGAGGCGCGCGGCTAGGCCAAATCCGCCGGCTCCCGAAGCGATCGCGGGAGCCGCGCGACGGCGACGATCCCGAGGCCTGCGAGCACCGTGGCGGCGACGCCCATCGCCGCGGCGAACTCTGCACGTTGGACGGCGAATCCGGTCAGGAGCGGACCGCCCGCCAGCCCGCCGGCGTAGGCGAGATTGTAGAGGGCGAAGGACCCGCCCAGCGTGGGCGGGACGGAACGGCTGCCCTGCTGGCTTATGAGCGTGGTCGAGGGCGTCAGGAGCAGCGCGGAGGACGCGCCGAGGAGAACCATGCCGGCGCTTGTCTGCCACATTTCGTCGGCCACGCCGATCACCACGAGCGCCGTCGCGGCGGCGACCACGCCGCTTCCGACGAAGAGCCGAGGCGAAACCGCTGCGACGAAGCGCCCAACGATCGGATTGGCTGTGATCGAGGCGAGCACCGCAAGCCCGAAGAGCAGCCCGACGGTCAGCGAACTGGCTTTCAGGTGCACCGGCAGCACCGGCTCGACCCCGGAGAGCACGGCAGCGCCGACGACGACGGCGAGCACGATCGAGAAGGACCCCGGCACCCTCAGCACGGCGAGGGGGCCTGCGACGTCGTCGGTGACCCGGGGCGATCCTTTCACCAGTATGATCCGCATGGCGCCGTCGACGACGGCCACGGCGGCGGCGAACAGAAAGGGGGACGCGGTGCCGAAATGCTCAACGAGGAGCCCTGCCAGCGGCGGGCCGACGAGCACGCCGAGGGTGATCGTCGACAGCGCGACGCCCATTGACTGGCCGCGCTTTTCCATCGGCGTGGTCGCAGCGATGAGGCAGAGTGCGGCCACCCAGGACATGCCGCCCGCGATGCCCTGTGCAAGGCGGGCGACCATCAGCAGCCAGTAGGGGCCGCCGGTTGCGAAAAGCAGCGTCGCGGCGGCCAGGCCGCCCAGACCGATCAGCAGCGGAGTTCGAGGGCCGTGCCGGTCGACGACGCGGCCGGCGAACAAGGTGGCGACGATCATCGCCGCGGCGTAGGAGGCGAACAACACTCCCGTGGCAGCAGACCCCGCCCCGACTACTGCGGGAAGGCGCGGCAAAACCGGAACGGCCAAACCATGCACGAGCATGTCCGTGAACAGGGCGGCCGACGACACGACGAGCGCTCGCGCCGGCGTGGTTCCCCCGGTCGGGGGATCGTGTGGAACAGTCATGAGAATCAAAGTCTTTCTAGGAGAGCAACCCCCTCACCAGAGCAGCGACCGCTGCGTCGAGGCCTTGGGGCTGCGGAAGGTCTTGTGGCCGGGTCACCGCCGTAACGGTGAACCCTTGTAGCAACACGAGCGTCAGGCTCGCGATCTGATCGGGCGGCAACGCGCCCGCGGGGAGCGAGGCGGAGGCGAGCAATTCGGCGATTCGCGCGTGCCAACGGTCCAACCCCGAGCTTTTCTCAGGCCATCCAGAGGCTTTCTTGCCCCATTCGGGGGTCTTCTCGTCTAACGCAAAGTTTTCCTCGGCCGAGTCGGCGTCTTTCTCGCCTGCCCCGGGGGCTTGCTCGCCAGGATTCGAGGCCTTCGCGGGAATGCGTCCGAACCCTTGCGGCGCGACGAACACGGTCGTGTAGGCCAGCGCCCTGAACATCAGGTTTTCAGAGAGCAGCCGTACGTACGCGGTGAACAGGCCGGACAACCACGACGCCGCCTCGACGTCGCCGTCCGACTCCGCGAAAAGCCGTTCGCCGTATTCGGACCACCCCCACGAGAGCGCTTCGCGCAGCAATGCGCGCTTGTCGCCGAAATGGTGGTGCAGCGCGCCGCGCGTCACCCCCGCACGCTCGGAGATCGCCTCGAACGTCGCCCCCCTCCACCCCTTTTCTTCGAAAACCATCAGCGCCGCCTTGCACAGCGACAGACGCGTTCGCTTCGCGTCTTCAGCAGAACGTCTCATACATACAGATTAACACGTATGTATGAGGGGCGCACATATGCGGCAACCTGTTTTGAGAGTCAAAGGGCCACGGGCGTCAAAAGTCGTGGCCCTCTGGACGTCCCGTGCGCGACGAGACTCCCAGGCCTCTGCCGCCAGGCGCCTGCGGGCGATGCTGCAGGAACGTCGGCCGCGAGGGCCAGAAACAGTCCGCCGCCAGGCGTCTGCGGGCGAGGCCCATCTGCAGCAAGAGCCCTTTCCAACAAGAATGATTTGCAAAAAGGGCGGGCCGTCGGCCCTCCCCTTAGCCCCTTACCGCGTGTTTCGCCTCTGTTGGCCTGCCTCCCGCGGCCCAGGCCGCCTCCCCCGGCCCGCCCTCGGCATTGAACGCCGTGCCCGGCATCGCGAGCCTTCGACGACGCCGCCACACGCCCGCCGGCCGCGCGCCAACTATGCCCATGCGCGCGGCCGGCGGCCGATCTTTTCCCAAACGGCAACGGGATCGGACGTTCGCGGCCGACCGTTGATTTGCGCCGACTGTTCGCCCGTCAGCCGATGATGCGCAGGTAGACCGGGCTCCCCCACACCTTGCGCTCCTGGGTTCCCATCGAGGGATTCCAGGCGGCGATGTGCATGTTGTTGCCCGTGTAGATTCCGGTGTGCCCCGGCCACCACATGAGGTCGCCAGGCTGACGCTGCGAGGCGGGAACCACCTTGTAGCCCTTCCAGAATTGGCCGAGGTAGCTGCCCGTCCGCCGCGGAGTCTCACGCCCGAAGTGGGCGTAGACGTAATGCGTAAAGCCGACGCAGTCCCATCCGCTTGAGGGATTCGTTCCGCCCCACACGTACCTGACTCCGGCGAATTGGCGCGCGTAGGCGACGATCTGCGCGCCGACGGCGGAGGAAGACCCGCCGCCCGCCTGGGCCTGCTTTTGCCGAGCGGCCTCAGCGGCGGCCCGCTCTTGGGCCTGCTTCTGAGCCGCAGCTTGGGCTGCCGCCCTTTGCTCCGCAGCCTTCTGAGCCGCGGCCTGCTGGGCTTGGCGCTGCGCGGCCGCTGCCTGAGCGTGGCGCTGGGCAGCTGCAGCTCGCTGCTGTTCCGCCGCCCGCTGTTGAGCGGCCTGCTTTTCCGCGGCCGCCTGCTGCGCCTGACGTTGCGCCGCGGCGGCTTGGGCCCGCCTTTGCGCTGCGGCTTGGGCCTGCCGCTGCCTTTCCGCCTCGGCGCGCTTCGAGGCTTGGCTCTGCTCTCGCGCCTCGGCCTGGTGCGCCTTTTCTCGCGCGGCGGGTGCGGCCGGCGCTTGCTCCTGCCCTGAAGGCTTTTCTGGGGCGGGAGCCTTTTCCTGCGCGGGCGTCGGCTGAGAAGCCGCTTGCGAGCCCGCAGCCTGGGAGGCAGAAGGATCGGCGGCAGTCGGCTTTTCGCCGCCTTCCGCCGCGGGGGCGGCTTGGGCCGCGCTTGAGGATTCGGCCTGTTGCGGGCCGGCCTGCTGCCCGTCGGCCTGCTGGGGCGAAGTCTGCTGGGCCGCCTCCTGGGAGGCCGCCCGCAACGCCCGCTCGTTCGCGGTCTGGACGACCCGCTGCGACTCCTGCTCGGCCTCAGCCTTGGCCGCAGCCTCCTTTTCGTCCTGCTGCCTGCGCACCAGCTCCGCCGTCGTCCCCTTTTGAGAGGCCAACTTCGAGATCAAACGATCGCGCTCCGCCGAAATGGTCCGGATCTCGGTTTCCGCATTGGAAGCCACACGCGAAGCCTCGGCCGACGCCTCATCGGCCTTGCGCGCCACATCCTTCTCAGCCGCCGCCTTGTCGTCGGCCTTCTTCTGCAACGTCGCAGCCTCAAACCGGGCGCTCTTGAAACGTTGGAGGTCCCGGTTCGTCTTGTTCGCGAGAAGTCTGTAGGCGCGGGCCTTCTCCCGCGCCTGGCGGTAGTCTGCGGCGCTCAGGCTGAGGCGCCCTCCTGCCACCGCCCGGGCGCCGTGCTTGTAGATCGACGTCGAGATTCCCGACAGCTGCCTGCGCGCGGCGTCGACCTGCTTGTCCGCGGAGTCTACGGCGTCCTGGGCGCCCATCGCCTCCCCGATCGACGTCGAAAGCCGCTGCTGAGCGGCAATGGACGCCGCTTCGGCCTTGGCGGCGTCCACCTTGAGCCTGTTCGCCTTCACGCCTATCTGGGTCAAACGGGCCTCCGTGTTGGAGATGTCCGCCTTTGTGCGCTGCTCGGCCTCCTTCGAAGCAGCGATGTCGGCGTCGCCCCCGTCGTCGGCGCGAGCCGGAAGGACGACGGCGGCCGAAAGCGCCAACGCAATCGCCCCCGACGCGCCCTTGTACCACTTGCGAATACTCACGTATTCCTCCGGTTCCTTTGTGTCCGAGCGGAAGCCCGCCTCCCGAGCTTCTCATCACGAACATTGTTCACAATGATCACAAATATATAACACCGATCGTTCCAATAGCACATTGGTAACACTTTTCACATGAATGACACGCGGGCAATTGGACCCGACGACGCCGAAGCGGCGCTTGCCGCCGCAGCCCAGAATTGCTCGCCGCCCACTGGCCACCCACCCCGAAAACCGAAAGCCTCCCGCAACGGAAGGCGCTCACAACGTCAAGATCGTCGCCTCCGCCATCTCGACCGGACGCCCTCATTTCGACCCGCCGCCCTCACCCAGGCCCGCGGCTTTCAGCTTGACCCGCCGTCCTCAAGCCTGACCGACCACTTTCAGCCTGACCCGCCACCCTCACCCCGGCCCGCCGTCCTCAAGCCTGACCGACCATTTTCAGCCTGACCCGCCGCCTTCAGCTTGACCTGCCCTCCCCCGGGGCGTCTATGCTTGGTGTCATGTTCATGCGAATGCCCAACTAGCGCACGCCCTGCTCACCAGCCCGGCGCTGCGCTGCAAGCCATCCGCACACTGTCCCACGCGGGCTTGCTCGGCAGCTGAACATAAGCGAAAACTATGCGACCGTCGTCGCACTGCCGTGTCGACTTGCCCCGGAACTCAAAAGGAGCAGAAATGACCGACAAGAAATGGGGCTTCGACACCCTACAGATCCACGCGGGCCAAACCCCCGATTCCGACTACGGCTCTCGCGCCCTTCCCATTCACCAGACGACGTCCTTCGTTTTTCCCGACGCGGAAACGGCGGCCGGACGCTTCGCTCTGACGACGCCGGGAAACATTTATACACGCATCACCAATCCCACGCAGGCGGTCCTCGAGGAAAGGCTCGCGGCCCTCGAAGGCGGCGCAGCGGCGCTCCTCGTCGCTTCGGGGCAGGCCTCAGAATTTTACACATTCCTCAACCTCGCCCAGGCAGGCGACGAAATCGTCGCGTCGCCGTCTCTGTACGGCGGCACGTACAACCTCCTGAAAGTCACCCTCGCCCAGGTCGGCATCGTCGTCAGGTTCGTCGAGAATCCGGACGACCCCGAATCGTGGCGCGCGCTCGTCAACGACCGCACCCGCGCCCTGTACGGCGAGAGCATCCCCAATCCCAAGGGCGACATCCTCGACATCGAGGCCCTTTCGGAAATTGCGCACCAGAACGGCATTCCGTTGGTCGTCGACAACACGATCGGCACGCCTTACAACGTCAGGCCCTTTGAACACGGCGCGGACATCGTGGTCGAGTCGACGACGAAATTCCTCAGCGGCCACGGCACGTCGCTCGGCGGGGCCATCATCGAGAAGGGCGACTTCGACTGGGCGAACGGCAAGTTCCCGCTGCTGTCCGAGCCGGACGAGAGTTACAACGGCCTGACATTCGCCTCCATCGGGCCCGGCGCGTTCGTCACGAGGATTCGCGCGGTGCTGCTGCGCGACACCGGCGCCGTCGTCTCCCCCTTCAACGCCTTCCTTCTGGCTCAGGGGCTGGAGACCCTTTCGCTCAGGGTGGAGCGGCATCTGTCCAACGCGAAGGCCGTCGTCGAATTCCTGGACAGGCACGAGGGCGTCGAATCCGTCCGCCATTCCAGCCTCGTCTCCTCGCCTTACTACGAGCTCGCGCAAAAATACGCGCCGAGGGGCGCGGGATCGGTTTTCACTTTCGAAATCAAAGGCGGCGCCGACGCCGGAAAGCGCTTCATCGAGGCGCTCAAGCTGTTTTCCAATGTGGCGAACGTCGGGGACGTGCGCTCGCTGGCGATTCATCCGGCTTCGACCACTCACTCGCAGATGACCGAGGAGGAGCTGCTGGCGGCTGGAATCACCTCGGGGACGGTTCGCCTCTCGATCGGCATCGAATCGATCGAGGACATCCTGGCCGACCTCGATCAGGCGATCGCGGCGGCGACGGCCTGAGCACAGCGATGTCACGACCGATCGCCAACCGCCAGGCCTACCGCCCGCTTCAGGCCGACGGGCGCAAGTCGGCCCATCGCCGATCGTCGGCCCGGCCGTCAATCTTCGGCCAACCGGCGTCCGTCGGCCCATCGCGGGCCGCGGGCCGAGGCGCCCCCACAAACGGAAGCCAGCAGATGCCAATCAACTTGCCGAATTTCCTGGTCGGGCACCCGCCGCTCGACCACGTCACCGACGCCGAACCCATCGGAGACTTTGACACCGGCTATTATCCGCGCCCGCGCCTGACGATTCCGGTCACCGGAGCGTGGCGCGAGGGGGACGACCCGGGCGAGCGCCGGTTTGCCGACATCGGCCCCGTCGAGCTGGAGCTAGGCGGGCGGCTGCCGAACGTGCGCATGGCCTACGAAACGTGGGGGAAGCTGAACGAGGACGCCTCCAACGCCATCCTCCTGTGCCACGCTCTGACGGGGGATTCGCACGCGACGAGCTGCGACGGGAAGTCGGGGTGGTGGAAGGACATCGTCGGACCCGGCCTCGCCATCGACACCGACCGGTACTTCGTGGTGTGCCCCAACGTTCTGGGCGGATGCCAGGGAACCACCGGCCCGGCCGACCTGGCGCCCGACGGCAGACCCTGGGGGCCCCGGTTCCCCGAGGCGACAATCCGCGACATGTGCGCGGCGGAGGCGAAACTCGCCGACCTGCTCGGGGTCGAACGCTGGGCGCTGGTCGCCGGCGCCAGCTTCGGGGGGAATCGGACGATGGAGTGGGCGGCGTCGTTCCCGGAAAGGGTTGGGGCAATCGCCGTGCTCGTTTCGGGGCCGGCTTCCACGGCCGAGCAGGTGGCCTTCGCGCATTTCCAGCTCAAGGCCGTTCAGGGCGATCCAAAATGGCGGGGAGGAAACTATTACGACGCGCCAGAGGGCGACGGCCCCGCCTTCGGCCTCGGATTCGCGCGGGAAATCGCCCACCTGACCTATCGCTGCGCGCCCGAGCTCGATACGCGTTTCAGCCGCAACGCCCAGGAGGGCGAGGACCCCCTTCACGGCGGGCGCTACGCCGTCGAGAGCTACCTCGATTACCACGCCTATAAGCTGGCCATGCGTTTTGACGCCAATTCCTACCTCGTCATCACGCGTTCGTTCATGACGCATGACATCGGGCGGGGCCGCAGCGGCGTGGACAAGGTGCTCGAAAATATGACGATTCCTGCTCTCGTCGTAGAGGTCGACTCCGATCGGCTTTTCTATCCCAAGGACATGCGGATGCTGGCGGCCGCCCTGCCCGGCTGCAAGGGCGTGGCAACCGTCCATTCGCGCCACGGCCACGACGGATTCCTCATCGAAAACGACCAGGTCACGGCGATTTTGAGGGAATTTCTGGGCGAGCTCGACGAGGGTCGGGCTTAGCCCGGCCGTCCAAGCGCCAATGCGCGGGCCGATGCGCCTTCCAAGGCGTCGACGACGCGCTAGAAGTTCGACGACGGCGATAGAACATGGCGGCGATTCCAGAGCTGTTGTCCGCGCCTAAGGCCTGCCACCGCCCGTCTAGAGGTCCGATCTAGAGCTGCTTGCCCGCCCGTCTAGAGGTCTCCTGCCGATCTAGGGCTGCTGCCCGAGCGTCTAGAGCTGTTGCTCGCCCGTCTAGGGCTGCTTGCCCGAGCAAGCCAGGGCGGTGCGTGGCAGGATATAGCCATGGCAGAAAGATGGGAGCCGGATTTCCTGGGGCCTGGTTTCTTCGCTCGAACGTTCTCCCTTCCCGACGACGACGAGGGCGCCGTCGTCACGACCGTCGTGCGCTATCGGCCCGAAGCGTCCAATTTCGACGCAGGCAAAGCGCACCATGCGCGCGCCGGCGTCGCCCATCATTCATCAAAGAAGACCGCCAATCCCGGCGTTGCTCAGCAACCAGGAGAGAACGCCGATCTCAGCGTTGCAGCGCATTCACCGGAGAAGACCGCCGCCTCTGACACTGCACAGCAACCAGGAGAGAACGCCGGCCCCGGCTTCGAGCAGGAGCGCAGCGCAGAGCGGAAACGCGCCGTCGAAAGAGAACCCGATGCAGAACAGAAACGCATCGCCCAGCCGAAACGCGGCGCCGAGAGGGGACGCGACGCCGAAATAGAGCGCAGCCCCGAGCCGGAGGGCCGGAAGGCCAATCCTCGAAACCCGGCGTTCGCGTTTCTCGCCGTCCATGGGTGGAACGACTATTTTTACCAGACTGAGCTGGCGCGTTATGTCGATTCGATCGGCGGCGCGTTTTACGCGGTGGATCTGCGAAAGTATGGCCGTTCGCTTCGAGAGGGGCAGACATTTGGCTACATTCGCAATTTCGACGAGTACGACGACGAGCTTCACATCTGCCACGACCTCATATACGAGGAGCTCGGGCCGAAAATTCCACTGGTCCTCTACGGCCATTCGACGGGCGGATTGGCTTGCGCACTCTGGGCTGACCGGCATCCCGGAGCGGCGGATGGGCTCGTCTTGAATTCGCCGTGGCTGGAGTACCACGGTTCCACGGGGATGCGGCAGGCGGGAGCCCCCGTCGTCGAAGTTCTTGCCCGCACGTCCCCGACGGTTGTTTTGCCGACGGCCGAAGACGACTTCTACCAGCGGGCCCTCACGGCTTGGCGGCCTGATCCCGATGCCGAGGCTGTTCCCGGGCATGAGGGGTCGGACGACCCGTTTTGGACAACGGGATGGAATCCGAATCCCGAGTTTCGCACCGGATCGGGCGCGCCCGTGCGGCCGGGCTGGCTGTCGGCCGTTCTCAACGGCCATGCGCGCGTGGCCGCCGGCCTCGACGTCGGATGCCCGATCCTCGTCTTGACGTCCGCGCGATCGCTGACCGGAAACTCCTGGAGCGAGGATTTCCGGGCGGTCGACTCGGTGCTTGACGTCAAACAGATCTGGAAACGCGTGCCTGAGCTGGGGAGCCACACGACGCTCGTCAAGCTCGACGACGCCGTCCACGACGTCACTTTTTCCCGACGCGAGGTGCGGGAGCGGGCCTTCGAGGAAATCGGGCGATTTTTGAGGGCTTATGTGACGGACCCGGCGCGTATGTGACCCGCCTCCAGCTCAGTCCGTCCCCGACGTACAGTTCGGGACAGACCCGGCGCGTATGCAACCCGCTGCCGTTTCGACAATTGCCATCCTGATTCTCACTGCCCGCGGGGACAAGGGCGACGCCGTCCGCGGCCCCTTCGAGGATGAAATGATTCTCACTGCCCGCGGGGGACAAGGTGGTCAATCGCAATTCGGACGTGAATAAGGATGACATGTTCCCAGCCCGCGCGGAACAAGGAATGATTGCGAGATCCGAGGCCAAGAGGCACACGCGATCCCCCTTAACGCGCGTGATCCCCCCGCCAGCGCGCGTGAGAAACGAAATCGCGTAACCGCCCTCCCTGTCAACACCCATGATCCCTGCCAGCGCGCGTGGTACAAATAGAGCAACGGCGGCCCGCATCCGGCAAGCCTGATGTGCATGCGACAGAGCTTTCCAAGGCCTTCCTTCGAGCTCTTGTCGCACGGCGCGAGGAGACGCCACCTGCCACGAGACGACGTTGCTCGGCGCGAGAAGACCTTATTTCGTGTGAGACGACGTCGCCGAACACGAGGGAAAATGGAGCTTCAGTATTGTGCTATTTGGACGGTTTGTTTGTCGGTGTTGAGGCAGTAGGCGGCTCCGGTGGCGGTGACCCAGCAGTCGATGCCGTGG
>ERZ773004.15-NODE-15-length-119842-cov-5.821458_pt1 | contig 119842 bp, 111 predicted proteins | sample MGYA00580667_ERZ773004 | MGnify/ENA primary metagenome ERZ773004 (study PRJEB29015, sample SAMEA2737963) | human oral metagenome | biome: human oral; feature: human-associated habitat; material: dental | place: China | collected 2123 ... | reverse complement strand
CTTACCGCGCGCGAAGCTTTAAATTTAAGCCTCGCTCTTTGCGCTTTCGATATCGTCGTTAGCGCCTAAATTTCGCACCAGCCGGGTAGGCATGCTGTTATCTTTTTCAAATTTAGAGATGATCTCCACGATCTGCTCTCCAGAGACCGTCTCCTTCTCATATAGCGCCTTCACCATCTCCTCGATCGCCGGAGCGTAGGTTCTTAGCGTCTCTTTTACCGCCGCATAGCGCTCATCCAGCGTCTTGCGGACATATTCGTCGATCTTAACCGCCGTTACCTCGCTGTAATCCTTGATGCTCTGTCCACCGTTTAGGAAGGAGTACTGCTGCTTTTCTAGCACCGCAAGCCCGAGAGCTTCAGTCATTCCGACCTGAGTAGCCATAAATTTAAGCATATCGGTAGCGCGCTGTAGATCGTTGCCCGCTCCGTCGGTGATCTCGCCCAAAAACACATCTTCCGCCGCGCGCCCCGCCAAAAACGTATCGATCTCGGCAAAAATTTCATGGCGCTGGTGCAGGTATCTATTTTCAAACGGAGAATTTAGCGTATATCCCGCAGCGCTCAATCCGCGCGGCACGATAGTTACTTTCGATACCGGCATCGCGCCTTTAGTAAGCTCGGCGATGAGCGCATGACCGCTTTCGTGGTAGGCGACGATCCGCTTTTCAATCGGGCTTACGCGGCGCGATTTTTTAGCCAGTCCGATGCCGACGCGCTCGATCGCTTCGAGTAGGTCTTTTTGCTCGACCTCCGCCTTTGCCTCACGACCCGCCAAAAGCGCGGCTTCGTTGATGATGTTTGCAAGATCGGCTCCCGCAAAGCCCACGGTAAGTCGCGCGATCTCTTCGATATCGATGTCGCGGGCAAATTTAACATCGCGCATATGCACCTTCAAAATCGCCATTCTGCCGTCAAAATCAGGTCTATCGACTAGAACCTGCCTATCGAATCTGCCTGGACGCAGAAGCGCCGCATCCAGCGTCTCTGGGCGGTTGGTAGCCGCAAGAACGATTACCGGGCTTGATTCCGAGCCGAAGCCGTCCATCTCGGCAAGCAGCTGATTTAGCGTCTGCTCGCGCTCGTCGTTACCCCCGCCGATACCGCCTGCGGTTCTGCTTTTACCGATCGCGTCGATCTCATCGATAAAAACGATCGCCGGAGCCTGTTTTTTAGCGTTATCGAATAGATCGCGCACCCTGCTGGCGCCCACGCCTACGAACATCTCTATAAAGCTGGAGCCCGATACCGAAAAAAACGGTACGTCCGCTTCGCCCGCGACCGCTTTGGCCAGCAGCGTCTTGCCCGTGCCCGGAGGTCCAACCAAAAGCACGCCTTTTGGAATTTTAGCCCCGAGGCTTATATATCGCTCGGGGTTTTTTAAGAAATCTACGATCTCTTTAACCTCCTCTTTCGCCTCTTCGACGCCCGCGACATCGCTAAATTTAACCTTCGGCTTTTCGGCGCTTACCAGGTTTTTAGAGCTTCCGATGCCGAGCACGCCGCCGCCCATATTGCGCTGCATGCGGTTGGCTAAAAACATCCAAATTCCAAAGAAAATCACGAGCGGCAAGACCCAGCTAAAGAGCAGATCGGTCAAAAAATTGCTCTCGTTATACGCGCCGTATGGAATTTTGCGCGATTCTAAAATTTGAACCAGCTCGGGGTCATCCACGCGCTTGGCGGTGTAGATTACGTTGCCGACTTGCGCTTTAATCGTGGAGCTTCCGATGGAAACCATGCTTACTTGGGAGTTTTTGATCTGCGATTTTAGCTCGGAGTAAGTTACGTTTCTACTCTCGCCCGAAACGGAGCCCAGCACTCCACCGCTATCAAATCCGCCGCTTGGGGATATCGCTTTAAACACCACTATCAAAATAAGCGCGAAAATTATAAAAACGCCGATCGGATTTTTATTGAAAAAATTGTTTCCGCCGCCGTTTTGAGGGGGTTGATTATTTGGGTTGTTATTCATATTTTCCTTTCATAAACGAAGCTAAGCCATTCGTTTTGCTTTTTCATCTGCACGAAATTCAAATCCGAAAAGGCCTGCTCTATCCTATCTTTATATTTTTCTAAAATTCCCGACAGCACGAGCTTGCCGCCGGGTTTTAGCGCCTTTTTTAGATCCGCGCTTAGGATCAAAATCACGTCGGCGATTATATTTGCGACGACGAGATCAAACTGCGGCTGCGCGGCTGCGCTTGAGCTTTGCTCACCCAAGCTTGAAACGCTGCCGAGCCAAATTTTATCGATCTGCACGCCGTTTTTCTCGGCGTTTTGCTGCGTAGCGGTCACCGCCTGCTCGTCGGTATCGCAAGCGCTTACCTTTGCGTCCAGTTTTTTCATCGCGATACTTAGAATTCCGCTGCCGCAGCCCACGTCAAGCGCGCTCATGCCCGCGCGAGTAAGCTCGCTAAGCAGCGCTAGGCACATATTGGTGCTTTCGTGATGCCCCGAGCCGAACGCCAGCGCAGGATCGATCAGAAGATCCAATAAAGAGCCGTCTTGCGATCGCTCGCACCAGCTCGGACGGACGTAAAATTTGCCGACCGCTACGGGCGCGACGCCTTTTTTGTATTCGTCTAGCCAATCTTTGTTTTGCTTTTTTGAAATTTCGATCTGCAGATCTGCGTCTAAATTAAGAGATCGCGCGAGCCCCTTTTTAAACTCCTCAAACGCAAATTTTAAATTTTGCAGATCCTCTTCGTCGCGGATTATGAAGCGCTCGCTATCCTCCTCGACGCAGGTAACGCCGAGCTCAAACGCAAAGCTCTTGAAAAGCTCGCTCGCATTCGCGCTTTTTACGATCATCTCATAAAAAAAATCTTTCATCGCCTCACATCGCCTTTAAATTTTAAAATTTGCATATTACTAAAATTTAGTTCAAACTTTGCTTACGCTCGGGCGTTTTTATATAGCTTCAAACGCCTTTTTAAGATCGAGCGTGCCCTCGTAATACGCCTTACCGACGATAACGCCTGCGATGAGCCCTGCGTTTTTAAGCGCGATTATGTCGTTCATATCTTTCACACCGCCGCTTGCGATAGTATCGATGCCGCAAGCTTTCGCGATAGAGCGGCTAAATTCTACGTTTACGCCGCTTAGCATCCCGTCGCGCGATATGTCGGTGCAGATGATTGCGCAAACGCCCGCGTCCGCGTAGTCTCGCGCCAGATCGGTCGCTCTTACGCGGCTTAGCTCAGCCCAGCCCTCGGTCGCTACGAGCCCCTCTTTTGCGTCTATGCCCACGACGATGCGGTAAAGCTTCGCCATTCTCCTTACGAAATCTCTATTTTTAAGCGCTGCTGAGCCGAGGATACATCTATCGACGCCTAAGCTCAAATACTCCTTTATGCGCGCTTCGTCGCGGATGCCGCCGCCCACTTCTACGCGCAGGCGCGTGCTTTTTACGATCCGCTCGATCGCTTTGAAATTTACCGCCTCGCCCGCAAACGCGCCGTCCAGATCAACTAAATGCAGCCACTTAGCGCCGAGATCTTCAAATTTTTTGGCTAGCTCGCAGGGGTCTTTGGAATAAATTTTTGCGCTTTGCATATCGCCCTTGCTAAGGCGCACGGCGCATCCTTGTTTCAGATCGATCGCAGGGAAAATCTCCATCACAGCTCCGTAAAATTTTTAATGATTTTTATGCCCGCATCGTGGCTTTTTTCGGGATGCGGCTGAAAGGCAAATACGTTTTCGCGCCAGATCGCGCTTGCAAACTCATAGCCGTAAAACGTGGTCGCAAGCGTGATCTCGCGCGCGCAAAGGACGTGGTAGGAGTGCACGAAATACAGATACTCAAACTCGCCCAAGCCCGCGTTTATCGGCGAGCGCTTGATAAAATGCGCGCTGTTCCAGCCGACGTGCGGGATCTTTAGGCTTTCGGCACAGGTAAAATTTTGCCCGCAGCATTCGCCAGACTCCGCCTCGTCTGAATTAAATTTCGCCCCGCCCGATCTAAATTTAAAATCTTCGGACCTGGATTCCACTCCCTGAATATTAAATTTCGTTTTGTCAAATTTCACGACGCGACCGGGCAAAATTCCAAGCCCGCTACGCGCGCCAAATTCCTCGCTTTGCTCGAACAGAAGCTGCATCCCAAGGCAGATGCCTAAAAAATATCTGCCGCTTGCTACGAATTCTTTAATCGCGGCGTCCATACCGTTTGCGCGAAGCCTATCCATCGCCTCGCCGAATGCGCCCACGCCCGGAAGCAGAGCCTTATCGCAGCTCAAAAGCTCCTCGGGGCTGCGCGCGAGGCAAAATTTAGCGCCGCAAAAACTAAGCGCGTTCATTACGCTTCGGATATTGCCCGCGCCGTAATCCACGATGCCGATCAAGCCGTGCCCTTCATATCGTTTAATCGGTGCGAAAACTCGGGCACGATGCGCTTTAGCTTATCCGCGACCTGCGCGTCCTCGCACTCTGAAAGCTCCTCGATCTGCGAGCTTAGCTCTTGCAGGTCGTATTTTGCGGAGTGGGTTACGAATATGGATTGGTACTTCGTGCTCTTGTCGTTTTCGTCGATCAAAAGCTCCTCGTAAAGCTTCTCGCCGGGACGCAGACCGACAAATTTAATGCCAAGCTCCTCCTTGCCGGCAAGCTGCAGCATTCGCTTGGCAAGATCGGCGATCTTTACGGGCTCGCCCATATCCAGCACGAAAAGTTCGCCACCCTGCGCGATGGAGGCCGCTTGAAGCACCAGCTGGCACGCCTCGCTAACGAGCATAAAATATCTCGTAATTTCGGGGTGCGTAACGGTAAGCGGCTCGTTCGCTTCGATCTGGCGTTTAAATTTAGGGATAACGCTGCCGCTTGAGCCGAGCACGTTTCCGAAGCGCACCGCGACGATCTGCGTATCGCTTGCCGCATCGTTGGAATTTAGCGCGTAAAGCTCGCAGATACGCTTCGTAGTGCCCATAATGTTCGTCGGTCGCACCGCCTTATCAGTCGAGATCAAAACGACCTTTTTCGCGCCGTATTTTTTGGACAGATCGATTACGTTTTTTGTGCCGATGACATTGTTCTTGACCGCTAGATGCGGATTAAATTCGCATAGCGGCACGTGCTTATACGCCGCTGCGTGCACGACTACTTCGGGATGAAATTCTGCAAAAACCTCCTCCAGCTCATGGCGATAAACGACGTTTATCATCTTTAACTCGTTGCGCGCATCCGCGCCGGTGGCTTCGTTAATTGAGTAGAGGTTAAACTCGCTGTGTTCGACCATGATAAGACGCTTTGCGCCAAATTTCAAGCATTGCTTACAAATTTCGCTTCCTATCGTGCCGCCCGCGCCCGTTACCAGCACGATCTTGTCTTTGATAAAATTTTCGATCGCTTTGGTGTCGAGGTCTTTGGGCTTGCGCGCGAGCAGATCTTCGATCGATACATCGCGGATCTTTTTGCTCTCATCCTCCAAAAGCGAAAAGAGCTTGATATCCTTTAGCCCGTATGCAAAAAGCTCGTCGTAGAGCTGCTTTAGCTCGTCCGGATACAGCGCCAGCGCGATGATCGCGGTTTTAGCGCCGCTATCTTTGATCATCTGCGGAATTTCGCCCTTGGCTCTGACGACGTAGTTTTCGCAATACGTTCCTACTAGCTCAGGCCGCCCATCTACGACGCCCACCGGATAGTAATTAATATATTTTTGCCGCATACCCTTTAGGACGTGAAAGGTCTTGCTCGTAGCGCCTACGACGATACAAGGCTCGTTATTCGTGATATTTTTCTTCTCGCTTAGAAACATCCTCTTTGAAATTCTAATCCCACCGATTAAAATAAACGAGATCGCCGCATCGATGATGATGACCGAGCGCGGGAAGGGGTTAAAAATTTTACTCGCTAGAAAAAACAGGATTAAAAAGGTAAGCGCTGCCATCACGTGCGCATAGAAGAGCTTCCTCGCTTCATATAGCCCGAAAAATCTCCACGGAACTAAATAGATCCGCAAAAACCAAAAGTAGAAAATTTTAATCGCAGTAAGGCTCGAGGCGCTAAGCAGCGCGCCTTTATAAAATTCGTTCGGTATATCTCCGCTAAATCGCAGCAAAAACGCGATGTAAACGGAGAGGATCGAGATAAAAATATCTCCTAGCAAAAAAAACGCGAAGCGGCTAAATTTAGTGGGTTTTAACAGCATCAGATGTTTTCTTTTACGATTTTTACGACGCGCTCGATCGTCTCGTCACTCATATCGGTGCCACTAGGAAGGCAGATGCCGCGACTGAACATATCCTCGCTCGTGCCGTCCGTGACGCTAAGCGCGCCTGCGAAGATGCTTTGCAGATGCATCGGCTTCCAAAGCGGACGAGATTCGATGTCGGCTTTATTTAGGGCGTCGATTACCTTTAGATGGGCATTCTTTTTCTTAAATAGAAGCGTCGTAAGCCATCTGTTGCCCTCGCCGCCTTCTACTTCGGGCATAAACTCCACATCGGTGCCTCTAAACAGATCCTCATAAATTTTAAAAATTTCGCGTTTTCTCTTTACACGCTGCGGCAAGACCTCCATCTGGCCTACGCCGATAGCTCCTAAGACGTTGCTTAAGCGGTAGTTATAGCCGTAGTCCTTGTGTTCATAGTGAAGCAGCGGCTCGCGCGCCTGGGTGCTTAAAAATCTAGCCTTAGCCACTAGCTCCTCATCGTTTGAGATCAGCATTCCGCCGCCAGAAGTGGTGATGATTTTATTGCCATTAAAGCTTAGCGCGCCGCATTTTCCGATACCACCAAGTGCTTTACCCTTATAAAATCCGCCCAGCGCCTCTGCGGCATCCTCGATGAGATCGATATTTTCATTAGCGCAAATTTTGCATATCTCATCCATCTTCGCAGCCTGTCCGTAAAGATGCGTAACGACGAGCACCTTTGGCTTTTTCGGCGATTTTTTGATCGCTTCTTTAAGCAGCTTCGGGCTTAAATTCCAACTCTCGTCGCTGTCTATCAGCACCGGCACGCAGCGCTCGTAAAATATCGGATTTAGCGACGCCATGAAGGTAAACGTGGAGCCGAGCACCACGTCGCCGTCCTTTACGCCACTGCAACGAAGCGCTAGATGAAGTGCCGCCGTGCCTGCGTTTAGCGCCAGCGCGCCGCGCGTGCCAGTATAGGACTTCACTGCGTCCTCAAATCGATTGACATATTCACCCAAAGGCGCTATATAGTTGCTCTCAAATACCTTTTTTATATACTCAAGCTCATCACCACCCATATTCGGCGGGCTTAAAAATACTCTTGCCATCTCTATCCTTCCTTGATTTAAAATTTAACCTCGCGCGATGCAGGGCTAAATTTAGCTTTCGGCATTAAAATTTAAATGCTCGGATTTTATCACTTTTAATGCTATAAATTTTAAATTCAGCTATTTTTTTTAATCACGCGAGCAGGCACGCCTACGGCTACGCTGTCGCTAGCTATATCGCGCACCACTGCAGCGCCCGCGCCGATGATGCAGCGCTGCCCGATACTTAGCCTCTGAATGACGCTGGCACCGATACCGATGTGCGAAAACGCCCCCACTTTCACGCCGCCCGCAAGCGCCGCATTAGGGCTAATGTGCGCGAACTCGCCGATCTCGCACTCATGCTCGATTACGACGCCTGAATTGATTATCGCGCCGCGACCGATTTTAGCTTGAGCGTTTATCACGGCGCCGGGCATTACGACCGCGCCCTCGTCGATAGTGGCGCTTGGGCTAACGATGGCGCTTTGATGAATTAGCGTCGCTATCTCAAAACCCGCGCACGCTACTCTCTCTTGGATCTTTGCGCGGGTTTTATTATCGCCGATTGCGATTATTACGGGATGCTTCGGCAGATCCTCGCTAAATTTCAGCCCCGCCGCGTCGTCTAAAAAAACGACCTCGCTAAATTTAGCCCCGCGCGCGGCTAGCGCGACGTCCGCAACCACCAGCCCGTGTCCGCTTGCGCCGTAAACGTAAATTTTAGTTGTGCCCATTAAATTTCTCCGTCGTCGCCATACCCTCTTTATTCACGCCCTCTTTCGCAAGTACCTTTTTAATCGTCAAAAGCGCGATCTTAAGATCGAGCGCGAAGCTTAAATTCTGCGCGTAATACGTATCGAACTCAAATTTTTTCTCCCAGCTGATCGCGTTGCGACCGTTTACCTGCGCAAGCCCCGTGATGCCCGGGCGCACGCTGTGTCGCAAGCGCTGCTGCGGCGAATAAAGCGGCAAGTATTCGATCAGTAAAGGGCGCGGCCCGATGAAGCTCATATCGCCCTTTAGAACGTTGAAAAGCTGCGGCAGCTCATCCAGGCTTAGCGCACGGATCTTTTTGCCGTAATCGTTCAGCCGCTCTTCGTCGGGCAGAAGCCCGCCGTCCGCGCCGCGCTCGTCGCTCATCGTTTTAAATTTGTAAATTTTAAAAATTTGCTCATCAAACCCCGGGCGAGATTGCGTAAAAATCGTGCTTTTGCTAATGTGTTTGCGGATCAAGAACCACGTAAGCGCCATCACGGGCGAAACCAAAATAATCAAAATCAAAGCCGCCGTAAAATCAAGCGCGCGTTTTAAAAAGCTCTTATACATCGATAAATTTCCTATAAACCTCTAAATATTTTTCCGTGACGATCTTTTCGTCGTAATTTGCAAGCACCATCTCGCGCCCATTTCGTCCCAGCCTTTCGCAAAGCGCGGTATCGTCTAATAAAATTTCGATCTTTCGCGCAAAATCACCCGCGTCGCGAGTGCGGCAAATTAAGCCGTTGATGCCATCTTGTACCGCCTCTACGCAGCCGCTACAGTCGCTTACCACGCAGGCTCGCGCCATGCTCATCGCCTCTAAAACCGTGCGCGGAAAGCCCTCCTTGTAGCTAGGAAGTGCCAGTAGGTAACTAGCCTTCAAAAGCTCCGGCACATCATTTCTGGCACCCAGATAATGCACCGCGCCGCTTCGCAAAAACGTAGGATCGGCGGTGCTTTTATTGCCCGCAAAGCCCTCGCCTACGAAGACAAATTTTGCATCCAATCGATCTTTTAAAATTTCTGCTGCTTCGTAGAATTCTCTCACGCCCTTATGCCACATCGCGCGAGCTATCATCAGTACGATCTTTTTGCCGTGCAAATCCCAGCCCAGATCCGCTGCACTAACGATTTGGGGGTTGAACCTTTCAGCATTTACGCCTACACTTTTAATCCTTATGACCTTTTGCTTTGTAATAAGCCCGCGAGATAGCATGTAATCGGGATCGGCATCGTTTACAAATACGCAAGCATCCGCCTGCGAAAATGAAAATTTATAAAGCTTCTCCAATACCGCTCGTACGAGCCTTGTTTTAATATCATCGTCGATATAAAAGCTACCCAGCCCCTCGACTAAGTTTATCACATATTTTATACCTGCCTCACGAGCCGCTAGCGTACCAAACACGTTTGATTTGTGCGCAGCTGTTTGCAGCAGGTCCAAATTTAACCTCTTTAACTCACGCGCAAGGGCTTTGGTGTTGCTAAATACGGTAAGCGGATTTAGGCTCGCTCGATCAAGATCGTAGGTTACGGCATTAAAATCGCGCGCTAAATCCTGCGTATAAGCGCCACGAGGAGCGATTGCGAAAACCTCGTGCCCGCGCTCTTTTAAAGCCTGCATTATCGGGCGGCGAAAGAAATGTAAGCTCATATCGGCATGGCTTAAAAACCCTATGCGAGCCATATGCTGCATTCCTTGCTTGGCGTTGCGAGATTAAATTTCATAAATTTCTCCTTAGATTGCGGCAAAATTTTATCTAGCGCTTTAATTTATAAACTTTCACAGCAGGGCTTAAGATCACAGGCTCGAATAGCTCGGGCCTATATCTTTCAAATACAAAAAGCTGAATGTAGCTTGAGTTTAGCATCGTCTTATCTAGCAGCAAAAATCTCCCGTAATCGCGCATGAAAATCACGTAAAATTGCGCGCTGCTGTCCATATTAAACTCTTTTACCGCAAGCTTGCCATTCGCGTCGTAGCTCGTTTCGTAAAAGGTATTGATCGCAAATTTTCTGCCGCTATACTCTAAATTTAAAAGGCTCGGTGAGATCGAAAAGCCGTTGTCCATATGCACGCCGCTTTGATCCTGAACGAACCTATCGCTCGTTATAAAAAACAGCTCATTTAGCTGCTTGCCGTCGGTGATATCGATGTTTGAAAACTGCGTGACGACGGGGAAGATATTCATCATGCGATCGGGCAGGATGTAGTAGATGTCGCGCGTAGGCTTCGGCGGCTTAAAATCAGCCAGTCCCAAGCTTAAGATAAAATCATTTACATCAGTCGCGTTATAGTCTTTTAAAATTTGCTTTAGCTTGTTTGGAATTTTTTCGCTATATCCGCGCTCGGTGTATTCGACATCCAGGCGCGCCATATTTGCGGAGCTCATCTGATCTTTAAAAAGTGCGAAACTAACGGGGAAATTATCGTTGCCTAGGTGTTTACCGCCGTCGATGAGGGTTTTTACATCGCTGTAATAGCGTATGCCGTAACCGTAATCCCACCACGAAAGTGCGTAATCCTCGCGCTGCGCCTTATCTTTGAGCTCATCTAGCACCCGTACCTCACTTTGATAAAAGACCGTATCGACCTTGTACGAGACGATGTGCTGCCACGCTGGATAGATCGCAAGCGCCGTTAAAATAAGCAGTATCGCGCGTGCAGCGATCTTTGGCAGATCCAAGCGCTTTACGCAAAAATACAAAATATATCCGAAGCTCAGCCCCATCACGCCCACAGCGTAGATCGTAAATCTAAGGCCCGCTTTGTTTGCCGCAAAGCCCAAAAGCAGAAGTGGGATCGAGAGCAAAAATTCCTTATGCCTAAAGCAAAGCACTACGTATCCGATCGCTGCGATCACGAAAACCGCGACGTGCGAGCTGATGCGCTCCATAAAGATCTTAGTTGGCACGATGCCTGATTCTTGGATTGTTTGATTGACGTTGAAAAAATGAAATGCCGTATCGGCGTTGTCCGCAAAGGAGCGGAAGATATAAAATTTCGCCTGAAAGATGATCGGGCTAAGGCCCCCGTTTGCGACGAAAAAGACTACGGCAAGTGCGCCGATAATCGCTAAAATTTTAAAATTTAATAGCTTTCCTTTAAATGCAAAGAGCCAAAATAGCGTAAGCGAGATTAAAATTTTAGCTACCAAAGGCGTGGAGCAAAGCGCGATCAAAAAGATGATCATCGCTTCGTAATTTACTCTACTTTTTCGCTTAAAAATCAGCGTATAGGCGAAAAACATGGCGAGCATCATGGAATTTAGCGAGAAGCTTGAGGGATACCACCACATATAAAATATCGTAAACGCACCCAGCCAAAACAGCGTGCTGCGCGAGCCGCGCGTGCAGATACGGATAAGCGCCCACAAAATGCACATCGCAAGCACGATATTTAGCATATCGGTGTCGTAATCCCCCGCCATAGTGCGGTTGTAGTAGCTATTCGCCACGCTCGCGACAAGCGCGCCGATGAAACCCGCGCGCATGCAGCGAAACTCGCTTGAGATAAGCAAGATCGGCACTACGATGAGCGAGCTAAACAAAGCCGGTAGATAAACGAAGATCGTCTCGATTTTAAAGGGCAAAATTTCAGCCAAAAACGCCGTCACGATCGAAAGCGGCGCGCTAAAGTAGCTAAGATCGTTGGGCTGATGAAAGCCAGCGAGTCGGTCGCGCGCGCCCTCTGCAAAGGCATAGCCGTCGTTGGTGTTTATCATCAACTCGCCGTCCCAAAAAAAGTAATTCGGAAAGCCGCTCGCCCAATGCACCCACCACATGCGAAACGCCACGCTAAAGACAAATGCGAACACAATCATCAGCAAAATATGCTTGGAAAACTCATAATTTTTTATGAAGCCAAAAATTCTACGCCTGGCAGGGAGCACGCCAGCTGACTGATTTTTAGAATTTTGGGAATTTTCTGCTGTAAAGCTTTTAGAATTATCAGAATTTATGCCGTTTGTAGAATTTAAAGCACTTGCAGAATTCGCATTTTTAAATTTAGCCAAATTAGCGGCTTTTGCGGAATTTTTATTTGTAGAGTTCGCAACGCCAGCGGAATTTTTATTTGTAGAATTTTTGCTCGTGGAATTCGCAGTGCCCTTTAAATTTGAGTTTGCAGAATTTGCGCCTGCGGAATTTTCAGAATTTACCGAGGTAGAATTTCGTCCGCTTGATTTTTTAGCCTTTTTGGATTTTTTTTGTGCTCGCATTTTTGCAGAAGCAGCGCGCACTTGATCGTCACTTAAATTCTTAACGCCGGCGTGCGCGGAATTTTTGCTCGCAGAATTTTTTGCATCAAGCGCGGAATTTTTATCGCTCTGAGGCACAGCATCCTCGCTACCCTCAAGCTCGGCATTTTCGCCGCTAAAATTCTCTCCGCCATCTGCGGAATACTCTGCGTCAAAATTTCCCTCACTAGCGAAATTTTCGCTTAAGGCAGCTTTGTCGGCACCCATTGATTGCGCGCCTTTTTGATCGGACGATCCTTCGTCGATCTCTCTGACGCTAAAAGCCTTTTTTTCTTCACCCACGCCTATTTTCCTTCGTCGATTTGTTCTATTTTTGCGATCAGCTCGCTTGCTATCCGTTTTTTATCGAAAAACGAGGCTCTAATTTTAGCCTTTTTCTCATAAAATTTTACATAATTTTCATCATCCAGCGCTTTTTGCATCGCCGCTTGGGTGCTTTCTAGATCGTTCACGCCCACCAGCACGCCCCATTCGCTCTGCCCCATAAGTTCGCGCGCGCCGCTTTGATGATCGCTTGAAATCACGAGCTTGCCGCATGCAAGCGCTTCGATGAGCGCGTTTGAAAACCCCTCAAAAAGGCTTACGAAGACAAACGTGTAGCATCTGGCCATATATTTATACGGGTTTGCGTCAAAGCCCAAAAGCTTCACGCGACCGCTTAAGCCTAGCTCCTCTATCAGAGCCTCAAGCTCGGCTCGTAGCACGCCGTCGCCCAAGATCAGTAGGTCTTTGTCGTTATTTTTTAAATTCGCATACGCGCGGATCAAAAGCGCGTGGTTTTTGCCCGCATCGAGCCTGCCGACGCTTAGGAAAAAGGGCCGCTCCTGCGCGACCTGTTCCTCTGCCTTGCGCCCGATCTCATCAAGATCGATCGCGTTGTATAGCACGCTCATCTTGCGCTCGTCGATTCCGAAATTATCCGCCAGATCGCGCAGATTTCCAAGCGAGTTTGGAAAGATAAAATCGGCCTTCGGATAGAGCTTGCGCAGCAAAAATTTTGAAATTTTGGATTTGAAGCTCGGCTCTTTATACAGCACCGACGGCGTCGAGCATTCGTTAAAAATCATCGTTCCGCCCAGTCCGTAAACTCGCGCCAGCGCCGCCACGTAACACGGGCGGTTCATCCAAACGAAGTGGATGTCGATACCTAGGCGCTCGCATAGTTTTTTGTATCGCAGCGCCAAAAACGGCAGCTTTGCGAGCTTCAGCAGTCCGTTTTCAAAAGGGGCTGATTTTTCGATGAAATGAATCTGCACGCCGCTTGGAATTTCATAAAAAATCCTCTCATTCATCAGCACTAGATGCACTTCGTAGCGCGCCGTAAGCTCGCCTAAGAGGTTACTTACAACGCGCTCGGCGCCGCCGCCTCCCATCGAATAGATAAAAACGCTTAATTTCTTCATCCCTTTACCTTTTAAATTTCTGCCGCGCTATAAATTTAAGCTTTGCTCGCGCCTTTTTATGCGAGCATGCGCCGCGCAATCTGTTTAAATTTAGCGCATTTTGCGCTACCTCCAAGCGGGCAAAATTTCATCGCGCGATGCGCTTTGTAAATTTAAACGCGCTACTACGCTTGGCGCAAGAGCCTATCTTAGCACACCGAAGTTTAAATTTAATCCCTGCGCGCCGCAGAGCATCGATAAGCGGCTGCTATTTGCGCGCAAACCGATCTATCAAGCCCTGCCAAAGCTCAACTATGCGCTCTTGCGAAAACTCGTCTAAATTTTCATTTGTATTTTGCACGAGAGCGTCTCGCAGCGCCTCATCACGCATTAAATTTTCAAGCTTGCTCGCAAGTTCATTCGCATCGCCGCATTTAAACAAAATGCCGCTAAAGCCATTCTTTATGAGCTCTTTTGCGCCCGCCGTGTCGCTGCTAAGCCGTGCGCAGCCGTAAAATGCAGACTCAATCAGCACGTTTGAAAGCCCTTCATTAAGCGAACTGAGCACAAAAATTTTGGCTTCTTTATACAGTTCGCTCACGTCCTGCTTATGCCCTAAAAATCGCACTTCAAGTCCAAGCCGCGCCGCCAGCTCGCGCAAGCTTTCGCGCAGCGAGCCGTCGCCCGCGATTAAAATTTCCCACTTCGCAAGCAGGCTTTTATCGATCCTGCTTAGCGCGTCGAAGTAAATTTCATACCCCTTGACGGGCTCAAGCCTGCCGACGCTTAAGATCACATTTCGCTTAGCGCTATTGGTATCGCAAATCTCGCCGAAAAAGGGGTTATGCACGACGAAGCAGTTTTTGACAAATCGCGAATAGTACTCAAAGTCCGAGCGCGTAAGCACCGTAAGCGCGTCCACTTTTTTATAGCACAGATCGCGCACGCGGCTAAAAAGCCCGCTTGGCAGATAATCGTGCGCGTTGTGCTCGGTCGCGATGAGCGGGATGCCTAGCCCGAAACTTGCGATCGCGCACGCTACGTTCGTCCAGTCCATAAAGCTGATGATGACGCTCGGCTGCTCTCGCTTGAAACACTTGCGCAAAATTCTGTATTTATCGAACCTGCCGCCGTTTTTATAAACATCCAGATGCAAAAATTTTATCTTTTCGCTAAATTTATACCTGCCCTCGTCGTTTTCCAAAATCGCGATCGTAACGTCGTTTGCGCGCGCAAAATAATTCGCCAAAACCTGCAGCACGCGCTCGGCGCCGCCGTTTCTAAGAGCCGCGATGACGAATAAAATTTTCATTTTAGCTTCCGATAAATTTTATAAAATAGCCGCAAAAGCGCGGGGCTAGCGTAAAACAAGACCATCATCAGTGTCTGCGTGTGGCTTGCATGCGCCGCGAAAAATCTAAAATCCAGCCGCTCGCGCACCAAAGCGTGCAGTGAGCGGATCTGATCTGCAGCTTCTGCGGCGTTTAAAGGCGAGCGGGGATCTGCGGTCTTTCTTTGCGACGCAGAATTTTGCTTAGAATTCCGCATATAATTTTGCTTGGCGGAATTTTTAAATGCGGAATTTTTACCGCATGCGCAAGATAAACTACCAGCGTCATGCAAATCTGCCTCGTTTGTCAAACCGCACGTATTAGCCTCAGAAGGAGAAGTTGCATCTCCATCCAAGCCTGCAGCGTCAAAGCTCGATTTGATAATTAAAAACGCCGTATTCAGCGCGGACTCGCAGCGAGTGAAATTAGCCTCACGCGCCAAGCTCGGATAATTCGCAGCGATCGCCTCAGTATAGCGGCGCACCGCAGCGATGACCGCAAGATGCCTGCGCGCGAATGAGTTTACGGTAGAGCCCGCCCTTACGCGATAAAAATATAAAATTTCATCCGTGCACGCCGTAATGGAAGCGTTAAAAATATCAAAAAATATCGCCACATCCTCATAGATCTGCCCCATAGGAAAGCGCAAAGCAGTGAAAATTTCGCGAGCAAACAGCGCGCGCCAAACTGCAGTGCTAAAATACGGATCCTGCGTACAGCTGCGTCTAAAAAGCTCTTGCGGCGATATTTTGTATTCGCCTGCGCAGGTATTTAAATTTGCAGCTCCTCCCGGATCGCTAATCTCTTTAGAATTTTGATTTTCTTTAGAATTCAAAGCCGCCTTGAAATTATTTATTTCGCTCTCGTCGCTAAATGCTGTGTAGCCGCACATAGCTATTTTGGTGCAAAATTTCTGCGTCAGGCGAAAAAGCGTCTCAATCAAATCAAAGCTTATCAAATCGTCGCTATCTACGAAGCTGATAAACTCCCCGCGAGCGACATCTAAAGCAGCGTTTCGCGCGCTAGCCTGCCCGCCGTTTGGTTTATGCAGCACGCACACACGGGGATCACGCGTGACGTATTCGTCGCAAATCGCCTCGCTGCCGTCATTTGATCCATCATCTACGAGCAAAATTTCTAAGTTAGTATAGGTCTGCGCCGTGATGCGCTCCACGCAAGCGCGCAGGAATTCTTTGACATTATAAACGGGGATGATGACCGAGATTAGGGGATTTTCGCTCATTATTCCTCTCTTTTTATCGTAGCGGCTATGAAATCCAGCCAGCGTCGCCCGATCGTTTCAATTTTAAAGCTCTCTTCGCGCTTAGAGGCGTTTTGCACGAGCCGCTCGCGTAGCTTCTCGTCGCTCATTAGAATTTCAAGCTTTTTTGCGATGCTCGCGCTATCGCCTACAGGGCACAAAAACCCATCTACGCCGTCGCTTATAAGCTCGCTAGGACCTGCGATGCAATCCGTAGAAATTCTGGCGGTGCCGAAAAATATACTCTCCATCAAAATATTGCAAAAGCCCTCCATCTTGGAGGTTACGACTACGATTTTAGCACGCTCGTAAAGGCTCTCGATATCGCGCACAAAGCCGATGAACTGCACATTTAAGCGCAGCTTCGCAGCTAGGCTTTCAAGGCTCTTTCGCTCCTCTCCGTCGCCTGCGATCACCACCTTCCACTCTTTTAAAAGATTGAAATCTATAAGCGCAAGCGCCTTAAGAAGGACATCAAAGCCCTTATAGACATTGAGCCGGCCGGCTGCTAGGATGATATTTTCTTTAGGCGGGCGAGCATCTTTAACATGGCTAATCTCAAACATCGGATTAGGCATAATCATGCGATTTTGCACATATGTGTAATGATCCAGATCGAATTTACTAAGCACACTAAGACCTGCAGCCCTCGGATAAAAGATCCGCTTGAGCGCTCGCCAGATCGGACTTTTTAAAAAACGATGATTGGTGTGCTCGGAGACGATGATTTTCTGCCCAACTCCGAGGTTTGCGATAAGCGTAAGGACATTGGTATTATCTAAAAACGAGATTACTACGTCAAATTTACGACTTTTTAGAAGCCTGTGCAAGGCTAAAATTTTATCGTAGCGCTTTTTTATATTGCCAAATACTCCCAAATCGCCCACTCCCAAATTCAAGCTAAGAAGCTCGATCTTAGGATCTAGCGCGTAAAATGGCTCATCTGCGTCAAATTTTATCACGCAGACTTCATTCTCACGGCAGAAAAAATTTGCCAGCACGCTTAGCACGCGCTCGGCACCGCCCTTGCCTAAAGCAGAAATTACCATGGCTATTTTCATTTTATGAGCCTAAACTTGTTTTTAAAAATTTCATCGAGTCCTCTCTTTTACGGCGCAATGCCTCATTTACGCCATCCCAATCGATAGTCGCGTCCAAGCGCATGTCTTTGGGATCTTGCAAAGCTCTATTTTCAAGCCCGAATAAGCCCAAAAGCGAGCTAAAGCGCGACGCGCCGCGACTAGCGTTAACGAGCACAAAAAACGGCTTATTAAAGATTATAGAAAATACGCAGCCGTGAAATGAATCGGTTAGCACGAACTCCGCGTCCATAATAGCGCTTAGCCACGCTTTTATGCCGATGCGGTTGCCGCGGTCGTTCACCTCATCTATCTCTAGTCCGCTTTGCTTCTTTAATAGCTCTATCGCCGCTTCTGAGCGAGGCGATGGATCTAGGATATAGGCAAAGCCCTTGCGCTTTGGCGCATGGCTTAAAAATTTATCGTAAATCTCTTTGTTAGCCAAAAGCGTAGGATCTAGCACCCAATGCGCATTTATACCAAAGCATTCGCGCGCAAGCTTTACGCCGTCGCGCTCGCGCACAGAAATAGCTTTAAATTTAGCCAAATTTGCAGCGTGAGCTTTTAAATCTGCGGGATTTTTAAGCCCACAGAGCCTATCTCCGCCGAAGCTTGCAGCATAGGCGATCCGCGTGCAGTTAGCCGGCAAAAATCCAAGGCTAAAGCAATCTGCAAAATCCGCAAAATAGCTAGGGCGAAAAACCTGATCGCTTCCTAAAATCACCGCTTCAAAGCGTTCTTTCTCGCACAGCGCCTTTAAATCCGCAAGTGTGCAAACAGGCGCGGTTAAAGGAATATTTTCCGATACAAACTCGCTAGTATCGCGCTCGTAAGAGGGATTAAATTTCGCGCCGCAAAGTTCCTTTTTAAGTGCGCATGCCACTAAAAATTTAATATACGCAATCGATAGTTTACTTCTTTGCAGGCGCAAGTTTATGAGACGTGGCTCATGCCCTAGCCCCACTAGCACGCGGCTTAGCGCGTAAGCTTGTAAAATTCCGCCGTAATTATTTACTAGCGGCAGGGTAAAAATCCCGATCTTCATGCAAACTTCCTATAAATTTTATATGCCGCGATCTTTGGTAGCGCCAAAAGCGCTAGCACTTTATTCGCAGCGGCGATTTTTTTAAGCCTAGCAGCGATGAAATCATCGCAATCAAAATGCGTAGCGCTATAGCGCTGGATCTGAAGCTTCTGGCGCAAGATGTAACGCCTAAGCGGATTTTTCGCGCCGTAGAAAATTTCGTTTTTGCACTCCACCTGGCTTTTCTGCGAGCGCTGCACCTCCGCTGCGGATATCCGCTCGCAAAAAATCGCCTCGCGTGCCTGCTTCGTAGGCTGCGAAAACAGCGCGTCGATCTGAGCTGCGCGCGTAATTACGAGCGATGTGCCGCGCCACTCGCTCATTTCGCTTTGCAGCCACGCATCCATCAGCACGATGTCGGCGCATTTGGCAAAAACGTCGGTGCAGGCGTTGCACGCAAGTGGGGTAAAAGCGCGCGAACTCCAGTATGCAAAGGCGCTACTACTGCGATCGTCTATCGCCTCACTGCCGTCTGCAGCACGAAATTTAAAGCCAAAGCTCATCGCGCTTTTGCCCGCGATTTTATATCTGTAATTAACCGCCGCGAGCTGCTTATGCTCTTTAAACGCAAGATCTGCCAGCTTATGCGTAAAACCAGCACCCTTGCCCTGTCCGCAAACCAGCCCAATAATAAAGCTTATGCGGGATTTAAGGCGCGGATTTTTACTCGCAGCAAGCCTTAAGGCCTTGGCAAAACACGGCAGCGCGCTAATCGCGTATCTACCCTCACGGCGCGACATCTCCTTTAGCACTGCTTCAAGCGTGAGCGGATAGTAAGCGGACGAGCGCGCGCGAGTAAGCTCATCAGCATTTTTTATCACGCTAAATTTAAATAGCGGCACGGAATTTTCGCCCGCATAATTTCGCGCGTTTTTGGAATTCTCGCAAGCAAAATTCTGCGTTGATACGGAATTTTCACAAGAAGCTTTAGAATTCTGTGCGAAATTTTCATTTGTAAAATTCTGCGCGGAATTCTGTGTAAAATTTTCGCAAAAGGAATTTTGCGCACTCGTAAAATTTATAGAATCATCGTCCGCCAAATTCTGCGTTAAATTTACCATTACGGAATTCTGCTCGGAATTTTTGGTTGCGGAATTTTGCAAATTCTGCGGCTGCGCTAAATTATTGCAGGCAGAAAAATCACGCTTGGAATTTTGGGCTATAAAATCCCCCTCGTCCGCAGGCACAGCGCAAATCGCGTAATCTATGAGCCCGCGCGCAAAAAGCTCGCGAAAAATATAATCTCCCGCACCGCCGCTTGCACTGCTTAGGCGCTGCACTTCATCTTTTTTGTAGAATTTGTAAGTGGCTAAAAACCTGCCAAAATCAGGGCTAAAGCTTTTCAGCTCTGCGTATGATTTAGAATTTAGCTCGTTTTCGAGCATGTCTTTTTCGTAAAACGGGCAGACTTTTAGGCAGATATCGCATTTGTCGCGACACCCTTCGCCCTCCTCGGGCGCGTAAAATCCATTGCCTCCAAGCCGCATTTTTAGCACGCTAAAAGGGCAGCTGCTTGCGCAGACGCCGCAGCCGATACAGCGGTCTTTCGTAACCACTTCGCTAATTACATTGAAGCTCAAGCCCGCCTCCTTATCTTAGCCGCAATGCCGCCAAAAATCGCGCGTTCGTAGTCATTCATCGCCCAAAAATATGCGCTTAGCACAAACATAGCCGAATAAAGCCCGCCGCAAATTAGCAAAAAGCTCACTCCATGCAAGCCTAGTGCATAATTTATCGCTAGGCTTACTGCGATTGCAGGAGCAAATTTTACTACCATCGCGCCGATATTTCGCCAAAATTTAGCGATGTCAAGTCCGATTACACGAGCATAGTAGATATTCATCACGCAGATATTTAGCAAGGTGATCGCAAAAGCCGTGCCGCACGCAGCGCCCACGCCACCGTAAGCCTTAGCTAGCGGAATAGAAATAGCGATATTTACGAGCGTGACACAAAACGCGGCGATTGAGCGAAATTTGACTTTGTTTTTTGCCTGAAGCACGGCTAGGCCTAAATTTTGAATCAACGGCACGCTTACTGGAAGCACCAAAATAAGCGCGATTGCGTATGAAATTTCATAATTTGCGCCAGCCCATAGCACGATAAACTCCCGTCCAAAAATCACCAAAAGCGACGCGATAAAAAATATCACGTAAAATTGCAGCCTGCCTATTTTGATAAATTCCGCGCTAAGCTCGGAATCGGTGGAGTTGGCAGAGACCATTTTGGCGATTTTAGGAAGCATCACACCGCTAATGGTGAGTGAAAGCGTGACGAAAGTGGCATTTATCGTGCTTGCTACGGCATACGTGGAGACCGCTGTAGCGCCTGCGACCGCGCCTAAGATAAAATTATCGACATTCCAGTTTACTTGATCGACTACGATGCCTAAAAATATAAAAAACGAGTAGCCAAAAATTTGCTTAAGCGTGGGGGCGTCGAAATTTCGCACGCTTATCACGGGCGAGACTTTGCTTTTGCAATAGATGAAATCTGCCGCGACGCAGATTAAATTTACCGCCGTAGCGATGATTACGATCGCGATAGCCTTATATCCCAAAAGTAGCGCAGGCACCGCAGCTAGCGGCAGAGCGATCGTACGAAAGATCCCAATTAGCTTGATAAATACGAAATTCTCATGCGCCGTAAGGATCGACGAATAGATGCTAAAAGGAAAACTAATCGCTAAATTTGCAGTTAGTAGCATTAGCATAATGCGAATTTCGCCCATCTCACTAGTACTTAGCTTAGCGCTAAAAATCGCGTGCAGATTGGCCAGCAGCGCAGCTCCTGCAAGCACGATCACCGCGCTCATTACCAAATACACGCTAAAAATCGTGCCGTGCAGCTTATGCATGCGCTCCACTTCGCCGCTTGAGACGTATTTGGCGGTATAGACCGTCACGGCGTTACCAAAGCCTAAATCCAAAATCGCTAAATAGCCAATAACGCTGCTAGCTAAAGAATACAGCCCAAACTCGCTCTGCCCCAGCGCCCGCAGAAAAAACGGCGTATAAACCAAAGTAAGTATCGTAGAAACAAAGATATTCACATACGATAGCACGACGCCGAGCTTGCGCTGCGCGGCTTCGGGGGCGTTTAGAATTTTAAGCAAACAAGGCTTCCTTTTGCTCGCCGCTATTAAACGCGGCGGAGTAAAATTTTAAAATTTCAAATCGCACTTTCACGCTAGAACCTAGAGCTTCTTTTCCCAATTAAGCGCGCTTAGGATGATCTCATCCAGGCTCTCGTGCTCGGGATGCCACGAAGTTTTGGTGCGAATTTTATCCGCATTTGAGATGAGGCAGGCAGGATCGCCCGCTCTGCGCGGAGCGATCTCTACTTTAAAATCCACGCCGCTTACTTTTTTGGCTTCATTGACGACCTCTTTTACGCTAAAGCCCGTGCCGTAGCCTACGTTAAAGACCGCGCTATCACCGCTTTGCAGATAATCAAGTACCGCCAGATGCGCGCTTGCGAGGTCTTCTACGTGGATGTAGTCGCGTATGCAGGTGCCGTCCTTGGTGTCGTAATCATCGCCGAAAATGCTCATCTTATCGCGCTTGCCGACGATAGTTTGGGTTGCTACCTTAATTAGATGCGTCGCGTTCGGGTAGTTTTGCCCGATCGTGCCGTCGCTAGCCGCACCTGCAACGTTGAAGTAGCGCAAAATTCCATATTTAAAATTTGGATTTGCCGCTGCCGTGTCTTTTAGCACCCACTCGACCATCAGCTTGCTTCTGCCGTACGGATTGATCGGATTTTGCGGAGTTTCCTCGCTTACTTGCGGGGTGTCCGGCTCGCCGTAGGTCGCTGCCGTGGAGCTAAAGATAAAGTCTTTCACGCCGTATTTGTTCGCAAGCGCGATCAAATTCATCGCGTTGGCGGTGTTGTTTAGATAGTATTTTAGCGGATTTTGCGTGCTTTCAAAAACCTCGATAAACGCCGCAAAGTGAATGATCGCGTCGAATTTCTCGCGTTTAAAAAGCTTCTCGATTGCAGGGGTGTTTTCTAGGCTCTCTTGCACGAACTCAAACTCGCCTATCTTGCGAAGTGCCTCGATCGCTCGCATCGAGCCTTTGCAAAGATTATCCAGTATGACGACGTCGTGGCGGTTTGCTTCTAAAAGCGCCTTTGCAACGTGGCTACCGATGTATCCCGCGCCGCCTGTGATTAAAATTTTCATCTATTCTCCTTCGGATCAAATTTATCAAAATACGCGATTATAGCCCCTTAGATTAAATCGCTGGTCGCACGCGCAAAAATACGGGGAAGCGCGGCTTTTTCTCGCGGGTTAGGTTTTGGTATTGATAGGTGATGATAGTGCCTACTTTAGGCGGATTTGCCCGCATTTCGTCGCTAAAGCCCGTGCCTACTTTAAATTTCGCTCCGCTACGTAGATCCACGCAGCTAAGCGAGCCCATCTTGCCCTCATTTTTGCCGTAGCCCGGGTTGATTTTTACGACCTTGCACTCGCTATCGTGCGTCTTTTTGTATTTTAAAATTTTATCGCTGCGGCCGCTTTCATAAAGCGCGTTTGGATCGCGCAGCACGACGCCTTCGCCGCCAGAGGCGATGACGCGATCGAAATACGCCTGCACGTCGGCGTGCGTGCTTACAGGGGTTTGCTGCACGATGAGTAAATTTTGCGCGCCGCTTGAGCCGATAAAATTTCTTAAAATTTCCATCTTCGCGCTAAGGTTTTTCTGCTCCTTCGGCAGGTCAAACGCGTAAAATTTCACCCTGCTCCAGCGCTCATCTGGCACGCTAGAAGAGACGATCGAGACGAGCTGCTCAAACTCCCCGCGCGCCGTGTATAGCTCGCCGTCCACGAAAAACGGCGGAAAGCCCGCGCTCCAGCCCTCGGGAGCGTTTATGATCTTACCGCGTCTGGAGCGCAGATTTTTGCCGTCCCAGATCGCGCGCACGCCGTCTAGCTTCTCGCTGATCACCCAGCCGGTGATATTCATGCCGGGAACGTACTCTTTAAGCAGCATCGGTTTAAATTTAGCCTCATCCGCGACCGCGCCGCAGGCCAAAAATAGCGCACCCAAAACCGCGCCTTTTAAAATTTTAAAAATTTCACTTCGCATATGCCGCTAGCTCCCTTTCTATAAAGTTGCAAAAAACGGGCGTATAGCTCATGCCCGCGCACTCTTTTTGCAAAAATTCGCCCATCACCGCGATATAATTTAGATAATCGTCCTTGGTGATCTTGCCGCGCAAAAGCTCGTATTTTAAAAACAGCCAGTAGGTGTTGAGCACATCGGATCTGCAGTACTCGTCGATCTTGGCCTGCTCGCCGCCGTAATACAGCTGTAGGACCTGATCGCCGTGCACGTCGTATTTGCCGGGAAGGCCCACGCTGGCGCAGATATGATCGAGCTTGAGCCCGCGAACGGCGCCAAAATCACTGATGTGATCGAGCAGATCCAGATGGAACCGCCCGTCGTAGCGGCTGCGGTAGTTCTCCCATTTGCTCTTGTTGTTATCGCGATCGTTCGTCTCAAAATACGCCGCGGCGCTTAGATCATAGCGCATCGCGCGCGCCATAATCATCGGCAGATCGAACCCGCGCCCGTTGAAGCTCACGAGCCGCGGATTAAAATCCTCGATGAAGGCTAGGAATTTTGCGATTTTATCGCGCTCGTTCTCGCCATCAAGCGTCGAGACGCGCAAAAATCTGCCGAATCCGTCCGCCATCACGGCGCTAATACTAACGACGCGGTGGAAGCAGACGGGCAGGAATTCGCTGCCGGTTTTTTCTTTGAAAATCTCCATCGCCCTAAGCGAGAGCAATTTGTGGTTTAAAATTTTGCTTTTATCCGCGTTAAAGATCGGCTGCTCGCCGTAAATTTTAAAATTTAGCGCGTTTAACGCGAGATCTTGCGCGGAATTTAAAGCGAGATTTTCGCTCTTTGAGCTTTGGGATGCGGAGCTTTGAGGCGTAGAGCTTTCCACTGCAAAATTCTGAGGCGCAGGGCTTCGGGGCGTAGAATTTTCCGTCGCGGCGCCCTGTGTTGCGGAGCTTTGAGGCGCGGTATCGTCGTAGGTTAAATTTAGCGACGCGGAATTTTTGGGCGCCGTATTTTGCGACATAGAATTTTCGCTCGTAAAATTTCCCTGCGCGGGGTTTTCAGCGGAATTTTCGCTCGCAAAGCTTTGAAGCACAGCGTCTTGCTGCGTAAAATTTTGAAACGCGGAATTTTGCTCGGAATTTACAATTTTAGAATTCTGCTCCGCCGAATTTACAGCAAAATTTAAAGACGGGCTTTGCTTCTCGCCGCCGATCTTTTGCGAGAGCTGCGCGTCAAGAAGCTTTGCGAAGCTTTTTTTATCGAAAGGCTCGAAGCAGTCCGCGATCGCGTCCTCATCCAGCACCCGCACCAGCGCCGCTACGTCTGGGATCGTCTCGCAGTCGAATACGCAGATATAATCCTTTTTCATTAAGCTCCTTTCTGGCGGTTTTTACCGCTTTTTTCAAAAACGGCTCTTAAATAATCCTCTATCTCCATGCCGTTTTTATGTACGCGCGCTAATCGATCTCCTCGCTCATCCAAGGTTCTCATCGCCGCTTTCAATCTTAAAATTTTACGCTGCCGCATTTTCGTGGCAAAAAGGGGTGTATGCGGAGGCGCGGCCAATTTCGCTACCGCTCGCCGCGACGCAATTACCGCGCGCAAAAGCGTGCCGATCGTTAAATTTATCCTTCGATCAAGCGCTTGATACCCGGCAAAAGCTCGCCGGACGCCTCGGAAATCCTGCTTCGCAGCACGCTAAAATCGCCGCAGTAATCGCTCAGAAGCTGCAAAATGTCGTCTCTGATAGCTTGCGAGCGCTCGGTTAAAAGCAGCTCCTGTAAAAGGATGAAAATTTTACTCTCATGCGCCAGCGTGCAGCCATAATATGGATCAAGGTAATAATCTAGACACAACAAAAGCGAGGCTTTCTCGGCCTCGTCATCACCTCGCAAAACGGCGGCGATGCCTTCTACGCCGCCCTCGGCTATCCGTCTATGACTATCGTCGTAAAAAACTGTGCGCGTCAAATTTTGCCCTTTTTGCACGCCGCTTATTCGGCCTTAGCCGCATCCTACACAAGGATCGTCTTACCATCGGCGTCGGTCGCCACGTCGCCCATGCCCATGATGTTGTAGCCGCAGTCGACGTAGTGAACTTCGCCTGTCACGCCGCTAGCAAGGTCGCTGAGTAGATACATCGCGCTTTTGCCGACGTCTTGCGTCGTGACGTTGCGTTTTAGCGGCGCGTTGATCTCGTTGTAGCGTAAAATCATCCTAAAATCTCCTATTCCGCTTGCGGCAAGCGTTTTGATCGGGCCAGCGCTGATAGCGTTTACGCGGATACCGCGCGCGCCAAGATCGTGAGCGAGATAGCGCACGGAGCTTTCAAGAGCTGCTTTTGCGACACCCATTACGTTGTAGTGAGGCACGAATTTAGGTCCTCCGAGGTAGGTTAGCGTGAGCACCGAGCCGCCCTCTTTTAGCACCGGTAGCACCGCGCGCGTGAGGCTTAGTAGCGAATACACGCTCGTGCCCATCGCAATATCAAAGGCTTCTTTGCTCGTGTTGACGAACTCGCCTTCTAATGCTTCTTTCGGCGCATAGGCCACCGCATGCACGACGAAATCAATCTCGCCAAGGTCTGTTTTGATGCGATCCGCAAGACCGTCCAAGTGAGCTGGGTTGTTTACGTCAAGCTCATAGACGAATTTGCTCCCAAACTCCTCCGCGATCGGCTCTACGCGTTTTTTTAGCGCGTCGTTCAGGTAAGTAAACGCCATTTGCGCACCCTGGGCGTGACAAGCTTCGGCGATGCCGTAAGCGATGGATTTGGCGTTAGCGACGCCGACGATGAGGCCTTTTTTGCCTTTTAAAATCATTATTTCTCCTTTCTATTTTGCTTGGCTTTTAAGCGCCTTTGAATGAGTTTTGATTTTGCTCCCTGCGACAGGCTACATGCCTAGTCTTGGTCGCAAAATCTGCAACAACATTCAAATCCATCTCAAAATCTTTCGCAATTTGACTTAAAAATTTTGCAATTCAAATTTAACAAAACGTCAAATTCTAAACATAAATCGACAAGCGGAAATATCGCTAGGCGGATTTAAATGTTTTGAAGTAAATTTCGTCCCAAGACTAGGCATGTAGCCTGTCGCAGGGCGAAATTTACGAAATCATTTAAAGACGTCAGCGAGATGATGCGCTAATAAGCTCCAAGAAACCAGAAGCGTCCCAGCTCGCCGTACCCACTAGCACCCCATCGCAACCTTTTATCGCGCAAATTTTTGCGATATTTTCAGCATTCACGCTGCCTCCGTAAAGTAGAGGTGCTGAGCTTTTGGTGCGCAAGAGCTTCAGCATTCTTTCGATCTGCTCACGCTGCGCGCTTCTGCCCGTGCCGATCGCCCAGACGGGCTCGTAGGCTAGTACTAAGCTCGGATATTTCAGATCGATACCCTCAAGCTGTGTCGCTACAAACTCCTCGCTGCGATCTTGCGCGAATGCCGCCTCGTCCTCGCCGACGCAAAAAACGATGCGCCAGCCCTGCGCTGCGGCAAAACTGAATTTCTCTCTTATCAGCTCCGCGCTCTCGCCCAAAATGGCGCGCCGCTCGCTGTGACCGATAAGAACGGTTTTGACGTCAAATTCCGCCAGCATATCGCCGCCGATCTCGCCCGTAAAGCTGCCGTGCGCGGCAGGATAGAAATTTTGCGCGCCTTGGGTGAAATTTTTTACCTTCGCGCAAAATGCGCTAGCAGGAGGGAAAACCAAAATTTCATTCTCGCGCGAAATTCCGCCCGCTAAGCTTTCATCTAAAGCTTTGGCGTATCGCTCAAAGCTAGCGCGGGTATGGTTGCATTTAAGATTCGCCGCTAGTATCATCGCAGCTCCGTTTTAGCAGTAAGCACTCGCACGCCCGGCAGCTCCTTGCCTTCGATGAGTTCTAAGCTCGCACCGCCTCCGGTAGAAATAAAAGTCATATCATCGGCGTTGCCCGCGCGTTCGACGACATCTGCAGTATCGCCGCCGCCCACTACGGTCGTGGCGTCGCTATCTGCGATCGCGTGCGATATATGCAGGCTGCCGCGAGCGAATTTATCGATCTCAAAAACCCCCATCGGTCCGTTCCACCAGATCGTTTGTGCATCGTCTAGGGCTTCTTTAAAAAGCGCTACGGTTGCAGGTCCGATATCTAGCCCCATCCAATCGCTTGGAATTTCTTGAACGGTAACCTTTTTTGTAACGGCATCTTGCGAGCATTGCGGAGCTGCGACGGCATCGACGGGGATATAAATTTTAACCCCAAGCTCGCGAGCATTGCGGAGAATATTTTTTGCTTCCTCGATTAGATCCTCTTCGAGCAAAGATTTGCCGATGTCATATCCGACGGCTTTTAAAAACGTAAACGCCATGCCGCCTCCGATGATGAGCTTATCGACTTTAGGAAGTAAATTTTTAAGCGCCTGAAGCTTGCCGCTTACTTTGCTGCCACCAGTTACGGCTACAAAAGGACGCGCAGGATCTTTAATAAGGTCTTTGGCAAATTTTATCTCTTTTAGCAATAAAAATCCCGCCGCCTTATGCGCCTCATCGTAGAATTTCGTAATCGCCTCTACCGAAGCATGCGCGCGGTGGCATACGCCAAAAGCATCGTTGATATAAAATTCCGCGTAGCTTGCGAGCCTCTTAGCTAGTGCTTCGTCGTTTTTGCTCTCGCCCTTTTCGAAGCGCAGATTATCTAGTAGAAGCACTTCGCCCTTTTTAAGCGAATTTACCGCAGCGCCTGCCTCCTCGCCCGCGACGTCGGAGACAAATTTTATCTCGCGCTCCAAAAGCCTAGATAGTCTCTTTACCACAGGCTTTAGGCTAAGTCTTTCTTCGTATCCGTTTTTCGGGCGCCCTAAATGACTGGCTAAAATTACCGCGCAGCCCTCGTCTAAGCAATATTTAATCGTAGGGATAGACGAACGAATGCGACGATCGTCCGTAATATTGCAAAACTCATCCATCGGCACGTTAAAATCGCACCTGATAAAAACGCGCGCGCCGTCTTTAAATTTCAAATCTTTAATCGAAAGAATTTCGCCCATCTTATTTCCTTCTTTTTGCCGCATATAGGGCTAAATCGATGAGGCGCTCACTATATCCCCACTCGTTGTCATACCAGCTCATCACTTTTATCAGATTGCTGTCAATTACCTGCGTGCAGTCGCTAGCTACGATACTGGAGTATTCTGAAGTACAAAAATCGCTGCTGACACGGCTATCGTCGTCTACGAGCAAAATTCCTTTCATCTCTTTAGCAGCATAGCGGCGGAAAATTTCATTTAGCTCCTCAGCACTCGTTTGTTTACGCGTTAGCACCGTTAGATCAACCATCGAAACGTTAGCCACTGGCACGCGCACCGATTGTCCGTGCATCTTACCGCTTAGCTGCGGAAGTACCTTACTAATCGCTTTTGCCGCACCCGTCGTGGTCGGAGCGATATTAAGAGCCGCAGCGCGTGAACGGCGAAAGTCCTTGGCTTTTACATCGACTAGACTCTGTCCATGCGTATAAGCATGAATTGTCGTCATCAGACCCTTTTCGATACCAAGCTCATCGTCTAGAATTTTTGCAATCGGAGCTAGACCGTTAGTGGTGCAGCTAGCATTTGAGATGACGCGCTGTCCTGCATAAGCGCCCTCATTAACGCCGATTACGAAAGTAGGCGTATCGTCCTTGGCAGGTGCGCTCATTACGACTACGCCGATACCGTTATCTATGAACGGCTTGCATTTTTCGCTCGTTAAAAACGCACCAGTACATTCAAGCACAGCTTCTGCACCATCGCCCGCAAAATCAAGCTCCGCAGGCTCTCTGGTGGAATAGACGCGGATCTTTTTGCCGTCTACGGCTATGCATTCGTCGCTTAGAATTTCTACTTTTTTATGAAATTCGCCGTGAACCGTGTCGTATTGAAGCAGGTATCTCGTAAGCTCGCGCTTAGCGGTATCGTTGATCGCCACAAGCTCTACATCGTCCCTGCTTAGCGCAATTCTAGCCGCGCACCTACCGATCCTTCCAAAGCCGTTAATTGCGATTTTTACTGCCATAAGGTTCTCCTTATTTGGGATGTTTTCAGCTGGAATTTTACTAAATTTGGGTTAATCTTTGATTAAATAAAAAGTCGCGAAATCTAGGATTTACTTTTTGGCTATATAATTCGCGAACTTTTTTTAAAGGAGAAAAAATGAGACGAATTGTATTCTCGTCATTAGCGGCAATCGCGATTTTAAGCGGATGCAACCAACCTAAGGCCGATACGGCTCCGCAGCAAAAGCAAGAGTCTGTAGCGCACACGATCGTATTTCTGCTAGGAGAGACCGGAGATAAGCGCATCAGCCTTAGCTCGAACGATATGTTCGCAACAGGCGTGTTAACCGATGAAAAGGGTAAGAAGCATAATCTTAAACGCGCGGCTTCCGCAAGCGGCATAATGCTTACGAACGACGAAGGTATCGAGCTTCTTTTCAAACGCGGAGAGGGAGTGTATACACCGGGAAAAGGCAAGAAGGATATTCCGGTAACCTACACCGAGCACGAGCACAAAAGCGGCGAAATGATGTAGCCGCGGCGGGGTTAAATTTAAGCGCCCTAAAAAGCGAATTAAATTTAACCCCTCATTTCTAATTTCGACTTCTTTATCCATAGCAAAATTTAACCCTCGTTTCGATCTCTTTGATCTGCAATAATATTTAACCTTTTATTTTCGCTTCTTTCGTCCACGCAAATTGAGCTTTTTTTGTAAATTTGAGCTCGCGTGCGTTAAAAAATAAGCTCCGCAAGCCCGAAATCCTCAAATTTTAAAAATCTCCATTTAATTTGCGCTCTACCTACGAATTTTTAGTTTTAAACCGAATTTCACTTCAAATTCGCTAAACTGCGCCGAAATTTTAATAGGTCGGTGCAAATACGGCGCAAACATATAATTTAGCGAGATTACTGCATGGATAGCATTAAATTTTACATAAACGATTACGAGGTGGACGGCCAGAGCTTTACCGAAGTCGTCGTTGCGATAAAAGGTGAGCCTCTGCTCGAGCTAATTAGGCGGCGCGAGCAAAGCTTTGCCGCAAAGGACGGGCAAGCTAGCGTCGCGGGAGACTACGCCTATTTGAGCCTAATTGATTTTAAAAAGCTCTTTTTGGATGCGCTCTTGCCTAACGGACAGCTTGCGGCTAGCGACGAGCGAAGCGTCGTGCTACTAGGCTGTCCGTGCGGGATCTGGGGCTGCTGGTACCTCGCGCTTAAGGCTAAATTTGAAGCAGATACGATCAGATTTAGCGACTTTACGAACCCGCGCCGCAAAGATTGGCGATATGGGCTTGAGTTTAAATTTGACCGCGTGAGCTTTGTAAGCGAAATTTCTAAAATCGCCTCTTTTAATAAGCTCTAAAATTTAGATCTAAATTTAGGAAATTTTAACGGCACGCTCGAAACTGCGCCGAAACAAACTTACCTTTTCCTTGGCAAAATTTAGCTTTAAAGCGGAATGGCTGCCTCGCAAGCTCATAAGATTAAAATTTTCGCCTCGCCGCTGCGCAAAACATCCAGCAAAATATCATAAAATTTGCCCAGCCTTAGTTTTAAAATTCCGCCCCTTTTAATGACGACGAAGACCTGTCCACCCCGCTCGCCCAGCGCGTCATAGAGCGCGTCTAAATTTGCAACGTATTCGGGCTCGAAATTTAGCGCTGCGGCAAACAGCGCGAAAATTTGATCTTTGCGCCTAATCTTTGCGCCGTCGATGATGATCTTTGCGGCGCGGCATGTTTTAAAATTTAAACTCATTGCACGCGCTCGAAACTTTCGTAATGATCGGCGGTGTAGAAGATCAGCCCGTCGTTTGAAAATATCAGCCGCTTCGCGCCGCGCGGGCCGCCGCGATACTCGATGTCGCATTCGCGCCAAATCCGCCCCTTTTTATCAGGCAATCTGCGCTCGAAATTGCCGAAACGATCGCCACCTATGCTCTTGCCGCGCGCGTATCGCCACAGATCACCGCCCTGCCAGCCAAGCTCATCGGCCTGCTTTTTCGTGATAAAATTTTGCGGCAAAGTGCCCGTACGGCGGATATGAGCGCTCACGCACTCCCTGCTTACGCAGGGCTCATCCGCGAGCTGATTTTTAGAATTTGCGGCGGGATTTTGCGAGTTTGAAGCTTCATAATCTGCGCTGCGTCGCCTGTGGACGTCCGCCTCATCTTTAGGATTTGCGGCGGCGGGCTCGTTTTCTCGCGGATGAGATTTTAAATCTCCTAGGTCTGCTCCGCCGTCTGCGCTTCTTGCACCGCTCTCATCTTTTGCGCCGGCGCTGCTTGCAGGATTTTGTGAGCTTGAAATTTTGCGATCGGTGCCGCTTTTGATATCTTGCGCGCCGCTTTTACGAGAGGCGACATCTAGGGTTTTGGAGGTAAAAACCCGCTCATCTTTAGCCGCGGAGCCGCGCGAATTGGAGATAAAATTTAGCGCCAAAAGAAGCGCTGCGAAAATTGCGAGCGGGATCAGCTTTTTTGCCACCGCTAGCCTCTTTTACGCGTGGCGAAGCGAAAATAGAGCACGATCGCCGCTACTATCGCGCCTAGAACCAGCGGAGCGATCCACGGCGCGTCCTTGATATGCACATAGAGCTCGCGCACGAAATCACCCGCGTAGTAGCTCAGTAACCCCACCACGAGCGCCCAAATGAGCGAGCTTACGGCGTTGATGACGCTAAATTTCAAAAACGAATATTTTGTGATGCCGATCGCGATCGGCACAAGAGTTTTGAGGCCGTAGATGAATTTTTTGATTAAAATTATGCGGTCGCCGTATTTGCGAAATAAAATTTGCGCCAGAGCAAGATTGCGGCGCTGTTTGCGCAGATAGGGCATGATCTCTTTTTTATTGTAACGGCTTACTAAAAACAGCCCCGAATCGCCTATGAAGTTCGATATGCAGGCGATTACGATGCATAAGACGATATTGAGCTCGCCGGCCGAGCTTAGCACGCCCGCTGCCGCAAGCGCCAAAAATCCTCCACCCAGCGAATATAAAAACAGTATCAGATACCCCCACGTATGGAGGTTTGCAAACATCGATTCCATCAAATCCTTTCATTAGATCGTATAAAATTCTATAAATTTTGACTAAAGCAGCTTTAAAATTCGGCGCGAAAACTTCACTCCAACATCCCACGACGCCACTTGATTTTGCTGCGACATTAAATTTAAAATTCTGCGCGGCTGTCACGAAATATAAAATTTTGCCGCAAAATATTAAGCAAAATTCTAAAATAAAATTTCTAGACATCAAGCAAAATTTCCGCAAAATTTAACGGTAAAATTTTGCGACTATAAATTTAACGACAAAATTTCGACTTCTTTAGAATTCAAAGTAACTTGCGAATTACACAGGATTTACGCGATATCCTCAAATGCCTCCCACCCCGCGAATTGCAATAAAATTACGCACCTAAGTCTATTATTCTGCAGAAATCACGCGAGCAAAATTCCAAGCTGCTAATAAAACGCCCATAAAGCAAAATTTTTCGCTAAGCTATGCGCCTTGGCATCTTTAGCTAAATTTTACTCATCTGCGCCAATTACTCGCATCAAAAGCGCATAGCCCTCGGTATTTGGATCAAAAGCGCGGTCATTTTTGGTCTCCAGCACCGAGCCGCCTAGGCTCACGCCCGCAAACAGCCCGCCTTTATTCGTAAAGACGTACATATCTTGATTTAGCACGTCTAAAGAGCCAGAATCGGCGCTGTAGTTACCTGCAACTGCCGTCGCATCGCCTGAGAGCGTGATTTGGGAATTTCGCATTTTTTGGATTACATCGTCATGCATTACGAAAATAACTAGATAATTATCCTCATAGCCGATCTGAAGTCCTACGCTGGCGCTGCTGATCTCAGCGCCGCTAACGCTGTGCGCGCCGTCATTATTATAGATGATGATCCCCTCGCCATACATTCCGCCTATGATGAAGCCTAGCTTCTTAACGCTCGGAAATATCACTATCGCGCGGGCTTGCTGCGCTAGGTATTTGTATTGCGCATTCGTGCGCATCACCGACGAATAAGCGCTGGCGCTATCAATGATGAGCTCATCCTCGGCAAATGCCGCGCTAAAAAGCAAAAATAAAGCGATTATAAATTTTTTCATTTCATACTCCTTATTTGGCTATCTCGACCGCGCGAAGCTCGCGTATGACGTTAACTTTGATCTCGCCTGGGAATTGAACCTTATCTTGGATCTCCGAAGCGATCTCTTTGGCGACCAAAACCGCCTCGTCGTCGTTCATAAGCTTGGCGTTTGCGATGACGCGGATCTCGCGACCTGCGTTGATCGCATAGGCCTGTTTGACGCCAGTTTTACTCATCGCGATCGCTTCGATGTCGCTAACGCGCTTTAGATAGCTTTCTAGCACCTCTCGTCTGGCGCCCGGGCGCGCGGCACTTAGCGCGTCTGCGGCACAGACTGCGGCGCTTTCTACGCTGGTGGCCTCCTCGTGGCCGTGGTGGGCGTAGATAGCGTTTATCACTACTGGATGCTCTTTGTAGCGGCGGCAAACCTCGGCGCCCAGATCTACGTGCGAGCCCTCATATTCGTGAGTTAGCGCCTTGCCGATGTCGTGAAGTAGGCCCGCTCGCTTGGCTAGCTTTTGATCTCCGCCCGTTTCTGCGGCGATGATGCCCGCAAGATGCGCGACCTCAAGGCTGTGCGCAAGGGCGTTCTGTCCGTAGCTAGCGCGAAATTTAAGCTTACCGATGAGTTTTAAAATTTCGGGGTGAATTTTACTAAGGCCTAGATCCATTACGATATTTTCGCCCTCTTCGGCGATGTTAGCTTCAAATTCATCACTTACTTTTTTGTAGATGTCCTCGATACGAGCAGGTTGAATTCTGCCGTCCTCGATAAGAGTTTCGATGACGCGAACGGCGATGGCGCGGCGGTAGAGATTGTGCGAGCTTACGATGATCGCATTTGGGGTATCGTCGATGATGATGTCCACGCCAAGAGTCATCTCAAGCGCCTTTATGTTGCGCCCCTCTTTGCCGATGATGCGGCCTTTAAGCTCGTCATTTTTGATATTTACGACGTTGATAAGTCGCTCAGCGGCAAACTCGCCCGCGAAGCGCGACGTAGCCTGCGCCAAAATATAATTCGCCTTTTTTCGCGCCTCTTTTTTGGCTTCCTCTTCATATTTTCGCACGATGTGAGCGATGTCGGTGCGGCTTTGCTCCTCGACCTTTTTAAGCACCTGCGCGCGCGCTTCATCCTGCGTAAAGCCCGCCACGCGCTCCAAAACCTTAAGCGCTTCGGCTAGCTTCTCTTCATAGCTTTTCTTTAAATTTGAGCCCTCTTCGTAAAGGAATTTCGCCTCTTTTTTGGCACTTTCGAGCTCTTTTTTGCTGTCTTTTAAAATCTCTTGCTCGGTTAGAAGCGCGTGCTCCTTTTTACCGAGCTCGTCAAATTTAACGTTAAATTCTTTCTGCAGTTTGCTTGCTTTATCTTCGTATTTTTTCTTCGCTTCAAACTCAGCTTCCTGCACCGAAATTTTAGAATTTCGCAAGATGCCCTCGGCTTCAAATTCTATCGCTTTAGCTTTAGCTTTGGCTTGTTCGACGAAGAAATCGTAATTGGCGTTATTGATCTTTCTAGCTACTAAGTATCCTATGCCAGCGCCCACCGCAAGAGCGCACAAGGCGATTAAAATCTCTATCATACTTTCCTCTTTTTAGGTAATTTTGGCTCGGAGTTATGTAAAAATCGCCCTTTACGTCGTGATCAAGCGATAAAATTTCGCTGCAAAAGCAGTCTTTTATACTCACGAACGCGATTGCGGGCTTAAGCTTCAGACCTGAAAAAAACATATCGTAAAATCCTTTCCCATGTCCTATTCTAGCCATTGCGCCATCCACTCCGATAGCTGGAACCACGGCTAGATCGACCTTTTTAAAATACCCGTTTTGCGGAAGCGTCTGCCGCAACCCAAAGCGCGAAATTTTAAAAGGCTGGCGCAATCTTACCATTTTTAAGCTAATATCCACCATAAACGGAACGTAAAATTCGCAGCTTTTTGATAGCTTTTTTCTTAAAATCAAAACGTTCGGCTCGTAGCTCATCGGCAAAAATATCAAAATTTTGCGCGCTTTTAAAAATTTTACCAGTCCCTCTATGCGCCTTAAAAGCACGTAATGCTCGCATCTAGCCGCACGCGCGGTATGAGATTTTAGACGCGATTTGCAAATTGCTCTAAATTCATTCTTTTGCATAGCTTAAGCCTTTTATAAAATTTTAACGCTTATTTTAGCTAGTTTTTGTATAATCTTGCGATTAAATTTTAAGGTTTATTATGAAATTTCGTTTTTTTCTAGCGCTTTTTACGGCTTTTTTCTTTCTTGCAGGTTGCAGCGATGATGAGGATAAAAAATCAAGCGATACCCCGACCGAAGCCAATACCACGCAGCCGCAGTCCGAAACCGAAGCCGTAATCCAGGTCGATTATACCGCTCCTTTTACACTTCAGCTAAGTAACGGAAAAATTTTAAATATGCAAAAGACAAAGCAAGGCTTTCATATCGATAACAACTCCACCGTGACGCTATTTGCGTTTTTTACGCCGTGGTGCGACGCCTGCGCCGTGCAGGTAAGCGCACTAAATGCCGCCAAACAAGCCTACTCCGGCAAGCTTGATATCATCGGCGTGATGATCGGTGATGCGAGCCTAGACGACGCTAAGGCCTACGCAAGCGCGCACGAAGTAAATTACGCGATCGCTTACGGCGAAGGAACGGACTTTTTTACAAAGGCGCTAGGCGGCATAAACGAAGTGCCGTATATGACGATATACGACGAAAAGGGCGAGTTTAGCGCGCAATATTTCGGGCTGATGCCGGAAGAAATTTTAATGACCGAATTGGAGAAAATTTTCTGATGTTCGAATTTTTTAAAAAAGGGCTTAGCAAGACCATAGACGCGATGCGAGGCGCGAAAAGCGAAGATAAAATTTCAAAAGAAATCCTAGAAGAGATGCTGCTTGAATCCGACGTAGGCTACGAGCTCGTGGAAGAAATTTTAGAAAAACTTCCCGCAAAAAAGCTAGTCGCCAAAGATGATCTCAAGGGCGTTTTGAAGAGCTATTTCGATTACGAGATCGCTAAAGCTGCAGATGAGAAGCCCTTCGTAGAGCTCATCATCGGCGTAAACGGCGCGGGCAAAACTACAACAACCGCAAAGCTTGCAAATTTATATAAAAATAGCGGCCAAAGTGTAATTTTAGGCGCATGCGATACCTTTCGCGCGGGCGCGGTCGAGCAGCTGCGCAAATGGGCGCAGATCCTAAATCTACCGATCGTGGCGACCGCGCAAGGGCACGATCCCGCAGCCGTGGCGTTTGACACCGTTAGTTCGGCAAGTGCCAAAAACATCGATCGCGTCCTGATCGACACCGCAGGGCGCCTGCAAAACCAGAAAAATTTAGCCGCGGAGCTAGAAAAGATCGTGCGAATATGCGACCGCGCAAAAAGCGGCGCACCGCACCGCAAGATCATCGTGCTCGACGCCACTCAGGGCAATCACAGCGTCGCGCAAGCCAGGGCGTTCAACGAGATCGTAAGGCTCGACGGCATCATCATCACGAAGCTCGACGGCACGCCCAAAGGCGGCGCACTTTTCGCCATAGCGCGCGAGCTACGGCTGCCGATACTTTTCGTCGGCGTGGGCGAGCGGATGGAGGATTTGGCGGAATTTAACTCGGATGAGTTCGTAGAAACGCTTGTGGAGGGAATTTACGCTTAGGCTCTGCGCAAATTTACATATTCTCGCCGAACAAGCTTAAATTTTACGCGCCGAAATGCTCGGCAAATTTTGCCGCTCGATTATCTTAGAATTTTACGATTTTCGTTTTATAATTTTACAAAATTTTTACTCACGTGCACTGCATAAAAAACCCGCTCACCCGCGTCCGCTCGCACCAAAATACGTAAAATCCCTCCGCCCGCAACGCGGCGTGCTTACAAGAATTCTTCAATGATTTCAAGCCGCTTAAATTTCACGGCTATCCTCTGCCCGCTCGCAAAGATAAAATCATACTCGCAAACGCCTTCCCGCTTTAGCGAAAATTGATGAACTATCAGATCGTTATTTTTAAAGCTCTTATCATCCGTTTTGAAGTGGACGGCTAGGACGTTTTTGAAAACAAATTTAAAATTTCTATCTCGGTAGGGCGATAAAAATTTCATCGCTAGTCTATCTTCGTTTTTTAAAATAGCGAATTTAAATTCAGTCAAAACGGCGTCGTGAAGGGTTTCTTTCGTACTGAACAGATACCTTTTCGGATCCGAGACGAACTGCCTGATAGGCTTTGCTATTTCGTTTTCATTCTCGCGAAGCGACTTAAAATAATCGTCAAAATGCCAAACATTGCTCCTTCTTTTTATTTTCGCCGTGATCATCCGTCTGTCCATTTGCGCGTCTTTCTTAAAATTTACTCACGTGCACTGCATAAAAAACGCGCTCACCCGCGTCCGCTCGCACCAAAACACATATAAAATCCCGCCGCTGCCGAAATATACCTCGCCGCCTTGCTCGCAGCTTGGAAGCTCGCTGTCAAGCTGCATCAAAAACTCCATCTTTTCGCCGCATATCGGGCACGTCGGCACCAAGGCGCCCTGTATCCATGATGACTCGCCGCCGATGCGCGCGAGGTTTTGCCTGCTGTTTGACATCCCCCAGTCCTGAGCCGTCCAGCGCGCGGGCGTAGGCGCCAGCGCGACCTCGCACTTCTTTATCGGCTCGTCCTGCACGTATTCGACCTGCGTCCTTTCGCCGATACGTCGCGGCATACCCTGCGCGTCGTGCTCGTAAAAGACTATCTCGCCTTCATTTATCTCTCTGATGTGCGCGGCGAGGACTAGGCGCGGCAGCGAGCGCACGGGCAAGTCACGGGGCAGCGGATCAAGCGTGATAAGATGAAATAGCGGATTTTGCGCATCGCCGTTCGCCTCGTCCAAAACCCCGCCGAGCTTATATCCTGTCTCGCCGCCCTCAAACCGCCAGGTCGGATGGTGCTTCGCCAGATGCGGCGCGTAGGGCGCGCCGAAATAGCCGCGCGGAAAGATTATGTGATACGCGCGCTGGCCGCAGTATCTTTTGAGCCTGAATTTCTCACCGCCAAAGCAAATTTCATCGTTCGGCGCTTTTTGTGATTTATCGGCGGCTGGCTCATTTGAGTTAAATTTAGAATCGTGTTCAGCTGCGCACGCTTTAAAATTTTGGCTCGCTGCCGATTTTAACTCGCCAGCGTTAAATTTAACGGCACTTGCCGCATCGCGCGCTTCATCTAAATTTTTGCGCGATAGATCGCACTCATCCGCTTGCAGCAACGCTGAAGTAGCGCCGCCCGGCTCGTTTGACATCTGCGATAGATCGCGCTCGCTAGGTTGGGTTTGTTTGGCGCCGCCGCATTCGTCCGCATCCATTTTTACAATTTCATTTGCTGCCATTTGAGCCGCACCGTCTGCGTCAAATTTAGATCGCTCAAAAGTAAATCCCACGGCCTCCAGCCAGTAGCCTATATATTCGAGCAAATCGCACGGGCGATCGAAAAAATCCTCTGCAAGCGCGAACTCGCAGGCAAATTTTACGTTTCGCGGCTCGCGGGTTTGCAGCAGGCAGCTAAAAATTTTTTGCCGCTCATCTTCGCTCGTCTGCGGATCCGCAAGCTTCTCACGCCAGATTTGCGAGCTCTCGTAACTAAGCCCGCGCCACGGATACTCCGCGTAATACGTGCTCTCGTTCGGCTGCAATTTAAAAAGCTCGCCCAGATACTGGTGCAAAAACGGCGCGAACTCGAGACTTGCCATGACGATGACCTCTTCGGCGTTTTTCCAGCGCGCGCTCTTTTCATCTCTGCCGCGTTGCCGTACACTTTTGCCTGTGCTTTCGTCCGCCCGCGCCGAGCGCGCATTCTCTCCCATCTGTGCCGCGCTTTCGTCCTGCTTCGTTTTGCGCCACCCTGCTGCTTCTTCGCGCAAAATTTCAACCGCAGTGGCGATCAGAGCTTTAAAATCCTCCTTGCCTACATAGCCCAGAGCGTCCTTTAGCAGCGTGCGGCCGTCCCCCCGCCCGCGCAGCAGGCCGTCTGCTAGCGCAAAATACGCCGCCGCATCACCTTGTAGCCGCCAAAACCGCTCGTATAAATTAGGCATACTAAAGCCGTCGCGTTCAAAATCTCGCACCAAGCCTAGCGCTTCGTCCCGCTTACCCATCTTGCCATCCTTACTTTTGAAATTTTATTTTGATAATTTTAGCGTAAATTTAGGTTAAATTTTGAAGGCGGTTTATTTTGTATGTCGAAATTCTATGGAAAAATATGAGAGATTAAATTCGGCGACGAATTAAAATTTAGAAGTACGCCGAGCCCCGTAGAGCCCGGCTAAATTTTAAAATAGCTCTTAAATTTAAAAACTATCGTCTCTTTTTTCAAAGATCAGATGCAGCACGTAGGTCACGGCGAAGGTCAAGGTGCTAGGCACGATCCAGCCGAGCATCGAGTCGTAAAACGGCATCATCTTCACAAACGACGTCACAAGCGGCACCGAAATCCCCAAAATATCAAGTCCGTTTATGACGCCCTCGACGACGCAAACATAGACGCAGGCGCGGTAAATCAACTTGCTCGAATCAATCCACGGATTAATCAGCGAGAGGATTATCAGCATGATCGAGATCGGATAGATGGCGACGAGCACGGGGATGGAGCCTTTGATGATGGTCGTAAGGCCGAAATTTGCGACTCCAAAGCCGATCACGCACCAAGCGATCGCCCAGGTTTTATATTTGATCTTGCCTTTCGTAAGCTCCTCGAAGTATTCGCTAGCCGAGCTTATAAGGCCCAGCGTCGTGGTGATGCAGGCTAGGAAAAACGCACTGCCTAGGATCACGACGCCAATTCTTCCGAAATAATGATCGCTTACTCGCGAAAGAAGCTCCGCTCCGTTGATATTCGGCGCATCTTTGAAAAGTTCTGCGGAGGTCGCACCCAGATAGCCCAGCATGAAATATATCGTCATCAGTATGACGCCCGACATCATTCCCGCTTTTATGGTAGAGGTGACGAGGTGCTTCTCGTCGCTAACGCCGGTTGCTTTAATAGCGTTAATTACGATGATTCCAAATGCCAACGATGCAAGCGCATCCATCGTCTGATAGCCCTCTACGAAGCCCTTTGCTGCGGCATGATCGACATACTCTCCGCTAGGAGCTACGAAGCTTCCGATAGGAAACAAAAATCCCGCGCCGAAAAGTAACAAAATAAGCGCCAAAAGTATCGGCGTAAGGTATTTTCCTAGTAGATCGACGAGCTTTGAAGGGTTCATACAGATGTAATAGTTTAGCGCAAAATATGCCGCAGAATAAACAAATAGCCAAATTTGAAGGCGCTCTTCCGCAATAAAAGGCTTAATCGCGATGTCAAAAGGCATATTCGCCGCGCGCGGTATCGCAAAAAGCGGCCCGATCGTAAGATATAAAAGCGCGGTAAAAACGATCGCAAACACCGGATCTATGCGGCGCACCAGGCTCTGAAGCCCCTTTGCGCGCGCAATGCCTGCGACGCCGAGCACCGGCAGAAGCACCGCCGTAGCGCAAAAAAACATTATCGCGATATAAAAATTCTGCCCCGACTCCCTGCCAAGACCCGGCGGAAAAATAAAATTTCCCGCACCGAAAAACATCGCAAATAGCGTAAGCGATATCGTCAAAAACTGGCTTCTACTAAGCTTGCCCTTCATCTTAAAACCTTCCTTGCTGGATTTGAAACTTATATTGTAGTTACAAATGTTTAAAACATATTTAAATTTAGCCGAAATTTAGCTAAAAATTAGCTTTTTTACGATTTTTTGGCGGACACGCAGCGCGCGGGGCGGTTAAAATTTTAAAAATTTTAAGTATAATTTCGCGAAATTCAAGGCTAAATTTAGACAAAATGAGCGAGGATAAAAATGGCGAAAATTAAAACCATGATTTTTGAGTGTCAGCACTGCGGCAATCAGCAAAGCAGATGGCTCGGCAGATGCCCCGGCTGCGGTGCATTCGATAGCTTCGTCGAGCTCAAGCCCGCCCAGATCAAAGCGCTAAAAGAGATCGAGGGCGAGCTTGCCCGCGCCTCATCCGCAAGCGCCAAAGCGATCAGCGAGATAGAAATTGAGCAAATTTCGCGCATTGACACCAAAGATAGCGAGCTAAATTTAGTCCTCGGAGGCGGCGTCGTGGAGGGCTCGCTCGTGCTAATCGGCGGCAGCCCCGGTATCGGAAAATCCACGCTGCTGCTTAAGATCGCGGCAAATTTAGCAAGCGGCGGCCGCGCCGTGCTTTACGTAAGCGGCGAAGAGAGCGCCAGCCAGATCAAAATGCGCGCGCAGCGGCTTGGCGCGATAAGCGAGCAGCTGTTTTTGCTCACCGAGATCAATCTGAGCGCCGTGCTTGAAGAGGTGGAGCGTAGGGATTATAAGTTTATCGTCATCGATAGCATCCAGACGCTTTTTAGCGACAAAGCCCCCTCTGCGCCGGGCTCTATCACGCAGGTGCGCGAGATCACGTTTGAGCTGATGCGACTTGCCAAAGCGTGCGGTATTTCGATCTTCATCATCGGCCACATCACCAAAGAAGGCTCGATCGCGGGCCCGCGCATACTAGAGCATATGGTGGACGTGGTGCTGTATTTCGAGGGCGATGCGAGCAAGCAGCTTAGAATTTTGCGCGGTTTTAAAAACCGCTTTGGGGCTACGAGCGAGGTTGGGATTTTCGAGATGGGGCCGCATGGGCTCGTCAGCGCCAAGGATGTCGCGAGTAAATTTTTCACCCGCGGCAAGGCGGTAAGCGGCTCGGCGATCACGATCACGATGGAGGGTACGCGCGCGCTCGTCGTGGAGATCCAAGCGCTCGTGTGCGAGAGCGGCTACCCGAAGCGCAGCGCCACAGGCTTTGATAAAAACCGCCTCGATATGCTTCTGGCGCTGCTTGATCGCAAGCTTGAGATCGGGCTTGGTGGATACGACGTCTTCGTAAACGTAAGCGGCGGCGTAAAGATCACCGAAACGGCGTGCGATCTAGCCGTCATCGCGGCGATCGTAAGCAGCTTCAAAAACCGCCCGATCAGCAAAGAGAGCGTCTTCATCGGCGAGGTGAGCCTAAACGGCGAGATCAGAGAGATCTTCAACCTCGATGCGCGCCTGAAAGAAGCCGCGATGCAGAAATTTAAAAACGCGATCGTCCCGATGAAGCCGCAAAATGCGCAGGGACTTAAAATTTTTCACGCTACGGAGATCACGCAAATTTTAGATTGGATGTGAGGGCGCGCACTTCTTAGTTTCGGTTTAACAGAGGGCTAGAATGGGCAAAAATGGACTTTGAGCGGCAAGGGGCGCGTTGCTTTTGCATGGGCGCGGCGAGGGGCGCAAGTGCGCTACTTTTTGCATGGCTCACAAGCAAGCGCAAATGAGCTTGATCGCTAAGGCGCGATTTTTGGAATTTCACGTATCGTAGCGGCTCAAAATTTCATTTGAGATTTAAAACGGCTCGGCAACGGTGCGGTTAAAATTTAATCATTCGCGCCGCATCCTAGTAAGCAAGATAGGCGCTTTGCGGCGCAAATTTTAAAATTTTGCCGCATTGCGGCGCAAAGCCAAGCGCGACAGCTCTTTGCGTCGCACAAAATTCTATCGCGGCGCACAGAACGTATCGCATAGAGCTAAGAGCCGGTAAAATTTTAGCGGCGCCAAGCTCTCATGCGCGGACGCGACGCGGATACCGCAAGCAAAGTATCGCGCGCCGAGCCGAATGGGCGCCGCCGTAGCACGTCGCAACCCGAAAAGGCTTGCTAGCAAGACGCTATGCAAGCCAAAGCGCGCAGGTCCGCCTCACATAGCCAAAAGACAGAGCCCGAGAGGTGGCAAGATAGCAACGCAGCGAGAGCGCGATGAAATTTTAACGCAGACCGCATAAGCCGTCGGCAAAGCCTAATTCTACGGACAGGTTCTGCAGATAAAATTTCGCAAATTTAGCGCGGATAAAATTTCATAAATTTAAACGGAAAGGTGCGTATGAGCCCAAACGTAATCGTCAAATTCGTCATTTTGTTTTTCATCAGAGCGCAAAGCTTAAACATTAAATTTAGCAGGCTCGATGCCGTCGTATCGCGCGCTTACGCCAAATATGGGGCGCTCTTTAAGCTCAGCGTGCCGCTACTTGCCGCAGCATCGGTATTTGCGCTGTTTAACCTATACGATTTTGCCAAAGCCAACTACGCACTGACGATCTTTTTGCTTGCTTTGGGCTCGCCTCTGCTTGCGTATGGCTTTTTTAAGGCGATAAAATCAGCGATGACCTTCGCGCTATTTGTGATCCCCTTTGCGGCGGTGTTTGCGATCATCGCGGTTACGGGTGCACAAAAGCTTGATAACTCGCTAAATTTCAACATCGTCTTTCCGCTGTTTTTCACCATCGTGTGGTTTGCGATGTCGGTGATCGCCGATGAGGACGTGGCGCAGATCATGAATAAGATCGTATCGAAGCTCTCCACACTTTTCGTGACGATTTTCATCCTTTACAACTACGAGACGCTTCACGGAATTTTAACCGCGGGCGCGGGAGGGTATCGCGCGGGCAGCGACGAGCTAAACGCGCTTGATCTGGTGTTTATGACGATTAGATTTTTCACGCTGCCTTCGATTTTTACGTTGATGATTTTTGAGATCAAAGATTATCTTTTTATCAGATACGGCGCGTTCGTGCAGGCTCAGCAGGAGCGCGTAGAGGATTTAAAAAATTCCAAGGGCTCGAAGTAAAAATTTAAAGTTTAATTCAATCTAATTTCGCGCGCCTTAAATGCTCGCAAATACTAAAGATTGCGACCGCCGTGTGCACGCTGGCTTAGGCGCGGCGGCGGGACTAATAAAATTTGAAATGAGATTTTAGGACAAAATTTTGAGATGGAATTTTAATGACACGCCGATTATGCGCGGGTTAGAATTTAAAGCCGCAAAGCTTCAAATTCCGACCCCGCAATCAAAATTTAAAATTTTAAAAGAAGCTGTATATGTCGTCTAAAAGGAAGTATTTTTTATCGACGGTGCCTTTGTAGAAAGGCTCAAAAGTATCGTTATACGCCTTTTTGAAAAAGCCCTCTTTACTAAGCGAGATAAGCGCTTGATTGACGGCTTCTGCGAGATCTGCGTTGCCTTTTTGCATCGCGATGCCTAAAAATACGTTCTTGCCAAGACTTTTGATATTAACCTCGACGCTAGGATCTGCGACCGGATAGACCATCACAAATAGATTATCGTCGCACGCGCCATCGATTTCGCCGCTCTTTAACCGTTTGTAGCAATCGGAGGAATTTTTGCAATACACTAGATTGTAGCCGCCGTCCTTTTGCATAAACGCTTCGCCCGTCGAGCCGCGGATGACGCCTACTTTCTTACCTCGCAGATCGCTCATTTTTTGGATATTGTCGCTTTTTCTGGTTAAAACTCCGGAATTTACCGAAAGATAGGGCATCGAAAACTCATAATTTTTCTTTCTCTCCTCAGTAACGCTTGCAGCCGCGATAAGCATATCTGCCTGATTATTTTGAATGGACGGAAAGCGCGCTTGCGCCGATACCGGTACGAGCTCGATCCTGCCGCCGGTATCGCCTAAAATTTTGCCTCCGATTGCATTAGCAAGCTCCACGTCAAAGCCCTCAAAGCCGTTATCCGTGACCCTACTAAACGGAGGTTCATTTTCATAAACGGCGATACGAATGACTTTACTCTGCTTTATTTGACTTAAAGAATTCGCAAGCGCAAAGATGCAAGATAAAAGAATTAAAAACAGTGATTTTTTCATTTCAAATTCCTTTTTTATTAAAAAAAGCTGTAAAGATCGTCGAGTAGGAAATATTTTTTATCGACGGTGCCTTTATAGAAGGATTCGAAAGTGTCCTCGTAAGCCTTTTTGAAAAAGCCCTCTTTGCTAAGCGCAATCAAGCCTTTATTGATCGCTTCTAGCAGCTCTGCGTTGCCCTTTTGTACTGCGACGCCCAAGAATACGTTCTCGCCTAAATTTTTTATATTGACCTCGACCGCAGGATCTACGATCGGATAGACCATTACAAAAAGGTTGTTGTTACAATATCCGTCAATCTCGCCACTTTTTAATCTCCTGTAGCAATCGACCGAATCGTTGCAATAAGAAACATTATAACCGCCGTCCTTTTTGATATACGCCTCGCCGGTGGTCTTGCGGATGACGCCGATCTTTTTACCCATCAAATCGCCTATTTTGTGAATATTTGAGTCTTTTTTCGTTAAAATTCCCAAATTCACCGTAAAATACGGCATCGAGAAATCCACGCTTCCCTTACGCTCTTCAGTGATACTTGCAGCCGCGATTATCATATCTGCCTGATTGTTTTGCAGCATCGGAAAGCGCACTTCGTTCGTTACCGGTATGAGCTCGATACGACCGCCGCTGTTGCCGAAAATTTTACCAGCTAGCGCGTTGGCAAGCTCGACTTCGAAACCTTCAAAGCCTTTCTCGCTCGACTTGCTAAAAGGCGGCTCGTTTTCATAAACGCCCACTCTGATAACCTTACTTTGCTTGATCTCGCTTAAGGAATTCGCAAAAACAAAGATCGCCGACAATAGAATAAGAAAAAATGACTTTTTCATAATTTCCTCCTTGAATTTTAAATTTTTCGTAATTGTAATGTAAATTTTCTTAAAATTTCATTTTACCAAAACTGAAATTATTCCCTAAATTACGAGCTTAGCGATAAAATTTCGCAACTAAAATTTCTAAGCATAATGATAGAGGCTTTTTAAATTTTGCTGCCTTGCATCAAGCTCCGCCTGCTTTCATTAAATTTTAGCGCTTCGCTATAAAATTCTGTGCGTCTATTAGCGCCGCGTAAAAAAAATAGCACGCCGCTGCGAAATTCTATGGAATTTTATAAATTCTGCAACGGTGCGTTAGTGGAATTTGCAATCCAAACCCAAGCTCGCAAAGTCGGACAAAATAGCAAGGCTATGCGAGCCTTTTAAATTTTACCTAGCGAGAGCACACAGCTATGCTTACGAAAACAAACACAGGCGAGCTGTATCGCTATGCCCGCCTAAAATAAGCTATAAAGGTCATCCAGCAAGAAATATTTTTTCTCCGCAGTGCCCTTGTAATACGGCTCGATCGCCTCATCATAGGTCTTTTTCATAAAGCCGTCTTTGCTAAGCTTAATTAACTCGCCGTTTAAGAACTCGAGCAGATCCTTATTGCCCTTAGAAACCGCGATACCCAAGAAATCCGAAACGCCTAAATTCTTAATATTTACTTCAGTATCGCTATCTACGACTGCATAAGCAAGAACTAATAAATTATCGTGTGCAAAGCCCGCACCCTTACCCTCTTTTAGAATTTTATAGCATTCGTGTGCGGTAGCACAATTTATGATTTCAAAACCCTCTTTTTTAAAATATGCCTCGCTAGTCGTACCGCTTTCTGCGATGATCGGCTTACCGTGTAAATCAGACATCGTTTTGATCTTATCGCCCTTACGGGTTAGCACGCCGATATTTACTGCGAAATACGGCGTCGTAAAATCGACCACCTGCTTACGCTCATTTGTGATCGTAAAGGTCGCAAGCACCATATCTACTTTATTCTCTTCCAACACTTTTAAACGCTCACTAGCCTTTACGGGTACGAATTCCACCTTGCCCGCCTTGCCACCGAATATATCTTTTGATAGCGCCTCGGCTAGGGTCACCTCAAATCCTTGAAATTTGCCGTCTTCAAATTTACTAAAAGGCGGTTGCGCCTCAAATACGCCTACGCGCACACTGCCCGATTGCCTAATCTCTGATAGGGTATTTGCCACTACACTACTTGTAAATAGCAATAAAATTCCCAAAATTATCTTTTTCATATGGTTCCTCTAATTTACAATGATTATAGCCTAGCCACGCATCTGCGTCGCTTCGGCAAGCCCTCTTAAGCCGGTCGTATATTATTCGCTCACTTCTCCTTTCGACATTTTTTAAAATTTCTTTACCTTTGAAATTTTGCGGCGCATTTTACGCAAATTTCATTTAAAATACATTTAATTTGCGCCGTGATTTAGATCCCAATCGATCTCTCCCATGCCGTGCGCGCGCAGATATTCGTTGCATCTGCTAAAATGCCTGCAGCCAAAAAACGCCCCTCCTGCAAGCGGACTGGGATGCGCGGCGGTTAAAATGAGATGCCTCTGCGCATTAATCAGGGCCGATTTTGCTTTGGCGAAATTTCCCCACAGCATAAAGACCAAATTTTGCCGCCTCGCGCTTAAAATTTTAATCACGGCGTCGGTAAAAATTTGCCAGCCAAAGCCGCTGTGCGAGTTCGCGCGGTTCGCGCCCACGCTAAGGCTCGCATTAAGAAGCAGCACGCCCTGCTTCGCCCAGTAGCTCAGATCGCCGCTTTCAGGCTCGCTGATACCCAGATCGCTTTTAATCTCTTTATAGATATTTACGAGGCTGGGCGGAATTCGCACGCCGCGTGGCACCGAAAAGCTAAGCCCCATCGCCTGATGCGCGCCGTGGTAGGGATCCTGTCCCAAAATCACCGCGCGCACCCGCTCAAACGGAGTTAGATTGAAGGCATTAAAGATCAAATTTCCCGGCGGATAGACGATCTCGCGCGCCTTTGCGGCGAGCAGATTTTCTTTGATCTTCGCAAAATACTCGCTTAAAAATTCCTCTCTAAGCGCCTCTTTCCAGCCGCTCTCGATCTTCACGTCGTCTAAATTTATCTGCATACCGACCCTTTAAATTTTAATAAATTAACGTTCTAATTTTACAATAAATTTTAAAAATAGTCTCGCTCGCACGCGCCGCTGCAATCAAAGGCGGATCTCCCGCGCCGCCAACCGATCCCGCCGATTTATAGGCGCCACTACACGATCACGATCAAAAGCGCCATAAATAGCAGCATGGCGATCGTCTTTTTATTGTCGTTAAGCAGGCTCTCGCGGCAAAAAGCAAACAAAATCGCGTAGGCAAAAAGCGCGATTGCGAACTCCCACGGGTTATTATCTCTAAATTTCAACCTATAAATGATCGCCGCTACAAAAGATATATGCGAAAGCAGCGATAAAATTTGAGCCGGTTTCATTCTGTCTTTGTGATCTCCTATTTTATGTAAAACCCACTATATCGTTATTTTATCTACTTTGATAAATGTCCGCAAGACCAAAGTCTAAATTTTTAAATTTTATCCCAAAGCTTTTAAATTTATTTTTCAACGACAATATCAATCGGCTGTAAGTAAATTTAGCGCACGCTATTAATACCCCATTTTATTTATTTGAACTATATTAAGTTTCGGATAAAAAATAACCTCGTGGTCATAATCGTCCGGCTGTCCCCATTTGTGCTCTTTTTTGTGCCATATTCGCCTTTTATCGTTAATTAGCGCCGTTAGGTTTAAATTTTCGATCGAGCCATAGATCAGATATTCCTTATCACCTGCATAATGATATGACGGCATCGCCCACGATAGTTTAAATTCGTGCAAATTTGTAGTTTCAGCTATGCAATCGGACTTGGAAACAAACTCGTAACCCTCTTGCAGCATTTTTTGTTGCGTCAAAATAAAAGGCTTATCCGCCTTTATAAAATGCGTGTAACAGATGCAAGTCTGTATTTTTTCGCTGCATGATAAGGAAGGTCTTTTTTTACGATAAATTAATAAAGTTTCTCCATTCGCATTTGTTAAAGATTTAAATTTAATCAAATCTTGATTTTCTATATACGAAAACCCCGTATTAAGGGGTGAAAATAGAAAAGCTATAAATAAAACAAACAATATCAATGCCGCAAACGGTAATATCAATGCTGCGAGTATGACAATCTTGATGACTTTCCACAATGTTTTTAATATCTTTACTGCTTGCATTAAGATTTACCTCCTCTCTATTTTAAAATTTACTGCGGTATTTATAAACCGCACCGCCGATCTTAGCGGGTCTTTAAAATTTCATCGCACGAGCTTGCTTTTAAGGCCGTAATACGGATAATCCATCGCAGCAGCGGCAGCCTCTTGCGCAGAGCCGCCTGCGAATTTCTCGATCACGCAAAGTCCAAGCTCGATGGAGCTACTCACGCCGCCAGCAGTGATGATCTCGCCTCCTGCGGGCAGGCTATCGTGCACGAGCTGCTCATGCACCACGTCCGCGCAGTAAGGCGCCAGCAGATCGTAGCAAAACGGATGCGTAGTCGCGCGCCTACCGCGCAAAAACCCCGCCGCGCCCAGAAGCAGCGAACCGGTGCAAACGCTAAACTTATACTTCGCATCGCGCGCGGTTGCGAGCCACGAGATGAAGCCCGCATCATCTTTAAGGCGGCGCGTCGCCATACCGCCGGGCACAAAAACCGCATCAAAGCCGCCTAGATCCGTCGTGATCTCGCCCGCATCGATCGTAAGGCCGCCGCTGTCCGAAACCTGCCGCTCGCGCGAGCAAAACCTCATCTCAAGCTGCGGGCGGACGGCTTTGAGCCTTAACATACAATCGTAAAATCCCACAAAATCGAGATGCGTCTGTCCGCTAAACATCACAAGCGCTAGATTTTTCATAATCCGTCCTTTAAATTTATCGCTCGCCCAAGCTTTCGGTTTGCCGCCGTTAAAATTTTCAGCGCTGCAGCCGCAACGAGCGTCTGTTTAAAACGCCCGTTTAAATTTAGCGACCGAATGCCCGCTCGGCTAAAATTTTAAAATTTCATTCTGTCGGGCAGCAGAAATTTTACCGCCTACGAATAAAATTTCAGAAACAGTTAAAATTTTGCGCGCCTTTTATTCCGCTTTATTCAAATTAGAAAAAGCCCGCAAGCCTGCATAATGCAGCCTTTTTGAAACATTCTCAAATTCTAAATTCCAAATCCCCTCGTCGTATTTCCATTCAAACGGCGTTTTGTAATTCGTCCAAATTTCATACGCGCGTTCGTTTAGCCGCTCAATCGACGCAGAAATCCCTAAATCGCCGCCCGCTATCTCCATCATCAAATGCCAGTTATCCAAATCGGCGGGGTCGTCGGTGTGGATGGATTTTTCGCGCGGCAGATAATACACAAAATCGCCCGTATCAAAGGGAAATAAAGTATGACACAGCGCAATGCCGTAAATTTTTTGAGCAAATACGGTCGGAAGCTGCTCGTCCGAATAGCCAAAAGTTGAAACATATAAAAAGCTGCGCAAAATGCTCGCTAAATTTCTACAAACGGGCGCAAAGGCATATCTGCAAGCCTGCTGCGTTAAGGCGCCGTTTCGAATAAAACTTATGGCGCTATCGATCTCTTTTCTTCTTGCTTGCACGTATTTTATCTTTTTAAACCGCCAAGCTTGCAAAAGCTGCAAAGAATTGTCGATTGAGCGTAGATGCTTGTCTCTTTTTTCATCCGCCGCGCCGCTTAGCTCCGCGATCCTCGCAGCGGCCTGCCTCCAAAACGGAATCAGGGTTTGTACCCATCCCAGGTAGCTAAGATAAAGCGCGTCCGGCTCCTCCTTTTCAAAAGCCGCTCTCATCTGCGTAAGTTTTATCATCGCAGCCCTCTTATATCAGAATTTTACTCCGCTCTACTCCTCGCCAGACATCTTCTCCTCGCTCGCCATGCAGCTTTGGAATATAAATTTATGCTCCTGCGGCAGCGCGTGATAAATTTTATCTGCAAGCTCGCGGATCTCCCAAAGCGCTGCTTTGCTAGAGCGCAGAGCGAGGAAATTTTGCAAGCTGCGCGCGTTTATGCTCCAGCTAAGCTCGCTCTTGTAGCACTCGGGCAGGCAGTATTTTGCGATATCAAGGCTGATTGGGCTTTGTAAGATTACGCGCAGATTTTCAAGAGCCGCGATACTTGCGTTATCGACCGCTTCATTGCCCGTAAGCACGATGTATCGCGCGGCGTTTTCGAAATCCCCTTGCGCGAAGCTATTCTCGCCGCGCAATTCTTTGAGAGTGTAGCGAGTGGATTTTACGCTAAGGCTTGCTAGGCGGTGGCGCGCCAGCTCCTGAAGCAGCGCGCGAGAGATGCCGCTGATATAGAAATTGTAGTAGAGGTGTTCGAGCGTGCTTGAGTGCTTGAGCTGGTTGCCGACGCGGTCGATTAGCGCTAGGTCTTTGGCGCCGCCGCAATCACCGCGCGCAAAGCTCTGCCAGCAGGTGCGTATCGCATTTGAGCAGACCCAAAGCGGAGTGAAATTTAGAAGTTTGACTTGCATGTTTATCCTTTGAAATTTTAAACGCATTTTAACGCTATCGCACTTTTAAACCGATAAAATTTCGCAAAACGACGCTTTTAATAAACAAAGCTCGCGCCTAAGCTTTGCAAGCAGAAATGCTTCATTTTATCTTTTTTCGCTGCCGCCGCGAGAGATTAAAATTTCATCCAGCTCGTAGCGCGTGTGCGGGTATTTGCTAGGCTCACCACGTCCCAAAGCCACGACGATTGCAGGACGAAATTTTGTCTCTAAAGCGCAAAATTTTTCCAAAGCCGCGGCGTCAAAGCCGGTCATTATACACGAGCGCACGTCAAAGCCCTCGGCAATATTAGCGATATTTGCCGCTAAGATATAAAGCTGCTTGGTCGCGTAGTTCATCAGCGCTTCGTCGTCTAAGTCCGCAAATTTCGCGCGGAAATAATTCATCGCAGCTTCATATTTTTGCGGAGTGTTTGCGCGACGGCGAACGGTGCGCTCTAAATACTCCTCGCCCACGCGCAGATCGTTACGCGCGATTAAAATCACGGCGTGCGAGCACTCGGCTACTTGTGGCTGGCTGTTGCAGGCTACAGAAAGCTCTTTTAGCTCGCAAGGATCCGAGATTATCATCATCCTCCAAGGCTCTAATCCGCATGAGCTGGGACTTAAGCGCGCAAGATCAAGTATCTCGCGCACGAGCTCGCTATTTAGCTTGTCGCTGCAAAATTTACGGCAGCTGTGGCGAGAGAGCATCGCTTCTTTTATCGATTTCATTTTATCTCCTTTAAAATTCGCGGCATTATAGCGGGTTTGCCTAAATTCCACTCGGCTAGCTTGGCGAGTTAAGCTAGATTTTGCTAATATTGCCCTTTTAAATTCCGCTACAAGGCATAATATGAATGATAAATTTAGCAAAATCGGCTTCATTCTCGCGGTCGCGGGCAGCGCCGTAGGGCTCGGTAATGCGTGGAAATTCCCCACTTTAGTAGGCACCAACGGCGGCAGCGCATTTATCTTGCTATATCTTTTGCTGACGCTTTTGGTTAGCTTCGTGATTTTTTTAGCCGAGATCGTCATCGGCAGGCTAAGCGAAAGTGATCCAGTGCGCGCATTTGAAAAGCTCGCACCCTCATACAAAGGCGCATGGAAATACACGGGATTTTTTATGATTAGTGCGCTTTTGATCTATGCTTTTTACAGCGTCGTAATGGGTTGGATCCTAAAATACGTGGTCTCAAGCGCTTTTTATCTGCCAAAAAGTATAGATGAAAGCGGCGCAGCGTTTAACGCACTTTTAGGTAGCGACTTTTTAAGCGTGGCGGTGTGCTTTACCATAGCGTCGGCGTTTTGCTTTTTCATCGTATCTAAAGGTGTCAAAAGCGGCATCGAGCGACTTAATGTCTGGATGATGCCCGCGCTATTTATTTTGCTGGTTTTGATGCTAATTTACGCCGCGAGTTTCGATGGATTCGGACGTAGCGCAAAATTCTTGCTAGTGCCAGATTTTTCCAAGCTTAATAAAGATAGCGTTCTTTCGGCGCTAGGACTTGCATTTTTTACGCTTTCGCTTGGCGTTACTACGATTATGACCTATGCCGCGAGCCTGCCTACGCGCACCAATATCCTAACCTCAAGCATAAATATCGTCTGCATTAATGTCCTAATCGGCGTGATGATGGGACTTATCGTCTTTACCTTCATCTTTGAATTCGGCGGCGATCCCAAAGCGCAAGGTCCTGGGCTAGTGTTTGTCTCGCTGGTAGTGCTTTTTTCAAAGCTCGGTGCGATCGGAAACATCCTAGCCTTTTTATTTTTCACCTCGCTATTATTTGCGGCGATTACTTCTGCAATTTCGATGCTGGAGCCTGCGATTTATTATCTCGTAAACTCCCGCAAGCTAAGCCGCAAGCGCGCTTCGCTTTTAGTTTTTGCCGTGACGTATGTTTTAGGGATATGCTGCATTTTGGGTTATTACGGGGGTACGAGCGAGTATTTTAGCCTAGGTGGCAAGAGCTTTTTTGACGTGCTTGATTACCTAACCTCGAATATCTTAATGCCTCTTAGCGGCATAATTGTGGCGATTTTCGTAGGATTCGTGATCAAAAAACGAGCCGTCGAAATTCTACTGCGCCCATATATGGGACGAATGGGCTTTAAGCTGTGGTATTTTGTGCTGCTGCGCTTCGTGGCGCCAGTCGCGATCGTAGTGATAGCGCTCAATCAGCTAAAAATTTTAAATTTTTAAATTTTGTAAAGCAGGTGGATAACATGGATTTAAAATTTGGCGCTAAAGCAGTCCAAAAGCAACGCGCCAAATTTCATAGCGAACTTGCGGCGATCCGTTAGCCTTGCAGCGATAGTTTAAAATTTTATGTTTAGATAGAGGAAGGTCAAAGTATGTAGCGACAATCAGCCTTCGGCGCGACCGCGGCAACCTGCATGGCGATCGGTGCGCGCGGCAAAGACGCCGTAGCGCAGCCGCGTCTGATCACGCTGCGAAATTTTAAAATTCCGCGGCTTTAAAATTTAAAAATCATCGGAGAGAAAATGAACGATAAATTTAGCAAAATCGGCTTCATACTTGCCGTCGCAGGCGGCGCGGTGGGGCTTGGCAACGCATGGAAATTCCCCACCCTCGTGGGTCAAAACGGCGGCAGCGCCTTCGTGCTTTTGTATCTCGCGCTCACGCTGGGAGTGGGCTTTAGCATATTTTTAGCCGAGATGGCGCTAGGCAGGCTAAGCGGGCGGGATCTGCCGAGCGCATACGAGACGCTGGCGCCGCGCGGCGGACGCAAATGGCGCGCGGGAGGCGTTTTCATCGCGGGCGGCATGCTGGTGCTGTCCTTTTACCTCGTCATCCTCGGCTGGGTGATCCGCTACATATTTTTGGGCTTTTCTCCGCTGCCCGCAACTGCCGAGGAAGCGGGCGCCGTCTTTGACGATCTCATCTCGCATTCGCTAGCCACGAGCCTCGGCTTTTACGCGCTTGCGCTCGTGCTGACGCTCTCCGTCGTCGCGCGCGGCATCAAAAGCGGTATCGAGCGGCTAAACGTCGTGATGATGCCGCTGCTTTTCGTGCTGCTGCTCGCGATGCTTGCGTATGCGTGCACGATGCAGGGCTTCGGCGCAGCGGCGAAATTTCTTTTCTATCCCGACTTCAGCAAAATCACTGTTAACTCCGTCCTCTCCGCGCTCGGGCTCGCGCTCTTTACCCTGTGCGTGGGCGTGGGCTGTATCGCGGCATACGCAGCATCGCTTAGCGAAGGGGTGCGGCTCGTGCGAAGCTCGGTAAACATCGTATTTATCAACATCGCGATCGGGCTGATGATGGGGCTCATCGTATTTACCTTCATCTTCGAATTTCGCGCCGATCCCGCGCAGGGTGCGGGGCTCGTGTTCGTCTCGCTCACTACGATGTTTGCAAAAATGGGGCTAGCGGGGCAGGTGCTTGAAGTCGCGTTTTTCGTCTCGCTCTTTTTCGCGGGGATCACGAGCGCGGTTTCGATGATCGAGCCCTTCGTCTTCTATCTCATCGGCAGGTTTAAAATTTCGCGCCTGCGCGCAGTCTGCATATCGGGGTGCGTCATAGCGGTGCTAGGCGCATGCTCGCTACTATCGATGCATGCGGATTATGCGAGCAAGCTTAAGCTTTTCGACGCGAGCTTTTTTGACTGCTTGGACTTCGTAAGCTCAAACGTCATGCTGCCCCTCGGCGCGCTAACCTCGGCGATCTTCGTGGGCTTCGTGATGGACGTGCAGCGCCTGCGCGGGCTTTTCGGCGCTGATATGGGCGAGCTTGGATTTAAAATTTGGTACTTTTCGCTGCGCTTCGTAGCGCCCGTCGCGATCGTGATCATAATGGCAAATCTACTGTTTTTCGGCGGAAAATAAAAGCGAACGGAATAGATAGGAGCGAGCGAAATTTCACGCGATAAATCGCGCGGCAGATTTACGCGGCGAAGCGGCGCGTGGGGATCGCGAGACAATTTGCGACGTCTAAACTCGGCCAGATCGCGTGCTGCGATCCGCGAAGCGCCGAAGCAAAGGACTTTGCGTAATGAAATTTCATGCGGTAAATCTTGCGCAGTAAAATTAAAGCGTAAAATTTTACGCCACGTTTCGTAACGAAAAGAGTCCAAACGCGGCTCTAGATTTAAAATTTACGCGTTAAAATTTCGCAATCCTCTCGGCAAAGCCTAAAAGCATTAAAATTTTACTACCCGCTAGCATAACGAGCGCCAAAATGTGCCGTAGAAGCAGCGGGCTTGCTTTGCAGGAGCGATGAAAATTTTGCGGGTGCGGCCTAAACAGCTAGCAGCGCACGTTCAGACCGAATGAACTCCGTTTTAAAGCCGCGCGGTTTAAGCCGTTCCTAGCACGCTAGCACTTGCCCGCTTTTTTAAGCAATGCGTTGCAGTTACCGCCTTTGCCGCTTCCCGTACTACCCGCTGCTCCGACGATTTTCGTGCAAAGCACGTCAGAATCAACTACTATAACGGATGAAAAATAGCAACGATACAAATCACCGTTTTTGCTTCTGACCTTATAGTGCACGGAGTCGATCTCACTTTTTACCGAATCAGGCACAACCGTTAGATTTGATTTATCTATACCAGTTGCCATTTCAGCGCGATCTAAGAGTGTCGCCTCACTAGTCATCGGCTTTTTTATAAAACCACAACCACCTAAGATGGAAGCGGCTGCAAAAGACATGGCTAAAGTAAAAAGGCTTTTTGAAACCAGATATTTCATCGTTTTTCCTTTTAATTAAAATATAGATAAATTATAACGCCGTCCCAATTTAAATCTCCTTAAAATATGGATTAAACTGCTATTTTAAAATTTTAAAACATGGCTAGTAAAATTTAAACGTAAATAGCAAGCTTAGATGTGGGATTCATAATTTTAATCTTGTCGCAGCTGAAGTGCGCACATCGCCCAAATGAGGCTACGGACAAAATAGGCAGGACTACGACGCCGTGATTGAACTCCATGTAAAATGAATACCGCATTTTACTCGCAATTTAAAAACATAGCAATAAATACTATCGGTCGCTTCAAAAGCGCTAAAATAGATAGCAATATAGGGTATAGTATTATAATTTTATTATTCCAATCTATTCAATATAAATGGAGTGACAAATCTAGAACCTCCATAACTTAAATGATCTCTATCATTATATAATATTACATTATCTTTAGAGATATAGCAACTATCTTCATCGCAAAATGGTTCAAAAAGGTCATAGACTTTAACTGATGGATAATCTTTTATAATCCTTTTTATTATACTATTATACTTTTTTTGGCCTCCCGAATATTCTTTTGGGAAAACGCACTTATTTCTACCTATAGCTCTAATAGATCTTATGACACACTTTGAAGGGTCATAAGGCAAGTGCGGTGAATCTAATAAAATTAAAACCTCTTTTTTACTTTTTAATAATAAATCTAGCGTTCTTCTAATGCCATCTTCCAATATTTTATCGACATCTTTTTCTTGTAAATTCTCCATATCTTTTGCATCTATATAGGAACAATCAGGATTATGCCCTAATATTACGGTTTTGATATTTGGATCTTGAAATATAAAATTATATGCTGAATTTATAAGTTGATAAGCGTTTTTTCTAACTCTAACTATATTGGGATCAATATCACTAGTGCCACTAGAAATATTTATAAATGGTGCAGCACAACTTGCAGGAAATAAAGCAACGCCGTCTTTAGTTTTCTCTGCAATACCTAAATATAAATGATTGGCATGAGAATCGCCTATGATCGCAATCTTATTCCCAAAAGGTTTTTGCATCATACATTCGTGATCGGTTATCTTCGACCAATCAGGAAAATACTTTTTACAATTCTGAGCGCTATCATGTAAAAATTCAGTAGAGTCAGGCTGGGTAATCGGAATTGAGTTTACATTTTTACCGTTTCTTAGATAAATAATATACCCCGAAATCCCAATTAAGACAATCATGGCGAATAATATAGGAATTTTAAATTTAAAATTATTTTTAAAGCGCAATGGTCTTTCTATAAATTTATATAAAATCCAAGCCAAAACAACGGATAAGAAAACACAAGATATTCTTATGGTTCTATTAGGAGTTTCGCTTTCTAAAATTCTAGCAAACGATAATAACGGCCAATGCCATAAATATAACGGAAAGCTAATAAGCCCAAACCAAACTAAAATTTTATTTGATAATATCTTTTGGCTGATATAAGCCCCCCCCCCATTAGAACCTGCGATAATAATAAAAATAGAACCTAGAATAGGTATTATTGCCCATTTACCCGGAAATGGCATAGTCTTAGATATATGCAAAAATCCATATATAAGTATGGAAATACCTATAAAGGCACATACATTAGACAAAGATCTGCCATCATTTGGAATGCCTTCTCTATATATAATTTTTGAAAAGTAATGATCTATCCTTAATTTAAAATTTTTAATAGTATTATTTTTATGTATATTTAACCATGCCAAAACAGCACCAGACAAAAGTTCCCAGAAACGCGTCTGCGGCGAATAAAATGTAGCTACTAAATCTTGTTTTATACCTTTTAGATTTAAAATAAAAGAAATTAACAGAATAATAACCGATATAGTTAGCAAATTAAATTTTTTCTTCCATAAAAACCATAATAAAAAAGGCCAAATTATATAGAATTGTTCTTCTATGCCAAGGCTCCATAGGTGTAGTAGCGGTTTAGTTTCAGCAGAGTTATCGAAATATCCGGCTTCGCTCCATAATATGAAATTTGCAATAAACCCTGCTCCGCCGGCCGTATGCTTACCAAGCTGCTTATACTCCTCCGGCAATAAAGCAAACCATCCGAAAATAAGACATGCGAATAATACGACGAAAAGTGCCGGATAAATTCTTTTAATACGTCTAGCATAAAATTCATAGAAACTAAATGTTCCTTTTTCTAAATTATTAAAAATAATCGTAGAAATTAAAAATCCAGATATTACAAAAAATATATCTACACCTATAAAACCGCCACTTATTTTATTTGGAAAAGCATGAAAAGCCACAACAGATAAAACGGCTATTCCTCTTAAACCGTCTATATCTGGTCTATACTTTGGATGCTGTAAATCATTACTCATAGAATTACTCACTTATATTGTTTAATTTTTATAGATTTAAGCTCATAGAGAGTATGTTGTACTCAAAAAAATGAGCTGACCTATTCCTCCTCCACAACCAAAATCCTTGACTATCTCTTATCAAAATCTAAGTCGTTTACATAAAACCTAACGCAAGAATAATAAAGCATTAAATTTCATAACGAATCAATTTAATAAAATTTAGCCGTTCATTATAGATAGCAGCTCGGTGTTGTCTTTGGTTTTTAGCATCTTGGCGTATAAAAATTTCAGCGCCTCGATATCGTCCATTGTAGAAATTGCCGAGCGCAGCGCCCAGATCTTTTGTAGATTTTCGCTACCTTGCAAAAGCTCCTCTTTGCGCGTGCCCGATTTGGTAATGTTGATCGCGGGGTAAATTCTGCGATCCGAGATATTGCGATCGAGGATGATCTCGCTGTTGCCCGTGCCTTTGAACTCCTCGAAGATCACGTCGTCCATTCGCGAGCCGGTCTCGATGAGCGCGGTAGCGACGATGGTAAGCGAGCCGCCGTTTTCGATATTTCGCGCCGCACCGAAGAAGCGCTTCGGCTTGTGCAGGGCGTTTGCGTCCACGCCGCCGCTTAGGACTTTGCCGCTGCTAGGCGTGACGGTGTTGTAAGCGCGCGCAAGGCGGGTGATGCTATCGAGCAGGATGACGACGTCCTTGCCGTTTTCGACGGCGCGTTTTGCTTTTTCGATGACGAGCTCGGCGACGCGGACGTGGTTAAATGCAGGCTGATCGAAGGTTGAGCTAAACACCTCCCCGCGTACGCTACGCTCCATATCGGTCACCTCCTCGGGACGCTCGTCGACTAGCAGCACCAAAAGCTCGACCTCGGGGTGGTTGCGCGTAATGCCGTTGGCAAGCTCCTTCATAAGCTCCGTTTTACCGCTACGCGGAGGCGCCGTGATTAGTCCGCGCTGCCCCTTTCCGATCGGGGTGAAAAGATCAAGCACGCGACCGGTAAGGCGCATTGGATCGTATTCGAGCTTGAGCTTTTCTGTCGGAAAAAGCGGCGTGAGATTGTCAAATAACGGGCGCTCTCTAGCCTCTTGAATCGATTTGTAATTGATCGCCTCGATCTTTAAAAGCGCATAGTACTTCTCCTGATCCTTCGGCTCGCGCACCTGGCCCGTGACAATGTCGCCGACGCGCAGGGCGAATTTGCGGATCTGGCTTAGGCTCACGTAGGCATCATTGGCGCTGTCGCTTAAATTTGAATCTATGCCGCGCAAAAAGCCGTAACCCTCGGCGGTAACCTCCAAAATCCCCGTAAAAAGTATGAAGCCGCCCTGCTTCGTCTGCATACGTAAAATTTCAAAAACGAGCGCTTGGCGGCGGAATTCGCGCGGGTTTTCGACGCCTAGCTCGTCTGCTATGGCGATGAGATTTTCAAGATCCATCGAGCGGAGCTCCTCGATCTGGTAGCCCTCGACGGGAACGTGCGTTTTAGCGTAAGTTTTTCTGCCGTTTTGATTAGAATTTGAAACGGCGGTCTGGGTGGAATTTTGATTTGTATTTTCCATTTGTCCTCTTAGAGTGTGAAGTTATTAAATTTAGTTTTAAAAGTCGCGAAATTTAAAATTTAGTTCTCTTTATAAGCACCGAACCTTAAAATTTTTTGTTGTCTTCTGCTGATGAGCTCGTCTATACTAAGATCGTCTAGCTTGTGCAGCTCGGTTAAGACGTAGTTTCCAAGCGCTTTTATCGCGCCGTCCTTATCCCTGTGGGCGCCCGTTTTAGGCTCTTTTATCACGTCGTCGATCAAGCCCAGCTCTTTTAGCTCCTCGGCGGTGATTTTTAGTGCCTTCGTAGCCGCCTCGCTCTTGCTTGGATCGTTCCACAAAATCGCAGCACAGCCCTCGGGAGAGATAACCGAAAAAATTGAGTTTTGAAGCATCGCCAAACGATCGGCCACGCCGATCGCTAAAGCTCCACCGCTGCCGCCCTCGCCGATAACGACGGCGATCGTAGGGGTTTTAAGATCGCTGAGCTCATATAAATTTCGCGCGATAGCCTCGCTTTGGCCGCGCTCCTCGGCGCCAAGTCCAGGATATGCGCCTGGAGTGTCGATCAAAAATAGAATCGGAAGGTTAAATTTCTCGGCAAGTTTCGCTACGCGCAGAGCCTTGCGATAGCCCTCCGGATGGGGCATGCCGAAATTTCGCTTCAGCTTGTTTTTGGTGCCGCGGCCCTTCTGCTCTGCGATCACGGCAATTTTGCGGTTGCCCATAATGCCCAGATAGCACACGATCGACGGATCGTCTCTAAAGGCGCGGTCGCCGTGAAGCTCCCTGGCGTCCTGCAAAAGCGCACGAATATAATCGATCGCGTAAGGGCGATCCGGGTGGCGCGCAAGCTGAAGCCTTTGATATTCGTTTAAATTTTTATAAACTTTGGAAATTTCTTTTTCGAGGTTCTTATTTAAGATTTCGACCGCATCCTCATCGCCGCGAATTTTTGCAGCGGTGATATCCTCGTCGATCTGCTTTATAGACTTTTCGAAGTCCAGATAGCTAGCCATTAATCTACTCTTTTGAAAATAAGCGATGCGTTCGTGCCGCCGAATCCAAAATTATTGCTCATGACGCAATCGAGTTTGGCTTTTCTAGCGACGTTTGGCACATAGTCCAAATCGCAATCTGGATCTTTTGAAATTTGATTTATCGTAGGCGGTATGATGCCGTTTTGCATCGCCAAAAGGCTGATCGCAGCCTCTACCGCCCCGGCAGCGCCCAGGCAGTGTCCTAGCTGGCCCTTGGTGGAGCTGACCGCAGGCACTTTGCCCTCGCCGAAAAGCTCTTTTAACGCCGCAGTTTCGTTTTTATCGTTTATCGCAGTCGATGTTCCGTGAGCGTTGATATAATCAATCTTCGGGCGCCCCGCCATCTCATAGGCCTTTTTCATAGCGCGGATCGGTCCGTCTAGGCTAGGCGAAGTGATATGATAAGCATCGCCGCTAGCGCCGAACCCTACGAGCTCGCCGTAAATTTTAGCGCCGCGCGCTTTTGCGTCTTCTAGCTCTTCTAAAACCAAAGCCGCCGCACCTTCGCCCATAACAAAGCCGTTTCGCTCTGCATCAAACGGACGCGAAGCGTGCGCGGGATCGTCATTTCTAGCGCAAAGCGCCTTCATCGCGGCAAATCCGCCGATACCTACGGGACAAACCGCAGCCTCGGCTCCCACTGCAAGCATCTTTTTCGCTTCGCCGATCATAATAACTCTCGCAGCGTCCATAATCGCATGTGCGGAAGCCGCACAAGCCGTAACGCTGGATAAATTCGGACCTTTTAATTTATAATATATAGAAACAAAGCCGCCGAGCATATTTACTAAAGCAGAGGGGATAAAAAACGGAGAAATCCGCCTAGGGCCGCGCTGCAAGCAGGTATTGGCATTTATCTCGATATTCGGCAAACCGCCGATACCGCTAGCGGAGCTAACGCCGAATTCGTCGCTATCAAAGCTACTAAATTTAGCGTCATCCATAGCTTCGCCCGCAGCTTTAAGCCCGAGTTGGATAAATCTATCCATCTTTTTTATCTCTTTTCCATCCTCGATTATGCTGCTTGGATCGAAACCTTTTACTTCAGCTGCAATTTGAACCGGAAATTCGCTAGCGTCAAAGAGCGAAATTTTATCAACCCCGGTTTTTCCGTTACAGATATTTTCAAAACTGCTCTGTTTGTCAAGCCCGAGAGAGGTTATCATCCCGATGCCCGTTACTACGACTCGTTTCAAAACCGCTTCCTTAAAATTTTATTTCTTAGGCAAATTTTCTATATAATCTACTATGTCTTTAATGCTTACTAATTTTTCGGACTCGCTATCAGGGATCTCGATACCGAATTTCTCCTCTAAAGCCATTACTAGCTCAACTACATCAAGAGAGTCCGCGCCCAAATCCTCGATAATTTTAGAGTCAAGTTTAACCTGATCCGGGCTTACGCTTAGTTGCTCTACAACTACGTCTCTTACATCTTCAAATACTGCCATTTTAGCACTCCTTTAAAAAAATACCGCGTAATTCTATAATATTTAACCTTAAATTCCGCTATTTAACGCTACATATAGAGCCCGCCGTTGATTTTAAGCGACTCGCCCGTAATGTAGCCCGCACCGTCGCTAAGCAAAAACGCAACTCCTTCGGCAACGTCGCTCGTGCTTCCGAGGCGCTTAAGCGGGATGCTCGCTTCGTAGCTTGCTTTTACGTCGTCGCTTAACGCGTCCGTCATATCGGTGGCGATGAAGCCAGGAGTTATGCAGTTGAAGCGAATTCCGCGCGCTGCGCCCTCTTTTGCGAAACTCTTACTCATCGCGATCATTCCGCCCTTGCTCGCGCTGTAATTGACTTGCCCGGCGTTTCCCATTTCGCCGACGATCGAGGCGATGTTTACGACCGCGCCGAAGCGCTTTTTGCTCATTAGTTTTAGAGCTTCGCGGCAGCCGATGAAAGCGCTGCTTAAATTTGCTTCGATCACGCCCATGAAGTCTTCCAGCTTCATCCTAAGCGCGAGCTTGTCGTTCGTAACGCCCGCGTTATTTACGAGATAGCTTAGCTTGCCGTCGCTTTGCGCGATCAGGGCAATCGCCTCGCTAAATTCCGCTTCGTTCGTCGCATCAAATTTTATCACGGCGCCCTCTCCGCCGTTTGCGCGGATCTCCTCTAGCAGCGCGTCAGCAGGCTCTGGTGCAGAGCGATAATTGATCCACACCTTAAGCCCGTAGCCGGCTAAAGTCCTTGCGATCTGTGCGCCGATACCGCGGCTCGCGCCCGTGATTAAAACGTTTTTTCCACTAAATTTCATACTTGTCCTTATTATTAAAATTTTAATGCCTAGCATAAATTTATCCAAATTTACCTAAATTTTAGCCGTTTAAATTTAGCTGCAACCCGTGCCGTTTAAATTTCAAAACAGCGCCTCGTCCATCTCCGCGGGCTTCGGTAGCCCCATTAGCTTTAGCACGGTAGCTGCGACGTTACTAAGCCCAAGTCCGCTTTTTAGCTCGCGCGCGCCGCGCCCCAGCACGAAGCAAAATACGTCAAAGGTCGTGTGGTTGGTTAAAATTTCGCCGTCAGCGTCTCGCATCGCCTCGCAGTTGCCGTGGTCGCTAATCTGCACATAGGCGTAATCGTGCGCCCTCGCCGCGCTTAAAATTTTACCGATGCACTCATCCACCGCTTCGACCGCCTTTACCGCGGCATCGTAATTGCCCGTGTGACCGACCATATCGCCGTTTGCGAAATTTACGACGATGAAATCGATCCCCGCTTCGATGCCGCGGATCACCGCATCGCACACCGCGGGCGCGCTCATCTGCGGCTGCTCATCGTAGGTTTTTACTTTCGGGCTTGGTATCAGCACGCGAATTTCGTTCGGCAGCGGCTCCTCGACGCCGCCGTTAAAGAAAAACGTCACGTGTGCGTATTTTTCGGTCTCGGCGGTGTGAAGCTGCGTAAGACCGGCTTCCGCGATCACTTCGCAAAGCGTGTTTTTAAGCACGGGCTTCTCAAATAGCAGAGGAAATTTAAAGCTCGCATCGTATTCGCTCATCGTGATTAAATTTTGCACGACGAAATTTCGCTTGAATTCGCTAAAGCTCTCATCGCCCAAAGCCGCACAAAGCTCCCTGGCGCGATCGTTTCTAAAATTTATAAAAATCACTCCGTCATCCGCGCCGATACCGCCAAAGCCGTTAAAGCTCGCAGGCTCGATAAACTCGTCGCTCACGCCGCGCTCGTAGCTTTGCAGCACGTACTCGCTAGGCGAAATTTCAAGCGGCGCCGCTTCACCCAAAAGCACGTCGTAAGCGCGCTTTACGCGGTCAAAGCGCTTGTCGCGATCCATCGCGTAAAAGCGCCCGCAAACGCTGCCGACTTTAAATTTAGCCTGTAGGTGCTTTAAAAATTCCGCCCCGCTGCTCGGCGAAACGTCGCGCCCGTCGGTGATAGCGTGCGCCCATGTCTCGCAACCCGCATTCTGCGCTATCTCGCAGATCGCGTCGAAATGGCGCAGGTGAGAATGCACGCCGCCGTCGCTGTAAAGCCCTATGACGTGCAGCCTGCGGCACTTTGAAAGCAGGCTTTGCAGCGCTTCGTTTTTCTCGAGCGAGCCCTCATCGATCGCGCGATCGATTTTGACTAGGTTTTGATACAGAATTCTACCGCTTCCGATCGTCATATGCCCTACTTCGCTGTTTCCCATCTGCCCCTGCGGCAAGCCCACGGCAAGCCCCGAGGTGTGCAGCAACGTATCGGGCACGTTTTTAAAAAGATAATCATAGGCGGGCTTTTTTGCGTTTGCAAACGCGTTAAATTTATCGCTCGCGTTAAAGCCGATGCCGTCGGTGATAAGTAAAATCGTCTTTTGCCCCATTTTGGCTCCTAAATTTCGTCTAAATTTCGCCGCACAGGTCTTTTGAAACGGATCTGCGGCGCTGTTTTTACGAGCGGCATTATACTTTCTTTTAGCAAATGCGGCAAAATTTCATCCGCCCTAAAAGCTAAATTTTACCTCTTTTATACTAAAATGCGCGTTTTCGTATAAAATTTCATAAAATTTAAAAGGCAAACTTTGTTTTATTATCTTTACCATCTTACGAATATAAATTTCTTCCAATACATCACCGCTCGCGCAGGAATCGCGTTTTTTATCGCTTTTTGTTTTTCGGTCTGGGCTATGCCGCGGTTTATCCGCTGGGCGCAAGCCAGACACGCCGCGCAGCCCATATACGAGCTCGCGCCGCAAAACCATCAGAAAAAGAGCAAAACCCCAACGATGGGCGGGCTTGTTTTCGTTACCGCCGCGGTGCTCGCAAGCCTGCTGTGCGCCAAGCTAAACAACGTATTTGTGCTCTGCGGACTGCTTTGTTTGGTAGGCTTCGGCTACATAGGCTTTAAGGATGATATCTCTAAAATTTTAGGCCGCCAAAACCACGCAGGCCTTAGCGCGCGGGCTAAATTTGCGCTGCAAAATTTCTTGGCGTTTCTGATCGGGGCTACGCTTTATGCTTTTAGCGATCTGGGCGGGGAATTTTTCGTGCCGTTTTTTAAATACCCTCTGCTAAATTTATGGATCTTCGCGCCGCTGTTTTGGACGATCGTGATAAGCGCGAGCTCAAACGCGGTAAATTTAACCGACGGCTTGGACGGACTAGCGACCATTCCATCGGTGTTTTCGCTCTGCAGCTTGGGCATATTTGCTTATCTGTGCGGGCACGCGATCTACTCGCAGTATCTCTTGCTACCGCGCGTCGCGGGCGCAGGCGAGGTCTGCATCATCGTCTCGGCGCTAATCGGCGCGCTGCTTGGGTTTTTGTGGTTTAACTGCTACCCCGCCGAAGTCTTTATGGGCGATAGCGGCAGTCTCAGCGTGGGCGCGTTTTTAGGATACTGTGCAGTCATCACGAAAAATGAAATTTTGCTCATAATGATCGGCTTCGTCTTCGTCATCGAAACGCTCAGCGTGATCTTACAGGTGGGCAGCTTTAAAATTTTCAAACGCAGAATTTTCCTGATGGCGCCGATACACCACCATTTCGAGCTTAAAGGCTGGGTCGAAAACAAAATCATCATCCGCTTTTGGATCATCGCGCTGATCGCAAATATCATAGCGCTGACGTCGCTGAAACTGAGATAAAATGCGAGCGCAAATTGAACCCGACTTCGAAACGGCGCGCGAAAAATACGGCGAAACGGCTGAGCTTAGCGCCGATGAGATAACTCAAATTTTATGGGGCGAAAGGGGAGAAAAATGAAAAAATCGCTATTTGGCTACGGGCTTACGACCAAAGCGATCGCCGAGCACTGTCAAAAAGACGGCTGCTGGGAGATCTACGACGATAAATTTGAAATTTCTTCGGGCGCACCGAAGCTGGATGAGTTCGGCAACGCGCTTTTAAACCCGAGCGAGTTCGATCCCGCCGCAAGCGAGCTTGAAATCCCAAGCCCCGGCTTTCCGCCGCATCACGAGCTGGTGCGAAAGGCGCGGAATTTAATCAGCGAATACGATTATTTCGACGATTACAAAGGTCTTAAAATTTGGATCAGCGGCACGAACGGCAAGACGACGACGACGAAGATGATGCAGCACCTGCTCGAGCGATACGGCTCGCAAATGGGCGGCAACGTGGGCGTCCCGCTTGCAAAGCTTGATAAAAGCGCCAAAATTTGGGTACTGGAGACGAGCTCGTTTACGCTACACTACACCAAGCACGCGCGCCCCGACATCTACGTGCTGCTCGCAATTACGCCCGATCATCTCAGCTGGCACGGCGATTTCGCGGAGTATGAGCGCGCTAAACTCTCGCCGCTACTAGCGATGCGCGAAGGCTCCGTGGCGCTGATCCCGCGCGCCTACGAAAGCTCCGCTGCTGTGCAAAACAGCCTAGCTCGCGTGATCTGCTACGAGGACGAAGCGGATCTGGCGCAAAAATTCGGCATCGACCTGGGCGAGATAAAATTCCGCACCCCCTTTTTGATCGACGCGCTTTTGGCGCTGTGCGTGGAGAAAATTTTATTCGACAGATGCGACGTCACGCGACTGAACGAATTCGTGATCGAGGGCAACAAGCTTGAGGAATTTACCGACGCGCGCGGCAGGATCTGGGTCAATGACACGAAGGCCACCAACATCGATGCGTGCGTGCAGGCGCTAAAGCGTTACGCAGGACGAAAAATACATCTAATCCTCGGCGGCGACGATAAAGGCGTGGATCTGCACCCGCTTTTTGCGGAGTTTAAAAAATACGATCTGCAAATTTACGCAATCGGCTCAAACACCGATAAAATCGTGCGTTTGTGCGACGAATACAAACTTCCTTGCGTGCGCTGCGAAATTTTACAAACGGCGGTGAGCGAAATTTCGAAGCGTTACCGAGACGTAGGCTTTGAACAAAGCGGCGCAAGCGAATTGAAAGTACAAAATTTAAGCGCGAATGGCGGATGCAACGGCGGCAAGGCGAAAGAAAATGCAAAGATCGGCGAAAATACACTGCAAAAAGGCGATGACGGCGGCTCATCTGCCGCAAGCGGCGACGCCTCTTCGCCGAAACGCCGTACAAACGACGGTGAAACTCGGAATTCGCAGAATTCTAAAAATTTCGAAAATTTTAAAAATTCCATACATTCTGCGAGCGAAATAGCGCTGCTAAGCCCTGCTTGTGCGAGCTTGGATCAGTTTAAAAGCTATGCCGAACGCGGCGAGCTATTTAAAAAACAAGTTGCACAGCTCGGATAAACAGACCTATCGGGGCTAGTCGGATCGGGCTAGGCTTTTAAAATACAATTTGCAATCGCATTTTAAAATTTCAACGCTTCTGCTGCGCGGATATATCTAAGTAAATCTAGCTGGAGCATGCCTCGCAGCATCACGCCATTGGCTTTGGCGCAATGTTTATAAAAATGCCGTTACTAAGTTTGATTAAATGTGGATTTTCGATGCTAATTTAACCAATCGCAGCTATCGCCCGTTATGCGCGCAAATTTAAAACGATGCCGCGATCCTTTGGCGTAAATTTATCTACTTTGCACAGCCTAAAACTATGCATACGGCTTACAAAGCCGGTTAAACGGTAAAATTTTACTCGCTTCGCTTTTAAATCGTTCGTTCGTTTTGATTGTTGCAAGCCATTGCACAAGCAATATTTTGCCACTAAAATTTAGAAAATTTCAACTGAGTAAATTTGGCAGCTTTGGGATACGACGTGCAAAAATCTAGCGAAAATCGAGGATTTTAACCGAGATTTAAGTATTGCATGGCTAAAATTACTTTTTCTTTTTGGTGGTTGGATAGCTCAGTCGGTAGAGCAGCAGACTGAAAATCTGCGTGTCGGCAGTTCGATTCTGCCTCTAACCACCATTGCCTATTTTTTACAATCTAACACAATCTAACAAAACCCCTAAAATACGGACTTCAAGCGATTTTAGCCCTCTAAAGCAGTCTAAAATAATCAAGCAAAGCTAGCAATTTAAAAACATTTTAAAAATATTTTTGGCAAAATTCCAAAAGTCAAGCGAAAAAATATTTTTAAAACTTACCAAATGCCCTATTTAACGGGCTTACAAAGCACTCCAAAAAATGTTTTAAAACGCTTGAAACGCCTAAAATAGGGTTTTGTGAAGCTTAAAAAAACGCCCTCGAGGCAAAAAATATTTTAAACCTCATCAAATCCCCAATTTTAGGCACGCAGAGAGCAAAAAGGCGGCGATTTTAAAAATATTTTTGCGCGGGATTTTGAGCTAAAAACTGAAAAAATATTTTTAAATCGTCTCAAATAACGCATTTAAGGGAGTTAAAACGTAATGGCTAGGATAGTCAAACCGCTTAGCGATAAGCAAATCAAAGAGGCAAAGCCGAAAGCCAAAGACTACAAGCTCACGGACGGCGACGGCTTAGGGCTGATAGTAAGCAAGAGCGGGCGCAAGCGCTGGGTATTCGCTTTCATTAGCCCCGATACTGGCAAGCTGAATAACACGGGGCTAGGCAACTACCCCGTTTTATCGCTAGCCGAAGCGAGAGAGAAGCGAACCGAGCTTAAAAAGCTAGTGATGAGAGGTATCGACCCTATCACGGAAAAGAAGCGCGCCAAAGCTCAAAGAATAAGCGAGCATAATCTCAGTTTTGAAAAGGTCTTTAACGAGTGGCTAGAGCTTGAAGCTAAAAGCATACTGCCCCAAACGCTAAAGACCAAGCGCAGACGCATTGAAAACCACGTAATGCCGATACTAAAAGATAGAGGCATAAAAAGCATTACTCACGGCGAGATAGCGGACATCCTTAAAGAAACGTCAAAGACTACGCCGCAAACTGCTGAGATAATCAACCAAATTTTAAACCGCGTCTTTTTATTCGCCGTATCGAGCGGCTACGCCGAGGTTAATATTATGGCGAATATTGACGCCAAAAGTCTGATACCTAAAACCAAAGTCGAGCATTACGCCAAGCTAACCGAGCGCCAGGACTTAAAGGCATTTTTTAACGCCATTTATGATTACCCTCATTTTGAGACGATTAAAAACGCGATGAAGCTATGCCTACACCTGCCGCTAAGAGCCGCACCGCTGTCGCGTCTAAATGGGATTACGTAAATTTCGATAGGAGGCTTTTAACCATTCCACGCGCCGAGCAGAAAATCAAGCGCAGCGAGATAGGCGATTTCAAATTGCCGCTTAGCGATGAGGTTATGCGGATACTTGAGAACCAGGCGAAATTAAGCAGGGCATACGAGTATATTTTTATTAACTCGCACTTTACGGGGCATATCCACAAAGACACCGCCACGAACGCGATTAAGGGCTTTGACTTTAGAGACAGACAGACGGGACGCGTCGTAACCCTGCATAGCCTACGGGGCATATTTATGACGCAGGCGTTTAATAATATGCAAAAGCACGGAGTAAGCAAAGAGGCTATCAAAAAGGCGCTAGACCACCTACACGGCGATAAAGTGGATTTAAGCTATTCCGAAAAAGCCGATTTTTTGGACGAGCTTAAAATCTTGCTGGACTGGTGGAGCGGCTACATACTCGAAATAAAAAATAACTAGGAGGCAATATGGCGAAGTTATCAGAGCCAAGAGATACGCAAAGTGCAAAAGACGAGAGAGAAAAACGAGAGACAGAGGCGATAGAACAAGTTCTAATTGATATCAGAAAAAGATTAAGAATTGCTGATAAAGCAAATCGTAATTTTGATTTGTTAATAGCCTTTAATGGGATGATGAACGAAACCATTGATGAGTCTTTTTGCATTACACACGACCCCAATTTATTCCCAGAGTTTAAAATTTTAACTCACTTTTATCAATCAGAGGAGGCAAAAGACGAAATTTTAACCGCTTTCGTAGATTTTTTTAAAAATATTATGGAGGCAAAAGCTAAGAAAAATGATATCATCATAAGATATGAAAACTACCTAGAAGCTATTGAGCTTTTAAATCACGCTTTTTGTTTTAGCGAGTATTCAACTGGCGAGCCGTATATCCGCGACCCTTTTGGTCGCAATTGCGATTGTGACCCTTATCCAGAATACGAAAGATTTATGAGAGCAGCAATCGAATATTTTGCGCCGTTTAAAGAGCAAAAAGAAAGATACGATCTTTTAAACAACACTCAAAAGATAAGAGATAAATTTTCAGATACCTTGATTTTAAAAGCGAGAATGTATCAGATTGTCGGCGTGGATAAAAACAAAAAAGCTACGCTAGCAAATAAAATTTACAAATATTTTTACCCCAACGATAAAGACGCATAATCCGCCTAAAAATATTTTTAGCCACTATAAAAGTCCTATTTTTAGGGCTTTTAGGTTTTTCAAACCTCATCAAATATCCGTAAATTTAATTCAAAACAACCATTTTTACCTACCTGGCTAAAAATATTTTTCGTTGATTAACTTTTTAACTCTCGCCATAATTCACCTAATCTTTGCAAAGATAATCTAAATAATAAAGGCTAAGCAATGAAAAAAAGCGAAGTTAAACCAAAGTATCTAAGAGCGGCGCAGATTGCTAGTATCTACGGCATAGGCTTAAGCACGGTGTGGTATTTTGCCAAACAAGGCTTTCTAAGACCGATAAAATTTAGCAAAAATATTACCTTTTTCAACCCCGCCGAAGTAGAGGCGTTTTTTATGAGAAAGGCGGCGCAAGATGAAGCCGCTGTTTAAGGACGAAGCCGAGAAAAGGCGATATTTGCGTTTTTACGCCTATTTATCTAAATATCCCGATATTAGGGCGATATACGCGTAGGCGGACGTTCAGGAGCAAGACGAGCGACGAAAGGGCGTGATTGAAGCCCTAAGCGTAGCGTTTGACCTATTCGAGGAACGCGAGAACGAGATAAATCAAAAGGCTATCGCGGACTTTGCGAGCGAGTGCAAAGACCTAAAAAGCGCACCCGAGCATTACGAAAAGATGTTGAAAGCGTGCTACCCCGATATTTATCTCAAATATTTGCAGAACGAGCGAGACGGAAGCAAAACGGCGGATTTTAAGGACATAGCCTTTGATTTATTCCTAGCGCTATCGGCTCAACGCGAACAAATGCAGGAGTTGCAAAGCGAAAACGAAAGGCTAATCCAAACCTTTTTAACGGGGGCAAGCAATGGGGCGAAGTAAGCTAAATTTTACACCTAGCGCGTTTTGTTTCAGCGCGGACGATAAGGATATGCTAAAGGCATTTAAAAGGCAACTACATATCTACAGGGTGCAGAGCCTAGACGGAGCGTCGCAGGAGCTGTTAGACTGCGCTTATGACCTATTCCATATCACGAGGACGCAAGGGGAGAGTATCAAAGCCCTAGAGGTCAAAGCGGGCATAAGAGAGGAACGGAAAAAATGAAAGCTAACAATCATAAAAGAACGCTTTTAAAAATAATGCTAGAGCAAGGACGCGTAACGGCGGGGCGAGTATTCGGCATAAGCAACGCCAACCAGTATCTAGGCGAGCTTAAGCGGGAGGGTGCCATTAAAGACCGGTGGACGCAAGAGGACGGACGGCGGTTTAAATGGTGGTATATCGTGGATTTCGATAAAGCCAAAAAGAAAATAGGGGATTGGGGCGACAAAGAGGCAAAAGCTAAGAATACGCCCCATAAAGATTAAATCAAAATATTTAAGGGCGGCTAGTATCAAGCAAAACCGCCCTTTGGAAATTAAAACGTGGAAATATTACCTTACGTTAGCCAAATTTTGGCTGAAACCCCGAATATCCATATCGACACAATCCGCGCGAGCTTTTTTAAAAACGCCGTAACCAAAAAGCGGTTTAGCAAAATGGGGCTTTTAAAAAGCATAGCCAAAAATCACGGCTTAAAATGGCGGAAAATGCAAGATACCAAAGAGATTAAAGTCGCGGGGCGTTATGAGTTTCGCGGGCTGAAAATAATCAATATCTACGAACTCGAAAACCTAAGCATATTTTACGCCACTACAAAAAGCCCGAATAGCTGCGATAAAAAAGCGGTTATCGAGTTTTACGGGCTAAGGCAATATCATAAGCCCGCCCCGCCTCTCGATTTAATAGCGGAGCTGCTAGACGCCGTTAATAACGTCTCAAGTATTGACCTTTGTTTCGATAGCCGCACGCCTTTCAATTTGAGAGCATTCGAGATAATCAGAAACGGAAACACCGCCTACGTAAAAGCAAAATTTGGCGTGCTGCAAAGGATTTATTTTTACGACAAGGCGTTAAAGAACGATTTAGGCTTTCCTTTGTATCGAGCGGAGGCGACCGCGCCCATAATCGATTTAAACAAACCTGCGCTACTTCCCAAGGCTGAACGGCTTGATTTACAGCTACGCCAAGCCCTAAGCGACTTCAGACAGATAATAGACCTAGCCGTTTAACCGCCCTATTTCTATCCGCCTACCTCATCGCCTATTTACTCGACCAAAATTTACTCAAAATCACGCCCAAACCTTAAGCCGATTTTTACTCCGCTCATTTACTTTAAGGTTTCATAAAATCGGTATAGGAAGCAAAACTAAAGCACATAGTAAACGAAAATACAAACGCCCATTTTACTTTTTTAAAAAAGTAGCCGCCCGCCCCTATGTTTTGGCGCTTCGCTCCACCTCAAAATCAAAACCCAAAAACGCTATTTAAGTTTCAAACCCCTTAGCATAGGGGTAGTCGTTTACTTTTCCTTTCTCACCTCCGCCCCCTTTTTGATAAAACAGAGCTTTCAACCTTAAACAATCTCACGCGCATTTTTTGCAAAATTTAAGCGAAAGAGCAAATAACGATAAATAGGACGACGGACAATAAAAGTGAATACCTTGTTTTTATTTTCGACTTGCTTTCATTATTTTAGGTCGGCAGAAGCAAAAGGAAAAGTCAAAAAAACGTAAGAATACTCAACATATCGGAATTAACGCACTAAGAGCGAGAGAAAAGGGAAAGGAAAAAGGAAATTTAGCACGCGCGGAGCGATTAGGTTAAAGGTCTTTAGTTAGCTCTTTAATTTTTTCGTAACGGGTGGATTTTTCATAGCATATTAAAAATGGCTCGACCCAAGACGGGATAGGTTTTTTTTCATCGTTCCAATTGTAAATGCTGCCCGCGTTTAGTTTTGTTAAATTTGCAAAATCATTAACCGATAAACCTAAATCGTTCAACCTTTTTAAAAAATCACTTTTTAACACTCTAGCCCTCTTTATTAAGAATTTTAGACAATTGTATCATTTTTAATCAGAAATGTAAAATATTATCTAAATATTTCATCAAAGATTGTAAAAATGCTTGACTTATTAAATCAAAGATGATATTATTTTACTAGATATTTAATTAAAGATGAGAAATTAACCACAAGGAGCTTAAGATGATTTTAACCGGAACGGACAGACCCGTAATTAAAAGCTTTCACGAGCTACTTAAACAAACGGCAGGTAGCGATGAGGTAAGCGAACAGGTGCTTTATGATGTGGGTTATTCGCTATTTTACCAGCGTAACCACATACAAAACGAGAACAAAAGAGTATTAAAAGGTAACGGCGTATTGCATAGACGCACTGCCGAAGCAGAGGAACAAAACGCAGAGCCAAAGGAGGCTCACGAATATTTTTTAAGAATATTGGGCGAGGATAGGATTAAAATTCAAACCCTGCTAGCAGATAAGATAATCCTAGAGGATAAATACAACAAACTAAGCAAGCTCTACAATGAACTGCACCTAAAATGGTGCGAAACCTGCGACGAGCTTTACGAAGCGCAACAAGAGCGCGACGAGCTTAAAAACAAGCTAGGCGAAAGGGCGCGCGATGAATAAAAGAGACTTTAACATCGCTTTGAAGTATTTGGCTAAGGGCGCAGACGCGCCCAGCTACGAACAGCTAAAAGATTTCGCCTTTAGGCTATGGACTAGTCTGCATAAGCGCGAGCTAGAGCGAGCCGCAGACGATAAGCAAAGGGCTGAATTTAAAGCCGAGATAGTTAAGCGAGCGCAGGATATGAACGAAGCGTAGGCGACATTTGAAGCAGGCTTACAAGCTTACTGCCTATTTAACTACTACGCGAGCGAATGCGAAAAGCTACAAGAGCGCATAAGCTATCTTTGCGAGCAAATAGACGCGTTACAAGACAAAGCGGAGCCGAGAGGTAGCTACAGGTGGCGCGCTCCGCTAAAGGGCGCGTGAGGGGGCTTAATCGCCCTCCTTTATGCGAAACCAAGCAATATTTAAAAACGCGTTAAAATACTTTAAAACGTCATCAAAGGCAAACCAATGGAACTATTAACGCCAAAGCAAGTAGGCGAGATATTAAATTTATCCAGAAGCACGCTTTCTAAAATGAGGAGCGACAAATACAAAGGGCGCTTTAATATCGTTTTGCCCTTTATCAAGATAGGGCGCGCGGTAAGATACGAGCGCGAGGCGGTTAATCAAGCTATAAAAGAGTTAAAGGCGAGCAAATGAAAATATCACCCGAGATCAGAGCGCAAATATTGGCCAAACATAAGGCGGGTGCAACCCAAAGAGAGCTACAAAAGCTTTTTAACCTAAGCGCGGGCGCGGTCAATAAAATCACTAAAGGCATAACCAAAAATTTAAAAAGCACGATAGCCAAAGGTACGGAGTATCTAACGGAGCTATCGGATTTAAACGAATACGAGCGTGAAGCCGTAACGCAAGCAGTAAGCGACAACGCACGGGCGATAACCTTTTTTAAACAAACGGCGATTAAAAATCAAATAATGGCTAATAGGCTACTAAATGAAGCGAGCAACCTAAGCGATATCGAACTTCATAGCAGGATAACCGCGCGCAATAAAGAAACGATGCTCGGCAAAAACTACGAGCTACAAGAGCAAGGGGCAACAAATGCCATAACCCAAATCGTAATAAGGCGTGATGATATTTGAAAACTTATGATATTGACCTATTTTACGAGCTATCGATATTTTTTAACGACGATTTGCGCCTAATGGCTCACGCCGTAGCCTATACGCTAAATTTAGACGCCAAAGTAATATACAAGGATTTTACGTTTGGGCGCTACAAAGAGGAATATTTAAAAGCCCTACAAGAAGCAAAGAACAACCCGCAAAAAGCCTATTTAAACCTGCTGATAAAATTTAAAGACAAAAGTCCGATATTTGACCGCGACGATTTCGCTAACGCGGAAGCTTACAGCGTATTTAATCGAAGTTATGACAAAAAACGAACGCAGGCAGGGAGTGACGACGCTTAAAATTTCGCTTTTAGGCGCAATTTCGCGAGCGGGAGCGAACAAAAAAAGCGATGTCTTATCAAACCCTAAGCAGCAAGAAGTTAAAATAAAGTGGATTTTAAAACAAAGGCTAAGAAATGCAAACTCTAACCATACGAACGGACGAGACCATAATGCGCCAGCTCGTCGCCATAGGCAAGATTTTAGCTAGCAGTGCGAATGCGAGTTTTGAGACGCTTACGACCGAACTAACGGACGAATATGTTAAAGAGCTAAACGCTCGCGCGGACGAAGCCCTAAAAGGCAAAGGGCTAATAGACGAAGCGACTGCACGCGATACGATAGAGCGGATAAAAGCGGGCAAATATGCGCGTAAAATTTCATAGTCGCTTTTTTGATGAGCTTGACGCGATAAAAGACTTCATCGCTAAAGACAGCTCAAACAGAGCGGATAATTTCGTCGATGAGGTTTTTCGAAAGTGCCTAGATTTAAAAAATATGCCCTTAGCGCATAGGCTTAGCCAAAAGGTTAAGAAAGACAACGCTAGGGATTTAATTTTCAAAGGCTACGTTATCCCGTATCTAATAGAGAGCGAGACGATTTACGTCTTAGGTATTTACGGCGCGAATGAGTGGCAAGAGTGAAACGATTGAAACGGCCCTAGTTTCACAAAGAAACCTTAATTAAGTTTCGAGCTAAAAAAGCCGTAAAATTTTTCAATTCTTAAGAGAAATCTAGCCGTTTAAGCTAGCGAAACTTAAAAACTGAAAATTTCTAAAATGCAAAGTCCTATTTTAGGGCGCTTACTCGCGTTTAATATTGAAAAGTAAACTTTTCATTATCGCCTTTTTGAGGCTTAAAAACTTAATCGCCCAAAAAATATTTGAAAAATATTTTTGCCGTTTTTATCGTCGAAATAATGTATTGTTGGGCCTATTAATGACATCGTCAAGTCGCCTCTAACCACCATTAAGTCTTTTCTTTTTACTTTCATTTAATTCCGATATATAGGTGCTTATTTCATATTTCGATTACTTTTCTTTCTTTTTATTGTTAGTAATATAATTATTACTGAAAAAATAAGGATCTTATTATGGGCTTTCTCGCATTACACGCTTGCACTACGCCATACACTTTGATCAGATAAACCCACTGCCGGTTTCTGCAAAATTGCCGCCCTAAACCGCTATGATTTCTTATGGCTTGACTTTAGCCTACACGATTTCTAGGCATTACCTGAAACGCGCCGGTAATCGATTTGCCGATACCTTGCTATAGTTAGGCGGTCTTTAGGGTAATTTTAGTTCTGTTTAAAAGTAGTGAGATTAAAATTTATGAAAAATCAAGAATTTACACCTTAAAATTCCAAAAAATATCGGCTCACCGTACCATAAAATAAAATCGCATCCACAAGTTTAAATCGAACTGTAAACTTCTAAATCTACAGTATAGTCTAGTAAGCTAATTACGCAAGATTCGAATTGAAATCTTGCACACTTCCATAGCTCCGCCTAAATCTATATACTTGCTGCCTAACCCTTGCAATCGCCGCAAGCGCTAGGCTTATAGAATAATAAGCTAAGATCGGGAGAAATTTTACTCCCCCTTACCCTTTTTGCCCCTCTTACCTTTAGCCTTAGATGATCCCTCTTCTTTAGCTTCGTCTTTCATCTTAGCCGTAGAGCTTTTTACTTTACCATCCTCATTCATAGCTTTATCCATGCTATCATCCATTTTCTCTTGCATCTTTTCTGATTTGGCATTTGCCTTAGCTTTAGCAGATTTGACGGTATCTTTAGCTTTTTTACTTGCTTTTTTCTTGGCAGATTTTAGATCACTAATGTCGGTCTGTCCGCTTACGGCAAGATCGTCCTTAATGGCTTCGAATCTCTTATCGCCTATGCCTTTGATGTTTTTGATATCCTCGATATCTTTGAATTTATTATCCTTGCGGTAATCTATGATAGCCTGAGCTTTTGCCTCTCCGATACCGGGAAGTGCCATAAGCTCTTCTTTACTTGCGGTGTTTAAATTTACTGCTGCTAGCATAAATGCAGGAAGCGATAGAAATAGTGCGGATTTAAATAGGTTTTTCATTAAAAGTCCTTTGAGGTTGAGATATTTGTATTGCCAAATAAAACGTCTATTAGCATTGAGGCTTTTGCATACCTATCCCGCGTCAGTGCTAGAAAAGGAATGCGCCCATATGCTATTACGCTACCTTGCAATACGGTAAGGATTATATTTGCAGCGGGCTTAAAGGGAGATAAAATTTAAGTGGATATATTGAAATTTTATCTGCTTTGATCGTTTTATTAAATAAATACCTTAAATTTAAGCTTGATCTTAAAAAGCAGATAGGCGCGGATAAAGCTAGATAGATTAAATTTAACAGCGCCTTTTTGCTTCCTCTTTGGAGACCGAAAAGGATAAAGCTAGATAGATTAAATTTAATACCGCAAGCATTGAAACTGGATTTGGATTTAAATCATCTAAAAGGCTAAGCGACGGTATTTATGAAATTTAGTCCTACCTTGCTGTGCACAGAGACTTTTTACGTGCGATACTAGACGCATACGGCGACGGGATACTGGTGTTATGAAAGGGCACGGATACCTTACGTGCAAAGCTATACGAGCGATCTTCATAAAATTTAGCCGGATCAATAAGCTTGCTTTTGTAGGACATGCTTTTTACTGGCTTGATTTTTAATAGGGTTTTATCTGCTTATAGAACGTTTCATTATATTAAGTAACAGCACTTGCCAAGCTTTATTTGGCATATAGTTTAAATCATACGAAAGCTTTATAAGTTGCCGACGGCTTTATAATTTAGATATAAAAACGTGGCAATGTATTAAAAAACGAACGTATAAATCATAAATGAGGCTCGTAGAGGTTAGAAATAAAGATCGCGCCATAGAAGTTAAAAAGCAAATGCAACAGGACAGTATGAAAAAACGATACAAACAAGCAAGTATTATAGAAAAATCTCAATCCGTATCATTTTTCACTCAATATAAGTCAAATTTAATGCAGAGTTTTGAGATTTTGTATTGATGGAGGGCTAGATTTAAAATTTGTATTTGCAGAAGGTTCTAAAATTCTAAAGAGATTATAGAATTTTAAATTTATCAAGCAATATTATTAGATAAAAAAAGCGATAAGCCAAAGATACCGGAATAGAATTTAAATTAAAAATTGCATGGAAAGTTATGGAATTTTAACAAAGCCTGCAGCGACCTACTTTCCCCGTCCGAGTAACGGATAGTATCATCAGCCAGGACGAGCTTAGCTTCTTGGTTCGAGATGGAGCAAGGCGTTTCCTCGTCTGTATAGCCACAGGCAGTGTTAAATAAGGGATTAATTTTATTGTTTGATAGTAATATCTTGCGAATACGTTATACGAATTTTGACCTCGTAGCATAGGAGCTTTACTCGTTCCTACCTATTCGCCTCATATCAAAAATACTTCGTAATCTAATTTGGATTAATCGTAGATTACGAATATCTTTTATAATCTCTTATTTAACACTGCGTTCATCGTTAAAGTCAGATCTTGTTTTATAAAAACAAAGGTTGATAAGGTATAGTAAAAATTTACTATTTCGAATTGAGAACTAATTTTTTGCTAGGCGAGGCAAACGAGCAAAGACAAGGGAGCATACGTATGGTATGTGACCGAAGTCTGCAACGAAGTTTAACGAAGCATAGTGAAAAATTAGGAATCAATTTTATCCTTAACAAGGAAGTAATGCTTAAAAGATAAGCAAACGAGCTATTAGTACCGGTCAGCTAAAGGACTTTCATCCATTACACATCCGGCCTATCAAACTAGTAGTCTACTAGAGCTCTTAAAAGAAGATTCATCTTGGAGTCGGCTTCGAGCTTAGATGCTTTCAGCTCTTATCGCATCCCGACTTAGCTACCCGGCGGTGCTCTTGGCAGAACAACCGGTACACCAGTGGTCGGTTCAACCCGGTCCTCTCGTACTAGGGTCAACTCTCCTCAATCTTCTTACGCCCACGGCAGATAGGGACCGAACTGTCTCACGACGTTCTGAACCCAGCTCGCGTACCGCTTTAATGGGCGAACAGCCCAACCCTTGGGACCGACTACAGCCCCAGGATGCGATGAGCCGACATCGAGGTGCCAAACCTCCCCGTCGATGTGAGCTCTTGGGGGAGATCAGCCTGTTATCCCCGGGGTACCTTTTATCCTTTGAGCGATGGCCCTTCCACACAGAACCACCGGATCACTAAGACCGACTTTCGTCTCTGCTCGACGTGTATGTCTCGCAGTTAAGCTGGCTTTTGCCTTTATACTCTACAAGCGATTTCCAACCGCTTTGAGCCAACCTTTGTAAGCCTCCGTTACATTTTGGGAGGCGACCGCCCCAGTCAAACTACCCACCAGACATTGTCCTACCTAAGGATAACTTAGGCTAGTTAGCTACCCGAATAAAGAAGAGTGGTATCTCAACAATGGCTCATCGTAAACCAAGATCTACGACTCAAAGCCTCCCACCTATCCTGCGCATCTTTATCCAAGTAGCAGTGTCAAGCTATAGTAAAGGTCCACGGGGTCTTTCCGTCTTGCCGCGGGTAGGAGGAATTTTCACCTCCACTACAATTTCACTGGATCCCTCTTTGAGACAGCTCCCATCTCGTTACGCCATTCATGCAGGTCGGTATTTAACCGACAAGGAATTTCGCTACCTTAGGACCGTTATAGTTACGGCCGCCGTTTACTCGGGCTTCGATCAGATGCTTTGCATAAGCTAACATCATCAATTAACCTTCGAGCACCGGGCAGGCGTCACACCCTATACATCCTCTTACGAGTTAGCAGAGTGCTGTGTTTATGGTAAACAGTCGGGAGGGACTCTTTGTTGTAACCTTCTTCGCTTACGAAGTAAATTCTTAACGAAGCTAGGCACACCTTATACCGAAGATACGGTGCTATTTTGCAGAGTTCCTTAAAGAGAGTTCTTCCACGCGCCTTAGAATACTCATCCCACCCACCTGTGTCGGTTTACGGTACGGGCGATATCAGCTAAACTTAGAAACTTTTCTCGGCTCGATAGTATCATGGATTCTTCATCTACTCCGAAGAGCGTCAGAAGCCTTTCAGATCTCGGATAAAGAGTTACGGATTTGCCTATAACTCAACCTACTTCCTTAGACTAGCACTTCCATCCGCTAGCTCCACTAACTTTAAGCGTCCTTCCGTCGCACACTGATATCGGTATCGGAATATTAACCGATTTTCCATCGCATACCCCTTTCGGACTTTGCTTAGGACCCGACTAACCCTACGATGACGAGCATCGCGTAGGAAACCTTGGGTTTACGGCGAATACGATTCTCACGTATTTTATCGCTACTCATGCCTGCATGCTCACTTCCAACCGCTCCACCGCTCCTTACCGGTACGGCTTCAACGCTGATTGGAACGCTCTCCTACCACTTGCACTTAATGATTTATACTTTTCTTGCGGCTTTGTTCAAATTTAAAACTTAAGATATTTAAGAATTTATCCGATATCTTAAAGTTTTGTTTGTCTTTCTTCGCTTCTTGGTTATTAAATTTTAAATATCTAAGTTGGGATTTTAAAATTAACAAAGTTCGAAATATTTAAAATTTGAATATAGAAAGCGAAGTATTTTGGATGAGAAATTAATGTTGTGAAGATTTTTTCGATTGAGATAAGGCTTTTAGCCCATCGATTGAGAAAAAATCAAACTCATTAATTTATCGCCAAAAGACGAGCTAGTATAAATGATTAAGTGCAAGTCTAAAGCTTCGGTACTCATTTTAGCCCCGTTATATTTTCCGCGCAAAATCACTAGACCAGTGAGCTATTACGCTATCTTTAAAGGATGGCTGCTTCTAAGCCAACCTCCTGGTTGTTTCAGTAACTTCACATCGTTTTCCACTTAAATGAGATTTGGGGACCTTAGCTGTTAGTCCGGGTTGTTTCCCTCTTGACGACGGATTTTATCACTCGCCGCCTGACTGCCGTGGTTACGCTATAAGTATTCGGAGTTTGATAGGGTTTGGTACATTGGTGTATGCCCTAGCCCATTCAGTGCTCTACCCCTTATAACTACTACACGACGCTATACCTCAATATATTTCGGAGAGAACCAGCTATCACGATGTTTGATTGGCCTTTCACCCCTATCCACAAGTCATCCGGAGCCTTTTCAACGGCCGTCGGTTGGGTCCTCCACCGGCTCTTACACCGGCTTCAACCTGCTCATGGATAGATCACATCGTTTCGGGTCTGCAGCATCTGACTAATTGCCCTATTAAGACTCGCTTTCGCTACGGCTCCGGGTTTCCTTAACCTCGCCAGACACCACAACTCGCAGGCTCATTATGCAAAAGGCAGTCCATCACACTGCTATACTCATTAAAACTAATCGTTAATCATTATCTCTAAATTTAGACCATAAAATTTTGTTTGTGTCATTTATGATTAAATTTTATCAGATCAAAATTTAGAATTTCAAATACGCAGGATTTTTAGATGATTTTTTATGAAACAAGGCAAGGCTAGCCAGATTCGGCTGCCGCAGTCGCAGTTTCATAAAAAAGGGCTAAAAAGCCAAGCTGGATTAATTTTAAAGAGTATAGCATAGTGCTCTGAATGATTGTAAGCAAACGGTTTCAGGTTCTATTTCACTCGGCTCACCGCCGTTCTTTTCACCTTTCCCTCACGGTACTTGTACGCTATCGGTCTAGTAGTAGTATTTAGGGTTGGATCGTGGTCGACCCGGCTTCAGACAGGATTTCACGTGTCCCGTCCTACTCAGGATACCGCTAAGTAAGGATGTGATTTCATATACGGGAGTATCACCCTCTATGCCTAACCTTTCCAGATTGTTCTATTATCAGATCCTAGTCTATGTTGCGGTCCTACAACCCCACTAGTAAACTAGTGGTTTGCCCTCTTACGCGTTCGCTCGCCGCTACTAGCGTAATCTCTATTGATTTCTTTTCCTGCGGGTACTTAGATGTTTCAGTTCCCCGCGTTGGCTCCATTAATGGTAACACATATCGCTATGTATTGGGTTGCCCCATTCAGAAATTCCCGGATCAAAGCCCCTTGACGGCTCCCCGAGACTTATCGCAGCCTGGCACGTCTTTCATCGCCTCTACTAGCCAAGGCATCCACCGTTCGCTCTTAGTAGCTTACCTTTTATATATTTTTTACTTCGCAGACCGGCAAAGCCGCTCTTTGCGACGGGGAGCTTCGCTCCCTCGACCCACCTAAAGCACAGCAACGCTTTCGGCGTTGCCGTAAAATTTCTATAAAAGAAATCATTTAGGATTAGATTCGTAAAAAATACTTAGACTATTTTTATTTATATATTCTAATTCGCATTACTTCCTTGTTAAAGATAAAATCGATCTAACTAAGCTAGTTGGTTTACGGATAAGCATTTTTGAATTGCTTTATCTTTAAAACCTAAGCGTTAAATTTATTCTATAGTATTTGATTAACTCGAATTAAGACGGAAAGAGATCAAACTTATAAAGTAAGTTAAGCTCTATAAGCGTGTATTGATCTTAGCTTTTAGCTTTGGATAACATAAAAAGCTAAAGGCTTGGCATCACTTCGAATAATCAAAGCTTTAACAAGTCCTGTAAAATTGTTTTATTAAAACTTGATTGTGACTTTAACAATGGTACTTTAAAGAACGTTTAGGGTAAACCTAAATAGAAAATTTTAAGTTATGGCAGTTTGATCAAATTTGTTAAATTTAACAAACCGATCTGCTTGGATAAAACCGAATTAAAATTCTCTATTTAGATCTACATTACAAATATCTTATGGTGGAGAATAGCGGGATCGAACCGCTGACCTCCTGCGTGCAAAGCAGGCGCTCTCCCAGCTGAGCTAATTCCCCATCTTCGTTTATCTTTTTTCCTTATACTTCGTCAGTTTTTGCAAAAACCATCGTTGCGTATATATAATACGCTCTTGATTTTCTTAAAACTTGCTCGTCTAAGAAAAAAATCTAAACAAATCTATTTTAAAAATATAAAATAAATTGTATTAAGCAATTAATTCTTACTTTAATATATTAAGGAAAATAGCTTATAAAATACAAGACTAAAATTTAATCTTGTCCGTCAATCTCTCAAACCTAAACAAGCTCGATTGAGCATGCTTAGAGCTAATAAATAATATGTTAGCGCTAAGACTTTATGATAGATACCTTGTGAGAGGATATCTATTTGTACTCTAGAAAGGAGGTGATCCAACCGCAGGTTCTCCTACGGTTACCTTGTTACGACTTCACCCCAGTCGCTGATTCCACTGTGGAGGGTAGCGAATTTCGCATTCCCGCTTCGAGTGAAATCAACTCCCATGGTGTGACGGGCGGTGAGTACAAGACCCGGGAACGTATTCACCGTAGCATGGCTGATCTACGATTACTAGCGATTCCGGCTTCATGGAGTCGAGTTGCAGACTCCAATCCGAACTAGGACATATTTTTTAGATTTGCTCCATCTCGCGATATTGCGTCTTATTGTATATGCCATTGTAGCACGTGTGTCGCCCCGGACATAAGGGCCATGATGACTTGACGTCGTCCACACCTTCCTCCTCCTTACGAAGGCAGTCTCATTAGAGTGCTCGGCCGAACCGTTAGCAACTAATGACGTGGGTTGCGCTCGTTGCGGGACTTAACCCAACATCTCACGACACGAGCTGACGACAGCCGTGCAGCACCTGTCTTAACATTTCTGCAAGCAGACACTCTTCCATCTCTGGATGATTTGTTAGATATCAAGTCCGGGTAAGGTTCTTCGCGTATCTTCGAATTAAACCACATGCTCCACCGCTTGTGCGGGTCCCCGTCTATTCCTTTGAGTTTTAATCTTGCGACCGTACTCCCCAGGCGGTATACTTAATCCGTTAGGTGGATTACTGCCGTGACTAGCACAGCAACAACCGGTATACATCGTTTAGGGCGTGGACTACCAGGGTATCTAATCCTGTTTGCTCCCCACGCTTTCACGCATTAGCGTCAGTTAAGTTCCAGCAGATCGCCTTCGCAATAGGTATTCTTCTTGATATCTACGGATTTTACCCCTACACCAAGAATTCCATCTGCCTCTCCCTTACTCTAGATTATCAGTTTCCCAAGCAGTTTAACGGTTAAGCCGTTAGATTTCACAAGAGACTTGATAATCCGCCTACGCGTCCTTTACGCCCAGTGATTCCGAGTAACGCTTGCACCCTCCGTATTACCGCGGCTGCTGGCACGGAGTTAGCCGGTGCTTATTCGTTAGGTACCGTCATTATTCTTCCCTAACAAAAGGAGTTTACGCTCCGAAAAGTGTCATCCTCCACGCGGCGTTGCTGCGTCAGGGTTTCCCCCATTGCGCAATATTCCCTACTGCTGCCTCCCGTAGGAGTTTGGACCGTGTCTCAGTTCCAATGTGACTGATCATCCTCTCAGACCAGTTACGCGTCATAGCCTCGGTAGGCCGTTACCCCACCGACTAGCTGATACGATATAGTCTCATCCCTTGCCGAAATTCTTTCCCGATTTATCTTATGGTAAAAAGGAGTATGGAGTATTAGCAGTCATTTCTAACTGTTGTCCTCCAGCAAGGGGCAGATTAGCTATATATTACTCACCCGTGCGCCACTAAATTTAAAAGAGCAAGCTCTTTTAAATTCCGTTCGACTTGCATGTATTAGGCACGCCGCCAGCGTTCACTCTGAGCCAGGATCAAACTCTCCATATTTATACTTCTCGCAACGGCAAAGCCGTTACTGCGAGCGGGAGCTTTCGCTCCCTGCACCCACCTAAAGTTACAAAGATTTGCAAAAAACAAGTTTTTTGCAAATCATAAATTTCTAAGGATAGCATTAAAACCGAAGCTTAGCTTTGGTCTATTCTGCGTCTTAAATTTAATCTATGATTTAAACTCTTTATACTTATACAGGTAGATACGATTATGAAGTTTTTAATCTAAAAACTTTATGTTTTTGTAACATTGTTTTTATGGATAGGTTTAGTTAAAGCTAGATGCTAATTAGATATTCGTTACGGATGTAAAAAATAATCTAAATTTCGATCCGGCGATCTAAATCTTAAATCCATAGGCTCAATCGATCACTTGTTTAGATTTCAAAGATTGACTAAAGATATTTGTTTTTAACAGTTAAAATTTTAAAAAACGCGTTCGCTAAAAGGCTAAAACTACTAGGACTTAAGAGTTAAGAAAGCAGGTTCGGCTCGATGCGAAACAGAATTGTGATTATACAAGAGTGATGCTTAAAGGGGGCTGAATATAAAAGATTTTAAACTAAATAAATTTTATGTTCGGCATGTGCTATAACTTCGCCGATGATAGCGCTACTAGCGTAGCCTGCGTTTTTTAAATTTACAAGCGCTCGCGCCGCGTCCTTTTCCGCTACGGCAAGCAGAAGTCCGCCGCTGGTTTGCGCGTCGCAAAGCGTTATGTCCGGCTCGGAATCGACACCAGGCGCGATAAATTTTAAATTTTTATAGCTTCCGGCGGGGATTAGCCCCTCGTCAAGGCATCTGAGGGCGCTTTTTAAAAGCGGAATTTTACTGGGATAAATTTTAAAACTCACGCTTTCATTTATCATCTCAAGCGCGTGTCCAAGTAGTCCAAAGCCCGTCACATCGGTCGCGGCATGTATTTTTAGACCCGCTAACGCGCCCACGGCATAAAAATTTAACAAAATCATGCTCTCTATCGCGTCACGAAATTCTTCAAATTTAAGAAATTTCGCCTTAATAGCCGTAGCGATGATGCCCGTACCGAGGGGTTTTGTTAGGATCAGCAGGTCGCCTTCGCGCGCTGTATTATTGCTCCAAAATTTACGCGGATTCACGCGCCCCGTAACGCTAAGTCCGTAATAAATTTCGGGAGTAGAGATGGTGTGGCCGCCCACCAAGACCCCTCCGCACTCTTTGATCTTGTCTTTGCCGCCGCGCAGAATTTCGCGTAGAATTTCGTTTGAGAAATGACAATCGTCAAAACCCACGATGTTTAGGGCGTTTATCACTTCGCCGCCCATCGCAAATACGTCGCTTAGGGAGTTTGCCGCTGCGATCTGTCCGAAAATAAACGGATCGTCCACCAAAGGGGTGATGAAATCGAGCGTCTGCACGAGCGCAAGATCGTCGCTTAAACGAAATACGCTCGCATCTTCGTTGCTGCAGATGGACGAAAGCAGGCTTGCATTGGGCTCGATTAAATTTCCAAGATTTTCGGTTAGACCCGCCGGGTCAAGCTTGGCGGCTCAACCGGCGGCTGCAATAAATTTCGTGAGGTTAAAATCTCTGTAGATCATAGTTTGATTACTTCGTATTTTGATAGGACGTCCATGATTTCGTATGCGTTTGAAATTTCGCCGATCGCGAGCTTATCGACCAGTTTGTAACCCTCTAGGCAGCTTCCGCAGCTTAAAATTTCAGCTCCCGCTTCATTTAGCTTTTTGATCGCCTCAAAGCATTCGTGGCCGCGGTTGGTAGTTATGTGCACGGCGTTGTTTACGCAGATGACCTTCACTGGCTTTTCGTCTAGGTTTAGCGCCGCGCCTAAAAATTTAGCAAGCAAGCTCTTTCCGATCGGGCCGCTTCCGCACTGCTCCTCGTTTAGGAATATCACCTTGCCTCTTTTTGGCGCCGTGACATTACAATAAATATCGTCGATACTTTCATCTTTAAGCTCGTCCGTTTTTACGGTTTTTATAAGCGTATCGGCGCCCGCTTGTGAAATTTTCGCCTCAAAGCCGTTTTTAGCCAAAAAGCGTTTTATGTTTTCGCGTGGCGCTACGTCGTTTACTAAAATTTCTAAACTCTCTGCGATTTTTAGCTCGCCGAGGGCTTTTTTAGCGCGTAAAAGCGGTTCCGGGCAATTTAAATTGCGACAATCTAGTTGCATATGTAATCCTTAAAAATAAAATTCTTTGAACCTCAAAGCTAATGCGAGCCGCACGCAAGCAGACCCGCATAAAATTTACCCAAGTTATAAGCGCGGGTACTTCGCTTCAAATTGCGATTTAGCAATCTGCCCTTTATCGAGCAGCTCGCGATACCAGTAGTGGTGAAGTACGTAAACTTCCTCCTCCGGCTTGTGTCCGTCGATCATCGAGTGGATAGCGCCGCTGATCGCAAAGACCGCCATATAGATATGCACGAGCAAAAATACCGCGCAGACCGCACCCAAAAAATTATGAATAATCGCGCTTGCTCTTAAAATTTCGATCTGGCTCATACCTAGCGCGCTTCTCATCTCAGGGATATTGTAATCTAAGAAAAACATCGATGCGCCCGTGGCTATCATCACTATGCCGCCTAAAGTCGCGACCCAAAACCACGCTTTTTGGCCGGCGTTAAATTTACCCGCGGGAATCGTGCGCTTCTTTTTGCTTAGATAACCGCCCACGATCATCATCCATTTGATATCGTAAGCTCGCGGTAGCATACGCCAAAACCATGTCACTAGCATAGGCATAACGGCGATCGCAAAGGCTATCGTAGCTAGTCCGTGAGCGTTTTTACAAAATCTCACGAAAGCGCCACCGCCGAATTCTTCGCCAAACATCATAATCAAGCCGGTCGGAACCAAAATCGCCCATGCGACGGCCGCTACAAGATGGTATAGTCGTTCAAATTTATTAAACGCATAGATCGGCTTGCCCGCATGATGATCGAAGGGCTTCGGTCCTATGATCGCGTAGTGCCCAATAAAAGCTATGATTACGCCCAAAACCGCGCCCAGTGCCAACCAAGCAAAAAAGCCCGAGCTTTGCAGATGTCCTTGAAATTGCAGAAAAATCGGACCGAAGCCGTTGCCGTAGCTATCGATGTTTTCAAGCCTTGCATTGCCCCAAACATCGCTATTCCCCTGCACGATATCGGCATATTTTTTCTCTTCGGCCTGCGCATAAATACAGGCAAAAAGCTCGAGAAACAATCTTTTCATGGATTTCCTTAGATATAAAATTCAAGCCGATTATATCATTTTTTGCAAAAAATTTTCTTACAAAGCAAAATTACATTTTTGCATTAAGTGCGGCGCTAGTTTCGCCGCGCATACTCGTCGTAGCCGAATTTTTTGATTGCCAAAACCTCTCCGTGCTCGTCCGCTAAGACGAGATCGGGCAGCTTGATGCCGTTAAAGGTCGTGTTTTTCACGATCGTGTAGTGGATCTGATCCTCGAAAATCACCCGATCGCCGATCTTTAGCGGCGCATCAAATTTATACTCGGGCTGCCCGCTCTCAAGCCCCACGATATCGCCTGCGAGGCAGGTATTGCCGCCGAAACGATAGCTAAATTTACCGCTCTCGCTCTCGCCGCGCACCGCAGGACGATACGGCATCAGCACGGTATCGGGCATATGGGCTTCAGCGGAAGCGTCTAAAATAGCGATTTTAGCGCCATTTTCTACAATATCAAGCACGCTAGCGACTAAATACCCGCACTCCCAGCCGACTGCCTCGCCTGGCTCGAGATAAATTTCGACTTCATATTTTTCGCGAAATTTTTTGATCAAATCTATCAGTAGCTCCACGTCGTAGCCTGCGCGCGTGATATGATGACCGCCTCCGAAATTTAGCCACTTTAGCCCTCCGAAATACTTGCTAAATTTCGCCTCGAAAACCTCGAGCACCCGCTCTAGGCTCTGCGCGCTTTCTTCGCACAGCGCGTGAAAATGCAGCCCCGAGATGCCGCGCAAAAACTCGCCGTCTTGCAAGATCGCCCGCTGCAGCGCTTCAAGGCTCATCCCGAGCCTGCTAAAGCTGCCGCACGGATTGTAAGCGTCTTTGGGCGCGAAGGAGGTCTGCGGATTTAGCCGCAAGCCGCACGACGCGCCCGCAGCGAGCGCCTTTGCGCGGTATTTTTGCCACTGCGCGGCGCTATTGAATACGACGTGATTTGAAATTTTTAAAATTTCATTCAAATCATCCTCTTTGAACGCGGGCGAGTATGTGTGGATTTCGCCGTTTTTGATAAATTCCGCGGCAAATTTCGCCTCATGCAGACCGCTGCAAGTGGCGCCCCAGAGGTATTTGTCAACGTAAGGCATCGCGAAGCCAAACGCAAAGCCTTTTAGCGCGCATAGAATTTTTGCGCCGCTTCGCTCGCCTACGCCGCGTAAAATTTCTAAATTTTTTACCAGTTTTTGCTCCTCGCACACGTAAGCGGGGGTTGAAATTTCATCGATTTTCATCGTTTTTCCTCATTAAATTTTTACGCAATTATATAAAATTTTATGAATTTTTGGTTAAAATCGCCCAATCTTTAAAAAAGGATAAAAATGGTAGAGATAGAATTTTTAGGACCGATAGGGCGCGAGCCCCTGCGCCTAAACGCAAACTCCTTGCAGGAGGTAAAAGCGGAGCTGCAAAAGGACGAAAGTCTGCGGGAGTGGCTCGCAAACTGCGCCGTAGCGGTAAACGATAAGATGATTTATGATGCGAATTTCGCGCTTAAATCCGGCGATCGCGTGAGCCTTCTGCCTCCCGTTTGCGGCGGCTAAACTTAGGAAGCGACGATGAGCGAGGCTAAATTTAATCCGGAAATTTTAAGCGGGATCGAGCCTGAAATTTATGAGGGCAGCTTGAACGTAGATGCGATTTTATCGCGCTGGTACGCTAAATTTAAGGACGTAAATTGCGGCGCGTTTATCACCTTCGTGGGCATCGTGCGCGATGAGGGCGGCATCTGCGCATTGAGCTTCGATATATACGAGCCGATTTTGCGGACTTGGTTCGAAGCGTGGCAGCAAAAGGCCGCGGCGCAGGGTGCATTCGTGCTTTTTGCACATGCAAACGGGGATGTGCCGATCCACGAAAGCTCCTACGCCGCAGGCGTCGTAAGTCCGCAGCGTAAGGTCGCTCTGGCGCTAATAAACGAGTTTGTGGAGGATTTCAAGGCGGCCGCGCCGATCTGGAAATACGACGTAAAGGGCGGCAAAATCGAGAGCGGCAAGGTAGTAGACGGGAAGAGGATCTACGCAGCGGATCGCTCGCACAGAGTAAAAGGCGCAGGGCTTTTGGGCTAAATTTAAAAGCATGCGCTGTTTTATCCCCACAGGCTTGCTTCAATTCAATCAAATTTAATCAAAACGGCGATTGCGCCGACAAGCAAAATTCCGCGTAGAGATACTGCAGAATTTCAAAATAAAGATTTTGTGTAAATTTAGCGGCTGAGGCTAAATTTAAAGCTCAAAATTTCAATCCAACTCCGTGCCTGCGCTCCGATAAGCATGGCAAGCGAGAACTAAAATTTCAAATCTAAATTTATAGCAAATTTAATCAATCCAGTGGGCGTGCTGCACAGCAAATAAAATGGCGCTACAATCGTCTTGTAAGCCCGTGTAGCATAAATAAAATTAAACCCAAATTCGCGCGCGGTATCTGCAAGCACAAATGAAACGCAGTGCAATGAAATTTTAAAATTTCATCGCAAATATAACCATCTCTGCTAAGCGGCGGCTAAAATTTAAACACGTCCTTGGCTTCAGCGATGCGCTCGCCAAGGTTCGTAGCGGTATCTTCGCCACTTGCTGCGCACCTAAAGATCGGCTCAAGCACCTCAGCAAAAAAGCCGTTTAGCCCCTCTTGCATGATCTGCGCATTGTTTTGATAGCGCGCTAGCCCCATAAATATGCCATGTCCGATCGTGCCGAGGCCCTTTGCCTCATCGGCGATAAATTTATTCAGCGCCTTGCAAACTGCAACGACCGCGCTTGCATTTACGATCTCGCGATCTCTTAAATAATCCTCAAGCGCGCCGTAATCGCACTCGCATCTGATCCATCTAAACGCCTTCGCAATCGACGGCGAAACGCATTTGTGCTCATTTAGAGTGCATAGGACGTATAAATTTTTAGGCACCGCAAAATATGAGTGGCCGTCCTTTAAAACGACGCTGGTGCGCGCTTTTTCGACCTCTTCAAAGCCGTCGATTACGTGGGAATTTTTCGTGCGGATCAGCGAAAGCTCGTCTTCCTCGTCGTAGCGGCGATCCAAAAGCACCGCGGCTTCGCCTAAAATTTTATCCAAGCTCGCAGCACCTGCATTGTCGATCAGAAAATAATACTCGCCCTTCGGATCGTTTAGCGCCTCTTTGCAAAGCGCCTTAAACTCGCCATTGATGAAACTTTTGCCGTAAAATCCGTCGATGAAATCACTGTATTCAAAGCCTTCGTGCAGGCAAATGTAGCGGAAATTTTTGGTCGCAAGTTTCTTTTCGGTGATCAAAGATCGCAATCTGCGGGTCTTGCCGGTGCCGATTGCGCCGTAAAATATCGTATTTTTCGCGACCTCTTCGCTTTTGTAGTTTTTGACGTATTCAAAAAATAGCGAGGAGTACACGATCCTAGCCGCACCCACGACATCCTGCGGATACGGGGTAAATTCCGCGATAAATCGCGAACTTACTTCGTAAAATTCTTCGAAAATTTCAACCTTTTCGTCATAGAGCAAAGATAAAATTTGTGCGGTTTCATCGCGATAAACGAGAGTCGGAAACTCATCGTTGCACTGCGCAAATATGCTAGCTAGCAGATAGAGCTTTTCGCGCGAAATTTGCGCAAAATCGCCGCCCTCGGCAAGTCCTAAATTTAGCATCCCGTCATCGCTTAGGTAGCTATCGATCAGATAGAAATTATCGGCATTTATCGCGGATTTTAAAAATTCCATCAGCACGAAGGGCTGATTATGCAGCGCGACGTCGAAAAAATCGATCGCCAAAGCGCTGTCCACCGCCGTAAGAAGCCTGTAAAGCTCGTCGTAGAAATTGACTAGCTTTTGTTTAAAAATATCGCGCGCGGTACGCTCCTGCGAATAGCTATTGAAATTTTTTACGATATTTTCGATGAAAACATAAAGCGATACGATGTTTTTATCCTCGCCGCTAAGCACGCTATCTACGCTTTTTACGGCATTTTTAGGAAACAGCTCCTTTTTGCCGACGATGCGGTCTTTGAAAGCGAAATCGTAATAAAACGCGCTGATATTGGAATCAAAAAACTGATCCATAAAGAAATACTCGGCGTGCGCGAACTTCTCGCCCAAAGATAAAATTTTGCAGCTTCTAAGATTGCCGTCACTGAGATTTATATATAAAGTTTGCAAAAACTCGTTCTCGGTCTCATCAAAGCTCGCCAGGCAGCGCTTTATCTCGCCTAAATACTTTGAAATCGCGGTTTGTTTTTTAAGCCAGAATTGGTTTTTGTTGTGATTTTTCCAGCTGGCGACCAGCGACTCTATCTTTTCCTTGCTAAAATCTTGCATGACTCATCCTTGAAAGATTAAAATTGTGTATTGTACTTGAATTTAAATAAATAATTAATAAAACTCTGATCTCGCGACGGAGCGCGAAAGCAAATTTTATTAAATTTACGCGTTAGGAAGCGGTAGGAAATTTTAAAATTTACTGCGCGCTAGATCTATCCGCGACCCTGCACCAGCGGGACGAACTCGCAGGCGCCAAGCTCCTCTTCTTTGATCTCGGACGGCGAAATTTTACTAAATCTAACGATCTTTTGCGAGCCGCCTCTATTCATCGGAGCAACCAAAATTCCGCCGATTGCCAGCTGCGCAAACAGCCGTTCGTCGATCCGCTCGGCGCACGCGGAGAGCAATATCCTATCGAAAGGGGCGAAATTTTTCCACCCCGCGTTGCCGTCGTCGTGACGCAGGCTGATATTTGAAATCCCAAGATTCGCAAAGTGCCTTTTCGCCTCGCCCACCAGCCGCTCGACGCGCTCGACGGCAAAGACGCGATGAACCATCCTGCTTAAAATCGCCGCTTGATAGCCGCTGCCGCAGCCGATCTCTAAAATTTTCTCGACCTTCGGATCCACGCTTAGCGCCATCGTCATGCGCGCGACCGTCAGCGGCGAGCTGATCCACTGGCTGGCCAAAATGGGCTGCGCGTTAAGGCTGAAAGCGTGCGCGCCGAGTGGGGCGAACTCGCTTCTAGCGACGCTGCAAAACGCCTCAAAAAGCGCCGGATTTAAACTCACCTGCTCGGCGATGTCGTTCGCCATCTTTTCACAGCGAAGCCGCTCTAGCGAGACCATAACGCGCTCCCGATTAAATTTGATCCGAATTTAAAGCCGCGGAAATTTTCACTCCGTTTAAATTCTAAGCTGTTAAAATTTTGAAAAATGCTGCCCGAGCGCCTAAGCCGCGCCGAAGGAGCGTATGCTGCATTTTTGCGGTACATAGCGCGGCTAAATTTTAAAAATTTTGCTGAGGAGATACTTGCTGTGCGATCATATCGCGACGATATAACGCCCGTCGCGCCCCCGCGTCGCGCCGAAAAAATTCGCTCCGCGACGCCGAGCTCGGCCGATAAAATTTGAGCTTTGCTTCCGCGCTGCAACGATGAAATTTGCGCCGAGTATCCGAACCCTGCCGCAAAATCGCGCCCTAATAAAATTTGTTGCGTGCGTTTGAACTCGGGTAAAAGAGCACGCGCTGGATCTGCAGGCCGCACAGACAAAGCCTCTGCCGCGCAGGCGCCCGTAAAAATCGTGCGGGCGCGCGATCCATAAGTGCCCGTCGCTAAAGTCGTCGCTGCACCTTTAAATTTTATCAAAAAGCTCTCTGCGCGCCTAGTCGCGACGGCTCTAAATTTCAAACCGCAAAATCCGCTAAAAATCATCGAAACTCAAACTTCCTTTGCTGTAGTTCGTGACCTTGCTCTCGAAAAAGTTGCTCTTTTGATCATTAAATTTAGAAAAATCATCGACCCATTTTATCGGATGTTTCGCGCCGTATCGCTTCTCAAGCCCGATGGCGAGCAGGCGCTGATCGACCAGGTAGTGGATGTATTCTTCGATGATGTCGTCCGTAAAGCCCATGATTTGATTGTCCGTGATGTATTTGCCCCAATCGATCTCTAAGTTTCCCGCCGTCTCAAACATCTCGTAAATTTTATCCACGTTGCGCTTGTTAAACAGATCGGCGCGCTCCTTGCGGACGGAATTTATCATGTTTTGAAATAGCAGTAGATGCGTGATCTCGTCGCGCTGTATGAAGCGGATCATCTGCGCGCTGCCTAGCATCTTGCCCGCGCGAGCGAGCGCATAGATCGAGGTAAAGCCGCTGTAGAAGTAGATACCCTCTAAAATTTGATTCGCCACCATCGCCAGCAGCAGCTTATCATCGCTAACCTCGCCCGCAAGCTCCTCATAGACGCTTGAGATGTAGTCGTTTTTCCTGCGGAGCATATCGTCGTGCTTCTCCATCTCGTAAATGAGATCGGTATTTTCACAGATCGCTTCTACCATGACGGCGTAGGATTTGCTGTGGTTGGCCTCCTCGTAGGCTTGGCGAGCGAGAACGGCGTTGATCTCCGGAGCCGTGATATAAGGGTTGATATTATCGGCGAGATTGTTGGTCTGAAAGCTATCCATCGATATCAGCTGGCTCCACACGAGATCGTACATCCGCTTCTCGGCGCTTGTGAGATTGAAGTTATAATCGCGCACGTCGTCGGTGGTATCGACCTCTTTAGGAAACCAGGTGTTGGCCTCCATCAGATCCCAAAGCTTCAGCGCCCATTGATATTTCGCCTTGGTAAAATTTAAAATTCCCTGCGGATTGCCGCCGAAGACCTTACGATCGGTAAGCGTCTCGTCGGAGAAGGGGTTGTAGATTTTTTTCCTATCCATTTTTTGCCTTTTTAAAAATTTAGGGCGTATTGTAACGAAAAAAATCTTATCGAAGGCTTTGCGGGTAAAATTTAAAGGCGTGAAATTTCACCCGTAAAATTTGCGCGGAATTTTATAAAACGCGCACAGCTCGGCAGGAGCACATGGCGGAATTCCGTAGCCAGCCGAGTGAGGCGAAATTTTATGCTAGCTGAACGGTCGAAATTTCGAGATGGAATTTTACGGCAAAGCTTTATGATAAAATTTTATGACGGAGCTTTGAAAAGAAATTTTAAAGGTGGAACTACGGTGCGATTTCGTTTATTTGCTTCGTGCTAATGCCTGCGGCAAACGGCGAGGCGAATTTTATCGCAGCTCAATATACGCCAAACAATGCGCGGCGCGCTAAATAAAATTTCATCGCATTCATCGCAGCAAGACGCGCGCGACGGCGTAAATTTAATCAAAATTTCGAAGTTCGATCTTTAGATCGGTGCGGATTTTGCTTGGATCAAAGCTCGCAAGCGGTGCGTCTAAATTACCGAAATTATCGCCTGTAGGCAGGAAGTTTTGCAGATAATAGACGCCGCGGTAGCCCTCACTCCATAGAATTTGCGCCATCTGCTCGATCTTTACTTCGTTTAAAAAATCGGCATGCACGGTCGTGCGCACCTCAAATTTAAAATTTTGCCGCAGCAAAAGCCTAAGAGTTTGCAGAAATTTATCGTATAAGCTTGACTTCGTGATGAGCTCAAAATCCTGCCGCGGCGCCTTAAAATCAAGCGCGATATAATCGATCAGCCCTAGGCTTAGCGCCTCTTCGATCTTTTGCGGATTCGAGCCGTTGGTATCAACCTTGAGCAAAAAGCCGCGCTGCTTAACTTCGTGCGCCAGCGGGATAAAATCGCTCGCACAGGTGCATTCGCCGCCGCTAAATACGATGCCCTGAAGCTTGCCCGTGCGCGCATCCAAAAAGCGCAGAAACTCTTCGTTTGAAATTTTACCCCCTGAAGTAACGATTTGAGGGTTGTAGCAGTAATTGCAGCGCATATTGCAGCCGCAAAACCACGCGATCGCGGCGATGTGGTCAGGAAAATCAAGCATCGTAAACGGCGTGATCTCGTAAATCTGCGCATTACGCAGGTTTAAGGCTTGCGGCGGCTTCGTATGCGTTTGCTGCATTTGGCCGGTAGCGGCGACTAGGCTATTTGTTTTTTGTCTTTTTTCTCTTCAAAAAAGACGCGCTCTTTGTGTTCGCCCTTCTTTCCGATATTAAAGCTCTCTACTGGGCGCAAATAGCCCATCACTCTTGTGTAAACGACGCATTTTGTGCGTTTTGCTTCTAACTCTTTTGGAAATTCCATTCTCCATCCTTTCACTAAGATTAAAATTTAAATCGCTATTTAGGCGCCCTTGCTCTGCTTGGCTTTGTATTCCGCCAGCAGCTCCTCGTCGCATTTTGGGCAATATTCGTGCTCTCCCGCGATATAGCCGTGCTTATGACAGACGCTGAAAATCGGCGTGATCGTGATATAGGGAAGTTTGTAGTTTTGCACTACGCTTTTTACGAGCTGTTTACACGCCTGAGCCGAGCTGATGCGCTCCTTCATATACAGATGCAGCACCGTGCCGCCTGTATAGGAGCTTTGCAGCTCGTCCTGCATCGCCAGAGCCTCGAACGGATCGCTTCCGAAATTTGCCGGAAGCTGCGTCGAATTGGTGTAGTATATGTTTTTATCAAATCCCGCTTGGATGATATCTGCGTAGCGCTTCTTATCCTCTTTGGCGAAGCGATACGTCGTACCCTCGGCAGGCGTGGCTTCGAGATTGTATAGATTGCCCGTCTGCTCCTGAAACGAGCGGATCTTCTCGCGCAGATACTCAACCATTTTAAGGGCAAATTTACGCCCGAATTCCGTCGTAATATCCTCTTTGTTGCCGCTGAAATTTCGGATCATCTCGTTTGCGCCGTTGATACCGATGGTGCTGAAATGGTTGTTAAAGCCTGGCAGATAGCGCTTCGTATATGGATACAAGCCGCGCTCGAACATCTCGGTAACAAATTTTCGCTTCTTTTCAAGCGTCGATTTAGCAAGCTCCAAAAGCTCGTCCAGCCTCGCATATAGCGCCTCCTCGTTATTTTTATACAGATAGCCTAGGCGGGCTAAATTTATAGTTACGACGCCGATGCTTCCCGTCATCTCCGCGCTCCCGAAAAGCCCTCCGCCGCGCTTAAGAAGCTCGCGCAGATCAAGCTGCAAGCGGCAGCACATCGAGCGCACGGCGCCCGGCTTATACGCCTTTGGATTGGGTACGCGCTCGCCCTTTTCGTTCGTGATATATTGCGAGCCGATAAAATTTTGAAAATAGCTCGAGCCTACCTTGGCGGTGTTTTCAAAAACCGCATCGGCTGCAGGAGTATCCCAATCAAACTCCTCCGTCAAATTTACCGTAGGAATCGGGAAGGTAAACGGCTGGCCGCACTTATCACCTGTCGTTAAAACCTCGTAAAACGCGATCACGATGCGGTTCATCTCAGGCTCGAAATCGCCGTAAGTCATCGCCTCAAGCGAGTCCTTGCCGCGCCTTTTAGCCTCTGCTAAAAGCTCCTCGTCGCGTAAATTTTTAAATAGATGCTCATTGTTATGCGTAGGGATCTGCGTTTTTAGATCATCCGGGCAGGTCATATCGATGGTGACGTTGGTAAACGGACTCTGACCCCAGCGCGCCGGAACGTTTAGGTTGAATACGAAGCTCGTAATCGCCTTTTTAACCTCATCGTCGCTTAATTTATCGCGGAAAACGTATGGCGCCAGATATGTATCAAAGCTGCTAAACGCCTGTGCGCCCGCCCACTCGCTTTGTAAAATTCCAAGGAAATTCGCCATCTGATACAGCGCTTCGCGGAAATGCTTCGGCGCCTTGCTCTCGACCCTGCCGCGCACGCCATTAAAGCCCTCGTTTAGAAGCACGCGCAAGCTCCAGCCCGCGCAATACGCCGTAAGGCAGTCCAGGTCGTGGATATGATAGTCGCCGTTTCGGTGTGCCGCGCCCTCCTCGCGAGAGTAAATTTTATCTAGCCAGTAGTTTGCGATGACCTTGCCGGCGGTGTTGTTTATCAGGCCTGCGTTTGAGTAGCTGGTATTGGAATTTGCCAAAATTCGCCAATCCTGCTTGCTGATGTATTCATTGACCGTCTGGGTGCAGTTGATATAGGTCGTATCCTCCTCAAGCCCCAAAATGTGCTCGCGCTGCATCTTGTGCGTGTGTCGGTAGATCATAAAACTTTTCAAAACGGCGAAATCGCCCGCTTCAAAGAGCTTTTTCTCGATGAGATCCTGAATATCTTCGACGCTTAATTTATCTTTAAAAACGATCGCGCTCATTACATTATCAAAGACTTTTTCGTCAAATTCGCTACCCACGCTTTTGTAGGCTTTTTTGATAGCATCTTTTATTTTGTAGGATTGAAATTCTTGAAAACTTCCGTCTCTTTTAATGATTCTCTTCATAATAACCCCGCGAATTTTCTGAATAAATTGGCAGAAAGTATATCAAGGAATCTTTAACTCAAAATTAAAGGAACGAGCGGAATATCCGTTACAAATTTTGCTTATAAAAAACGAAATTTAACCAAATCTCGCTATAATCGCGGAGTTTATTTTATAAAATTTGGAAATGCTATGAAAAATTTTAAAATAAGTTTTTTCGTGATCTTGCTGTGTGCCTTTTTAGCGGGCTGCGCTGCGATTAAAGGCTCCAAAAGTACTGATAATTCGGTGCTTGCCGGAGGCATAGATCATACTGGATATCCAAACGCGTACCTAGAGCGCATCGCGGGCGAAAGCATCGCTGATCTGCTCTCAAAGCGTATCGTCGGTAAGAAAGGCGGTAGATTCAGCGTCGTCGGCATCGAGCCACTGGACGGGACAAACGCACACGGCATGGATGCGGAATTTTTAAGCAAAAAAATTAGAATTTCATTGCTGCATTCAGGCAAAGCAGTCGTCACCGACGCCCCAAGTAAAGATGAACTCGTATTTAGCAACGATGGTGTAAGCCGTGGCTATCACGCCGTAGAAAGCGGCTCGATCTACGCACCGGATTACATCTTGGTAGGTAAAATTTTACCGCAAAGCCCCGCTGCGACAAACGACGGTAAGGCAGGATCTAAAAAACTAAAAAGCTTAAATTCTGCATCTAAAAATTCTACCGTACAAGCAAGCGAAAGCCTACTTTTAGAGCTTTCGATGATAGATACTCGCAACAACAAAAGCGTGTGGAAGTATAAAAAAGCGCTTCAAAAGCAAATTTAAGGAATTTTTCGCTAAACTCACGACTCATTTTTTTGAAAGGCGGTGAGGAAAGTGCCTGGAGTAAAGGTATATCCGAACGAATCATTTGACGAAGCTTACAGACGCTTTAAGAAGCAGACTGATCGTAACCTAGTCGTTACCGAGGTTCGCGCGAGACGATTTTTTGAGCCGATGACGGAAGTCCGCAAAAAGCAAAAAATTTCAGCTCGCAAAAAGATGCTTAAACGTCTTTACACGCTACGTCGCTACGAGTCACGCTTGTAGCGGTTTGCGCGGATTTGCGGATTTTAAATTTGCAGATCTGCGCGAAATTTTATCTCACATCTTTTTTAAATTTACAGCCCGCTTAAAATTTTACCCGCCGCGTCAGCGCCGAAATTCCGATCTAAATTTTAAAATTTACCTCTTAAATTTACCCGCCTTTGTGCGGCACTTGCCTTATACCACGCCGGCGAGCCGCTAAATTTTGAAATTTATTTTTACCTATTCGTTTTTTAGATATACTTCTACATAAATTTCAAGGAGCAACCATGGACCTAAACGACTACCTCCACACTCAAGATCAGCAGCCCTCAAACCCTCAAGAAAAAGAAGTAGCACTCATCAAATACACCTTCATCGCGGCCTGCGCCTTAAAAGCTATAGCTGAACTGGTGCTATTGCTATTAGGAATTTACGGCGGATTGGGAGTATTACTAAGCGCAGCGGCATTCGTGCTTTTTATCTTTAGCATTTATAATATCTCTAAGCTTACCGCAAGCCGCAGCCTTTTGCGCAACGTAGCCATTGCCTTTGCGGCAATATTTATAGGCGTATTGTTATTTATATTTTTAGCGGGCGGCATCATCGCTCAAATACTACTTGCATTGGGATTCATCGCATCGTTTCTGTTTTTTTATAGATTCTATCAGGAACTTACCGACACTAGCGGAGTCGCGATATTTTCATATTGCTTTATCGCACTTGTACTTGCAGCTATTGCAAATGCGTTTTTGGCGCGTTTTTCGCTGCCTGCTACGGTGCTGCTCAGCTTAGCGGCTCTTGCGCTTAACGCTTTTGCTATATTCAGCGTAGAGGGTTTTTCTCGTTCGTATTATTCTTATGATCTTAGAGGCAAGAGATAAATTTTGATTGCTTGATCGGTCACAGAAAGACCAGCAGAGAGCTAAATTTTTAAAATTTCAAATCAAGGAGCAAGCCGTGGTCTATTTCAAACACATATTTCTCGCGCTGTTTTGCGGGGCGCTGTTTTGCGGCGTACTTTACGGCGAAAATCCAAATAAAATTTCAAAACAAAATTTTAAATCTGACTTCATCTGGGGCGTTACGATCGACGACGGCTGGTACGATGACGCGCAAGACGCCTCGAGCGCGAAACTACAGAGCATCGTGCGCGCCCTGCAAGCCCTACCCGTAAAGCCGACCGTGCGCGTCGTTATGTCAAAAGAAATTAGCCCGCGCGAGTACGAACCCCTTTTTAGGCGGCTTAGCGAGGTTTCGTACGTGATGGCTTGTCCCGTGGATTCCTACGAGATGAGCTCGTACAAAAGCGTGAAAAGCTACGAAAAGAGGTTTGCGGACGCCTTCGCTGCTCTCGCGCCCTACGTGCAGATCTGGGAGATCGGCAACGAAATAAACGGCGAGGGCTGGCTAGGGGATGATGCGAATTTCATCGCTGCCAAGATGATCGCGGCATTCGAGCTTATCCACAAAAAAGGCGCTAAGACGGCGCTTACTGCGTATTATACGCCGAGCGGAGCGCAGAAAACGCAGATGCGCGAGTGGCTGCAAAAATTCGTGCCGCAGGATATGAAGGAGGGGCTGGATTATCTTTTCGTAAGTTACTACGAGGACGATAACGAGGGCTTTGCGCCTGATTGGAGCGAAATTTTTACAGATCTGCAAAGCGCCTTTCCCGCTTCGAAGCTCGGCATCGGCGAGTGCGGAAACACGGCGTCGGACGCTACGCAGGTGAGCAGAAAGGCGATGATGAGGCGGTATTATACGATGCCGCGCTACGTGCAAAACTACGTGGGCGGGTATTTTTGGTGGTATTTCGTGCAAGACTGCGTAAGCGGGGCGGGACCCGGCGCTTCAAACGGTAAAAATCGCGGCACGCGCAACAAAGCAGAAGCCGCGGACAAACTACTAAAAAGCCTAAGAGAAGCAATAGGCGAAGCGTACAGATAATACGCGGAGGATTTCAAATTTAAAGCAAAATTTTATGCTTTTTAGGTGCAACGAGGTAAAATTTGGACATGAAAACTTTTATAAAAATTTTAAAAATTACCGCCTTGGTCGTGAGCGCTGCGTGCGTGCTTTTTGTGCTGTATATATTTGTGATTTTAAATTTGCTTTTTTCATCCGATACGCCAGAGGGTTGCGATCCTAGTATGCCCACTAGCGCTTGCGATTATATCGATGAAAAATTTGAAAAAGAGCTACAAAATTTGCCCCCGGTCGCCGCTCTGCCGTCCTTAGACAAAAGGCCTGTGTTTTGGCTAGGCAAAGGCGATTTTGCAAAGGGAGCGGAGTTTTATTACCTATATATCAAGGACGAATTCGGAGTTTGGCTTAGATACAAAGATAATGACAGCGACGACTTTTTGCTACAAAAAGATATGCCAGAGCGCTACTATGGATACGACGAGATCGATCGTTCGCCGGACGAAAGGTGGGTAAGTGGAGAGCTTGGATATTATAGCTACGGCATCTACGATATTTCGCTTTTTGAAAATGAAGCCAAGATATTTTCTCAAACGGCGCATAAGGTCGTGAGGAAATTTATCGGTTTCTTTAATCTACACTCTATGAGGGGCACATCTTTTGCAGCTCCGCAAGGCACCGAGGAAAATTTAAACGCTATAAGCGAGCTTCAAACTCCGCTTGCGGATTTTCCGCAAAAGCAGAACTACTCTGCGCTTGGTTGGGCTGATAAATCTGAAGCCAGAGGCTATGTCGGAGATGAAATAGCCAAAAAGCTCGCTCGCAACGTCTTTGAGATAGAGGGCGATGGGTGGCGACAGACCATCCGTATAAACAGCCGCGCCAAAGATATAAAGGTAATCTGCGGAGATGAAATTTGCCTCGCGCTTGCCTTTGATGAAAGCGAATTTAATCGCTGCGATAACGGCGCTGCATCCACGGCAATTTATACGCTAAATTTAAAGCAAAAATTTAATAATTTTCATACGCTTACTAGTAGGAATTTTAACTACGTCAAGCTCGGCGATAAGTATACTTTAGACGATGTGGAATCCTTTAAAATAGTTTTATCAAGATTCAGATATATCGAGGGGTATAACAAAGGTCGCGAGATCACGGACTACGAGGTTATCTTGCGAAATAGCGAGGGCGAGCAGGTCAATGAAATCTGCAGAAACGAAATTAAGAGGGCTCGCAGTCGCTTGCGATAAATCTAAGATAGCGCTGCAGGATTTGGCATATAAGATCGTGATTTCGGCGCGCTTTAATTTAGCTTTTAAAATTTATGCGAGAATTTTAAAATTCTAAGCTTCAGGCCTTAAAATTTGCCCGCGGAGCTTTTAAAATTTATCGCGCGACTTAGGTTTATTTTATCCGCACCAAGACAGCGAAATTTTTAGGGCGTCGCGATAACTAGGTGCAAGATAGCGAAATTTCACAAAGCTGCGGCGAACAAGATACGCAGAGAATGCACGCAAATTTTAAATTTATCTGGATTTTGCCCGCCCGACGCCTAGCACAATTATTTAGCTACAATCCCTCTTGCTCGCTTTACTTTTCGCTCGTCTTACGATTTGCTCGTCTTATAATTCCTGCTTGATATTGCAATTTGCGAAACTACTTGCTGCGCGCCCTTTCGCAAAGCTGCACGGCATGTGGGATTGTGCCCATCGCTCGCAGATTTTGCAGCACATGCACGCGATAAAATTCCGTAACGCAGGCACTTTCAATAAATTTTGATTTAAAAGCGCAAACATAGAGACGATTTAAATTTAAAGCTCACGTGCTCCACAGCTAGCCTGCAAGCGCTCTGCCCGCGAGCAGCCCAGCGTAGCAAAACAGCATACAAACGCATACGCTTAAGACTGCGTTTAGCAGACCGATAGCAAATTCTCGCGCCAGCAATAATTGCAGCGTATCGTAGCTGAACGTAGAAAATGTCGTAAAACCGCCCAGTGCGCCTGCGACAAAAAATACCCGCAGGCTCTGCGTTAAATTTAGTGCGAGCAAAAACCCTATCAGCAGGCTTCCCAGCGCATTCACGCAAAAAATAGCGATCGGAAACGCGCTCCAAAATCCGGCGCGATCCATTGCGCGCGCGATCGCTCCGCTTAAGCCTACTCGCGCCATCGCGCCTACACAGCCGCCTAGCCCAGCTAAAATCAAGTTCGTCAATCCAAGTCCTTTTAAAATTTGTAAATTTTATTTCGCTATCTAGCCTCCATAGGACAAAAGATGTGCGACTTCGCTATTTTAACGCGGCTAGTTAAAATTCAGCTTTTAAAATTTGCTCGCGCTTTTTGAAATTTCGTTTTAAAATTTTACTCGCGCGACGAAACGCGACGTTTTACGCGCCGCCGCAAAATAGCGACTAAGCGCGCGCAGTGTAAGAGGACGGCAAGGCAAAAACTACGAGACGCAAAAGGGCGGCGTAGCAAAACAGCGCACATAGAACCGCTCTGACGCGCCCGTAGCAGGCGCCTAAACCGCGCTTGTAGCAAAACTGAGGCGAGACAAAACGTAGCGTAGTAAAATCGTCCGTAGCGCTACTGTAGTACCTTTTTTAGCGCCAGCGCAAATAGCACGACGTAGAGGACGAGCAGCCATTTTTTCTGCGTTTCGCGCTTTGCACGGCGAGCCTGAGAGGTGCCGAAATACACGCCCAAAAGCCCGCCCACGGCTAGCAGCGCGCCGCGTTCGTAATCTACATGGCCGTTGTACGAAAGGCTTAAAAGCGCGCTAAATGAGCCGAAAACGATGAAAAACAGCCCCATGCAGACCGCTCTTTTGATATCGACGCCCAAAAATCCGACCAAAATCGGCGTCAGAAATACCGCGCCGCCCACGCCCATGCTAAGCGCGATCGCGCCGATAGCAAAGCCGATGAAAAACAGCACCGCACCGTGGGGATCGGCGTTGCCGCCACTTGTTACGTTCGTGCTAAAGAGTTTGAGAAATGAGATCGCAAGCGTCAGCAGGAGGCCGATCTCAAGCATGATTTCTGGCGAGTATTTTACGATGAAGCCCGATATGCTCGCGCCGCACAGCCCTCCGAGCCCCACTGCGATGCCGCTATCTAGGCGAAGCTTGCCCGCGCGGTAGTTCAGATATGAGCCAAAAAGCGAGACGATGAACATCTGCATCACCGAGATGCCCGCGGCGGTCTTGACGTCGTATCCCAGAGCCATCATCACGGGCATTACGACCGTGCCGCCGCCGATACCGAAAAAGCCCGATATGAAGCCAACGATGGCGCCGATAAATGGAAGTTCTAGCATTTATAATCCTTGAAATTTGAGATGAAGTTTATAGCTTTAAAATTTAAAGCTCGCTAAATTTGCGGAATTTTGAATTTGGAAGCGGGGATTTGCGGGGTTTTGAGGCGGGTAATTTTGATCGCGGGATTTCGGTTTGAAATTTTATGTGTGGGATTTGTGAAATTTGGAAATTTACGGGATTTTAAAGCGCGAGATTTCAGAGCGCGGAATTTTAATTGCAGAATTTCGGCTAGAAACTTTAATGCACTGGAGTTACTAGAGTTTGCAGCAATGGCGTATTTTTGCCGCGTTTGCGGATTTTTGGAATTTTAAAGCATGAAATTTTGGCTCAAAATTTTATCGCAACGGAACGCAAGCCATAATTTCAGCTTAAAATTTTATACGGAGCTATCCCGATCTATGTCTGTTTTATCGCAGCTTTGCAGTAGAATTTTGGATCAAAATTTTATGCCTATACTGCACGGTTCGGTTTAAATTTTAAATAAAATTTTACGTTTAGATCGCGGGCGCAGTATTTTTGCCGCGATTAAATTTTCGATAGGGTTCTATCGCGGCGAAATTCCGTAAAGTAAAATTTTAGACAAAATTTCTACAGCGAAATTTCCGCGCTCTGTATTCTAAAAATCGCCGCGAAATCGGTGCAAAGTCACGGCAAGATCGCCGCAAAATTTTATGCGGAGCAGGCAAACGCAAAGAGCGCGAATTTTTTGCAAAATTTACGACGAAATTTCACCGCCAAAAGCTCGTTTAAGGCCGCTCAAAGTTCGCTAAAAGAGTGCCAAAAGACCAAAAAGCCGCCGCAAAATCCTCACGATAAAATTTCGTCCGCAAATTTCTCCCGGAAAAATTGCTTCGGATAGGGTGGGGTTTGAACTCGCGGCAAATTTTTCCGAGCTAAATTTTACGCAAAAATCCGCATTAGACCTGCAAAATTTATCGTAAATTTCTCCGAGTGGTTTTCGCGCCTTATGAAATTTCCAGCACGACCTCCTTTTTTAGCCCGATCTGTTTGATCTCTAGCACGGAAGCGCCGCCCAAGCGCAGCGCAAGCACCTCAGCCTCGCTGCAAGCGCCTGTCAGAGCTATTTCGCGCAGCACCTTGCCGCGCCAGGCCTTAGCGTAGTGGCTTAGCACCTTGCCGCCTTTGATGAAACTAAAACTCAAATATTCGCGCTTCATCTCATAAAATTTTTCGTAAAATCCCGCGCGCAGATCCACGACGCACTCATCCGCCAGATACCGATCCAGCGCGGCGGAGAAGCTGTCGCGATAAAATTTCGCCGCGTCTATGCCGCCGAATTTTTCGCCCTGCTTGAGCTTGTAGTTCGGCAGCGCGTCGCCGCCCAGCACGGGGCCGAAAAGGTTTGAAAAAATTATCGTGTTTCGCTCCGCAAACTCCCGCGCCGCAGTGCTTAGCGACGCGTAGCCTAGGGCGCGATACGCGGTGCCCGTGTAGCGCAAAAGCGCCTTCGCGCAGCCTTTTTCAAAGATATTTTCGCGCAAAGAGGCATCCCATTTTTTCAGCCCGAAAAGCTTGCAAAGCTCCGCCTCGCTCGCTTTATCCACGAAATCCGCGTAAGCGCGCAACATCTGCAGGCGCTTTTCGTAAAGCTCTGTAAAGATAAAATTTCGCTTGCAAATGCGCGTGTCGCCGCCTAGCTCGCTTTTCGTCTCGCTTGGGGAAAATAAAATTTTCATACGCTCTCCTTAAAATTTGCTCATTTTACTAAAATTTTGCTTGCATTAAGCCCGTCTAGGCTCGCGCCGCCCGCTCAAATTTAAGCTAAGCAGCGTATAATGGCGCTAAAAATTCCAAGGACGAAAATGCTTTTAGAAGAGCCGCTGTTTTACTACCGCGAAATTTTAAAGACGCATCCGCAAAGCTACCTCGCAGAGGACGACGCTCAGGTCATCATCGGCATCGATTGCGATTATTTCGATGGATTTAAGATGAGTTTTGAGGCTTTGAGGCTTAAATTTGATGAGGTAAAGGGCGCAAAAGCGGGCGCAAGCGAGTTTAAAAACGCGAGCTTTGCCGGGCTTTTCGGCGTTTTGGGCTACGACATCGTGCGCGCGTTTGAAAATATCGGCGCGCCGAAGCAGGCGCTGTATGACTTCCCGCCGTTTTTTTACGCCGACGCCGCAAACTACCTGCACTACGATAAAATCAGCAAAATTTACGATTTTTACGGCAAAGATACCCAAATTTATGAAAGCCTGCGCGAGCTTAGCTTGCAAGCCTCGCAGCAAAGCTCCGCCGAAGAGGGAGCTGCACCGCAGAGCGCCGCAAGAGCGGACGCTGCGATAAAAGGCGGATCGAAATCGCAAGACGCGTCTGAGCCCGAGCCTCAGAAAAAAGAGCTTAAATTTAAAATTTTAACCGATCTTGGCGCCGAGGAGTCTCATTTTAGCGCGATGGTCGAAGCCGCAAAAGAAAAGATAAAAAGCGGCGACGTGTTTCAGGTCGTGCTGGGCGAAATTTTAGAAGTCGGCACGAATATGGGCAGCCTGGAGTTTTACGAGCGGCTTAAAAAGAACAATCCAAGCCCCTATATGTTTCACTTCCCGACGCCGTACGGCTGCGTCGCGGGCTCCAGCCCCGAGCTGATTATGGAGATCAAAAAGGACGAAATTTTCGTCGCTCCCATCGCGGGCACACGCAGCAGAGGCGCGAATGCCGAGGCCGACGCGGCGCTCGAGCGCAAGCTTTTAAGCGACGAAAAGGAGCTTGCGGAGCATCGGATGCTGATCGATCTAGCTCGCAACGACATCGGCAAATTCGCCACTCCAGCCTCGGTGCGGGTGCAAAATGCGATGCGCGTCGTGCGCTACGAAAGCGTGATGCATATCGTAAGCGAGGTCTACGGCAGCAAGCCGCGCGGGGTAAGCGCGTTTGAGGTGCTTAGCACGATCTTTCCTGCGGGCACGCTAAGCGGCAGCCCGAAGATCCGCGCGATGCAGATCATAAATGAGCTGGAGCGCTACGAGCGCGGCATCTACGGCGGCGGAATCGGATTTTGGCGCTTTAGTGGCGACGTGATGCAAGCGATCTTGATTCGCTCGGCGATCTTCGTAAATCGCGACGCGCAAAATTCCTGCTCGGACGAGAACTCTAAGCGAAATTCCAACTTAAATTTAAACGCTGCTTGCGGCGAGGAGAAGTCCGAAGCGACGGGGCTTTGTGATTTCGCAGCGCAAAAGGGCGGCAGCGAGGCGCAAAATTTACCAGCTCGCGCAAGCAAACGCGACGCGACGTTAAATTTAGAAGCTCGCGCAGGCTGCGGAGCGCTAAATTTAGAAAGCGAGCCGCGTTTTAGCCGCGCGATGCGGTTTGAGACTGCCAAATTTAGCGCGGAGAATTTCGGCTGCGAAGGGCTAAACAATCTCGTATTTATCGGAGCGGGCGCGGGTATAGTTTACGACAGCTCGCCAAAGAGCGAATACGCAGAGATCTGCAAAAAGCGCAAAAGCCCGCTCAAGGTGATCGAGGAACTATGCGAGGAAGTTTAGACGCTTAAGCTTATCGGCTCAGACGCGCCGTTTGCTTCGGTGCGAGTTTGATTCGGCTAAATTTAAAGCGTGTTCGCTGTGAGAGCGTTAAAATTTACGGCTAGCTTCATTAGGCGCCGTAAAGCCGCGCAACGTCGCGACGCGGCAATGCCGCAGCCGCGGGCGAAATTTTAAATTTAGCACGCAAGAGACGCTAAAACGGCGCTAAATTTAGCCGCTGCAAAGCGGTTAAATTTAAACTATTTATAATTTTAAAGAGGCGTAAACGCCCTAAAAAAGGATAAAATTTTGATTTTAATGATAGATAATTACGACAGCTTCGTTTTTAATATTTATCAATACATTTTGGAGCTAAGCGACGAGGAGGTGCGCTACTTCCGCAACGACGAGATAACGCTAGAGCGGGTGCGCGAGCTTGCCCCATCGCACATAATCTTAAGCCCCGGGCCAAATCACCCAAAAGACAGCGGCGTTTGCTTAGAAATTTTGCGCGCGGATTTGGATGTGCCGATTTTGGGCGTGTGTTTGGGGCATCAGGCGATCGGATATGCGGCAGGCGCGGAGATAAAGCAGCTGGAGGTGCCGCTGCACGGCAAGAGCTCGGCGATCGAAATTTACGCAGATGGTGTACTTTTTAGCGGGCTGCCGCGTAAATTTGAAGTAATGCGCTACCACTCGCTTTATGTGGACGAAGCGACGTTGCCGCGCGAGTTTGAAATTTTAGCAAAGAGCGAAAATGACGGCATTATAATGGCGATTAAGCACCGAAGTAAGCCTATTTTCGGCATTCAATTTCATCCCGAGAGCTTTTTTACTCAATACGGCAAAAAAATCATCGAAAATTTCATCAATTACGGCAAAAAGATAATTTTAAAGGAGAAACTCGTGGTAAATTTCGCCCCGTTTATGTTGAAGCTACAAAAGGGCTTCCCGCTAGATAGCGACGATTACGCCGTCATTTGCAAGGCGCTTTATGAGCAGGATTACGACATCGTGCAGCTTGCGGGGCTGCTCGTGCTGATCAGCGAAAAATCGCTCTACCCAAGCAGCCTTACGGCGCTCGTGCGCAGTATATTAAAATATTCGATCACCTACGACGATCCGAGCCCGATGTTTGACATCGTGGGCACGGGCGGCGATAGGCTAAAGACGATCAATATCTCCACGACCGTGGCCTTTATCGCGGCAAGCTTCGGCGTGCGCGTCGCCAAGCACGGCAACCGCGCTATCACCAGCAGATCGGGCAGCTCCGATGCGCTGGATGCTTTGGGCGTGCCGCTACTTAGCGATCTGGCACAGATCAGAGCGCTGCTAGATCGCACCGGGCTAGCGTTTTTTCACGCGCCGTTTTTTCACAAAATCACTGCCGAGGTCAAAGAGGTTCGCGACCGCCTAAAAATCGGCACCGTCTTTAATATAATGGGGCCGCTTCTAAATCCGAATTTAAGCCTAAGCAATCAGATCGTGGGCAATTATCTGGAGAAAGTAAACGGGCTCATCGCCGAAACTCTGATGATTTTGGGGCGCAAGCACGCTCTGGTGGTACACGGAATGGACGGTATGGACGAGATCAGTCTGTGCGACGAGACGCTAATCCACGAGGTCAAGGACGGCAAAATTTTAGAATACCGCGTAGATCCCGAGCAGTTCGGCTTCGCTCGGGCATTTCACAGCGATATCGAAGGCGGCGACGGCGAGGCTAACGCCGAAGCTTTAAAGCAAATTTTAAAAGGCGAACTTAGCGGGCCGAAATTTGATATCGTCGTGCTAAACGCGATGTTTGCGCTGTACTGCGCGGATGTCGTATCAAGCCCTGCGGAGGCTAAGCCGCTCATTTTAGAGGCGATCAGATCGGGCAAAACGTGGGAATTTTACGAAAACTACGTAGGGGCGAGAGCTTAGATGGCTAGTGGCGAAAAGAGGGAGTTTTTAAGCGAGCAGCTCATCAGCTATCTGGGCAATAAGCGCTCGCTGCTAGCGCCGATAGAGCGGGCGATCTGCGAGATTAAGGCGGAGCTTGGGCGGGACAAGATCAGCTTCGCAGACGTCTTTAGCGGCAGCGGCATCGTCGCGCGCCTGGCTAAAGCGCACTCAAGCCTCGTGATCGCAAACGACCTGGAGGGCTACTCGCGCGCGATAAACTCCTGCTATCTTTCAAATTTTAGTGATGAGCTGTGGCGAGACTTGAGCGAGCTGCACGCTGAAATTTTAAGAAATTTTACGCCGAAGGAGAGCTTTTTTAGCGAGCTGTACGCGCCGAAGGACGATGAGAATATCAAGGCGGGCGAGCGCGCTTTTTACACGCGCCGAAATGCCCTGATTTTGGGCGGGCTTTGCGAACAGATTAGCAAAATCCCGCAGCGGTTTCGCGATTTTTTTACAGCGCCGCTGCTTAGCGAGGCGAGCATCCACTCAAACACGGGCGGCGTTTTTAAGGGGTTTTACAAGGACAAAGCTGGCGTGGGCAAGTTCGGCGGCAGCGGCGAAAACGCGCTGGCTCGCATAATGGGCGAAATTTCTCTGCGCCTGCCCGTGCTTTCAAATTTCGCCTGCGAAAGCGCGGTCTTTCAAGAGGACGCCTCGCGCTTTGCACAGAGCGCGCGCGAGCGCTTTTCGCAGCTTGACGTCGCGTATTTCGATCCGCCCTACAATCAGCACCCCTACGGCTCGAACTATTTTATGCTAAATTTGATCACGGATTTTATAAACGAGGGCAAGCGCCCAAATGCTGCGGGGCTTAGCAGAGTTTCTGGAATCCCCGCAGGCTGGAACCGCTCGGCGTATAATAAAAAATCAAGCGCTGCCGAGGAATTTTTCGCGCTGCTGGCGAAATTTCCGGCGAAATTTTTAATAATCTCTTTTAATTCCGAGGGCTTTATCTCGAAGGCGGAATTTTTAAAAAACCTCGCGAAAATCGGCTCTGTACGCACGATAGAGATCCGCTATCCGACCTACCGCGCGAGCAGAAATTTAAACGCGCGCGAGCTTTACGTGACTGAATTTTTATATGTCGTACAGAAGTAAGATCAAAATTTGCGGCATCAAAAGCGCCGCCGAAGCCCGCGCGGTGCTGGCGTGCGGCTCGGCTTTCTGCGTAAATTTAGAGCGCACGGACGGCGCCAAAAATTTACCGCAATCAGGTAGCGAGAGCTTAATAAAAAATTCTAATTTTTGCGGCGAAAATTCTGAGCGGAATTTTAATTCGGATGCCGAGAATGCTACGCGAAATTCCAGTAGCAAGAATTTTGCTCAAAATTTTAATCAGGGCGGCGAGAATTTTACCTGCCACGCACAAAATCATGCAAATTTTACGTCCGAGCAAAATTCCGATTGCGATAAAAATTTCAGTAGCGATTCACAAAATCTGGGCGACGGCTCGGGTGCGCGCGTGGAATTTTTAGGCGTAATTTTTGTGTCAAGCTCCAAGCGCCGCGTTAGCGTAGAAACGGCGCGTGAGATTGCACGCATCGCGCATAAAAACGGCGCAAAGTGCGTCGGAGTTTTTGCTTTGAGCTCCGAAAAACACAGCGCCGCCACGTGTGAATGTAAAAATTTTAGCGGCAAAACTCGCGGCGAAGAAATTTGTGAAAATAAATTTTACGCGGGCACTAGCGGAAGCGTAGAATTTTATGAAGCCGCGGAATTCTGCGAAAAGCAGCGCGAGGATTTGAGCGTAAATTTAAACGCAAACCCTGACGCACCTGCTTCGATAAAAGATCTAAATTCTGAAATTTTTGGCGCGGAAGCTTTAAACGAGGGGCAAATTTTAAAAATTTGTGAGATTTGTGAGCTAGACTGCGCTCAGATTTATGGACGCATAAGTGCGGATTTCAAAGCGCGCCTTAACGCGGCGGGCATCGAGGCGTGGCAGGTGCTAAGCATCGGCGCTGAGATGCCGCCTCTTGAGGGTTTGAGCTGCGATCGAATCTTATTCGATGCCAAAGGAGCGAGCCTGGGCGGCAACGGCGTGAGCTTCGACTGGGATCTGTTGAGACGCGCAAGGCTTGGCTGTGAAGAAAAATACTGCGCGGGCAGCACGATTCAAAGCATAGGCGGTACAAAATACGACTCGGCTAGCGGGCGCTGCGATACGAAAAATAACGCATCAAGTGACGAAAAATGCTATGTAGCGGGCATGGCTCAAGACTCAGACGGCGCAAGGAGCTATCTTAAACATAGCGCTATCTGTAACGAATATAACGAGGGGAATTTGAAGCGCGATAAAAACGGCGACTACAACAATTCCTGCGCGGAGCATAGCGAAAACGGAAATTTGAAGCTCAAGATGGTAAGCAACGTATGCTGTGCCTCTAATAGCAATGAAGTGAGAAAACGCGCACATGATATTGTTATTAGATCGGGCAATACAACACAAGAAACGAGTGCCGATCGTCGCGCCGCAAAGAATGACGATGGGTGCAAATTTAGTGCGTGTGCTACCGCTAGGCTGAGTGGTGTAAGACCCACAAGCGAAGGCGTCAATAATCAAGGTGCAAACGACTATGAGGCGGGCGCGCCAAATATTTCAAATGACGGCAGTGAGGTGGGCAAGTTGGGTGCCGCAAAGGATGATAGTGCGGATAAGTGTAGCACTGCTTCCAAAGGCGGCGCGATCTCTTTTATTCTTGCAGGCGGCATCGGCGCGCAAAATATCCGTGAGGCACTCGCACTGCGCCCATACGCTATCGATCTAAACAGCCGCGTGGAGGACGCGCGAGGCATTAAAGATCCACAAAAAATTTGTGAAATTTTAAAAATCATAGATGCGCGAAGCTAAATCGCGGCCTACTTTGCGTGCGAGCTTTATATTTGAAACAGAAATATGGCGCCTTAAAAAGGAGAAAAAATGCATAACGACGAAATTGCTAGGTTTGGCATAAACAAAACGCGGTATGATAAAAATATAAAGGATTTCTTGCAAGATAAAAATTGCGATAAGCGAAATTTAGCGGGTGGTGGGCTAAAATTTACGAGCGATGGCAGGCGAAATTCTATAAATGTCAGCGAGCAAAATTTTACGAATGCCGTTGAACAAAAATCGCAAAGCAATCTCTCTTGCGCCGCTGATACACTCTCGCAAAATTTTAAAACTCAAGCTAGAAATTACGACAAAGAGCCGATAATCATAAAAGATAATTCAATAGAGATGATTAAATTTTATTCGCCATTTCTGTATTTTCTTAATTTTATAGATTTTGGAACAAGGCAAGACTCGCCAAGATCCATTAAACGCTGGCTAGAACTTTCGGATAAATTTGGCACCTGTTATATAAAATTTAAAAATTCAGTTATCGAATATTATTCCGAGAAAAAGAGAGTGACCCTATACTCTATAAATTTATCCGAAATAATTGCAATAAAACGCACCTTTGGGCCATCCACTTTAAAAATGACGGAAAAAGGTAAAATTTCAACATTTTTTGTCGCGTTTACGTGGATAATCCTTTTATCTTTGGTAGTAACTTTTAAAAATAGAATTCCTTATGGAATTTTAATTGTGCCGATCTCCTTATTTTTGGCGTTTGCGCCCTTAATCATATTTAGATTTAAGAAAAATTTGGGATTTGATATAGGAAACGACAGCCTTATTTTTATGAGCAATGGTAATTATATCGAAGCAGCATATTAACAAGCAAAGAATACAAAGAGCTAAAAGCCTATTTTCTACTCAAAACAGGGAAAAATTTAGATAAAATCCCGCCGCAAATTTTTGTGTAGGCTATAAAGAATAAAAGATGAATAAAAAATAGAGCCTCGAAAAGCTAAAGAAAATTCTAAATGAACGGCGTCAAAATTTAGAACGGGGTTCAGGGCGGAATTTTGATGCCGAAAATTCTGACAGTAAAAATTTTAAATTTGAAAAACTCACGGATGACTCCGCTATAAATTCAAACGAAAGCATAAGTCTTACTAAGTTCAGACAAAATCCGAGTTATGCTCGTGATTACAATAAAGAGCCTTTAGTGCTCAAAGATAGGACGAATTTTTATATAGTTCTTGCTACGGTATGCACGCTTGCGATTATGATTTTTATGTATTCATACGAACCCAATCAAACTAGATATAATCAGCTTTTTATAGTATTTCCATTTTTCGGATTGCCTATAATAATGGAATATTTTACAAATTTTTACAATAAGAAATTTGTAAAATTTTATAATGATCGAGTTACTTATTGTACAAACAAAATGCCCGAAAAAACTATATTCTTAGATGACCTTAAGGATGTACAAAGAGCCTATTTCGCAAGAGATAATGAGTGGCTTAGGAGGCAAGGCGCTTTTTATAGATTTTTCTTAAAATTTGATCCGTATGCTACGATAATCGCTTTTTTATTGATCTGCATATTGGTATTAGCTATCGGCGTAAGAAAATATATAGAAACAGGTAGTTCCAGAGTATTTTTCATATCTATACTTGCATTTTTGTTTTTATTCATCTCAAAATTTATATATTTTTTGGTTTTTAAATTTCAACTTAGATTTATATTCTACGATAATATAATAATCCGAGGCAAGGATAAAGATATCGCCTTTACGATAGAAACTATGGACGATTACATTAGGATAAAAGAATTTTTTATAAAGAGAAAAGGTATTGATTTGGATAAGACCCAGCGCCACGTGTGGCTGGATTTTAATTAGCAATTAAAAGTTTTAGATGAAAGAAACCGTAATCAGAGAAGCCTTTAAATTTTAAAATTTAAAGGAGCGACTCTTAAAAATTGATCGTAATCTTTCTTGCACGGAATCTATTTTATCATTTGCTTTATCGCGTTATGAATACGGCTACAAATTTTTAAATTCCATCTCTAGCTGCTTGCGCCAATCTTACAGCGAGCGCTCCGCTCTGGCAGCGTATTTCTTTATAAGTACGCCACCAGAGCTTGATCAGATACGCCGCCTCTGTATAGATTGATCTCCGAGATTAAATATCAGCCTTAAGCGCTGCGCCTTTGAAAAATCCCCACGTAAAGCGCGAAAATAAAACCGATCGCGACCGCGTAAGGAGCGAACTCTGTGATACCTTTAGCCGAGCTTGCGAGCAAGAAATTGTGCGCGACCGCAGCGCCCGCCGCCATGCCGATGACGAATATGCCCGAGCTTAAATTTCCCGTGCCGGCCTGCACCAGATGCTTGCCCGGGCAGCCCTCGCTTAGGCTAAAGCAAAGACCTGCGAGCACCATACCCAAGAAATTCCAAACGAAATCGTTATGCGCGATAGGCTGGCCTTCGAAGCCGAGCTTGTATTGTCCAAACGCGATATTTGCGATACTAGCAAACATGATGACGCTTAGCACGCCCCAGAACATCGAGAAATCGCCGCGGAAAATTCTACCGAACGCGCCGACGCTGCAAAATTTGCTCTTGTGCATCACCGCGCCCACGATAATGCCCGCAGCCAGCGAGATGCCTACCGCAGCGTGTTGCGCGCCGGGGCCTTTAGCGGAGATAAAAAGCGCGCCGCCCTCGCCCGTTTTGAGTCCGAAGACCAAGGCTGCAAGCAGCGCCGCACCCAGTATCACGGGTAAAATTCCGATCGGGCCGCTAAGTCTTGCCTCTTTGCTCGCCTCGTAGCCGCGCTTTTTAAGCAAAAACCCAATGAGTACGCCGCAGATCAGACCCGCCAATCCGGCTAGCGCGGTCAAATCGCCGCCGCCTAGGCGCAAAAACGCGCGCCACGGACATCCCAAAAATACAAGGCAGCCGATCATCGCGAAAATCCCTAGGAAAAATTTCGCAAACGGCGAGCTGTCCGCAACCGGCGCGAACTCGCGCGTCCAAAGCACGCTTGCCAAAAAGCCGCCGAACACGAGCCCTATGATCTCCGGGCGGATGTATTGCACCGCGCTAGCTCGGTGAAAGCCCAACGCGCCGGTGGTGTCGCGCAAAAAGCAAGCGACGCAAACGCCCATATTGCCCGGGTTTCCGAAATGCACCAGCGTCGCACCCAGCACGCCCAGCACGGCGCCTGCGATGATGTACCATTTAACGTTATTCATGAAAAGATCCTGAAATAATCTAGATCGACCGATCTCTTAGGCGCGATTTTATCCTTTGTAAAATAAAAAGCAAATAAATTCCGATCTGAATTTGCGAAAAGCGAAATTTTAAAATCGCGCGGGCGACCGCTAAATTTAGACGCAAACAAATCGCGAGCGTTTAAATTTAGACTCTTTGCTGTGATAGAAGCGCCGAATTTAGCCGCTCGATTTCGGCGCAGACGGATCGCAACGAGAAGCCATGGCGTAGAGGCAGTCAGACGAAACGCGATACAAACGGATACAGGTAGAGCAGAGTCGAGGGGACAGAAACGGCGCAAATAGAGTGTAGACATGACGTAGCCAAAACGCGTAAGCGGCTCAGACAGGGCACAATACTTGCCGCCAATAAAAACAAATTTCAAATATTTTTGAAATTAAATTTCAACCTTATTTAAGTATGTAGATATATAATAATGTATTTCAATTTTATTTTAAAGGTCGGGGCATGAAAAAGCAAATTTTATTGGTGCCGCTTGCAATAGGCGCGATAGGCGGAGCGAATGCGGCCGAAAATAACGCCACGAAGTCGCAAGATCTAGGCCAAATCGTCGTGCAAGCGACGGTAAGCGCGGTCGATAACCTAAAATACGCGGGCTCGGCCGGAATTTTAACCCCCAAAGATATGAAAGCCAAAACCAACGTGATCGATTCGATCATGCAGATACCGGGCGTCGACGGCAGTATGGATATGGGGCGGCAAATCGGCAGGCAGTTTCAGATCCGCGGATTCGGATATCAAAGCGATGAGCGCGTCATCATCAAACAAGACGGCGTGCGCAGAAGCGCGGGAATGTACTCGAATATGATCTCATCCTTCCGCACCGATAGCGACATCCTAAAGCGCGTCGAGGTCGTAAAGGGCGCCTCGTCCGTGCTTCACGGCTCGGGCGCGATCGGCGGTATCGTAAATATGCAGACAAAAAGCGCGAGCGATTATCTAAGCGAGGGTAAAAGCGTAGGTTTGATGCTAGGACAGAGGCTTGAATCAAACAATATGCATAGCACGCGCGGCGCGGTCTACGGCAAGGGCGAGGAAATTCCGATCGACGTTTTACTCTACGGCAAGCGCGCAAGCTACGGCAACGTCAAGTTTGCAGACGGCGGCACGCACTATGTCGAGGGGTATGACAAGAGCTTTAATAACGAGCATATCGATACTGGATTTTTTAAGATCGGCGCAAATTTAGACGATCACCGTATCAGCTTCAGCGCCTTTGATTACGACGAAAATTTACACACCGTCTGGCAAACGCTATGGAAAAACGAGGAAGATCTCTTTGTGCACGGAAATTTAAGCCAAAGGGATTATGTTTTTGATTGGAATTTCACGCCGCAAAGCCCGCTAGTGGATATGTCTTTTAAGGCCTATAAAAGCAGAGCTGAGTATAAACGCGGCTACATCGACGGCGCAGATACCGGCAGCTACACGAACAAAGACGATCGTAAGGGACTAGAGATCAAAAATATCTCGGAATTTGATACGGGCTTTTTAAATCATAGCTTCGCTTTCGGCGGCGATTACGAAAATAGGCAGGAGGATGCGATCTTTATCCAAAATGGAGCGCTAAGAGATTTTGCCTCCTTTCCGAACGAATACAATAGCTACGGACTTTTTGCGCAGGATCTGATCCGCTTGCACGATGATTTAGAGCTTACCTTGGGCGGTAGATACGATAGATTCGATCGTGACATCAAAGGCAAACCCGCTAAATTTAAAGATTCCAGATTTTCTCCACGCGCGGCAATTGCCTATACGCTCTTTGATAAATTTACTCTTTTAGCGGGATATAGCGAGAGTTTCCGCGCGCCTACGCCGCACGAAACATCGCAATCAGGGCCTATCAACCGAATGTATTATTACATCCCAAATCCCGATCTAAAGCCCGAGACCGTCAAGGAATACGAGGTCGGATTTAGCTTTAAACAGGATGAAATTTTTACGGATGATCACTTCGATATGAAATTTATCTACTTTAACGGCAATATCAAAGATATGATTGACGTTAAGCCGCTACCACATCTAGGCGTGCCGCCGGGCGGCTTTTCGCAACAATACGGGCAGTATCAAAATATCGATCAAGCCAAAAGGCATGGTTTTGAGCTAAGCTCAAACTACCAAACGCAGGACTTTGATTTCGGCGCGAGCTTCGAGCGACTTAGAATTTACAATAAAAAGACGCACGAAAACATCAATAACCACGCCAAAAAACTAAGCGCGAACATAGATTATTCGCCGCTGCAAGATTTGAGTCTAGGATTTCAGGTGAGCCACTATTTCAAACCTCACTCCAAACCCGCTTCATATTTTGCACGCGGGAGGGAGTATTTTTATGTAGATAAGTCCTTTACGATCGCAAATTTCAGAGGAAGCTACAAGATCAAAAACGGCATTATCCCGGTCCTTGACGGCGCGGACGTGAGCTTTGGCGTAAATAATATTTTCGATAAGCATTATATCAACGCAAACCGCACACGCGATACTGTAGCAGTAGGCGCTGGACGAAATTTCTACGTCGATTTGGAAGTAAGATTTTAGATTAAGCTTATACGGGCGAGGCGCGAGTTAAATTTTAAAACTTACCCGAGCCTTCGCCCTTCTTTCTTTTCAAATTTAAACCTCATCGCGACCTTTTGGTGATAAGGCTTAAATGTGGCATAAATTTCTAGCGCTATAAAATTCCACAATTTTTAAAATTTAACAAACTGCAAAATTTTATGGGTTGCAAAGCCCGCAAGTTACGAAATTCCACGCCTCATCAATCGATAGCGTTGGAGCTTTTTAACACC